>Ga0082212_10009105_pt1 | contig 12840 bp, 9 predicted proteins | sample TergutNt197P3_FD_71548 | JGI IMG/M metagenome (GOLD analysis project Ga0082212, IMG submission 71548) | Neocapritermes taracua P3 segment gut microbial communities from Petit-Saut dam, French Guiana - Nt197 P3 | ecosystem: Host-associated > Arthropoda: Insects > Digestive system > Gut ... | reverse complement strand
ATTATTTTAATAAAATTTATAATTATTTTAATAAATTTATATAATTATTTTATAAAATTTATATTTATTTAAATAAAATTTATAATTATTTTAATAAATTTATATAATTATTTATAAAATTTATAATTATATAAATAAATATTATATATTTAATAAATTTAAATAAACTCCTCTAATAATGATATAATTTTAAATAAACCTCATTAATAATATGTAATTCTTTAAATATTTAAATAAATTTAAATGATTTTTCTAATAAAAAACAACTACTGTATAAAATTAAATTAAATCTTTTTAAGAAGGTTTATTTCCTTATTTCCAATATTTACATTTTGAAATTTACCATAGCTAACTTTAACTCCATCGTCTAAATCTAAATCAATTTTTTCCTTAGCTATATAAGCTAATGCTTCATCATACTTTTTAATCTCTTCTAACTGTTTTTTAAGTTTAATATTTTCTTTATTTACTTGAGTTTTCTCATTTTTATTAGAAGAATTTTTAATTCTCTGTTCATTATTTGTAATTGAAGTTTCTAAAACTTTTTGAGCTTTATGAAGATATAGTGTTCTTATTCCTGCAACAGTATCTGGAGTATATCTATGAAGATAAATTAAAGCATTAAACCCATTTTCTTTACCACTATTAAACATCCAATATATTGGTGTCTTTTTGTATATTTTAACATGGTCTTTATAGAAATCATTAATGAAGTATTTTCTTATTGTTTCTCGGTAAGTATTTCCTTTATTTCCTAAAGCATTAGCTATAAATCTAATATTCTCTTGAAGAGTTTCTTCTGAAAAGGTAATTTTTAAAAACTCTATAAATTTACTAAGAATATCATCCTCAAAATATTCTGTGTCTAAAAGGGGAACTATATTATCCTCATTTGGAATGAAATTATTATACTTTAATTTATTAAATTCTCCTCCAGCATGAATTAAGCCTTCTTCATCTAAAGAATAACGACCAAATAAGCAACCAACAAAATAAGATAAGAAACTCCTAACATCCCTCTCTAAATCAGCAATTCTGAGAGTTATGTCTTTATTTTTTAATTCAGGACTTATGATATTATTTAGATTATAAATTTCTATAAACATTTCATTTATTTTCATTTCATTAGCTTTCATCTTAGAAAAGTTGTTTTCGGTTATTAGCTTCCACTTCTTAAATGAGTTTTCTATTAATTTTTCATTTTCAGAGTATTTTATTAAAGGATGTGTTTTAAAGTTCCAAGATTCTTCAAAAGAATCCCATTCTTCTTTAGAAATATTAATATTCTCATTAACCAATGATTCAACATATTTTTTATAATTATCATTAAATATAACTGGAATATTTTTAACATCCCCTACCTGAAAGTTCAGGGTTGGATTGAAGATACTCATTATTATTGTGGATATCTTAGAACACATTAATCCAGTAAGGTACTTTATTTGATCTTTTGAAGGAAACAAAGATGAACCTGCAACATCAAATACACTCCCTATGGGAGAATATCTAACACCAAAGTAAATTGAACTTATAAATGACCAGGTGATGCTCTCTTTAAAGTAAAAATTTCTTGAGGGCAAATTGTTTCCAAGGGTCTTTAAAATATCAAAATTTTTTTTATCAAATTTAATTACATATTCCTGATTACCATACCACTTTCGATACTTGCCTCCTTTATTATAAGGAGCATATTTTTTACCAGATAAATGAAAACTCTCATTGTTATTAAAATTAAAACCTATTTGGGAATAATTCACTTCATACCAATGTCTTAAAAATTTATTATTGTCTCCTGTTGCAAGACCTTGTTTAACATCAGTAAATGTAGAAAGGTTTTTACCTCTTTTGAAAGCATTTATAATTTTTTCATCAACCCAATATGCAATAGGACATCCTGGAATATTTAAAAATTCATCTTGATTTGTACTAAATCTATAATCAGAATTAGGATTATTAATAGCTTCTAATGTTTTTGTTTCTTGAATGTCAACTCCTTTAAAATCAGATAATCTAATGTATTCTCCTTTATTTTCAGTTTTTTCATTTTTAAAAGTAAATACGCATACTGGAACACAAGCTTCTGGAAAAGCATTATATTCTAATTGAGTAAGGGTTGTGATTGTTTTATTTTTAAGTATATTTTCTCTAAGTTTTAAAAAAGATTGTATAAACATCCAAACATAAGGTGTTAACAAACCAACATGCCCCTCATTTTTACATAAGGAAAATGTTTTTTCCATAAATGCAGAGAAAAAATCTTTTTTAGTTTCAGGAAAGTGTTTTTTAAGATAATTGAGGAGTTTACCCTCCATTCCACTTCCACTCATATATGGAGGATTAGTTACTACAACATCGTATTTTTGAGATAATATTTTCATTTGTTTTAATAAATGTAATAGCTTATTTTTAGATTTATTAGAATAATTAGATTCTATAGCTGTAGATTGAGTTTTAGATTCTATAACTTTAGATTGATCTTTAGATTCTATAGCTGTAGATTGAGTTTTAGATTCTATAACTTTAGATTGAGCTTTAGATTCTATAACTTTAAATTGAGTTTTAGATTCTACTAGTGAAGATTGAGTTTTAGATTCTAATATTATATCTTCCAAATAATCAAAATCAAATTCTTTTATATTAATTAAAGAACCAAAGACTTTTCCATCTCTGAAAACTTCTTTAATATACTCAAGGATTATTTTCAAATCAGGATTATTATTGGATAAATAATCTATTAAATCTTGACTCATCCAGTTACTTTCTTCGATAGCTAATAAATTTAGATTAATATTTTCTTTAAATATTTGTCCATAGTATGACCTTGCTTTCATCATAATAGCAAAGTAAGCTAATTGATAAGCTTTATCATCAATATCTAACCCATAAATATTATTTTTCAAGATAGAAATAACTGCATCTTTTTTATTGTAACCTTGTGATAAATAAATCTCCATTAAAACATCAAAAACATATACCAATATATGCCCACTACCCATACAAGGGTCAATTATCTTTATTTTAGCTAATTCAAGGTTTAAATCATTGGAAAAATCCAATTGTTTTTCAACTAGTGGTTGTTCTTTTTCATCAATGTAATATTTCCATCTCTCTTTTAAACTTTCATTTTCATTATTTTCAAGCCATAACCTACCCAAACTGTTTTCTACCATGTATTTAACTATCCAATCTGGAGTAAAGAGCTGAGTAGCTGCAGGTATTCTTTCTTTAGTAATTTTTACTCTTTTTTTAAGTTGTGCCAGTGTATCTTCTTTAAGTTCCGAATTATAGTATTGATATAACCAACCAATGATTTCTACTTGGTTTTTAAAGTCTTCTTCGGAAATAGAGTTAATTAAGTCTCTAACTATTCCATCTTCTTTTGTGAAAGAAATTGATAGTAATAATTGGTAATAATCCTCAGTTTTTTCAAATAGTTCTGGAAGAATATTATTTAGCTCATTACATTGTTTAATAAAGAGAAACTGGAATAAATCATCAAGTTTATTCTCATTTTTTAGAGAATTAATTCTAGCTATTTCACTTTCATCAAAGTTTAAATCTATGTTAGGTGCTTCTGTTACAATGGGAGGTTCTAATTTGTTTTCTGTTTCACTTGATAAAACTCTAACTTTTGTAGGAAGATAATTATTAATTTCCATAAAACGAATAGCTATTATACGCTTAAACCAAGTATAAGCTACTTCTTCTACAATGTTGTTATAACCTTTTTCAGATATATCTTTTATCAAAGTGTTTCTTTGATTAATTTCTTTTTTATATAATATTTTATGATTAATTCCACTAGTGTCATAAATTTCGCTATTAGAATCTTTTTGATGATATTTTAAAATCTCAGATTCGGTAATACCAATTAAATTCATCTGATATTTAATATCCTCTCTTAATTTATTCCTAGCAGTAACAGCAAAACTTTTAATTTTTTTCTTATCCATGGAATCCTCAGAAAACTTGTTATATGAAATAATAAATGTCAAGAATAGTTTTATATAATAAAAAACTCGAAAATTTTTAATAATAATTTTATATATTAATTATTATAACAAAAAACTCGAAAATTTTTAATAATAATTTTATATATTTAATTTTACATAATAAAAAACTCGAAAATTTTTAATAATAATTTTATATATTTAATTTTACATAATAAAAAACTCGAAAATTTTTAATAATAATTTTATAAAAAATAATTAATAAAATATTCTATTAACAAATAATTTATAAACATACAATATTAAGACTTTATGACACTTTTTTCAAAAATAATAAAAAATAATTTATATTAAAAACAACATAATTACTACATTAAAATTAATTTATAAATCATTCTATTAAAATTTTTTTATAAAATGATATCAAAAAACAGGAAAAAACAATGAACATTAAACAAATATTGATACTATTAATCTTTTTAATAGCTATAATCGGAATAATAGCTCCAGCAAGTGCAAAATTAGAACCTAATTTAGAGTTAGAATCAGCTAAAACAGTAAAAAGTAAAACAAAACTATTTATTACTATCAATAGTGACATTGGTAATAAAAATAAAAAAACTTTTTATTCTTCCAAAGAATATACTTCCAAAAGGAAAAACGAACTTAATAGGGTTAATAAAGCAGTTATTTCAATTAAAGGATACAAAACAATAACAATTAAAAAACCTGCAAAAGGATGGAAGAAGGGTGATAAAAATTTCCTTTACTTTGATAAGACATTTACAGTTAAAGGTAAAGCAGATAAAATAAACAATAAAGGATATACAATTAAGCTTTATGACATGAACAATAAGTTAATTAAAAATAAAAAAGGTAGAGTACTCTCTGAACATGTTTTATCAGAACAATCTGTTAATAAGGATCCTAAAAAGTTTTATGATAAATTAGAATCTAAAAATAAGAAAAATTATGTTCTTTTTAATCACGACCCTTTTAAACAAAGCAAAACAGAAACAAATCCAACTGGAAATATACTAGCTACTTCTTCAGGTTCTGCATATTATTATAATAAAAATAGTGAATTTAAAAAGGAAGAAATAACTAAAACTACCTCATATTGTCAAATGTGGTATATGGTAAAAAATAAAGAAGCCCCAAAAAATTATACAAATGGAGAATATACTGTATATACTAATACATACAGAACTATTGGAAGATGGTTTAAACAAGTAACTCTATACAAAAATGTAAATACAACTAGTTATAGCTCAGTGAAAAACCCATACTTTACTATTTCAAAAGAATGTAATTGGACCCATCCTCTTATTATGTCTGTAGCCAATAATATAAAATCAACTATTAAGAGATCTGATTATGCCAATGATGATATATATAACATGGAACTAGCTAATGCAGTAATTAGATACATGCATTTAAATATAAAATATGATTATACCTTTTCCAAAGATCAAACTGCTTTAACTACACTTACAAGAGGAAGTGGTACTTGTTATGGAAACACCATGTTAGCAGGAGCTTTACTGAGAGCTGTTGGAATTCCAGTATACTTTGAGACACAATACACTAATAAAAAAGTTAACGTTACTGGTTATAACGAAGGAAGTCTTACTGGACACATCTGGCCAGTTACATATATTTCCTATGATAATAAATACAACTGGGTTCCTGCAGAAACAACAACCTACTATGGAGATAATCCTAATTATGAATCAGTATATCTTTCTTTAGCAAAGTATCAATACCCCTTCTATTCTGGTGCTACTGACTGGTGGATTAACTATGGAGGAATGGTTTTATTTTATAAAGGTTATGGTAACTATACTACTTGATTATCAAAAATAAATAGAAAACTTCATCTAAGTAAAAAACATGCTTAAAAAATATCAAAAAAATATAAAATATCAAAAACAAAATATAAAATATCAAAAACACAGGAATCCCCAATGAACCTTAAACAAATCCTAATATTGCTAATATTCCTAATAGCTATAATCGGAATAATAGCTCCAGCAAGTGCAAGCTTAGAACCTTCCTTAGAGCTACAATCAGCTAAAACAATCAAAGGTAAAACAAAGCTATATATTACCGTAAATAGTGATATTGGTAATAAAAATAAAAAAACTTTTTATTCTTCTAAACAATATACTTCCAAAAGGAAAAACGAACTTAATACAGTTAAGAAAGCTGTTATTTCTATTAAAGGACATAAACCAGTTACTATTAAAAAACCTGCAAAAGGATGGAAGAAGAGTGATAGAAACTTCCTTTACTTTGATAAGACATTTAAAGTTAAAGGTAAAGCCAGTAAAATCAATAATAAAAAATACACAATTAATCTTTATAACATGAATAATAAGCTAATTAAAAATAAAAAAGGTAGAGTACTCTCTGAACATGTTTTATCAGAAAAAGGAGCTAATAAGAATCCCAAAAAGTTTTATGCTAAATTACAATCTAAAAATAAGAAAAACTATGTTCTTTTCCAATCTCAAGCTTTAAAAAAATTAAAACCCATAACAAATCCAACTGGAAAAATGATAGCTACTTCTTCAGGTTCTGCTTATTATTATAATAAAAATAGTGAATTTAAAAGAGAAGAAGTAACCACTAATACCTACTATAAGAGAATGTGGTATAGTGTAAAAAAGAAAGAAGCTACAAAGAATTATACAAATGGGGAATACACAGTATATACCAGTACATACCGATCTCTTGGTAGATGGTGTAAACAAGTAGAGTTATATAAAGATATAAATAAAACTAGCTATAAAACAATAAAAAATCCATATTTTACTATTTCAAAAGAATGTAATTGGACACATCCCCTTATTATGAGTGTTGCAAATAGTATAAAAGCTAATATCACAAGATCTAATTATTCTAGTGATGATGTATATAACATGGAACTAGCTAATGCAGTAATTAGATACCTACATTTAAATATAAAATACGATTATACCTTTTCCAAAGATCAAACTGCATTAACTACACTTAAACGAGGAAGTGGTACATGTTATGGAAATACTCTGTTAGCAGGAGCTTTACTAAGAGCTGTTGGAATTCCAGTATACTTTGAAACCCAATATACTAAAAAGGAAGTTAATTTTACAGGATATAATAGCGAGGGTGGTCTTACTGGACATATATGGCCAGTAACATATATTTTCTATGATAATAAATACAACTGGGTTCCTGCAGAAACAACAACTTATTATGGAAATGTTAAAAACTATGAATACTATCTTAAGTTACCAGAATATTTCTATCCATTCCATTATGGAGCTACCGATTGGTGGATTAACTATGGAGGAATGGTTTTATTTTACAAGGGTTATGGTAATTATAGTCATTGAAAATAGTTAAAGATATCTCAATTTTATCATAATTTCAAAAAAACCAATCAAGATTTCTCTTCATTATCAATAAATTGCACAAAAAACAATCAAGATTTCTCTTCATTATCAATTGATTGTATAAAGAAATAAATAGGATACAAGTTATTAGTAAATTTATAAATACCTGTATTTGGAGCTGCAGCATATTCGATGATATTAAGTTCTTTAGCCCTAGATAAAAAGTCACCGAAAGCATTTTGCTCTTTCTTGTTTAATTTAGGTGCGAAATCTTTTTTTCTGAATGTATATTCTTTAGTTAAATCTTTATGTGTAAAATCATCTCCTAAAGCTTTAAAAATTGTTAAATACCTTTCACTTCTTATAGAATTATCTAAAGCAGGTTGTAAATATTTAACTCCAATTTCATTACCTGCTCTAATGACTCCTTTTAGTGCAGTAGTTTTAGTTATAATAGAATCATTATTAATCCAAAAAACCCCATTACCAATTTCTTGCATCATGTTTGGCAATTTAGAAGAAAAACGAACCATTAAATCCATAGCTGGAGGACTAATATCGATATTTACTTTATTAAAGGTTTTTCTGAAAAAATCTTCAATTTCATTATCTTCTAATCCTTCAATATCAATATGTTTAAGAGCTCTATTGAAAGATGGGTTATAATCATATAATTTTTGAGCGATTTCAGGATATGATGTAAGAACAAATGTCACAGGCAATTTTTTATTAAAATTTGTTGATAATGTGTCTGCAAAACTTTTATACCAATTAGCAAAATCAGGGGTTTCACTTAAACCATTAATATCATCAATTATAATAAATAACCCCTTTTCATCCTCAAAATTGCTGATAATTTCATTTAATAAAAAGGGAAAATTATCTTTTAAATAATTAATTGTTTTCTTATCAGGATTAAATTTAATTTGAACTCCAAAAAAATCTATTTTGTTTATATGGTCTTTAAATTTACTAATAACTTTATCTGACCAAGTTTCTTTTTCAATTTCATTGAGTAATCTTTCGATTATTTGTTTTATTAATGAATCAATGTCATGTATCCCATCATTTAAAACATGAATTCCTATCATTTTATATTTACGCTCAGCAATATCTTTAAGATAAGCTGCCAAAGACGTTTTTCCTGTTCCTCTCTTACCTTTTATAAAAAAATGTGTAGGATAACCATTAGCTGATTGGTGTAAGTAAGGTAAATTCTTTTCAATGATACGTTTTCTACCTTCAAAATTTTCAGGTTCTACTGGGTCTTCAGGTTGAAAAGGACTAATTTTGTTGTTCAAATCCATATTTTTCTCCAGAATTAAAGATAATATTATTATATTGTATTAATTATTATGATTGAAATAATGTATTTAATATTAAGTTATTATAATAATATTATGATATTATAATTTTATAAATGTTTTCTTTTGATGCTATTTCAAACTTGAATCAAATAGCTATCTCAATTTTATCATGATTTAAAACAGGTTTTTTACTATTTTTTAATCCTTTTTCAAAACTAATCAAACCTTCTTCTTCTAGTTTTTTAACTTTCCTTAAAACACTCCCAATATCTTTAGAAGCAATATTAGAAAGATCATTTATAGAACGAGGTTCGTGATTTTTAATAAAGTTTAATAGCTCAAGTTCAATCTTATCAAGATTTAAATCTTCTGTACAATAAACTTTAGTCTGAATAATCTTCTCATGAGGATTAGCTAAATAATACTTCCATTCATTAAGGTCATTTAAAAGTTTTGTATTTTCTTTATGTAGATTATAAATCATTTCCAATCCTTTTAAAGATCCATAGTTTTTTTCCATCTTATGAACAAGGTCGATTCCAGAAATTTCTTTTATTAGTTTAATTTTAATCAAAAGTGACACCTTATTTTCTTAAGTTTTATTATTTTTTAAAATTTAGATATAATTTAAAAATTTTTTAAAATCATTTTATATAAATTATATAAAATTAATTTGAAATTTAATTATAAAATATGCTATAAAATTTAATTAAATAATTTAATTTTATAAACTAACATAGCATATACAATTTCTATAAAATATTAAAATATATAAATACACTAAAAACGAATATTCGCTATCTTAAAATAAAATACACTATTATATAATAAATAAATAATGATTCATAAAAAATATTATAAAAAAGAATAATCTAAAAAACACTTTTTTAATAAAATTTTAGTTATACTTAAATATTATTTTAAGTAAAGATAAATTATGATTCCTTTTAAATTTTTCGCAGCTATAATTTTTCTAGTAATAATTCTTTACCTTCTACCATTACTTGGTTGGTTTGGTTTTATTTTAATAGCTTTAATTCTATCTTTTATAGGATATGAATTTAGTAAACTAATTTTCAAAAAAGAAGACAATGAAACTGAAGAAGAAAAGGAATTAAATAAGATTATGAGCTTTGATGAATTTATGAAAAGCAAAGAAGAATGAATTAAATCACTTCATAAAGAGGATATTATGGAGACTGAAAAAATAGATATTGAAGAAAATAACCAAAAATACCTTGACAACGAGTTATTTAGCAAACTTAAAAAAGTTAGAATGGAATTTGCAAGAATAGAAGAAGTTCCAGCTTACATTGTTTTTAATGATGCTACTTTAGTAGAAATGGTCAAATATTTGCCAAAAAATGAAAAGGAATTTTTGAATATTTCAGGTGTTGGAGAAGTCAAATTAGAAAAGTATGGAAATGGATTCCTAAACACAATCAATAAATATATCTATGATACAGACCCCAAAGAACTTTTAAAAAAACACCCTGAAAGTATCACTAATAAAGATTCTAAAAAACCTTTCAATGACTATTTAGAATATATTGAATACGAAGAATCTAAAAAAATAGCTAATCCTAATAATATTGAATATGAAGAATCTAAAAAAATAGCTAATCCTAATGATAGTGAATATGAAGAATCTAAAAAAATAGCTAATCCTAATAATATTAATGATAATTCTAATGATATTGATAATGATTATATAGAGGAAACATATATGGATAAAAATGATATTGTAAATAATGAAATCCTAGATGAAATTAAAGATTTCGTTTTAAAAAATGAAAACACAAAGATAGAAAGTTACTATAACTTAAATTATGAAGAGCTATTAAAGAAAAAAGCTAATCTCTTAAATCTACTAAAAGATAGTGAAAAGTACCTAATGTATATTAACATCACAGTCAAAAAAGAAGATCATCGCTTACTAAAACTTTTAAACTCACTAACTGAAAAAGAAAAGAAAAAATATAGCAAAAACAAAGACACAAGAGACACCTTTAAAGAAATCCATATTAATAATAATGTTAAAATTCTAAAAGAAAAGAAATCATATATTATTTTCATTAAAAAGTTCATCAATGAAGAAATAGAATTTATTAATCAAATAATCGAAATAAAACTGAATTTAACAAGCTCAGATGAGTTATAGCTATTTGTTAAGTATTTAAAAAAAATTATTTTTTATAATATAATTAAATAAAGAAATTTTAATATAAGTATATAAAAGATATATATCTATATATAAAGATATATATTTATATAAAAATATATATATATATATATAAAATTAAATAAAAAAATTAAATAAAAAAATTAAATAAAAAAATTAAATAAAAAAATTAAATAAAAAAATTAAATAAAAAAATTAAATAAAAAAAATAACTTATTAACCAGGTTCTTCATAATTTACATTTAAAAAATTACTAAGAGAGAAACATTTTACCCAATCATTCTCAAATTTGACTTTCAAATAAGACTTAGTTAATTCAATTTGAGTAATAATAAACTCAGTTTCTCGTTCATTTGAAACAAGATTCCCAGTTTCCATATCAAAAGATTCTGTTTCAAATGGTTTTCCCACCTCAAAAATTAAAAATTTTCCTTCACGACTACATCTAATTTTATTTAATTTCATTTTTCATTCACCACTTTTTTCATCCGTTATAAGTAAGTAATTAGTAATTTTAATTTCATCATATATAATTATTTCGAATAATTGCGAACAGTTAAGAATATGTAATACTAAATGATAACACTTATAAAATTAAATTTATAGCTATTTCAATCATGAGCTATTATAAATTTCTTTTTAATTATTATAAATAATTCATAAAGTATATAAAAGAAGTTAAAGATTTATAAGAGAAGTAAAAAAATTAAAAAATATATAAAAAATAATATAAAAAATTATAAAAAAATAATATAAAAATAAAATTAAATTATAGCTAAATTGTATATGTAAATATTAATAATATTTATCCTGCCCCATTTCATAAAACTCTTTTTTAGATAATGCAGAATTTTTAGTCCCATCTCCACGAGGATCATTAATAGCATCTTGAACATACCGTTCATATTTACTCAACTTAGGCACTACATTTTGTTGAATTTCTTGTGGATAATCCCAAGTTTGATTAAACCCAGAAGCCTTTAACCAAGAAAGAAGAATTTTCTCAATACCTTCCACACTTGAATTTATTGAACCTTCCTTTACACCAATTCTATAAATCTTATTATCAATAACAAATATAAAATAATCCCCAATTGAAATATCTCCATTGACATCTGAGGCATTATTTTGAATTGAATACCCCTTTACTCCAGCTATTGTTTTTTTCTCATCAACTTTAGAGTAATTGTTGTTTAAATAGCTATCAATATCCTTCACAACCCCCGTTGACTTAAAAAATATAATGTCTGTATTTGATGGATTATAATGAATAGCTATATCTCCCTTATCATTATGATATATATCTTTCCCACCAACAGCATACTGACTTAAACTAAAATCATCCTTATTTTCAGTTAAGTTAACATTATGAACCCCCGCTACATCATTTAAAATTAGCTCACTATTTACTAAAACTAAGATAGCTGTAGCTATTACGAGAGTGAGGATAAGTGCTATTATTAATGTTAATATTATAATTCTGTTTTTATTCATATTTTTTCCACTATTTTAGTTTATGGGTTTATTTTTTCATTACTCTTTTATTATATTTTTCTATAATTTCTAGATATGTTGTTTATAATTATATAAAATAAGAATGTTTTGATGTATTGTGAATAAAATAAAAACTTAAATATGTTAAGAGATATATTTCAATATAGCTCTCATATATTAAATTTTCAAGAAATTATCAAAAAATCTATTACACATATTGAACAAATGAAATAAAAATTTAATTTAAGCAATATAAGACAAAAAAATTCTGTTTTTTGAGATTCTCTACTAAAAAATAATCTATATAGTAGAAAAATTTGATAACTAGAATTTTTTGCTAATTTTTATTAATAAATATTGGGGAATAATTTAATGAGAATTATGATAACGTTTCAATCTTTATCTGACATTGAATATTCAAGAATTGATAAATATACAGTTCAAGGTTTTATTTATAATACATTGAGAAACGCTCGTTTTTCGTCTTATCATGACACGAAAGGATTTAAATTTTTTAACTTTTCAAATAT
>Ga0082212_10009104_pt1 | contig 12840 bp, 16 predicted proteins | sample TergutNt197P3_FD_71548 | JGI IMG/M metagenome (GOLD analysis project Ga0082212, IMG submission 71548) | Neocapritermes taracua P3 segment gut microbial communities from Petit-Saut dam, French Guiana - Nt197 P3 | ecosystem: Host-associated > Arthropoda: Insects > Digestive system > Gut ... | reverse complement strand
ATTTTATTGGGATTTGGCTGTTCAGTTCCGGCGATTATGGCGGCAAGGTCGCTTGAAAGCATGAAAGACAGGCTGAGAGTTATGCTTGTTATCCCGTTTATGTCATGCAGCGCGAAACTGCCCGTGTATGTTTTATTTGCGGGAATGTTTTTCCCGGAAAACCCTGCTGTTGTCGCGTTTTCGATTTACATAATCGGTGTTTTAATTGGATTGCTGGCAATATTTATAATTCACAGAGCCGGCAAAACCAAAGAAGAAAATATGCTTTTGATCGAACTGCCGGAATATAAATCCCCGGGACTGCAAACTGTATTTATTTATGTCCGTGATAAAATAAAAGATTATTTGTCGAGGGCAGGGACTGTGATATTTATTGCGTCGGTGACAGTCTGGTTTATCATGAACTTTGGTTTTACGGGATATACGCAAGACATAAACGGGAGTTTCGGGGCGGTTCTGGGAAAATATATCACGCCGTTTTTAGCGCCGGCGGGGCTCGGGTTCTGGCAGGCAGGGGTCGCGTTAATCGCGGGATTTGCGGCAAAAGAGATAGTCGCGGCGAGTTTCGCTGTATTGTTCGGGATTGCGAACGTGACTTCGCACGGCGGAATGGCGCTGCTCTCTATTGAATTGGGGAATATAGGGTTTAGCGCGCTGAACGCGTATTGCCTGATGTTGTTTGCTATGCTATATCCGCCGTGCGCAGCGGCGCTGGGCGCGGTAAAACGCGAGTCCGGGAGTTGGAAAAGGCTTGGCTTTGTTATAGTTTTTCAGACAGGTATAGCATGGCTCGCGTCTTTTATTGTTTATCAGACAGGAAAGATGTTTTTTTGAAATAAAATTTCAAAAAACCCTTGACAAAACAAGATTTATATGATATAATTTATTTTCGTAACATTCATAACATGAAAAAAGAAGCAGAACGTCTCCGTTCTCACCATAAACTTATATAACAGTCTTATGGTTAATATCTTTACCGCGCAATAACAATTAAGCGATAATTGTTTTTTTGCGCGAGTATTTGAGCGGGGAATAAAAAAGTTTCTTCGCTTTTTTGTTTATTATTTAATTTAATTGTTTTATTATTTTGGAGGTGCTTATATATAGCTACAAAGGATCTTTCTGTTAATAACGAAATCAGAGCGGTTCAGGTAAGGGTAATCGACGACTTGGGAAATCAGATCGGAGTTTTGCAAACAAGGGACGCAATGAATATGGCGCAGGATAAAGGGCTGGATTTGGTGGAGATTGCTCCCACGGCTGAAATTCCCGTGTGCAGAATCATGGATTACGGCAAATACAAATTTGAAAAATCCAAAAAAGAAAAAGAAGCCAAAAAAAGGCAAAAGCAGGTAATTATCGAGATAAAAGAAATAGAACTTTCATGGAACATAGGCACTCACGATTTTAACACGAGGCTCGGACAGACCAGAAAGTTTATCGAGAGCGGCAACAAAGTCAAAGTCACTCTTGAATTAAACAAGGGCAGGGAAATGGCGCATATGGAGCTTGGATACCAGATGATTGAAAAATTCGAGCAGTCCTGTCTGGATTTTTGCGTCGTTGAAAAAAGACCGGTACGCGAGGGGCGCAAAATCTCTATGTTTATCGGACCGAAAAAAGTAAAGCCCGAAGACAAGCCCAAGCCTGCCGAAAAACCACCGGCAAGCCAGCCTGAATCCGACAAAGTTTTACAGTAAAGAAAAATATTATAAATTAATTATAGATTATTTAAAGAAAGGAATGATGTAAAAATGGGCAATAAAATGAAAACCCATAAAGCCACGGCAAAGCGTTTCAGCGTGACAAAATCGGGAAAAGTCAAATACACCCGCCAGAACAGACGCCATCAAGTGCATCTTAAAGACACCAAAAGAACGAGGCATCTTAAAAAGGGCGCGTATCTGCATGAATCCAATGTGGAGGCTATAAAAAAACTGCTGCCCTACTCGTAAGAGTTTTTTGTTTGTAAGAATTTTAGGATTATATAATTTAGGAGGATATACTAATGGCAAGAGTTAAAGGCGCGATTATGACGCGCAAAAGAAGAAATAAAGTGCTGAAAGCGGCGAAAGGGTACTGGGGCGCAAAATCAAAGCATTTCAAAATGGCAAAACAGGCTGTCATGAAAAGCGGGAACTACGCTTTTATCGGCAGAAAACAGAAAAAAAGAGATTTCAGAGCCTTGTGGATAACGAGAATATCGGCTCAGGCGAGGGTAAACGGGATAAATTATTCGAGGTTTATGAACGGCTTGAAAAAAGCGGGCATAACGCTCAACAGAAAAATGCTTTCGGAAATTGCCGTTTCTGACAAGACGGCGTTTGCCTCGCTGGTCGAAAAAGCGAAAGCGGCTCTTTGATTTTTATATATTGTTTTTAATGTAAATGTAGGGGCGGCGTTAATGCCGCCCGCTGATTCTTTGAAACAGAGAGAAAGGAACTGCGGGTAATTAAATGAGCGAAAAGACAATCCAGAAGCAAAAAGAGCCAAAAGAAGTTAAAAACGCGAAGGAAAACAAAGAAAATAAAGACAATCCAGAAGCAAAAGAATTAAAAGAGGTCAATGAAAACAAAAACGCAATACTGACATACAAAGGCAAACCTCTTGTCCGGAAAGACAACGTTATCTGTTTTGGCGACGCCGCCGCGGATAAATATGTCCTGACCCTTGAGATAAGAAAAACGAAAAACGAAAAAGGGCTTGAAATCGCCACGAACGTTTTGATATTGATACAGAGTTCAGACGCGGGTTCGCAGGAAATCGCCAAATTCGGCGAAAAAGATTCGCTTTACGAGGCTTTTGAAATAGGCGAGATATGGCTTGACAGTTTATTGAAACAAGGGTAAATAAATTTAAGAGGATATAATCACATGTATAAAAATAAAAAAATAAAGCGGTCAATAAGTTTTTTACTCTTTGCGGTATTATGCGCGGCTGTTATATTATCCCCTGTTTTTATGGGCTCCTGCGGGAAAAAAGACAGCGGAAACCCAGCCATGACTTTGGAATACGGGAAAAACACCACGAGTTTTTCGTCTAATATATACAGTTATTATCTGAGCTATACCAAAACGATGATGCTCGTGAATTTATATATGGCGTACGGGTACGGCGCGCAGGATATACCGAATATGAGCGATTTGCCGGAATACTGGGCGACCACGTATATTGAGGGCATAACTTACGGCGACATGACGAAAATTCAAGCCGAAGAATCGCTGAAAAATCTGCTTGCCGTCGTCGCGTACTGCAAAGAAAACGATTTGAAGCTCTCAAAAGACGAGATAAATACAGTCGATGTCGCGGTGAAAGACCTGATAAAAGACTATTACGGCAATTCGAAAAAAGCCCTGAACTCGGTACTGATAAGATTTGACATAGACGACGAAATATATAAAGAGATATTGAAATACGAAACGCTTGTAAACGATGTATTCGGGAAATATCTGTTTGACCCGGATACGGGCAAAAGAAAAATCCCGTTGGGCACGGCAGACCAGATATATCAGGAGCAGTGCGTAAGGGTCAAGCATATATTAATCCCCTACAGCCCCGGAACTTACGACGTAAACGGCGACCCTGAAGTATATACCGAAGAAGAATTTGCCGAAGTGCAGGCGAGAATCGACGATTTGTACGACAGGATAATAAACGGCGAGGATTTTGACGGTTTGCTTGAAGAATCGGCTGACGGAATGCCTTTCGACGGTTATACTATAAGCGAGGACACGGGGTTCGTGCAGGAATTTAAAGACGTTGCGTTTAGTTTGGAAATCGGCGGGGTAGGTAAAGCCGAAAGCCAGTTTGGTATGCATATCATAAAAAGATATGAATTGCTTCCGGCAGACCAGGCTACAGATATTGATACCGGCTATACATGGGCTTATTCTTTAAACATGCAGATGCGTTCTTATATAACCGGCGATGAATTGAAACCCTATCTTGACAAAATAGAAGTAAAAAAGTCGGAAACGGATTTGTTCAGCACATCGACAAGCTCAGTTATGCTCGACTGCCTTGAACTTATATTTTTATTGAAATAAATGCAATAAAATTTTGTTTATAGATTTATATAATAAAACTATTGACAAAGAAAGTAAATTAAATTATAATATATTATTATGCGTATAAATATTGAATCCGTAAGGAAAAAAGAAGCCGCAAATTCGATAAAGTTTGATTATACGGTCGAGGAATCGAATAAAAACGATTATATTGAATTATTGCGGGCGAAAAAAGTTGACGGTGTAAGAATCGACGGGGAAATATCCAACAAAAACGGTCTTGTCTTTATAGAATACAAAACAGAAGCGGTGTTTCGGGCATATTGCGCCCGGTGCGGCAACGACACACGGCAGTATATTGAGTTTGACGGCGAGGGATATATCGCGGGCAAGTCTGACGGCGAGGAAAAATACGGCGGCGATGATTTTTTTATCACCGAAACCGACGCGATACTCGACCTCGACGATTTTATCGTTGAGTTTCTGGGGATTCACGTCCCCTACAGGTATCTTTGCTCTGAAGACTGCAAAGGGCTATGTCATAACTGCGGCAAAGATTTAAACGAGGGCGAGTGCGGCTGCCCGAAAAAAGAGAAAAATCCGGCGTTTAAGATTTTAGACGACATTACTTTTCTTTTTACGGAAAAAGAAAAGTAAGCAAAAGAAAAACGATCCCTTAATATAAAAATTTATGTTAAATAATAACTAAACAGGTTGAAGGAGTGATAAAAAATGGCTGTTCCAAAGAGAAAGACGTCGAGTGCAAGACGCGACAAAAGACGCAGCAACGTATGGAAAATATCCGTTCCGGGCATGGTAAAATGTTCGTGCGGCGAATTTGTGTTGTCTCACAGAGTATGCAAAGCCTGCGGAAAATACGACGGGAAAGAAAGAATAAAAATAGAAGAATCCAAATAAGGCGTAGGGGCGGATTCCATATCCGCCCTGTGTAAATAGGGCGAAAATAGATTTCGCCCCTACGGTAGGGAAAGGAGCGAAAAAGCCCCTCTCCCTTGTTGTGTTTGTGAGAATAAAAAATTATGAAAAAAACATATAATTATAAAATTAAAAATAATAAACTGCGTGAATTTGAGAATTACATGACGGGCGAAAAAAAGAACTGCAAAAATAAATGCGTGTTTTGTTTTATAGACCAGTTGCCGAGAGATTGCTTAAGAGAGACTTTATATTTCAAAGACGACGACGAAAGATTATCGTTTCTTCACGGAAATTATATCACTCTCACAAATCTTGAAGATTCGCATATCGACAGGATAATCAAAATGCGTATATCGCCTATAAATATTTCGGTCCACACGACAAATCCCGGACTTCGCGTAAAAATGATGAGAAACAGGCGCGCCGGGGAAGTTCTGGACTATATAAAAAAACTGTCAGACGCGAAAATAAACATAAACGCGCAGATTGTTATATGCAAAAATATAAACGACGGCAAAGAATTAGTGAAAAGTCTGATTGATTTGTGTAAATTTTATCCGTCAATGCAAAGCATAGCCGTAGTGCCGAACGGATTGACCAAATACCGCGACAAAAATAATTTATATAAACTTGAACCGTTAGATAAGTCAGACTGCGAAAAAATTATAGAAACTGTAGATAAATTCGGCAAAGAGAATTTAAAAAAATATAATTCGAGATTAGTTTACTGCGCCGACGAATTTTATCTCAAAGCCGGGCTTGAAATCCCGGACGCTGAATATTACGAAGATTACCCGCAATATGAAAACGGCGTCGGAATGCTCCGCAGTTTCTGCGACGATTTTTACAGGGGAATGCAAACCCCCGTCGGCGTTGCCGACACCCCCTTTCAAAAGAGGGCAAATATAAACCGCAAGGTTTCGTTAGTTACCGGAGAGGCAGCGTATCCGACGATTAAAACGTTGGCGGATGAAATCGTAGGGCGCGGCGTCCCCGACGCGCCGCCGTTAAAAATAGATATATATAAAATCAAAAATAATTTTTTCGGCGAAGAAATAACAGTCGCTGGGCTTGTTACGGGACAGGATATTATCGAACAGCTTACGCCGTATAAAAATAATCTCGGCGATGAATTATTGATTCCCGCGGTAATGCTGAGATACGAAAAAGATTTATTTTTGGATAACACAAGCTTAGAAGATATAGAAAAATCGCTTGGGATTAAAGTCAGAATAGTCGAGAATAACGCCGGAGATTTTATAAAAGCTGTGACAGGGAGATTATAATATGGGAATAGAATTGTGGGACGCGTATAAATCAGACGGTAGCCTTGCGGGGATTGATTTGATTCGCGGTCAGCCAATCCCGGACGGATTATGTCATATAGTCTGCGAGATTTTAGTAAGGCATACAGACGGCGAATTTTTATTAATGCAGCGTGATTTTAACAAAGAGGGTTATCCGGGAATGTACGAGGCAAGCGCGGGCGGCAGCGTACTGAAAGGCGAAAATTCTATTGACGGGGCAATGCGCGAGTTAAAAGAAGAAACGGGAATAACTACAGACAGTTTAATTCCGATATATTGCGTAATGAACGATAACCGTAAAGTAATATATCACGGATTTTTATGCGTAACTGATTGCGACAAATCTTCCGTAACTTTACAGGAAGGCGAGACAATATCGTATATGTGGCTGGATAAAAACGAGTTTTTTGAATTTATAAATTCCGGAAAACATATCGGAAAACATAAAGACAGGATAACGCCGTATTTGGAAAGTATAAAATAAATTATAGGTGAAATAAAATATGAGTAACAAAAAACCGATAGCCGCTATTGTCGGACGACCAAACGTCGGCAAAAGTGCGCTGTTCAACAAAATATCCGGCAGAAGAATATCTATCGTCGAAGATACTCCCGGAGTAACGCGTGACAGAATTTACTGCGACACGGACTGGAACGGCAAAGTTTTCACGATGATTGACACCGGAGGAATTGAGCCCAACACCGACGATTTGATTTTGAAAAGTATGCGTGAGCAGGCTAAAACTGCAATAGAGCTTGCCGACGTTATAATATTTGTCGTGGATTTAAAAAGCGGCTTGACCGCAAATGATTCCGACGTTGCCGCTATGCTTTTAAAAAGCGGCAAGCCGGTGATTTTGTGCGTGAATAAGGTCGATTCAATCGGGAATGTTCCGGCGGAGTTTTACGAGTTTTACGAGCTTGGGCTCGGTGAACCCTACGCAGTTTCGGCACTTCATGGCACAGGCACGGGAGATTTGCTTGACAGAATCGTAGAATTACTGCCTGACAAGCATGAAGACTTTACAGATGAAAGCGATATTATAAAAGTCGCCGTAATAGGTAAGCCAAACGTAGGAAAAAGTTCTATCGTTAATAAATTTTTAGGCGAGGAACGGGTAATCGTGACAAATATCCCCGGAACGACGAGAGATTCTATCGACCAGTATTTCGAAAACGAATACGGTAAATATATTTTTATCGACACAGCCGGGATACGCAGGCAGAACAGGATAAGCGACAATATAGAAAAGTATAGTGTTTTACGCGCGAAAGCGGCAGTCGAAAGAGCCGACGTATGTTTAATTATGATAGACGCTGAGGAAGGGCCGACTGCTCACGACGAGAGAATCGCGGGAATCGCGCACGAAGCGGGAAAAGCGTCGATTATCGTTATCAACAAATGGGATTTGATAGAGAAAGACAATTCGACGACAAAAAAATTCACGAACGAAATAAAAACGGCGTTCGCGTATATGAGTTACGCGCCGGAAATATTCGTTTCGGCGAAAACCGGACAGAGAATAACGAAAATTTTCGAGATGATAAACTCAGTTTACGCGCAGTCAAACAAGAGAATCACGACGGGAGCGTTGAACGACGTTTTAAGCGATGCGATAGCAAGAAGTCAGCCGCCGAGTGATAAAGGCAGACGGCTGAAAATTTATTACATGACGCAGACAGGGACAAAACCTCCGGTGTTCGTGCAGTTTGTGAACGACGCCGAATTGTTTCACTTTTCATATCAAAGATATATAGAGAACAGAATCAGAGAAACGTTCGGGTTTGAGGGGACGCCGATAAAGTTTGTGGTGAAGAATAGAAATCAAGGGGATATATAAATTTTGAGGCGGAAAAAAGCGTCCGACGAGGCATTTCCCCGGCGGACGCTCTAAATATCTACGCAACGTTTTTCATATAATCAAGCACGGTTAATGTTATTTCACTCGAAATATATTGAATACCGTTTAAAATATTCTCAAGTGCTTTAAATATATTATCATCGAAATATGTTTCCCCACATTGCTCGCATTCTTCACACGGAACGTCTTTAATTAAAATAATATGGTTTTTGTTTTTTTCGATATATTCCGTTGTGCTTTGTTTTAAATTACCGCCGCAAAAAATACACATTATTCTTTCTCCTTTCGGGTTTTATAATCGCTTTCCCATTCGTTGAGCGTTGGGTAATTATATTTATCCCGTTCAAAATTAATCACCGTCCCCATATTTATATTATACCACAAAACCAAAGAAAAAGTCAAGGATTTTTGGCGGCTTTAGAAAGTGTATGACGGGGTTATATATAACATCAAAAGGGCGGCAATTTGCCGCCCAAAAAATTGCTTGTTTTATGTATTTATTTTACACGTAATAAGGATTTGGTTTGCAAAGCAATACTATAAAATCAATCAATATTCCTATCCCAAATAACCCAACTGTGAATATATAAAGAATACCCGTTCCTGTTTTTCCCTCATAAAATTTGTGTCCTCCTAAAAATCCTATGAAAAAACATAATGCAAGAGCGACCCATTTATTTTTTGGGGCTTTAAGCATTCCTGCGTGAATTGTATTGGTATTTGTGTTTATATTTTGGCTTGACTGATTTTGACTTACATTTACTTCTATTTTAGGCTGTTCACCTGCGTTGGTTTTTAATTCTTCAACTTGTTTTCCGCATTTGGGACAGATTATACACTCGATATCTATTTTTTCTGCGCAATGTTTGCAAAATTTTGTTTTAATTTCAGCAGTTGCCGGAACTTGCGAGGTTTGATTTTCATTCATAATTTTTACACCTTTCTTCTAATTTTTTTGTAATATATATTATTTCCCAACGTACCGTCTCCGGGCGGTTTTTTACCGCCCAAAGAGTTCCGTCAAGAAATAACAAATGCCGGGCATGGCAACTAAAACCACACACGGCGTAAATTTATCTCTATATAAAAGCACAATTACAAAATATCCCCTTGACGGTATGAGCCAAACGGTGTATAATATAATTGCGGGATAGAAAAAAACAATGTGTATGGTGCGGTCTCACCTGTGCATTCCGTAAAGGGGTTCAGACTTTACGGTTTTCCCGCATTTATTATTTCTTATGTGAGTATTGTAGCATATATTATTTTTATTGTCAATAGGTAAGGTGAAAAATTATGTTTGAGTTTTTGGAATACGGCTTATGCAATAAATTTTTTCCGGGAAGCACTATGCATATAGTCATAAGCGTTTTCGCGGTTTTTATAATCGGCTATCTTCTCGGAAGTTTGAATTTCGGCGTGATTATATCGAAAATTGTTTATCATGACGACGTTCGCAAACACGGGAGCGGGGGAGCAGGGGCGACAAATATGCTCAGGACTTACGGCAAAATCCCGGCGGCTTTGACTTTTCTCGGCGACGGTGTAAAATCCGCGCTCGCTGTATTAATCGGCGCAATTTTTCTTGGGCATAATCCTATGTACGCCGGGACTTATATCGGCGGAATGGCAAGCGTTATCGGTCATGCTTACCCGTTATATTATAAATTCAAAGGCGGGAAAGGCGTCGCGTCAACGTTTTTTATGGTTTTATGCACCGAACCGCTTATCGCGTTGATATGTTTTGTAATGTTTGCCGCGATTGTATTCGGGACTAAATATATTTCGCTGGGCTCTATAATGTGCGCTATGATTTACCCGTTGATTTTGTACAGAATGACAGGCGTACCCGGTATGCATGTCTTAATCGCGATATTTCTCGCGCTTTTGATTGTATATCTGCACAGGGAAAATATAATGCGTCTGATAAACGGCAAAGAAAACAAAATCAGTTTCAAGAAAAAGAAAAAAGATAATGGGGAAGAAAATAAATAAATGCGTATAGAATGCAAAAATTTATCATATATATACGGGCAAAACACGCCGTTTGAAAAAACCGCGCTGGATAATATAAACATATCGTTCGAATCCGAGACAATAACTGGGCTTATCGGACACACAGGGTCGGGCAAATCAACGCTTGCCCTGCTTATATGCGGACTTTTAAGACCTACGTCCGGCAGTATTTTTATCGGCGGCGAAGAAGTTTACAAAGCCGAGAAAATCGACAAAAAGAAACAGCGCGGCGTAAAAAAATCCAATCGCAAAAGCTCTGAAAAAATGAAATTCAAAGCCGGGATAATATTTCAATATCCCGAATATCAACTTTTTGAAGAAACCGTATATAAAGACATAGCGTACGGACCTACGAATATGGGACTGTCAAAAGAAGAAATAGACGCAAAAGTACGTGAAGCCGCTGAGTTTGCGGGAATACCTGAGAGTTTGTTTGAAGCCAGCCCGTTTGAGTTGTCGGGAGGGCAGAGAAGAAGGGCGGCGATTGCGGGGATTATCGCAATGGACCCGCCGATACTGATACTTGACGAACCCGCGGCCGGGCTTGACCCAAGAGGCAGGGCTGAGATACTCGGCGGCTTATGCGAATATCAGAAAATCACAAAAAAAACTATGCTCATGATTTCGCACTCAATGGAGGATATGGCAAAATACGCCGATAAAGTTCACGTTTTAAAAAACGCGAAGTCTTATTTATACGGCACAGTCGATGAAATATTTTCGCAGGCAGATTATTTAAAAGAAGCGGGGCTCGACGTTCCCCAAATCACGAATTTATTTCTTGAAATTGACAAACGCGGACTGAAAGTTGACCGCAACGTGTATAATCTTGAAAAGGCGAAAGACGAAATCGTGAGATTGCTGGGGGGAGATAGCTGAAATGTTAAACGATATAACGCTCGGACAATATTTTCCGGGCAATTCTGCCATTCATAAACTTGACCCCCGCATGAAAATTATAATCGCCATAATTTATATTACGGCAATTTTTTTCGCGTCCGAAATATATACTTTATCTATAATTTTTATAATTAATATATTAATAATAGTTTTGTCAGAGATACCGTTTATAATAATATTAAAAGCGTTGAAGCCTTTGATTTTTATTATCGCGTTTACTTTTATCATAAATATTTTCGCGTCGGGCGAGACTTTGCTTTTTAAAATCGGCTTTATAAAAATCTATCTTGAAGGTATAATAAACGCGTTATTTATAATAATACGCATAGTAAGCCTTGTATCGGCGACGTCGGTTTTTATAACTTACACAACGTCCCCGACAATGCTGACAGACGCGATAGACCAGTTATTATCGCCGTTAAAAGTGATAAAAGTCCCCGTTCACGAATTTGCCATGATGATGACGATAACATTGAGAATGATACCGATATTAATAGACGAGACAGAGAAAATCATAAACGCGCAGAAAGCCAGGGGCGCGGATTTTTATTCGGGGAATATATTAAAAAGGGCGAAAGCGTTGATTCCCGTATTAATCCCGTTGATAGTTTCTGCGTTTCGCAGGGCTGACGAACTCGCCACGGCTATGGAATGCAGATGTTACAGGGGAGGCAAAGGACGGACAAAAATGAAAAGACTGAAATATTCTTTAAGAGATTTATTCGCGTTTGTTTTATCTGCGGGGTTTATAACAGGTGTGATTGTTTTAACAAATATTGCAAAGGATATGGCTTTATGAATCACGAAAACACAAAAAGAATACTTCTGACTCTTATGTTTGACGGCTCGGGATTTTACGGCTGGCAGGCGCAGAACGGCGGCAATACGATCCAGCAGACTTTACAGAACGCCGTGGAATCTGTCTTTACCGAAAGACTTGGAATTTCCGGCTGCGGACGGACTGATTCGGGAGTTCACGCGTACGGATACTGCTGTCACATAGACATAAAAAAAGATTTCCCCATCGAAAGATTAGCAAACGCGATAAACACTTATTTTATATCAAGAAATATAAATATTTCTGTAACTGACGTAAAAGAAGTCGATAACGAATTTCATTCGAGATATTATATAAAATCAAAAGAGTATATTTACAAGATTCAAAATAATAAATACAGAGATCCGTTTTATATAAATAAAGCGTTTTATTATTTCAAGCCGCTCGATCTGGATAAAATGCGTGAAGCCGCAGAATATCTTACGGGCGAACATAACTTTTCTTCGTTTATGGCGGACAGGTCGGATATTCCGGTAGACGAAGCAATAAGAACCGTTTATAAAATCGACATAAAAACCAATATTTATGACAACGGAACAAATATAATAGATATATATATATCGGCAAGCGGATTTTTATATAAAATGGCGAGGATAATCACAGGGACTTTGATAGAAGTAAGCGAGGGTAAAATAAATATTAAAGATTTGCCGGATATAATAAACGCGAAAAACAGGAGCAAATCCGGACGCACTCTCCCGTCTCACGGGTTGTATTTGAATAAAATAGAATATCATGATAAAATAGAAATATAAAAAACTGCGAAAAAGGGTAGTTTCCAAAAAAGCCCTCTTTTTCAAAAGGGGGTGTCGTCCGCAGACGACGGGGGATTCTCCCTCGCAACATCAAATTTAGGAATCCCCCGGCACTTCGTGCCACCCCCTTTACGCGGCTTCGCCGCTAAAGAGGGCTTTTACTAACACCGTAGGCAATTATAAAAAACCTAAACGTATAAAAACAGGAGGCGGTAT
>Ga0082212_10009103_pt1 | contig 12840 bp, 8 predicted proteins | sample TergutNt197P3_FD_71548 | JGI IMG/M metagenome (GOLD analysis project Ga0082212, IMG submission 71548) | Neocapritermes taracua P3 segment gut microbial communities from Petit-Saut dam, French Guiana - Nt197 P3 | ecosystem: Host-associated > Arthropoda: Insects > Digestive system > Gut ... | reverse complement strand
CCTTGGCTGCGGCCCTGTGTGGGAGGCGCTTAACTTCGCCGCGCAGGATCAGCTTACCAAATTGTGGGACGAAGAACACCGCGGCGGTTTGCCGGTGATCTTCAACGTGCTGAACAACCACTACGGCATGGGCGGCCAAACCAACGGTGAAACTATGGCGTACGACATTCTCGCCCGCGTCGGCGCTGGTATTCACCCAACGCAATTGCACAGCGAGCGCATTGACGGCTACAATCCCTTTGCGGTGATCGACGCCTTTGAGCGTAAGCGCAAACTCATTGAGAACGCAGAGGGCCCGGTACTGTTGGATACGGTCACCTACCGCTATGCCGGCCACTCCGCAACCGACGCCTCCACCTACCGCACAAAGGAAGAGATGGATGCCTGGCAAAAGGTGGATTCCATCGCCGCTTTCCGCACGGGCATGACTGAAAGCAAGAAAGCCGACGCCGCAGAGCTGGACGCCATCGACAGCGGCATCCGCGACCGCATCACAAGGGTTATGAAACTTGCCATTGATGAGACCATCTCGCCGCGCATGGATCTGCACCGGAACCCCGACGCCATCCGCAGCTTTATGTTCTCCAACCAGCGTATCGAGAAGTGCGCGGAACGCCTGCCCGACGTAAACGCACCCAAGGAGCAGAACAGCCGCTTCATTAAGCTTCGTGAAAAAGCGCGTTATGCCCTGGACGACCAAGGCAAACAGGTTTCCAAAATCCGTCAGTATTCCATCCGAGACGCGCTGTTTGAGGCCATTCTCAACAAATTTTACGAGGATCCCACGCTCATCGCCTACGGCGAGGACAACCGGGATTGGGGCGGCGCCTTCGGCGTGTACGGCAACCTTACGGAGTCGATCCCCTATCATCGTTTCTTCAACGCTCCAATCTCCGAGGGCACCATTGTGGCTTCAGCCGTCGGCTACGCGCTGTGCGGCGGTCGCGCGATTCCGGAGTTGATGTACTGCGACTTTTTAGGCCGCGCCGGCGACGAGGTGTTTAACCAGCTTGCCAAGTGGCAGGCCATGAGCGCAGGCGCCTTGCGAGTACCGGTGGTGCTGCGTGTGTCGGTGGGTTCCAAGTATGGCGCGCAGCATGCGCAGGATTGGACTTCTCTGACCACGCACATACCAGGGTTGAAGGTGGTTTTTCCCGCCACGCCTTACGATGCCAAGGGCCTGATGACCGCGGCGCTTGCCGGATCCGATCCGGTGGTGTTCTTCGAATCGCAAAAGCTCTACGATATGGGCGAGCTCTTCCATAAGGAAGGCGTGCCAGAAGGGAATTACGAGATCCCCATCGGTGAGCCCGACATCAAACGCGAAGGGGCCGACCTTACCATCCTAACCGTCGGCGCATCGCTCTACAACGCGCTGGCAGCCGCCGATTTGCTGCAGCAGCAATACGGCCTGTCCGCCGAGGTCATTGATGCCCGCAGCCTTGTACCCTTCAACTATGAGAAGGTGGTTGAGTCGGTTAGGAAAACCGGTCGGATCGTACTGGTGTCCGACGCCTGCGAGCGCGGCGCGCATGTCAATGACATGGCGCGCAACATCACCGAATTGTGCTTTGACCATTTGGACGCGCCGCCGGTCGTGGTCGCCGCGCCGAATGTGATTTGCCCGTGCCCGGAGCTGGAAAACTACTACTATCCGCAGGCAGGCTGGATCCTCGACGCGATCCACGAAAAAATACTGCCCCTGCCGGGCCATGTGCCGGTGATGAACTTCACGAACGTGGAAAAGTTGCGCCGCGAAAAACTAGGCACATAGACAATTGACAATGGACAGTTGACAATTGACAATTAGGACGGGGGGATACGATGAAGACGCGGGCTGTGCGGTTATATGGGAAGGATGATTTGCGGTTGGAAGCCTTTGAGCTGCCGCCGATTGGGGACGGCGAGATATTGGCCAAAATCGTGTCCGACAGTCTGTGTATGTCCTCGTATAAGGCCGCCAAGCAGGGCGCGGCGCATAAGCGCGTGCCGGACGGTGTGGCGCAAAATCCTGTTATCATTGGGCATGAGTTTTGCGGCGAACTGGTCAAGGTCGGCCCGAAGTGGCGCGGGCGGTTTGCCCCCGGCGACAAGTTCACCGTCCAGCCCGCCCTCAACGCGCCGGACAATGTACACGCCGCGCCGGGGTACAGCTTCCCGTATATCGGCGGCGACGCGACCTATGTGATCATCCCGGATATCGTCATGGAGCGGGACTGTTTGCTGCCCTACGGCGGCGAGGCGTTTTATCACGGTTCGCTGGCCGAGCCGATGAGCTGTATCGTGGGTGGTTTTCATTGTATGTACCACGCCGGGGCGGGCAGTTATGTCCACCAAATGGGGATCAAGCCCGGCGGCAAGATGGCGTTATTGGCCGGCGCCGGCCCAATGGGATTAGGCGCGATCGACTACGCGCTGCATTGCGACCGCCGCCCGTCGCTGCTGGTTGTGACCGATATCGACGCACCGCGGCTGGCCCGCGCCGCCGCGCTGTACACGACGGAACACGCCAAAGAACGCGGCGTGGAGCTGGTTTACCTTAACAACCCCAGCACAGCGTCGCTTCTCGAATTGTCAACTGTCAATTGTCAATTGTCAATTGGTTACGACGATGTGTTTGTTTACGCTCCGGTCGCGGCGGTCGTGGAGCAGGGCGGCGCGATCCTTGCGTATGACGGCTGCCTGAACTTTTTTGCCGGGCCGACCGACCCGGATTTCTCCGCGCGGGTCAACTTCTATGACCTGCATTACAGTGCCCATCATGTCGCCTGCAACAGCGGCGGCAACACCGACGATCTGCGGGAATCGCTGGCGATGATGGCGGCGGGCAAAATTGACCCGTCTGTGATGGTCACGCACATCGGCGGGCTGGACGCCGTGATCGGCGCGACGATGGACTTGCCGAACATCCCCGGCGGCAAAAAGCTGATTTATAACCAGCTTTCCCTGCCGCTGACCGCCATTGACGATTTCGCGGGGCTGGGAAAGGCCGACCCGCTGTTTGCGCACCTTGCCGAACGGCTGAACAACGGCCTGTGGAGCGCGGAATGCGAACGATATGTATTGGAGCATGGGAGGCCGTTATGCGACTGAAAGACAAAGTGGCCGTCATCACCGGCGGCGCGCAGGGGTTCGGCGCGGGTATCGCGGAGTGTCTGGCCGCGGAGGGCTGCGAGTGCGTGATCGCCGACTTGCGCGGCGGGATCATAACCGACGTGACAAGCGAGCGCGATGTGGCCTCGCTGTGCGATACGGTTATGCGGAAGTACGGGCGGCTGGATATCTTTATTTCCAACGCGGGCATTTTGAAAGCGGGCGGCCTTGACGAAATGACGCTGGCCGATTTCGAGCAGGTCACCAGGGTCAATTACACCGCCTTTTTCCTCTGCGCCAAATACGCGTCGGCCGCCATGAAGAAGCAGCGGGAAGCGCACCCGGAGCGCACTTTTGACATCATTGAGATCAACTCCAAATCGGGCTTGGAAGGATCAAACAAAAACTTCGCCTACGCCGGAAGCAAATTCGGCGGCATCGGCCTTGTGCAGAGTTTCGCCAAAGAGCTTGTCGAATACGGCATCAAGGTCAACGCCATCTGCCCCGGCAACTTCTTTGAAGGGCCGCTGTGGAGCGACCCCGAAAACGGGTTGCTGGCGCAGTACCTGAGCGCGGGCAAGGTCCCGGGCGCGCAAACGGTGGAGGATGTAAAGCGGTTTTATGAGGCGAAAGTCCCTATGGGCCGCGGCTGTACCCCAAAGGACGTGGCGCGCGCGATCGTCTACTGCGTCGAGCAGGCGTATGAGACCGGGCAGGCCATCCCCGTCACCGGCGGGCAGAACATGCTGCGCTGATGTACAAAGACGTCAACAACCATATCCATACGACCTATTCCTTCTCGCCGTACACCCCCGCGCAGGCGGTGCGAAAGGCGAAGGAGGCGGGACTGGCCTGCGCGGGCATCGTGGATCACGACACGATTGCGGGCGCGCCGGAATTTCTGGCCGAGGGCCAGCGGCTCGGGCTGCCTGTCACCGTCGGCTTTGAAATGCGCGTATATCACGCCCACACGCCGATCGGACGCCGCCGCACCAACCACCCGGATCAGGAGGATATCTCCTACCTGACCTTCCATGCCGTGCCGCGCCAGTGCTTTGACGCGGTGACGGCGTTTCTCGCGCCTGTCCGCAAGGCGCGCGAAGAACGCAACCGCGCGATGTGTACGCACCTGGGCCTAGACTACCAGCGCGACGTGCTTCCGCTGTCGATGTTTGACAAGGGCGGCAGTGTGACCGAACGGCATATTTTATTTGCCAAAGCGGGCGGCGATTACGCCGGGCTGAACCGTTTGAAAGCCGGATTTACCGATTACATCCCCGCCGGGCGCGGCGAATGCCCGGATATCGAGGCCGCCGTCGCGTTCGCGCGCGAAACCGGCGTCATCGCCGCCTATCCGTATCTGGGCGACGTGACAAACTCGGTCACGGGCGATAAAAAGCCGCAGGCCTTTGAGGACGGGTATCTGGAGGAGCTGTTCGGTATCCTGCACGCCCTCGGTATCCGCGCGATCTCCTACATGCCGTCCCGCAATACGCGCGATCAGCTGCTGCGCGTCCGGGCGTTGTGCGGGCAATACGGCATGACGCAGATTTGCGGCGAGGATATCAACTCGCCGGGCCAGCCGTTTATTTGCGAGGCCCTGCGTGACCCGATGTTCGACAACCTGCGCGACATGGCGTGGGCGTTGATCGAACGCGAGCGGGCCCAGCCATGACCCTCTGGATCGACAATGACCGCACCGACCCGCCGTGGAACCTCGCGGCGGAGGAATATCTGCTGACCGCGCACCGCGAAACCATCGCCATGCTGTGGCGCAACAGCCGCTCGGTCATCATCGGCAAAAATCAGGACCGGGAGGCCGAGGTCGACACCGCGCTGGCCCGGAAGCTCGGCGTTCCGGTGGTGCGGCGCGTCACCGGCGGCGGCGCGGTCTTTCACGATTTGGGCAATGTCAATTTCACCTATATGTTCACCTTCGGTACAGCGCACCAGATGGACTTTGCGCCCTTCGCCGGCAAGCTGACCGCCGCGCTGGGACAAATGGGCATAGCGGCGGAGCTGTCGGGCCGCAACGACATTCTTGTGGACGGCAAAAAAGTGTCCGGCTGCGCCCACGCCTGCGTGGGCGACCGCGCCTTGTACCACGGCACGCTGCTGTTTTCGGCGGACCTGTCCCAAATGGAAACCCTGCTGCGCTACAGCGAGGAAAAATACCGCGGCCGGGGCATCCGCTCGGTGTCCTCGCGTGTGGAAAACCTGTCGCGCTATCTGCCCGGCATGGACGCCCAAGCGTTTATGGCCCGCCTGCGCGGCCTGCTGTCCGTGGGCTGCGAACGCTACGGGTTTACACGGGAGGAACTTGCGGCTATCGACAAACTGCGGGCGGAGAAATATTAAATAAGTCCTGCCCCGTCATTGCATCCAACACTTGCAATGACGGGGTTTGCTTTGTTTTTGCTGAACTAAAGAGCTATCAAAAGGTATACCTTTTGATAGCCGTTGGAATTGCTAGGAATTGTGAGAGTATAACACGATTTAACGGGGAAGTCAAGACTTTTTGAAAGGCTTTTTTCTGAGGGGGCTTTTATCAAAAGGTATACCTTTTGACAGCAGCCCACAAAAAATTTAGGAGGAAATCAAACGATGAAAACCAAGACAAAGACACGTTTTCTATCCCTTGCGCTCTTGACCGCTCTGCTTGTAACCTTTGCGCCGCGGGCTTCGGCAGCAGACCCAACTATTGATGACCTTATCGCCGTCCATCCACCCGTTAGTTTTGTCGGCGCATGGATCGACACCACAAAACTTACGGTTGGCGAAGCGTACAAAATCGAGTATAACCTTACTACCTATGAGAACAGCAACGGCGGTTTCCGTGTACGATACAGTTCGGATACGGATAATCCCGCGCATAACGACACCGCTAACAACGCGCATAGTTCCACAGCCGCGCAAGCCGTCGGATTTGTGGCAAACCAAGTGCCCGCTCAATTCCCCAACGGAACGGTCGGCGCGGGCGCGACGGTCACTTTGACCGTAAACTTCATGCTGGGCGCGGATATCCCGGACCTCGATCCGCTGTATATGGACTACATCGGCATCTTCGGTTCCCAAGGCGAACAAAACTATAAAGTCAACTCGGTTAAAGTGTACGACGATTCAGACAATGTAATCGGTACGGTGATCAATGAAGCCCCCGATCCCGATTTCTATACCGTCACATTCAAAGGCTACGACGGCACGATCCTCCAAACCCAAACCGTGCCCAGTGGTACTACCCCCACTGCTCCCACGATCCCCACACGCGAAGACTATATTTTTACCGGTTGGGACAAGACGTTTCATAACATAACAAGTGACCTGACTGTGACGGCTACATACATCATTGACGATGGCGGCGGAGGCAGCGGCGACACCATTTGGGAAATGACCCCGGCTGAGATCGACGCTTTTATCGCCGACGCTGAATTTGAAACTAACGCCCTGCGTGCCGCCGGTGGCCCGCTCTTCACCAAAGAAGGCAACGGCATCAAAATTTCTGAAAGAACCGCCAACTGGAACGCTCTCGACCTCAAAGCTGAGGTCTTTCCCGATCCCGGCAAGGAGTACACCCTTGTTGTAGGGTTCAAAGCCACCTCCGGTGAACTGGTCTTCCAATTCTCGAATACGGACGGCCCATTTGTGATCCTCGCCACATCTGCTTCAGCTTCCGAAGTGACCTTGACCTACAAAGGCTATGGAAGCGAGTTCCAATATCCACAAAGAGGAGTTCGGCTCACCACCCAAGATGGGGTTACGGATGATTATATCATTACTAGCATCAAAGTGTATGAAACTTATCCTTCCGGCACTACCGACCCCGAACCAACACCCACCCCCAGCCCAACGCCATCGACCACGCCGACCTCTACACCGCCCACTTCTGAACCATCAAACCCGCCTACATCTGAACCATCGACCACGCCTACCCCAACCCCCGCCCCCACACCAACCCCGGAACCCACCCCCGCACCGATCGCCGACCCGGAGAATACCATTTCCGTAGAAGCCCCCAAAGGGGAAGAACTCGCCTTCATCCCCAACAACACCCTAAACCAAATCAGACAAGGCCGCCTGGCCTTGGAAGTTGGGTTTACCGACGAGGAGGGCGAACCGCTCGGTACGGTCGTATTCAGCCCAACGGCAGCGGGACAGATGCTCAGCGCCGCTGAAGGCGGCGGTGTAAGCGTCTCGCCTGCGATAGCCGATGTGGAAGCCCTGACCCCGGAACAAGCCGAAATCGTAGGCGACCGCCCGGTGTATGACCTGCGCGTCACCGATGCCAACGACCGTCCCATCACCCAGTTCGGCGGCCCGGTACAGGTATCGTTGCCGTATACGTTACAGGCAGGTGAAAACCCGAACGGTATCGTTGTGTATTACGTCTCCGCAACCGGGAAGCTAGAAATGATGTGCGGATACTATGACAGCGAAAAGAAAGCGGTCATCTTTACGACAGACCACTTCTCCCAATACATGATCGCCTATGTACCCATTCCATACATCGACATTCCTTCTGACTGGTCAAAGAACGCGATCGAGTTCATCGGCGCGCGGGGTTACGCGGTCGGTATTGAGGGCAATAAGTTTGAACCCTCCAAGGCCCTCACACGCGGCGAGTTTACGGCGGCCTTGATGAACGCCTATGGCATCGAGTTAGACCCAAGCGCGACGGATAACTTCTCCGACGTAGACGCAACCGCGGCGTATGCGCAACACCTGGCGACGGGCAAGAAGCTGGGGCTCATTGCCGGCGTAGGCGGCGACAGCTACGCGCCGGAGCGTACCATCATGCGTCAGGAAATGTTCGCGCTGCTGTACAACATCCTTGACAAGCTGGGCGAGTTACCGGAAGCCGGCGAAGACGGCAAAGCCTTATCCGACTTCACCGACGCGGAGGAAGTCAGCGTGTATCTGGAAGCGGCGATCAAGGCGTTGCTGGAAGCCGGGATCATGGAAGGCGACGGCGCGAAGCTGCTCCCGCAGGTCATGGCCGACAGGGCGCAGATGGCGGGGATGATTTATAAACTGCTGACGCGGTAAGACCCTCTCCGCAGGGGAACAGATACGTGTGTAGGGGCCGCCCAGCTGCGGCCCCTACATTGTTTTATATGCCTGCCGTGCAACGCCTGCGCCTTGTGCTTGTGTTTTCTGGCGGGGGCTGTTATAATGGTAAGACGATATTGAATGTGCGAGGTTTTGATCATGCCGCTATCTGAATTCAAGCCGGATGCCGTTATATGCAGCGAAGGCGAACCGCTGCGGTTTCTTTCCTTTATCACGAAGGGGAACGCGGAAACTCAATTTTGCGGGCGCTCGTTTACTCTTGAGCAGGGCGACATGGCGGGCCTTTGCGACCTCAGCGCGGGCAAACACTGCCACACCTACACCGCGGTTTCCGACGTTGCCGTGTTCGCCTATCCGTATGAGGGGTTCAACACCTTGGAGACGCTGCTGCGCGACAACGCGGACGTGGCGTACCGTCTGGTCTATTCCATGTGCCGCCAGATCACGGACTTCCTGCAATTCCGGGCCGAGCTGAAACAGGAGGCCGGCAAAGCCTACGCGCTGGCCAAGGAGACATACCCGCAATACGAGAATTTGTGCAAGCTGTACGCCCTGACGCCGAAGAAGCTCCCGGGCCTGTCGGGGCTCAAGAAGTTTTCGGCGTCCGACCCGGTCAAGGACTGGGCCCAGGACTACTATATGGAGATCAAGGCCCTGCCCCCCGCCGTACATAAAGGGTTTTTCCATGGCCACCCCGGCGTCTCCTCCGGGTTCCTGCACAGAAGCACGGAGGATATCCTCCAGGTGTTTCAGGCGTGCAAGGGCTATCAGGAGTATCTGGCGGGGATTTCTAAAATTTTCCTGAGCGCCGATAAGCATGACCTGTTTGCCCTGATTTCCGATTTGCATATCAACTCGATCAACATCAAGGGCGCGGACGAAGCCGTGGCCGCGCTGATGGCGCCGCTGACGGGGCTGCTGTCCGGCATGACCGGCATCGACTACGCGTATTATCAGGAGCGTCTGGACGCGTATAAATACGACTTGTCGGTGGAACGCGAGTCTCAGGAGATCACGGATATCCCGGTCGCCTCCGGCCCGAAGATGAATTTGTCGGACTCGCTGGATACCATCCTGCACTACTCCGAATGTCCCGAGGAGCTGTGCAATAAATTCGCGCGCGCGGTGCGCGACTACACCGTACTGGCCGACCGGACCGGCTCTGACGACGGCCAGCGTCTGCGCAAGGAACTGACCCCGATGTTCTATACGGTCTACCAGGCCACATTCCTCAAAAGCCTGACCGACGAAACCCTGCCCACGGTCATCAAGATGTTCCTGAACTTCGGGTATGTCGACGCCGCGCTTGCGGGACCTGAAAACGCGGACTTTTTATACTCGATCGCCGACTCGCTGAAAGGTGACCCGAGTTCGGGCGTTTACACGCTTTGCGAATGGCTGACGGCGATCCACAAAGGCCAGAAAGAGCCGTGCCGCAACGAGTTTGACGAGGACTACCCCACCTACATCCGTCAATTGAAGACCGCGGGCAAGATCGACCCCAAGGAGGAGGCCGACCTCCTGAACGATCTGGACGGCAAACTGCGCTTTGAGATCGAGAACGTATTCCCGGTCGTCAACAAGATCACCTTCGGGCAGATATCCATGTTCTGCCCGCTGTTTTCCGACAACATCGTACAGCGCAAGCTGGAAACGTCCTTGGTCACGTCAACTCTGATCAGGCAAACGATCGACGATATCCGCGGCGTCGACTATTCCGCCTACTACCGCGAGCAGGGGTATGCCAAGCCCGAGTGGGGCGTGCCCAACGAGGTCGTGCATGTGGAGGTTTTGCCCGACGTCATCCTGATGCCCAACGTCGGCATACGCGGGGCGATGTGGCAGGAGATCGAGGGCCGGAAACGCACCACCCCGGCGCGTATGTTTATGTCGCTGTTCCTGCAAACCGACCTGAAAAACATGCTCATACGCCTGACCGGCGAGTTCCGCTGGGAAATGTGCAAACGCATCCAGGGCGCGCGCTGGAACGATATCACGGAACCTTCGCTGACCAGCGAGATTTGCGATTTCCTGCAATTTTACAGAACCAACCGCGAGCTTCCGATAGAGACGAAGGACGCGCTACGGGAAGAGCTTGTGCGCGCGAAAAACAATTTCAAGACCGTGTTTGTCTCAAACTATTCGGACTGGCTGCTGTATGAGTCGTCCGGCGCGCTGCGCCTGATCAAAAATGTCCGCCGGATGATGCTGGCGTACTGCCCGTTCCCGTTCGAGATCCGGGAACGGCTGATGCAGAACCCGCAGTACGCCGAGCTGCTGAACCGTCATAATTTTAAGCTGAAACAGCGCAAGCAGCATTTGTCAAACGTGATCCAAAAGATCAACCGGGCCGGAAAACCGGCGCCGAAGGAATTGCTGGACGAACTGGATTATCTGGAACGATAATCGGTTTGCAGGAGGCGGGAAGATTTGAGGGCGGCCTGGTCAGCCGCCCTCTTTTTGTTATTCAGTCTCCCGATACCCCAGCGCGCGCCGGTGTTCTTTTGTCTCCGGGTTGCGGACCGTTTCGCTGCGGCGGTTTTCCAGCAGCTTGGTGATCTCGTAAAGGTCGATCCAAATCTGGTTCGGGCCGTCCTTCTGCGAGGGATGGAAAATCAACTGTAAACCCCAGTGCAGATGGCTTTCCTTGATGCCGTTGGTGTTCTCGCGGCTGCTGTAGCCGGTGCGGCCCACATAGCCGATGACGTCCCCGGCGGCGATTTGCGCCCCTTTTTGTAAACCTTCCGCGTAGGGGCGGTTCTGGCGCAGGTGCGCGTAGTACCAATAGCGCAGCCCGTCATGGCTTCGGATGCCGATGCGCCAGCCGCCGTAGCGGTTCCAGCCCAGCTCCTCGACCACACCGGACTCCGTGGCGATGACCGGCGTACCCGTCAGCGCCATCAGGTCATGCCCGAGGTGCTTGCGGCGGTAGCCGTAGCTGCGCCCGCTTCCGAAGTCGTCATAATGTCCGTACGCGTAGCCCTTGGCGATCGGAGAAAACGCGCGCAGGCCGTAGCGCGGTTCCCAGACGCCTTCCGCCGTCTCCGTCTCGTACGCGCCCACAAGCCCGCCCAGCGCCGCGCTATAGGCTTCGCGGTAGTAGGCGTATGTCTTCAGCTCCGCGCCCAGCTCGGCGGCGGTTTTGCCCTCTTCGAGGGCTTTTCGCAATTGCCGGAGGTGCGCGGCCTTGTGATTGCGGAAATCGCCGCCGCATTTAACGCCCAAGTAAGCCAGCCCGTCGATCCAGTCAAACGGGACCGGCACGGTCTGTGGAATTGACGCGGTCTGCGGGGCCGCGGCGGCGCGGGATTTCACATCCATGTCGATCAATTGCTTCATCAACGACGCGGGCGCGTTAAAGTCAACCCAGCGGATATAGGATTCTTTGACCTCGCTCTCCGTTTCGGGCGTCGGCTGCGGCGTTGGGGGCGCGGTCAGTTTTGGAACCAGCTCCGGCAGTTCCGGCGCGGGCTGGGAAGTGGCGGCGCGGGCCGGGCATCCCATGTTCAGGAAAATCATTATGGTAAACACAGCGGCCAGAAGCCGCCCGGCGGTTTTTATGCGGTTCATAATTCAGTCCATCCCTTTTGATCGTTTTCCTCTCTAGTATTGCGCAGATACGGCCATGTATATATGCGGCCCGGACTGGCAATCCTATGACGCAGAGGTGATATTTCACATGCCAAAGGACAGCCAACTCGATAACAAACAAGACCGCAACCGAAAAGCGAACAATGGCCCCACATCGGCGCAAAGCGCCTGTGACGGCGAAAGCCGCAACGCGAAGAACCAATCCGGCAACCGGGAAAAGGCAAACAACGACCGCTGACCCCCGGGGCGCGAAAAAGCCGCAAGCCTTAAAATGAGAAGGCTTGCGGCTTTTTATTTGTAACACTTGATCTATCTTATGTCTCCTCGATCTCTTTCAGCAGTTCATCCAGCTTTCTTCCGTCAAATGAGGGCGAGAAGCCGAAATTGGCATAGGAGTATAGGATGTCTCCCTTTCGGATTTCAAACACAGCTCCTTCCGAATTTCTAAGCTGATATAGGATTTTGTCGTTTTCAAAGAACGCGTTCTGCTCTTCTGCCCGCGCCTCGTCAAATTCTTTCTCGTAATATCTTCTGCCCAAAAACAGCAGATATTGCGTGTCCGGCTTTAGTTTGGTCTCATACCAGTCGCTGTCATGTTTGCCTAGCAGTGAAAGTGTAATCACATCCCCCTCAACATCCCCGCGAATCACGTCGCTGATATTGAGCGCATACTTGGTCACATAATATTCCGGGGACGTCTGACCTCTTTCCTCGGCAAGACGCTCCTCAAGCGGCATACGCACCCGAACATCTCTCGGTTTCTCGCTGAAACTGGCAATCACAACGCAGTCGCTGTGATCCGCCAGCATTTTCGCGCTGTCATATATGGGCATAGAGACTGACAAGGTCGGCGTGTGCTGCGATCCCACGAACTTTTCTGCCGGGTACAGATCGTCATCATATAAATCTTCGTCAATTTGGTTTTCAGGCATATTGCCAGGAGTTAAAGGCCGGGGCGCGCAGGCAGAGCAGAGCAAGAACAACGCGGCTATGACGGCGAGAAGCACTTTCTTTTTGCTTACTGTAGACATTTTTGCATTTCTCCTTTAATACCATATTTTTTTGGGCAGTCGCAGATTTCAATGTTTC
>Ga0082212_10009102_pt1 | contig 12841 bp, 9 predicted proteins | sample TergutNt197P3_FD_71548 | JGI IMG/M metagenome (GOLD analysis project Ga0082212, IMG submission 71548) | Neocapritermes taracua P3 segment gut microbial communities from Petit-Saut dam, French Guiana - Nt197 P3 | ecosystem: Host-associated > Arthropoda: Insects > Digestive system > Gut ... | reverse complement strand
GAAAAAAGACAAGAATTGGGCGCTTTGTTGCTTTCGCACGATGCTTTCGCCTTCGATACGGAAACAGACGGGATTAATACGTTGACAGCGAGGTTGGTTGGTATATCGTTTGCCGTAAAAGAATTTGAAGCATGGTATGTACCCGTATCCGAATCTATCGAAGAAGCAAACATTGTTTTGGCGCCTTTCACAGCCGCTTTGCAAAATCAAAAAATCATGAAAATCGGCCAAAACATCAAATTTGATATGCTTGTATTGCGGAAGTACGGTATTCGCGTGGCAGGTACGTTATTTGATACCATGATTGCACATTACCTGTTGAATCCCGAACTACGGCATGGCATGGATTTTATGGCTGAAACGTGTTTGCAGTACAAACCCATTCCGATTGAAGCGATTATTGGAGCCAAAGGAAAGAATCAATTAACCATGCGCTCAGTGCCTGTTCAGAAGGTGTGCGACTATGCAGCCGAAGACGCCGACGTCACCTTGCGACTTAAAAATTATTTTGCCCCATTATTGACCTCGGAAAATCTGAATACTTTGTTTTATGATATTGAAACGCCGTTGATTTATGTGCTGGCAGAAATGGAATATACCGGCGTGGCGCTCGACCGCGAAGCCTTGAAACAAAGTTCGGAAATTTTAAGAGCGCATATAGGCAATCTGGAAGTTGAAATATATCAATTGGCGGGATTGCCATTCAATATCAATTCGGCAAAACAGGTCGGGGAAATCCTTTTTGACAGGTTGAAAATCAGCGACAGTAAGATAAAAAAGACCAAAACAGGCAGTTACAGTACAAGCGAAGATATATTGGAAAAACTGCAGAACAAACATCCGATTGTCGAAAAGCTACTTGAATACAGAGGATTAAAAAAACTGTTGAGTACCTACGTTGACGCGCTTCCCGAAATCATCGAACCCTCGACAGGAAAAATTCATACTTCTTTTAATCAAACGGTTACATCAACAGGCCGCTTGAGTTCCACAAGCCCTAACTTACAGAATATACCGATACGCGACGAAAAAGGCCGCGAGATACGCAAAGCATTTACGCCCGACAATGCGGATTGCGTATTCTTTTCTGCCGACTATTCGCAAATCGAATTGCGTATCATGGCTCATTTGAGTAATGATACAAATATGATTGAAGCATTTGCAGGCGGCGCCGACATCCATGCGGCAACGGCAGCCAAGATTTATGGTATTCCTTTATCGGCAGTAACATCCGATATGCGCCGCAAGGCTAAAACAGCCAATTTCGGCATTATCTACGGTATTTCCGCTTTCGGACTGTCGGAAAGGTTGCATATTTCGAGGGCTGAAGCAAGGGATTTGATCGACGGTTATTTCAAATCTTATCCGCAAGTAAGAGATTATATGGACAGCAGTATTCAGGCAGCCAAAGAAAAAGGCTATGTGGAAACAATCTTCAAACGCAAACGTTTTTTGGCTGATATCAATTCAAATAATTCGAATGTACGGGGGTATGCCGAACGCAATGCCATCAATGCACCCATTCAGGGTAGCGCCGCCGATATTATCAAGGTAGCTATGGTGCGGATTTTCAATCGGTTTGAAAAAGAAAAACTGCGCAGTAAGATGATTTTGCAGGTACACGACGAATTGAATTTCAATGTCTGGAAAGACGAACTGGAACAAGTCCGACAAATTGTCCTCGAAGAAATGGAAGGCGCCGTCAAACTGAAAGTTCCGTTGATAGCCGATTTCGGCGTGGGTCAAAACTGGTTGGAAGCGCACTGAAGAGTTAAGAGTAGGGGAAGTCGTGGAAATAGGGGAAATTGGGAAAGTTGGATAAATTCATAATTCATAATTCATAATTCATAATTTATTTAGTTATCTTTGCAGCCCAATTGATAGGGATTGAAATCAAAATATGTAACAAAACAATATTAAAAAAATGAAAAGAATCAATGTATTTATGGTTATCGCTGCAATCGGAATGATTGTAGCTTCGTGTGGAAATGGTATTAATTCGAGTGCGAAGTTAAGTTCTGATTTGGACAGCGCATTATATGCTTGGGGTGTTGCCAATGGTGCAGGATTAAGAGAAGGCCTGAAAACAATACCCGGAGCCGAAGACAAAGACACTTTCGATGCTTTAATTGCTGGATTTGCAACTGCTTTGAACGGCAAGACATCAGCGCTGAAGATGACGCCTGAAGAAGCGCAGGAATATTTTCAAACCTATATGATGACAGCTCAAACAAAACAATTTGAAGCCGCTAGGGCAGAAGGCGAGGCTTTTTTGGCTTCCAATAGAGGAAAAGCAGGCGTTATTACTACAGAAAGCGGTTTACAATACAAAGTAATTACAGAAGGTACAGGGAAAAAGCCTACTGAAGAGAATGTTGTTAAAGTTCATTATACGGGAAAGTTATTAGATGGTACTGTTTTTGACAGTTCGGCAGAAGGCGAACCGGTTGAATTTCCTGTGCTCGGTGTTATTCAGGGGTGGATTGAAGTTTTGCAATTGATGCCGGTAGGTTCAAAATACCAGATTTGGGTTCCTTCCGATCTGGCTTATGGAGAACAAGGATATGGTCCCATTATGCCAAATAGTTTGCTCGAATTCGAAGTGGAATTACTGGGCATAAAGGAATAAACGAATGAAAAAAATCAGTATTTTTTTTATCTTGGCAGTTCTCATCATTTCCCCACTTGCTGCTCAACAAAAGATAAATTTAACTTCAGCTGTTGATTCGGCGTGTTATGCTATCGGAGTCCTTAACGGATCAGGGTTAAGAGAAAGCATGGATCAATTTCCGGGAGGAGAATACAATTTACAAGCTATAACCGAAGCCTTCGTACATGCAATGACAGGCGATACCGAAACATTATTGATAAACCCGGATGACGCCCAAGCCATCCTTCAAAATTTTGTGATGAATGTAACAATCAAAGAAGCCGAAGCTGCCAAAGAAGAAGAAATTCGCTTTTTGGCTGAAAACAAGACCAAAGAAGGCGTGATAACAACAGAAAGCGGTTTGCAATATAAGATACTAAGGCAGGGTGAAGGCGATAAACCTGCACTTAACGACAATGTAACCGTTCATTACACAGGTAGCTTATTAGATGGTACTGTTTTTGACAGTTCCGTAGAGCGAGGCGAACCTGTTACCTTTGGCGTAGGTCAGGTTATTCAGGGATGGACAGAAGTATTGCAGTTGATGCCCTTGGATTCAAGATTTATTACATGGATTCCTTCCGAATTGGGCTATGGATCACAAGGGAATGGTCCCATTAAACCAAACAGCACACTTGTGTTTGAGTTGGAATTGCTTGGTATTGAAGTAATAGAAAATGAATAGGGATTTTGCGGTAAGCGTAGCCCGCAGATGACGCAGATTTAAAACGGGATATTCAATAAACAGGAAAAAAACTGCTGAATGCGTTTTAGGTTCGGCAGATTTTTGTATTAAAGGCGGCGCGTTCACTCCTGTTTTGGAAGTATTGTTTCTTTTCGAGTGAGCTTTATTGTATTTTCTTCACAAACAGACTATAGAAGCAATATATCATTTACGGCAAACGGTTTGTTGAACAGAAAAGATAGCATTGTGTCGGGGTGATTTTTTATCCTCTGAAGTAAACACGTTTTACTCGTGGGGAAACTGAGGTCAGGATTTCGTATGGAATGGTCTCGGCTTTTTGTGCTATCTCAACGACGGACAGTCCTTTCCCAAAGATTTCAACGGTATCCCCCTCTTTGGCGTCCGTATCCGTCACATCAACCATACAGGTATCCATACAAATATTGCCGATTACCGGACAGCGTTTCCCGCCGATCACTACTTCGCCAACGCCGTTACTTAAACGACGGCTAAAACCATCAGCATAGCCAATCGGCAATACGGCAATGCGCGAATCGCGTCCGACATAGCTCTTCCGACCATACCCAACAGATTCGCCGGCGCTTACTTGCCGAATTTGCAAAATGGTTGTTTTTAATGAGCTGACGGGGAGTAGAATCGAGGATACAGGGGAAAAAGCAAGGGGGCATGCCCCCTTGTCAGAAGAAACGTTCGTTTCGATACCGTACAAAGCAATTCCCAAACGCACCATATCGAACTGATAACCGGGGAATCGTTCGATGCCGGCCGAATTGAGGAAATGTTTGATAAGCTTACAACCAAGCGCTGTTTCCAATGTATGTGCCGCATCAATATATTGCCGGATCTGCAGAAGTGTAAAATCATCATGTTCGGAAGAATCGCTTCCAACGGGATGAGAAAAAACAGAAATAACCTGTAAGCCGTTTTGATTTTTCAACCTGTTGCAAAGACCGGGAATATCCTCAGGCTGAAAGCCCAAACGGTGCATGCCCGTATCAATTTTTATATGGATCGGAAAGCCGGTAATGCCCCGGCGTCCGGTTTCTTTTATCAAGGTATCTAATAACCGAAAATTATAAACCTCAGGTTCCAATTGATATTCAAACAATTTATTCAAACTGCCAAACTCCGGATTCATTACCATGATCGGAATGGATATACCCTCCTTGCGCAGTTCTTCGCCCTCATCGGCTACGGCTACGGCTAAATAATCGCAACAATGCTCTTGCAAAGTCTTGGCTAATTCGTACGAACCGGCGCCATACCCGAATGCCTTTACCATACAAACGATTTTTGTGTCGGGACGTAATTTGGAACGAAAATAATTGTAATTGTGAATGAGTGCGTCTAAATTCACTTCCAAAATGGTTTCATGGACTTTCTTTTCCAGTAACTCCGTAATGCGTTCAAAATGAAAAATACGCGAACCTTTCAATAAGATCAGTTCATTTCGGAATTCTTTGAACGATTTTGAACGAATAAAATCCTCAACCGTCAAATAAAAGTCGCTTTCAAGCGTAAAGATTTTTCTGTTTTCATACAAGTCGGGGCCTATGCCGATGAAACGGTCCACTTTTTTTCGTTTTAACAGTTCTGCCACTTTTTTATACAACAATTTTGGCAACATGCCCGATTGCAATATATCCGAAAGAATTACCGTATTTTTCATTATTTTATCCCCACGGCGGCTTTGCAGGAAGTCTAAAGCAATGGTTAACGAATTGACGTCAGAGTTGTATGTGTCATTAATCAGTTGGCAATTATGAATGCCTTCCTTGGTTTCAAGGCGCATGGCAACAGGTTCCAAACCGGCGAAAGATTGGGTGTTTTTCAAAACGGAAGGTTTTAAATAAAGAATCAGCGCTATGCAGTAAAACAGATTTTCGATGGTTGCATCGTCGGTAAACGGCACAACATATGTATATGGAAATCCCATCGCTACACATTGAATCGTCGCAGTATCTTCCTGTTTATGAATCGATTCGATATATAAAGGCGCATCCGTATCTTTGCGACTCCACCCTAATCCTCTGTGCGACAGGCAAGCTGTTTCGAGCAAATGTGTCATCATTGGGTCGTCGGCATTGTAAACAATGATTTCACAAGCGCTAAAAAGCGATAACTTCTCCAAGCCTTTTTGTGCGAAAGAGGTAAAATTTTCCTGATGGGCTTCGCCTATATTCGTGATAACACCAATGACAGGCGAAATGATATGACGCAGTTTACGCATCTCATTGGGCTGGGAAATACCGGCTTCGAATATGCCCAAAGTATGCTTTGAGTCCATTTGCCAAACCGAAAGCGGTACGCCTATTTGGGAGTTATAGCTTCGTGGCGAACGAATAATATTGAACTCAGCATAAAGCAACCGGTACAATAATTCTTTGACGGTAGTCTTGCCATTGCTTCCGGTAATGCCAATCACAGTGATGTCGAATCGCTTCCTGTGGTGTATGGCCAATTGATGCAACGCGGCCAATACATCATCAACAACAAGGAAATTGGCATCTTTCATCGCCTCAAACTCAGGCAATATTCTGCTTATCACAAAATTACGAACGCGCAACCGATACAGGTCGGAAATATATTTGTGTCCGTCGTTTCTTTGGGTTTTAAAGGCGAAAAAAAGCGATGATTCCGGAAATGAAAGCGTCCGGCTATCTGTCAACAGATGGTCGATCGTACAATTAGTTAAAACGGCTTGTTTAGAACCAATAATTTTTGCAATATCCTTGATTTGATACCTCATAAACAACGTTTCAATGTTTCCATTTCATTTTTGAAACAAAGATAGGGTGTTTTTGTGCTGAGTTGTTCAATTTTTAACAAAGTTTGTGAAATAAATTGCTTATGCGATTCGCTTTGAGGATTAAATGAATTGTGTCTCAATGCTTTTTGTATTTGACTGATTTCTTTCATCAGTTGCTTTGTTTGCTCGTTCATACACGTATCTACCAAACGATCCCATATAAATTGTATGGCCATACCGGATAAATGAAAGAGGTCTTCGGCATAAAAACGATAATCCCGCAGTTCGTCAAGCATCAGTTCGTAAGCCGGGAAATAGACGATTTCATCGGGAAATAGTGTCCTTAATTCTTCAATCGCCAACAGCAAAATCGACTTACTTAATTGATTTTCGTGTACCCCGTCCTGCCAATAACGAACCGGGCTGACACTAAAAATGAGTTTTAGTTCCTTATTTACAGCGAAAAGATCCGTAAGAAGTATTGCCCAACGCTCTACAATTTGCTTGATTGACAAGCGGTTTCGAACGAATAGATGAGCCGGTAATTTATGGCAATTGGCCACTATCCGGCCGTTTTCTGCTAAACGGTAATTGTATGCAGTACCAAAGGTTATAAACAATCGGTTTGTTTGCTTTAAGTTACCGGCTGATAAAGCGATTCGTTCATTGATTTTTTGCAGACAAGCCTCTTGTGAGGTATCCGAAAAACTGCTGTGATGGCTAAAACTGTGATATAACCCCTCATGGAAAAACAAATCCTTGTCGTCGACCGGATTACTTTCTATCAATCGCTTTATTGACAAAGCGATTGATTCGGGATTGTATAAAACCCCGAACGGGTTAAGGTCAACCCGAAACTTATGCTCGACAAATTTATTCCCTATGTTCTCTGCGAAGCACGAGCCTAAAAACATGTTTAGGTCAAGGTGCGAAATAGCAATCAACGATTTCGGCAATTCAATATGTGAGAAAAAAATCATTGTTTTCTAATTAACATGGATAACATAGACAAAGTAAGTTGTTTTTTTTCAATTGGATAGATTTTTTTTAAAAAAAATCATTTTTCGAAAAATATGTTGTAAAACATATCTAATGTATAACATACAGATAATCAGTTAAAAAAATATTTATTTGGTGTGTATTTCTTTAAAGGCCCAATATTCTTTTTCGTTTTTTTTTTGGCTAATAAAAAAAAAATACTGAATTTTGAAAGTTTTTCGTCTGAAAAATCACGATGAAATCGTCATTTTTTAATTATGAAAAGTAGAATATGAAGTGCAAAATATTATGTATTTTTAGTTTGGCCTGTGCTATTTTTTTTAGCGTCAAGGGACAAAATGCTGTAAAAAAAGTAGAAGTTCAATCTGCGCCTGTATCTTTGCAAATCCAATTAATGAATGAGAAAATATCCGAACTAATGGCTGATCGGGTTAGTAATAACAGAGGAATAACTGCATCCGAATTGGCCTCAATTGATGATTATTTACTTGAAGAGAAGTTGCGGGCATACGAATCACTCATGTTTCCGGCAGACGAGCTTTATGGATATTGGGACACAATCAGAGTCAATCCCTATAACAACAGAATGATACCTTATCCGGATTCGGTTTATGTAGATTGTTCAATGTTTGTTCTTCCAATAGATAACAATATAAAAGTCACTTCTGTATTTGGAGTTCGTGGGCGAACTATGCACAATGGGATCGATCTGAAACTTCAGACAGGAGATACGGTTCGTTCGGCTTTTAGTGGGAAAGTACGTATTAAAGGTTATGAACGTAGCGGTTATGGATATTATTTAGTTTTACGCCACCAAAATGGACTTGAAACCGTCTATGGACATTTGTCTAAGTTCTTAGTTGAAAATAATGAGATTGTAACAGCCGGTCAACCTATTGGACTTGGAGGTAATACGGGACGTTCATCAGGGTCGCATCTTCATTTTGAAACACGTTTTTTGGGGCAGGCGCTTAATCCAAGCCATATCATAGATTTTAATAATGGTGGAGTGCCTCACAATGATCAATATGTGCTCTACAAAGGGAATTTCGGCAGAAATACCAATATCTACACTTCAGCAGACGAAAAAATTGTATATCATCGCGTACAAAAAGGCGAAACATTGGGTAAAATAGCGCTCATGTACAAAACATCGGTTGCCGAGTTATGCAGACTGAACGGACTTACCACGAAATCGATCCTGAGAGTAGGCCAATCACTTCGTTGTGGCACAACGATTGACGTTAAAAAAGACACTGAAGTCGTCACGCCACAAGCATCGGGACCGGTAACTGCTGCATACCACAAAGTTCAAGCCAAAGAAACATTAAGCCTTATTGCGGCTAAATACAAAACGACGGTAGATGAATTATGCCGGCTGAATAACATGAAATCTTCAACTCCCTTGAGAATTGGACAGCAAATTTGTTACCGTGAAGCATCGCCTCCTTTAGAAATGCCTTCGGTTGATCCTCAAAATGAAGAAGTGAACGGTAATGACCAAATTTTGGCTGACAATGCCATTACGGATACTGAAAACAGGACTGCCGAACCAATCAAACTGCTTGCCGAAAACACCGAAAATGTTCAAAATACCGAAATCCCCCAAAATCCGGAAAATATAAATTATCACTTTGTAAAACAAGGCGAATCATTGTATGGCATTTCACAGCAATACAAAACGACTGTCGCAGAAATTTGCCTTCTAAACGGGATTTCCGAAAAAGATATTTTGAGCATCGGACAGAAAATTCGTTACACCGGTGCTGTGCCCTCTACAGCAACAACCACAGCAACGAAAGAGGTTCAAAATGAAAACATACAACCTGTTTATTATCGAATTAAAGAAGGCGATACATTAGGCGCTATTGCGATGAAGTATGGTATTTCGATTAATAAATTGTGCGAATTGAATAATATCACCCGAACAACGATACTGCGGATCGGACGTTCACTCCGTTGTTCGTAGTTAACAAACAATACAAAAAATGCGCTTGTTATGAATGATTCACTTCCTTTGTAATAAGCGTTTTGATTTATAAAAATGGAAACAGTGCAGCAATTTGAGCAGGTAATTGATTTATGCCGGAATGTCTTTCAATACAAATTGAAAGATTATGGTCCATCATGGCGCATTATGCGTCCCGAATCAATTACAGACCAGATATTTATCAAAGCGAATAGAATCCGCAGCATAGAAATGAAAGGCGTCAGTAAGGTAAACGAAGGCATCAAACCGGAGTTTGTTGCGATTGTCAATTATGGGGTTATCGGATTGATTCAGTTGGCGCTCGGCGCTGCGACCGAAGCCAAAGCAATGAATACGGACGAAGCATTGGCTTTATACGACAACTATCTTTCTAAAACCAAAGAGTTAATGTTTGCCAAAAACCATGATTACGGCGAAGCATGGCGAGGTATGAGAATCAGTTCTTATACCGACCTGATTTTGACGAAAATAAGCCGTGTGAAACAAATCGAGGACAATCACGGACAAACGATCAATTCGGAAGGTATCGACGCCAACTATATGGATATGATTAACTATGCGCTCTTTGGTTTGATAAAACTTACCTGTAACGAAGCATAATGATTAGCTATGAACAAGAAAATCATAATTAAGATTTTGGTGGAATTTTGCCGGATATTCATCGGCGCCACCTTTGTTTTTTCGGGCGTGGTAAAAGCCATCGATCCGGTTGGTGGGGCCATTAAAATCGGCGATTATCTGACGTCTTTCGGGTTGAATCATTTTGCTTGGATGGAAAACGTCCTTTCATTCAACCTTGCCGCCATAGAATTTACTTTGGGTATCTGCCTGTTATTGGCCGTTTATCGTAGATTGACCACATTGGGTGTATTGCTGATGATGAGTTTTATGACTCCGCTGACGCTTTATCTGGCAATCTTTAACCCCGTTTCCGATTGCGGCTGTTTCGGCGACGCCATTATTCTTTCCAATTGGGCTACTTTCTTTAAAAATGTCCCACTGCTTATAGCAGCAATAATCACTTTTATTTACCACAAACGCATGACGGTCATCTATTCTTATAAAGCCAACTGGTTTGTGGGATTATTTGCTTATTTCTTTTGCATGGCTTTTTGTTATCAAAATTACACACATCTGCCAATTAAAGATTTCCGTCCGTACAAAGTGGGTTTAAATATTCCCAAACTGATGGAAATCCCTGAAGATGCGCCGCAGGACGAATACCTTTTTATATACGAAAAAGAAGGCGAGAAGAAACAGTTCAAATTAGAAGAGGCTCCGTTTGATGACGCATCGTGGAACTATGTGGACGCCAAATTAATCAAAGAAGGATTTATTCCTGTTGTAAGTTCGTTTGAACTTTACAACAAAAACGGAGATAATATTTCAGATGCTATTCTGAGCCGGCCCCAACTTACTTTTCTGTTGATTCTACCCGATATAAAAAAAGCAAGCGACCTGCATATCGACAAAATCAATAATATCTATGATTATGCAGTTGAGGCTGAGGCGAAATTGCCATTCTATGGCGTAACGGCTTCTTCCGAAGATGATATAGAGGAGTGGAAAGAAAATACGGGAGCAGACTATCCGTTTCTGACTGCCGATGATGTGCTGCTGAAAACAATGATTCGTTCCAATCCGGGGTTAATAATGATTAAAAACGGCACTATTCTGGCAAAGTGGCATCACAATGATATACCCGGCGAAGATCAATTGGAGGAAGTAATTATGAAGTTGGAAAACACCCCGATAGACGAAGAAACCGCGACAGCTCCCGAAATAATTGCAGAAAAAAACTATAACGATCGGATTTCGTGGGTGCGGATTATTACGGGATTTACATTACCTTTGCTGCTGATTTGGATATATGATTTTTTCAGAAATCGCCATATCCGTAAAAAAATAGAGAAATTACAAACTGTAAATAAATATAATTGATATGAGAAAAAATATTGTAGCCGGCAACTGGAAAATGAATACTACCCTTCAGGATGGATTGGTATTGGCGCAGAGTTTAAACGAGATTTTAAAAGACAAGACAGTTCAATGTGATGTGATTGTAGGCGTTCCTTTCACTCATTTGGCAAGTGTTGCAACTGCCATTGACACAACCCGTATTGGCGTTGCTTCCCAAAATGCTGCCGACAATGCTTCAGGAGCCTTTACCGGCGAAGTTTCGGCTGCTATGGTGGCTTCCACTGGCGCAAAATATGCCATTTTGGGACATTCCGAAAGACGTACCTATTATCATGATACGGCGGCGATCCTTAAAAGAAAAGTCGAACTGGCTTTGGCCAACGGCTTGACTCCCATTTTCTGCATAGGCGAAGTATTGGCTGAAAGAGAAGCCGGTACGCATTTCGATGTAGTGGAAACGCAATTGAAAGAATCTTTATTTGATATGACGGCCGACGATTTCAGTAAGTTAGTCCTTGCATACGAACCGGTTTGGGCGATCGGAACGGGAAAAACTGCTACCGCAGCGCAGGCACAGGAAATGCATGCGTTTATTCGTCAGACAATTGCGGCGAAATATGGAGCGGAGATTGCCGATAACACATCAATCTTATACGGAGGAAGTTGTAATGCCGGCAATGCAAAAGAATTGTTTGCCAATCCTGATGTGGACGGCGGTTTGATAGGAGGCGCTTCATTAAGTGTTGCGAACTTTTTGCCGATTATTGAAGCGTTTTAATTGGGGTATGCGATATTATCTTCTGATTTTAATTCTTTTATGTAGCGGAGGCGGTTTGCTTGCTCAAACGTCTATTTTCGATGAGTTGTCCGTACAGGAACCCGGAAAGGGAACCGTAGTGATCCGTCAATCAACGGCAATTCGTTCATTGGTAGGCAGTCATTCCGTCGATGCAAAAATAGAAACTGACGGCGACAAACACTATTTGTTGATGCAGGGTTATCGGATACAAGTCTTTACCGATAATAATCAGCGTACGGCCAAAAACGAAGCGGAAACAAAAAAACAGCAAATTGATGACTTGTTCAGTGTTCCAACATACGTTATATATAACGCCCCTTTTTGGCGTTTGTATGTGGGCGATTACATTACCTATGAAGAAGCATTCTCGATGATGTATAAAATAGCTGAGGCATTTCCGACATTTAAGAAAGAAATACAGATCAAAGAAGAAGAAATCAGAATACCGATAAACAATTGAAAATTGAGACTATTCATTAGAATAAAAAAAATAATGTTTAGCTTTCAGAACGGAAGCAATTGATAATTGAAAATGAATAATTCTTTGCGTTCTTTGCGAAAACCTTTGCGTCTTTGCGGTAAAACAGTATTTTTATGAAGAAAATCGAAAAACTTTCGTCCGAAACCACCAAACTTGCAGCCAATTATCGTGAAATTATCAGCCTGCTTGGAGAGGATGTGGATCGTGAAGGATTATTAAAAACACCTTTACGGGTAGCTAAGTCAATGCAGTTTCTGCTGAAAGGCTACCATGAAGACCCGCAGGAGGTTTTGCGGTCAGCCATGTTTCAAGAAGAAGATTATAAGCAGATGGTTATCGTCAAGGATATCGACTTTTTCTCGCTTTGCGAGCATCATTTGCTTCCCTTTTTCGGAAAAGCCCACGTGGCCTACATACCTCGCAATTATATTACCGGACTGAGTAAAATTGCGCGCGTAGTTGATATTTTTGCCCGTCGCATGCAGGTGCAGGAACGACTGACCTTGCAAATAAAAGAATGTATCCAGCAAACATTGAATCCGTTGGG
>Ga0082212_10009101_pt1 | contig 12841 bp, 11 predicted proteins | sample TergutNt197P3_FD_71548 | JGI IMG/M metagenome (GOLD analysis project Ga0082212, IMG submission 71548) | Neocapritermes taracua P3 segment gut microbial communities from Petit-Saut dam, French Guiana - Nt197 P3 | ecosystem: Host-associated > Arthropoda: Insects > Digestive system > Gut ... | reverse complement strand
TACAGGGATTTCGAGGAGGGCGGAGTGGAGGTATCGGGCGGCGAGGCGCAGAAGGTGGCGCTTGCGCGTGCATTGTACAAGGACGCGCCGTTCGTGGTGCTTGACGAGCCAACGGCTGCGCTTGACCCGGTGGCGGAGTCCGAGATATACTCGCGCTTCGACGAGATAGCTGGCGGCGGCAAGACGGCGATATACATATCTCACCGGCTGTCGTCGTGCCGGTTCTGCGACGACATAGCGGTGTTCGACGGTGGGGAGCTGGTGCAGCGGGGGAGCCACGACGCGCTACTGGCCGACGAGAGTGGCAAATACCGCGAGCTCTGGCTCGCCCAGGCCCAGTATTACACAGCCGAAAGTATATTATAATTTTAACTCATCCTTATTTTTATATATTTTTTCCACCGCTTCAAGTATGGCGTCCATATCGCTTTTTTCACCTAAAAGTGAACTGTGGTATATCCATGCGCCCTCGGAATACGCCGCTATTTCGTTGTTTGGCAGATTTTCCTTGGGATTTATGAAATCTCTGCCGGTGATCTTCTTGAATTCGCCGCCGTACATCATCTGCATTTCGTATATCGGGAAAGAATATCCGTCGGCGGCAGAACATACGTTTTCCGCATTCAGCGCATTGATAAACTTTTCTCTGGATATTCCGTACAACCCTTCTTTTTTGTATCTAAACGTGTATAAATGATAGCTGTTGCGGGTTATTTTCATATCTTTCTTCATCGGTTCCAAAAACGGAAAGGCTCTAAATTCTTTGTCCAAATAATCGGCGTTTGCCGTTCTGCGTTCAATATCCGCATCAAGGCGTTCAAGCCCCGCACATAAAACGGCAGCCTGCCATTCCGTCATTCTTGCGTTCGTTCCGACGAATGGATGGGGGGTAGATAATTCTGTTTCCCCGCAACCGCGACCGTTATTATGAACTGCCCAGATTTTTTCATATATCTCGCGCTTACCGGCAGTTACCGCCCCGGCTTCTCCGGCAGGGAGATTTTTGCTGTTTTGAAAACTGAAGGAAGCGGCGTCTCCGAGAGAACCTGCGCGCTTGCCGTCCCATTCCGAACCTTGCGCGTGCGCCGCATCTTCGATTAGATACAGATTATATTTTTTCGCCGCATCGGACAGTTTATCCGCATCGAAAGCCCTTCCGCCCAAATGCACGCCTATAATCGCTTTTGTTCTTTCTGTGACCGCTTTTTCCGCAGATTCGGGGTTTAACGTGTAAGTATCGGATTCAATATCGGCAAAAACGGGCAGGGCTCCTGTTATAATAACTGCGGATATAGTCGCGGCGAAAGTATACGGCGGAACGATTACTTCGTCCCCGCAGCCTATTCCGAGACCTCTTAAAATCACTTCAAGCCCCACCGTGCCGCTTGTCACCGGAATACAATATCCGCTTTGAGTATATTCGGCGTATTTTTTTGAAAATTCATCGCATTTCGGGCCAAGAGTCCCCCAAATGCCGGATTTGACGACCTCGATTATGGTTTTTGCCATTTTATCGTCGCCCACAGGCCACGCTGCATAGCTTCCCATTTGTTTTTTTACCGGATTCCCACCGGCAATCGCCAACAGACTCATATAAAAATCCCTCTCTTTATTGTTATTTTAATTTTATAAATTTTTTATCCTTTCGTTTACGGCTTCAACGAAAGTTTCCGCCGCTTTTCTGCTCAAAGGCAGTTTTCCGTACAAAAACATGCTGCTGTGCGCCGCATATCCGCCTCCGGAGTCGATTTCGTCCGGAGTGGAAAAATATCCTTTCGTCGCTTCCGCGTTTCCTGCGGCAATTACGGTTTTCCCCGGCAGGGCTTTTCTGATCCCGCTCCCGATTTCGGTGAACGTTTCGTAATTTATCCCCACGATCGCCAAACTGCCGATCATAAAAACATTTGCGATTCCTTCTTCGCATTCAAGGTCCAATTTCCCCGCGCCCAAATCACCGAGAAGTTTTTCTTCCCATAAAGCGACGACGCGTTTGAATTCCACGCTGTCGCCGCCGTTCTGTATGCCAAGCGAGGTTTCCCTTATTTTATCTGCGTCATAGGGCTGAAGCGGCAAAGGCACCCTTATTGCCGCATGGGAAAAATTGTCGGGACGTTCTTTTTCGTCTCTCAGGCCCGCATAAAATCCCTTGGCGATTCTTTCGCCGAATTCTTTTATTATCTCAAAATTTCCTCTTTCATGCGGCGGCGGGTCAATATCCCCGCACACTCCCGTGATAAATAGGCCATGAGCGCCAACTCCGCCCGCAATGCAGAGGGCGTCGGCGGCTTGACCGGCGTAATCACGGGATATTTCAGCACTCACTCCCATGGACACCGGGTGGCAGTTGTAGCTTGCGACGGCAATATCGGGAACGTCAGTTCGTTTTATGTAAAATCCACGCACGAAATGATCTTCAGGGCCGTTTGGAATTGCCCTGTTATGCCCTATGGGCGCGATTTCTTTTTCGGAGGTTTGGATATATTCTATATTGTGAAAATCCGCTGTCGCCTTGCGCACGGCTTCCAAAATTTTTTTTGGCAATTCCCTTATATACCCGGCATCCGGTTCTCCGCATCCTTCGGCGTTCATAGTTGCGGGCCCGGTATGGGTATGCGTCGCGGCGATCATAATAGACTCTTCGGATATTTTGTGCCTTGTTTTGATGAGATTTTTGATCTCGGATACGATTTCTTTGGTAAACGCCACAAGGTCGCAATAGATTATTAAATATATTTCGTCTCCGCTTTTAAACGCCAAGCACGACGCATATAAATCATCCCGCACGCTTGTCGCGCATCTTTTTAAATAATAGCCGTACCCGCACAATTCAACGCCTAAGCGGGGCGTGATTTTTTCCATGCCGAATCCTGCTTCCATTTTTTATGCCCTCCCGAAATCCTCATATTTTATTAAATTCTTGACAAACTAATGAGTTGCGATGATCGTTTCCGCAAATGTCTTTCGATGGCGACAATATATTCCTCCGGCAAATTTAATTTCGGGTGTCGAACAAAAGTAAAATTCAATATTTTCCGCAGTTTCCCGGTTTGCAGCGAAGTCATGAACGATTGACAGATACCTTCAAATGTTGTGCCGCCGTATGCAGGGTAGCGTGTTTTGGCGTATTCGTCTAAATTTGCGTAGTTTTCCGGCATGGCATAATTGAACAACGATAGTCCGTTGTCAAAAATAGGCGCAGGGGCGATTATATCGCCGCTATGGTTGTCACGGAGCAATCCGAAATTGCCAAAATGCCTGTCCTCGTTGTATATCAACGCATCGAACACAAGCATATCGCGTATGCTGTCGGCATATCTGCCGCCGAGCTCGTCATAATATTTCATCACTGCAGCAAGTCCTCCTGTTTTCACAATTCGACCTATAGGCACAAACGCCGTATTTATATCCGTAAACAACTTGCATTTTGAGGCGAGTATGCCTTTCCAGTTCTCTAAATCGTAATGTACCGCATCTAACTCCATCACTTCTGCGATCTGGCTTGCGTAATATTCACTGTACGGTTCTCTTCCCGCGTTAGCCGCTCCCGATGTTCCACCTTTATAAAGATATATTCCCTCGTCCTCAATGTACCGCCACGCTTTCGGCAACATACCGCTGGTAGTGAGTTCGGGCGATGTCGAAAACGCCGCGTCGCTCTGTGTAACTCCGGTGTACGCTACAAGCGAGAGTATTTCCGAAAACCTGTTTTCATAAAGATTGTATTCCGCAAATTTCCCTTCGAACCCTTCCGGTACAACCCAATAGCTGTCGTTGAGCGATAAACCTTTGCACACGTCGATGATGCCTTTGGTATCTCCGATAGATAAACCGAAAGTGCGGAGAATTTCTTCGACAAATGTTCTGTTTTTAGGAATTACCCTGCGTTCAAGCCACCTCAAAACTCCCTCGCCGTCAAGCGCCATATCAAGCGGAAGTAATTTTTGTAAGTCGCCGATACTGATTATTTTCACAGAATAGCCGACGGCAGTATCGCTCAACAACTCAAACGATAATAGCGGACTATCATATAAGCGCAATTCATATTTATTATTCATGGCTTTTCGCCTCCCCGCCATGTTATTATATCAGATTTTTTATAAAAAATCAATATGTCTATCACATAATGAAATCGAACTTTTTCTGTGCGCCACGACGATTATAGTTTTATCTTTCCCGACGCTGCCGATCGCATCCTGTATTATACTTTCGCTGTACTGGTCAAGTGCGCTTGTCGCTTCGTCCAAAATAAATATATCGTTTGTGCCGCGTAAAAACTGCCGCGCAAGAATAAGCCGTTGTTTTTGTCCGCCGGATAATTTTATCCCGCGCTCGCCGATTACTGTTTCCATGCCGTCCGGCAGAGTTGTTATAAAATCCCAGATAAACGCTTTTTGACAGGCAGTCTCAAGTTCGCTGTTTGAAGCGTCTGTTTTTGCATAAAACAGATTTTCTTTAATTGTTGAATTGAATAAGATATTTTCCTGCATGATAAATCCTAAATGTTTATGCAGATTATCCGAATCAATATCGTTGATATTTTTGCCGGAAACCAAAATTTCTCCCGAAGATGGGCGAAGCATGCCGGACATCAATTTTAAGACAGTCGTTTTGCCCGCTCCGCTCTTGCCTGTGATTGCCACTCGTTCGCCTTTCTTTATTGAAAAACTCAAATCATTTACGACTGCCTGAGCCGTATTCGCATAAGAAAAACTCACATTGCGAAATTCTATGATATTGTCGTCGGCGAAATTCAAAGATAAAATATTCTTCTTTTTTGATTTTTCCGCCCTGCTAAGCTCCGACAATAATCTGTCGCTTTGAGGTTTGGACGAAAGAAGCTCCGCGTCCGTTCCCGAAACTGTTTTGAGGGAATTGGCTAAAATATTATAATACTGCATGAAAATCAAAAGCGAACCAATCTCAAACTGTTTGCTTATGATAAGCAAACCACCGAAAAAATACAGGCTGAACTGCATTAAAAATTCTTCTTTTATTTTGGGGATTATCAAAACACGCGCAACCCAGTAATTTATCCAAATGCCAAAATAAACCGCGAATTTATGAATATAGCGGGCAAATTGCAATTCTTCGTGCTTTTGCAGATTCAACGCCTTTATTTCGCGCCAGCCCTGCACCGAAGCGTGAAGCCAGCTTGACATCTTCTGGTCATTTTCACGGCTGGAATTATTCACGGCAGATTCGCGTTTCGCAATTATATTATCAAGCCAGAATGTCAGCGGAATGCTGATAAAAGAAAAAATCGCAATCCGCCATTCGATAAACAAAAGCAGTATTGCCGAAATTATCAAGGTGATATAAGAGATAACATATCCGATTGTTTGATTGTATGCGTAAGACGAAATAACGCCGGTATCATCTTCCATTCGCATTTTCATATCGCCGACGCTCTGCGTATCATATTCAACAAAATCACGCATGAAAAATCCGCGCAAAATCTTTATTTTCGCCTTGAAATTCACGCGGTTCACAAGTTTGTTATTGCAGTAATTTCTCACATAGCCGAGAATTATATTAAAAGCAAACACAGCCAAATAGCCTATTGCGACAACAGGCATCAAAGAAAGTTTTTGTTTGAGAATCACATCGTCTATGAATATTTTATAAAATACGGGATTTATAAAATTCAAAGCCATAGAAATTAAACTGATAAAAAATATAAAAAGCATAAAGCGTTTCACGCCGAAAGAGAACGGTTTCAACGCGCGCAGAATTTCCAGCCTATATTTGATTTTCGACAACATCGCTTTTAACCTCCCCGTTCTCATGATTTTCCTTTACCGCGAACAAAGTTTTGAATATATCGCTCGATTTCGCCAATTCATGCGGAATGCCCGTTTCTGCAATCCCGCCGTTTTCTATAATCGCCGCTCGCTGGCAAAGCATGACGGAGCTTTGCCTGTGCGCGATGACAATGGACGTGCGTCCGGCTAAAACAGATTTCCACGCTTCATGGATTTGCTGTTCAGTTTCGTTGTCAAGAGAGCTTGTCGCTTCGTCGAATATTATGATTTTAGGGTCTTTCAAATAAATCCGCGCAATAGCGATTCTTTGTTTTTGTCCGCCCGATAGGTTTCGGGAATTTTCGCCCGAACCGATTACAGTATTCACGCCTTCCGGCAATTTTGAAATATAATCCAAAATCCCCGCGCGTTCCAACGCCGATTGGATTTCATCGTCCGAAGCCGACGGTTTTCCCAACAGTAAATTCTCTTTTATACTGCCGTCAAACAATAAAACGTCCTGTGAAACCATGCCGATATTTTGTCTTATGGATTGCAGACTGCAATCCGTAATATCCTGCCTGTCGATGATGATTTTCCCGGATAATGCCTTGTAAAATCCGATAAGCATATAACCGAGCGTCGTTTTCCCGCAGCCTGATTTCCCGCACAGCGCAAATCTTTCGCCCGCGTTGATGTTCAGCGAAAAATCTTTGAGTATATCGCCGCTTTTTTCATAAGCAAAATTGATATTTTCTATTTTTATCTCACCGTTAGTTACGATAAGCTCATTTTTACCTGTCCAAATATTATCTTCTGTCGGAGCGCTCATAAAATCATAAATACGCTGAATATATCCCACTCTGTTCTGCGCGTCCAAATAAGAATTGCTTGTGCCTCTGACCTGCCATGTCAACGCCGCAAAATAAGCCATGACGATTGTGAGCAGTCCTATTGTCATATTGCCGCCGCTCACAAGCCAAGCGGCAAGGGAAAAGATAGCGAGGCGTATTGCAAGATTTGTGAAATCGATGATATTCTGCGCCGTCATCGAAGATACGCCGGATTTTATATTTACTTTGAATATCTCTCTGTGACGGCTTATGACTTCGTGATTCACTTTCGATTTCGCGCCGAGCAGTCGAATATCGCGTATCGCCGTGAATATTTCATAGATATAACTGACATAGCCGCCGTAGATTTCGCGCTGCTGATTGGAATAATCGCGTATTTTTTTGCCGAACTTTGCGCTGACTATAACGGACACGGGAACGGCGGCAAGCATCAAAAGTCCGATTTGCGGGCTTATGATAAAAATATATACCGTGAGCAAAATCAAATTTATTATACCGTTCGTGAAGTGTATGATATTGCGTATGACAAAGTGCATGCATTCGCGGGCGTAATGTTGGATAGTCGTGATAATATCGCCGGTTTTCGCATCTGTGAGATACTCCGCATTGCATTTTTGCAAGTGTTTGAATATATCGCGCTGAATATCGAAGCAATACATACTCATCAAATACTGATGCTGGGCGTAAATCAAAAAATATAACAGGCACGAAAATACGGACATTATCACAAACACAAGGCTGATTCTCAAAAACGACGCGAGATTTTGATGATAAACGATTTCGTCAATCATAACGCCGAATAAAATAGGCATGACAATTCCCAGAATCATGTCAAAGAACCAACCGAAATAAAACATGATAAAATTAGTTTTATGCTTTTTTATGTATTTAGACAAAAATTTTATCGCTGTAAAATAACCGAGTTTATTTTTGTCTTTTTTTGATTTTTCTCTCATAATCCCTTGCCCGCGTTGATAAAAATGATTTCAAACAAAGTGCGTTTTCCATCGGTTGTATCTATGCTTGTCGTCAAAGTCAGCCAGCAAAATAAAGCCACGCCGAAAAATAAAAACAAATAAAAAAATATCGGCTTTTTCGTTGCGATATAAATATATTTTTTCGCGACTCTCTCTGATTTTGATAAATTGGATAATTTTTTCGGCAATGTATTCACTCCTTGACAATCAAGATAAAAAAATATATAATAATTATATAAAATCAAGAGATTTATCGCAATAAACAAAATAAAACATTTTACTATACTATCTGCAACGCCAGAAACAAAGGAGCGATAATATGCCGCAAAACGACCGCCACAGAACGAGAATGGTTTATCTTGAATTTGAAACAAACGAAAAATTTGAAAACCTGCCTGTCCCCGAATCTATGACTATCGTTTTAATCACGAACGGAAAAGCGGGATTTATTTTAAACGGCAAAACGGTCATGATAACCGCGCCGTGCATAATGCTTTTGTCCAAATATGATAGTTTGAAAGTTATTGAGTTAAATAATATTTCCGCAAAATCGTTTAGTTTTATTCCGAATTTTATCAATTCAAGCCTGACATTTGAACGGCTTGACGAAAATAATTATACAGAAATCGAAGATATGCACGACCGCAATATGATAGAATTATTTTTGAAACGCGACGAATATTATAACGGGATAATCGACTTGCCGCCCCAGACTTACCTGCGTATCTCTGAATGGCTTGCGATAATGGGAACGGAAGTTTATGCTCAAAGCGATGGTATGTGGACTTGCAGGATACGGCGTTATTTACTGCAAACATTATATCTTTTGGACGATATTTATATGAACCGCAAGAACATAATAAAACAGGAAAAATCACCGATAGATATTGCTTTGGAATATCTATACATAAATTACCAGAACGATATTACCCTTGATCTGCTCTGCGATTTAGTTCATTTGAACCGCACATCTCTAAATCGCAAATTCAAAGCGCAAACCGGGAGAACAGTCATGGATTATTTATTGATGTACCGATTAAAAATCTCATGCGAGGCATTAACGCATACAAACTTAAATTTGAGTGAAATCGCACAAGCGTCAGGGTTCAGGTACGACACGTATTTTATCCGGCAATTTAATAAAAAAATAGGCGTTTCGCCAACGGAATACAGGCAAAACGCTTGGAATAAAGAATAAAAAGCAATTCGCAAACAAATATAATCGTATAGCCGATTCGCGGTTGAACGGAGAAAATATGAGAAACAAAAAGATAACCCGCAAAAGAATATTTGAAATAATTCAAATCGGAAAAGATGCGGATAAATTCAGCAGGCTGTTCGACTTCATAATCGTAGCCCTGATTTTAATCAATATTGCGCTTTCGCTGTGCCTTACTTTTGACGAATTGAACAAATACGAAAATATTTTTCATATAATCGAAATAATGACTGTGATTTGTTTTTCGGCCGAACTGATATTGCGTCTGTGGACGGCGGATCTGTTATACAACAAAAACAGGATTTTTTCGGCTTGCAGATATTTGGTCTCGTTCAACGGGTTGATAGAGCTTTTTTCGATAATACCGTTTTTCATGCCTTTATTTTTTCCAAAAGGCGTCATAGCGTTCAGAATGCTGCGGGTGGTGCGCATATTAAGGATATTTCAGGCAAATTCCTATTCCGACGCCGTGACGACGATTATCATAGTGTTGAAACGAAAAAGAAGCCAGCTTTTATCTTCGATGTTGATTATTTTTATCATCATGCTCATGTCTTCACTGGTGATGTACGGTTTTGAGCACGAGGCGCAGCCGGAGGTTTTCAAAAACGCTTTTTCCGGCATATGGTGGTCGACATCCACAATGCTGACGATAGGTTACGGCGATATATATCCGATAACGTTGATGGGCAAGGCCGCCAGCATAATAATCACTTTTTTGGGAGTGGGGATGGTGGCGATTCCCACCGGCATCCTGTCGGCCGGCTTCACCGAATATATGTCGGAGCAAAGGGAGAACAGAAACAAAAAAAAGAAGTCGCACTACTGCCCCAGCTGCGGGGAAAAATTATAAAAATCCAAAAAAAAGCGGCGGATATAAACGTGATTGAACGAAAAAACAACAACGGCGCCCATAAAAATATTCTGCGGCGCGCTTTATTGATGGCGGCGATTTTTCTTACTGCGTCGGGCGTGGGATATATATTTCGCTATATTGATTTCCCCGACACCAATATCGTGGTCATTTATCTTTTGGCCGTTTTGATGACTGCATGGCTCACCCGGAGTTTTATCTTTGGATTTACCGCTTCGCTATTGGCGACCTTTTTGTTTAATTATTTTTTCGCCGAGCCCGTTTTTACATTTGCCGTCAACGACCCGAACTATATCGTCACTTTTGTCACAATGACTGTCACCGCCCTCATAACGAGCACCATTACCTCTCACGCCAGGCGCAGCGCGAAGGACGCGGAGGAGAAAGAAGCGGAAACCAAGGCGATATACAATCTCACCAATCATTTGACCGATGCGAAAGACATACACGATATTGCCGGCATCGCCGTGTACGCCATAAGCGAATGTTTTTCATGCAATGCCGCATGCCTTTGTTTCGACGAGGACAATATGCCCGAAAATGCCTTTATCCAACAGATTTTGGGCGGAGAGCCGGTGCGGCGCGAAGTCTTGGACATCGATGAAATGAAACACCGCATCGAGGGCTTGCGCACAGGCTCCGACATCGGCGCGGAATTCGCCGACTGGCCCATTTACGGGAGGGAAAGCATACTCGGAGTCATCCGTGTTCCAAAGGAAAAAGCGACTAACATGAACGAAACGCAAATGCGGCTGCTGCGTTCCATGATCGAAAGCACCGCGCTTGCGATGGATAGGTTCCGTCTGGCCGAACAGCGCATAAAATCACGGGAGGAAATCGTCAAAGAACGTTATCGCGCCAATCTGCTCCGGGCCATTTCCCACGATGTCCGCACCCCGCTTGCCGGCATGATGGGCACGGCTGAAATGCTGATGGATATGACGGGAAAAGACGACCCGCGCCATGAGCTTGCTCAGCTCATACAAAAAGACGCGGACTGGCTCCATTCATTGGTTGAAAATATTCTCAACCTCACCCGTTTGCAGGACGGCAAGCTGTCCATAAATAAGCAACGGGAAGCCGTGGAGGAAATTATAGGCGTGGCGGTCAGCCGCATAGCGGTCCGCGCGCCGGAACATGAAATTTCGGTAAATGTGCCGGATGAACTGATGCTTGTTCCGATGGATGCAAAACTTATCGAACAAGTCATAATCAATCTGCTGGATAACGCCGTCAGGCATACAAAACCGGAAAAGGAAATCGGTATTTCGGCGGAAATATGCGAAAATGCGGATATGGTTAGATTCACGGTAAAAGACAGGGGTACGGGTATCCGAAAAAAAGACCTGCCTAATATTTTTCAGGTTTTTTACACCTCTTACACCAAACACGCGGACGCGAAGCATGGCATAGGTTTGGGTCTTGCCATATGCGAAACTATTGTGAAAGCTCACGGCGGGAGCATCGAAGCCCGCAACCGCGCGGATGGACCGGGCGCGGAATTTACGTTTACTTTGCCAATGGAGGAAGAAACTGATGAATAAATATGACGAAACTATTCTTGTAGTCGAAGACGACGCGCAAATACAGAGCTTTATCTGCTATGCGCTGAAAAACGAAGGGTTTTCGCATATCACGGCGAATAACGCGCAAACCGCATTGAGCAAACTGGTATCGGAAAAAATCGACATCATGCTGCTCGATCTCGGGCTCCCGGATTTCGACGGCATGGAAGCCATAAAAAAAGTCCGCGAATGGTCGGAGATACCTATTATCGTCGTTTCGGCGAGGGATCAGGACAAAGAAAAAGCCGCCGCGCTTGACATAGGCGCGGACGACTATCTTACAAAACCTTTTTCGGCGACGGAATTGATGGCGCGTATCCGCGTTTCCCTGCGCCATTTATACAAACAGGGGAATCGGGGCGCGCAAACCGTTTTTTCCGTTGGCGAGCTGCAAATGGATTTCGATAAACACATTGCGCATCTTAATAACGCAGAAGTGCATTTGACCCCAATGGAATATAACTTGTTATCGTTCCTGTTTAGAAACATGGGGAAAGTGCTGACTGCGGGAAACATCATACGCGAGATTTGGGGAGTGGGCTACGGGACGGACACGCAGGCGCTAAGGGCGCTTATGGCGGGCTTGCGCAGGAAAATCGAAGAAAACCCGGCTAAGCCCCGTTATATTATGACTGAAATCGGCGTAGGTTACCGGCTTGCAGACGAGTGATAAAAAAATAATTATAATTAATTTGACCGTTCCGGGAATATTATCCGAACGGTCTATATTCAGAAAATGCCTATTAGTAGATGCGGCACTTTTATATCAACATATCCATATGTATGTCTTTCGGTTCGTCTTCAAAGAGTTCTTTTACCGGGGTTGTCAGGTAAAACCCTACGCTGCGGTAAAAATCGACGGTGTTTTTCGATGGCGTTGCGGAAACATATAATTTTTTTGCACCTGACTGCTTTGCTTTTTCTTTTAACATGAAGATAAGCTGTCTGCCTATTCCTTTTTTCCTGTATTTATTGCTGACCCATAGAGAAGACAGTTGGATCATATCTTTATTTTCGCCGATTAGATTCCCACATATACCACTCAAACCAACCGGTTTCTCTCCGTCAAACGCGCCTATGAACGTCCCGCCGCCGTCGTAATCTTGAATATAATCTTCAATCACTTCGGATTCGTCTGAAATGTCTATTTCTTCCCGGTATTCTTTTTCGAGAACCAATTTCCCGTCTCTGACGCGATATACTTCTTCTATAATTTCATAGCGGTCGATTTCGCTTAATATTCGGATTTCATCGCGTTCCAAAACACGATATAATATTTTTTCTTTTTCCGCATACTGGGCGCACTTTTTTTCCAATAATATAAAATCACAGCTATTTGCGACAAGCCCCAAATCTTTTCCCAACAATACCCGTTTATATGTACGTTCTGCAAGTTTTTGGATAGTTTCTTGATTTTTGATACAATATCTTAACTCCTGCGCCAGCAAAGAACGGTACGCGCGGTCTTGTTCTTCTTCAATAATGCGAACCGCAACATGGCTTTTCGGTCACGGGAATATTATTTCGAAACAATTCATTAACAATTACGGAAAAAGCGTGGCGAAAGGGGAGAAAAGGCAAAAAAACGCAGTTGCGAAAAAAGGGGGCATA
>Ga0082212_10009100_pt1 | contig 12841 bp, 6 predicted proteins | sample TergutNt197P3_FD_71548 | JGI IMG/M metagenome (GOLD analysis project Ga0082212, IMG submission 71548) | Neocapritermes taracua P3 segment gut microbial communities from Petit-Saut dam, French Guiana - Nt197 P3 | ecosystem: Host-associated > Arthropoda: Insects > Digestive system > Gut ... | reverse complement strand
AAAATAATAAAAAAAAATTTTTTTTTTTTTAAAAAATTTTTTTTTTTAAAAAAAAATTTTTTTTTTTTTCCCCCACACAAACACAAAAAAAAGATATGAAAAAAAAATATAAATTAATGTAAATTAATATATTATGATTATTAAATATGGAAAGACAAAGCAAAAATCGTATTTGGAAGATTATGTTTCCAAAAGAGGTATATTATATATGTATACTGAACGAGCGTTAAAAGAAACGGTCGGCGACATGAAAGTCAACAATATTGCCACATATGTCTTCCAATCCTACGGTCTAATAAATTCCTGTATTATTTATAAGTAACATTAAAAATATTTTTAACTTTAATTTTTTTTTATTATGAGCAAATTCAACAAATTGTTATGTGTATGCGATCCGCCTCCCAAGTTGCGGAAATTCGCAGCGTGTTTTTTTGTATTACTGTTTTCCCTATTTGCTTTATCAATCGCTGGTGAGACGCTGGAGTTTGACAAAACGGGAAAAGAACATGAAAATGAAAACATGGCGGGTGTACTGCAAGGTATACAAATCTCAGGTATTGTAACCGATGCCTATGGCGAACCGCTGCCTGGTGTGAATGTGGTGATCAATGGAACCAAACAAGGTACCACAACCGACGCTGAAGGAAGGTTTGCAATTTCCGTGCCATCGTCAGAGTCAATCTTGCAATTTTCTTTTATAGGATTTAAATCTAAGGATTTACTCGTAGGTGATCAGAGATTTATCAATGTAATGATGGAAGAAAGCGCCTTGGGACTTGATGAAATTGTGGTAATAGGGTATGGTACAACAAAAAAGAAAGATTTGACGGGAGCGATAGGTGTTGTGACTTCAGAGCAAATCAGCAAACGTAATACGATGCAGTTGGATCAGGCATTGCAGGGTGCAATGCCTGGTGTAACAGTTACCAGAACCAACGGAGCGCCAAGTGAAGCCGCCACAATACGCATACGTGGAATAACTACAATTGGCGATAGTAATCCGTTGGTGTTAATAGATGGCGTGCCGGGTAGTATAACCGATGTCCATTCGAATGACATAGAAAGTATGTCATTCCTAAAAGATGGTTCATCTTCCGCTATTTATGGTTCGCGAGCTGCAGCCGGCGTTATCCTAATCACTACCAAACGGGCAAAAGAGGGAGTGCGGAAACTTTCATATTCTTATGAACTTGGTTTCGATTCGCCAACAAGTTTGCCAACTTATGTCAATACCCCCAGATATATGGAGATGGTCAATGAGTTGGTATGGAATGACAATAACAATACAGGAAGTGAATATCCTCGTTACGCAAAAGAACTGATTGAAGGATATCCAAAACTTCACGCCGAAGACCCTGAAAGATATCCTGATTCTGACTGGGCCTCCTATTTCAAATCGTATGCACTTCGCCAAAGCCACAACTTGAATTTCGCCGCTGGACAGAATAAACTTAGAACAATGGTAACAATGACTTACGACGATTTTGACGCCCTGACTGATGGAAGAAAGTATAAAAGGATGAATGTGCGCGCCAATAATGACGTAGTTTTTAATAAAGTAATTGCAGTAAATTTCAACATCCAATATCTTAACACGGACGATGAACGACTGCAATCGTCTCCTTCATTAGGTAGCCTGAAGTTAGAGCCTTATGGTACTGCGTTTTATTCAGATGGCCGTATAGCTACTTTCAGAAATGGCGAGTGTATGTGGCCTCGCGTTCTACGGGGAGGTACCAACACCCAACTGGGAAATACGATACGCGGGCAGATAGGAATCAATATAACACCGGTGGAAGGTTTGAAATTGACGGGTATTTACGCACCGAGTTATGGGTTCAGCAAGTCAAAAGTACACAACATCCTGTTACCGATGACGTCACTGGACGATCCCAATCTGGTCACGGGTTATGTGGGGGGATTGACTTCAACCAGCCTTTCGGAAAGTCGTAGAGAATCCAAACAATATAATGCACAGTTGTTGGCTAATTATTCAAAATCTTTCAACAACCATCAGTTCGATATTTTAGTCGGATATGAATCCAATTATAATTTTAATGAAAGTCTTAGCGCCTCAAGAACGCAGTATACCCTTCATACCTATCCATACCTGAACATCGGCCCTTTAGAAAATCGTGACAATAGCGGAAGCGCCAATGAATATGCCAATCAATCCTATTTTGGCCGTTTAGCGTACAATTATTTGGGAAGATATTTGATACAGGGCAATATACGGCGCGATGGTTCATCCCGTTTTCATCCTGATTATCGTTGGGGAACTTTTCCTTCTGTTTCTTTAGGATGGATATTATCGGAAGAAGGTTTTTTCGGAAGAAATCATCCGGTATCTTTCCTTAAGCTTCGCGCCTCTTGGGGCGAACTCGGTAACGAAAGGATAGGCAGTCTTTATCCATATCAATCTACTGTTTCTTTCGCAAATGCTCTTTTCCATCAAGGGACAAATGTGGTCTCCGGACAAACCGCCTATATAGGCAGTTATGTAATAGAAAATATTTCATGGGAAACTACCCGTTCGATCAATTTTGGCATTGACGCCTACTTTTTCAAAAATAAACTGAATCTGACAGCAGATTATTATGTCAAAACAACCTCGAAAATGCTATTAGATTTGGAAATACCTGACTACATCGGGCAATCTAATCCTACGCAGAATACCGGAAAAATGGATACAAAAGGCTGGGAAATTGATGTGAAATATCAGGATAAAATAAGTGATTTGAATTATTCCATATCAGCAAATCTTTCAGATTTTAAGTCTATTATGGGCGATCTTGGCGGCACCCAGTTTCTGGGTGACCAAGTCAAATTCAAAGGTAGCGAATTTAATGAATGGTATGGATATAAATCTGACGGTATCTATCAGTCGCAGGCAGAGATAGAAAATTCAGCCACAATTAACAACCGGGTAAGGCCGGGTGATATCCGATACGTTGATGTCAGCGGACCTGAAGGGATACCAGATGGTATTATATCTACCACATACGACAAGGTACTGTTGGGAGGATCACTGCCCAGATTTGAATATGGAGGAAACATATCTCTCGATTACAAAGGATTTGACTTTTCTGTCATATTTCAGGGAGTAGGCAAAATCAACAGTTACCTGGACGTTAACATAGTACAACCTTTATATGGCGGCGTGCATGGATCTACTACTTTTGTAGCTAATAACTACTGGAGCGAATACAATACTCCTGAACAAAACCTGAAAGCACGTTATCCCCGTCTTTCACAAGTAGGAGCAGGCGCCCAAAGCAGAGATAACGGCAACAATTACGTGACATCTGATTATTGGTTGATCAACGGTCGTTATGTCCGGGTTAAAAATATCATACTGGGCTACACAATGCCTTCCTCAATCACACAACAGCTCAAAATCGATAATTTACGGTTATCATGCAATCTGATCGACTTTTTTACCCTGAACAAATTCCCTAAGGGGTTTGATCCCGAACAATCCACTGGCGCCGGTTACTTTATCATGAAATCGGTTGTGTTTACACTCTCATTGGGTATTTAACCATCAAAAATATAATTATTAATTAACAATCAAATTTTGAACAAATGAAAAAATACATTTTTCCTCTATTTGTTTCATTTAGCCTGTTTTTTGCTTGTACAGATATGAATCTTGCGCCGCTTTCAGAAGGGTCTAGCGAATCCTGGTATTCCAATGAAACAGAGATAAACATGTCTCTCAATTATTTATATTTCTGGCGTTTCTGGGACATTGATCCTGATCCTCTTAATTACAGTAATATGGGTTGGAGGGATTCCTGGAGCGACGATTTCTCGAATCGGAATATAGTAAGTCCTTTTTCATCCGGGACGCTGAATGCTCAAACCGGTCAGGTAACAAACCTTTGGCGCATTTATTATACCTGCATTGCAGCTTGTAATAATCTCATTGAAAGGCTGGTAAATCCAAATGATGCACTTACTGACGCTAAGCGTGAACAATTTCTTGCGGAAGCTCGTTTTACCAGGGCGGCACAATATTCCAAACTCATCTTCCATTGGGGAGACGTACCATATTTGGATAAGATCGTAACGATTGATGAAGCATTCGCAATGGGACGGACTAACAAAACGGAGGTTTTAAATCATATTTATGAGGATTTTGATTATGCTGCAGCGCATCTGCCCATATCATACGCTTCTTCCGTAAATCAAAAAGCCACAAAAGGCGCCGCCCTTGCGCTAAAAGCCCGCATAGCGCTGTACTGCCATGATTACCAGACTGCAAAAAAAGCAGCGAAAGATTGCATTGATCTTGGCGTTTATAAATTATTCTCAGATTTTTCTTCCATGTTTTCTTCTTCGAATAAAAATATGGTTGAATCAATCATGGCAATCCCCAGATCCATAGAATTGAATGTATTTACTGCAACTGGTATTGCCATGCAACCTCTTCCAAGGACAGCATCAGGCAACAGTTATTTTTGGCCTTCCTGGGATTTGTTTTATTCTTTTCTGTGCACTGATGGGCTACCTGTTGATAAATCACCACGCTTCGATCCAAAGAACCCTTTTGAAAACAGAGACCCTCGCTGTGCAGCCACTATTGTTGAGTTCAATACTTCATGGGGAGGCTATATGTATTATCCTCATCCGGATTCATTAACAACCATTCAACTTAGCACCGGAAATCGTGTTCAAAATAACGATACGCGTAGCGTCACAGAATGGGCGTCATGGACAGGATTGATATGGAAAAAGAGGATTGATGATGATTGGTTTGGTAATTTTATGTCAGATCCGGATCATATTGTCATCCGATATGCTGATGTTTTGCTAATCTATGCGGAGGCGAAAATTGAACTCGGCGAACTTGACGAAACGGTACTTTCTGCGATGAACCAGGTTAGAGCCAGAGCTTATGGAGTAACAGAAGGGGAAACAACCAAATATCCCGCCATTGGCATGGCTTCGCAAAACGAGTTGAGAAAAACGCTGCGTATCGAAAGAAGAATGGAATTTGCGTTTGAAGGCTTGAGATATAATGATCTTATCCGATGGAAATTAGCTGAGAAAGCATTAAATCTTCCCATATACGGAATGTTAGATTTGGTAGAACAAAAGGAAAAGATCATTAATCCCGGTCTTTGGTTTCTTCCTGAAACGGCGCCTGTTGATGAAGACGGTATTAGCGATTTCCAGCCATTGTTGGAAAAAGGTTATGCGCGAGTACTTGCTTTAAGATCATTTGATAAGAACAAGCATTATTTATGGCCGATACCTTCAACCGAAGTTATTATTAACGAAAACATGACGCAAAATCCCAATTATTAAAGTTGGACAAAACAAATATGGTTTGGTTAGCAGTAATGGTTTACTGACCATTTCTGCTAAACCAAACTGAAAACCCAAAACAGATTAATATCAAATAAATGCTACCGAAACGTATTTGTATCATAGAAGTCGAACTTTTAAACAAGTTTATTATGAGAAAGTTATTTTTTTTATTTATCATTACATCCGCCATGTTGTTTGCCGGATGCCGTCATCCGGTAGAAGATATAGTATTATGCGTACAACTTGATCCCTTGCAAAAGGTGTTTACGGAAGAATCGTTTTTTGAAGAAAATGCTGATACAGCGGCTGTTGCAAAAGGAGAAACAGCTACATTCCAGTTCGTAATAAAAAGCTCTTTCCCCATTCGTGACTTGAAAATTGAGGCCGGAAACCTGAAAAAGGATGACCGCCAAATAGTCGCTTCCCTGAAAGCGTTTATAAAGTATGTTCGTGCCGGAAACCATGCAGGGACTCGTTCAAAAGATGCGGTATTTCCTATTTCCGACTATTATCCGGATTGCCTTCTGGAAGTGGAATCCATTGACGTCCCAGCAATGCAGAACCAGCCGGTTTGGATCAGTTATGCCATTCCTCGAGATATGGAAAATGGTAATTATGCTGGAACGCTTGCTTTTACCGGAACGATAAACGGCAAGTCGTTCAAGCTCATTAAAGAGGTAAATGTCAATGTTTATCCTGTCATCTTGCCCGAACAAACCCTGTGGATGACCATCTGGTACAGACCCAACCTGTTATCACAAATGAACGGTAACGAACCGGTTGAACCGTATTCCGACCGCTACTGGGAATTGCTTGGAGCCATGGCGCGCGCGATGCGCGATCACGGACAGAACACGTATATCATCAGAGGTCACAAGGTTTTTTCATGGGATGGTCTTTGTAAATTTGAACGAACCGGCTTGCAATATTCATTTGATTTCACCAATTTCGACAAAACCGTTGAGGTTTTTATTCGTGAAGGCGGCCTTAAGCGTATTGAAGGTAATCATTTGTCGTGGCGCATGAGAGACTGGAATGGAGAGTTTGGAATCTCCATGCCTGATGACAGGATTCAGACGGAATTGATTACCGTGCCGAATGTGCCGACAAAACCGTTTGAGAATGACACGGCTCGCGTTTTCCTTTCACAGTTTCTAACAGCCCTGTACAGTCATTTAGAAGACAAAGGATGGAAAGATATGTATATTCAGCATGTTGCCGACGAACCGGTCGAACAGAATGCGGAATCTTATGCCCGGATAGCCGAATATGTGAAAAAATACATGCCGGGAATCCCAATTATTGATGCAGTAGAGACGAGCAAATTAGCCAATACCGTCGATATATGGGTGCCGCTTCTAAGCCATTATCACCGCAGTTATGCGTTCTATCAGGAACGGAAGGCGGCCGGAGATGAAACCTGGTTTTATACCTGTGTGGGACCGCAAGGCAATTATGCCAACCGTTTCATGGAACAGCCATTGATACAGACTCGTTTCCTGCACTGGATTAATTACCGCTATGGAGCAACGGGTTATCTGCATTGGGGATTTAATGCCTGGCTACCTGACAATCCCTATCCGGCAGGCGATGCATGGATTTCATATCCTGCTGAAGGACGCGTGTACAGTTCAATCCGTCTGGAAGCCTTGCGCGACGGAATAGCCGATTATGAACTCCTGAAACTGCTGGAACAGAATGATCCGGAAAAGGCAAAAGAACTGGCAGGCGTAGTAATCAAAAACTTCGACAGTTATGACAATAATATACGCAGGTTCCGACAAACCCGTTTGAAACTGTTGAGCTGTTTAAGTGAATAATAAATGATAAAATAGAATATATGATAAATCGCATATTATTTTTAGTAGCAGGAGTATTATTCGTAAACACTTGTCGTGTAGAATCTCAGAGTATAGTAGGACATGCAGATGAACCGCGCGTGTATATAGCCTATCGATCGTTTTGGCCTGAGCTGAAAACAACTGCGACCTTCGGCGAGATGGGTATCCACACGCGTTGCTTTTTTGCCGCGAACGCTATTAATTCTCTCGGGTTCGAATATTGTAAATATCCATTGATATGGAAAGGTATTGATACATACGACTTTGACTCCTACGATAAGCAGGTGAACGATCTGCTCGCCGCCGATTCGCAAGCGCGGCTTTTATGTATGATCGACCTGAACACGCCATACTGGTTGACGCGCAGGTTCGCGTATGACAGTTTTGACGTTATTTCACACGCTGCCTCGGATCCGCAGTGGCTTTCGCTCACGACCAAATGGATGCTGGCGTTCATCGAGCATTCCGAAAAGAAATATGGCGACAAGATCGACGCATATATTTTGTCCGGTGGCAGTACATCGGAGTGGCTTGAACATGATCGAGGAAAAAGCAGCCGCATCAAGAATGCAGCATGGCGTGCATGGTGTCAAGAGGAGGGTCTCTCGTTCGGCGACGACGTCCCCGCTGAAAGCGCGCTTAAGAAGGCTGCACACGAGAACGTGATCTATGACCCAGAGACAGAATCGGACAAGATACACTATTGGCGTTTTCACAACGCGGTGATCGCTGAAGCGATCCTGCATTTTGCCAAGACAGCCCGGCTGAATATCGGCAAAGGGAAAGAACTGGGCGTGTTCTTCGGTTATTACTTTGTAAGCAATGACAGGTTGGTTTCTATAGGGCATCTTGACTACGAACAGGTGATGGCGAGTCCCGATATTGATTTTTTCATCAGCCCGGGCACTTATAAAGACCGGATGATAGGGGGTGGCAGTGGTCCTCAGTTGGTGCACGGTACAGTGCAACGGTACGGCAAACGATATCTGCATGAGATCGACCACCGTACACATCTCGTAGCCCCAAAATATGGCACCGGTTTTAACTGGATGTCACAGTCGGAAGATGAAGCCGGATTGAAGCGCGAAGCGGCTTTCGCGCTTATTCATCATGCCTCGTTGTGGTGGTTCGACATGTGGGGCGGCTGGTATCAAAAAGCGGAGACACAACAACTCATAAGCAACTTGAAACATATTTCGGACAGCTATGTGAATGACCACTCGCCCTCACTCGCTGAAGTTTTGCTGGTTGCTGATCCGCAGAGCGCTTACTATATGAATGAAAAAATGCCCCATACCTCGGCAATGTCTTATAAGTTTTATGAAAGTCTTAGCCGTACCGGCGCACCGTTCGATGTGTTTTCATTCAATGACCTTTCTGTGTTAGACATGTCTCGGTACAAGATCGTTTGTCTGCCCGCCACTCTTCTAATCACACCGGAACGGGCAGAAACGCTCAAAAGATATATATTGAACAATGGACGTACCGTCGTATGGGTCTACGCTCCGGGTATCTGTGACGGCAAAACGCTTGATGTCGCACGCGTCAAACAGTGGACAGGAATAGCATATGGTGCTGAAGGGCCTGTATCAATTGCAATGGAGGGGTGGCAGTCTGTATACGCATTTGAGTATAAAACGTTGTCTCCGGAGGCGCTCCGCGTCATTTTAAAACAGGCAGGCGTTCATCTCTATATTGACGGTGGATGCCCCGTTTATGCCAATAAACGACTGCTGGCGGTTCACACGAAAGAGGGCGGCGAACAAACGATCTGGTTGCCTCATACCTGCAAACGCGTGATAGATGTTTACAGTGGACAGACTGTTGCAGAGAATGTGACCACATTCACTTACCGGTTCTCAACACCCGACACCGGTCTTTTTGAGACTATATACGAATAGGGATAAACGTATGCACGAAAGACAAATACCCAAAATTTTAATACTCACCCGACTGAAATTGTTAGAATACCTTTTGATGAATGGAAGTCAAATCCCGAAAAAATGTATGAAAATCAAAGATATTAATAAAACCATTCAAAAAGAACAGTACAGCGTAGTTGGCGGAGTTATATTTTTATTGTTTTTCTTGGTAATAGGATTAAATTCTTGCCAATCAGAATCCAAGCAGCCGCAAAGCATCATAGCACTTGCTGAAAGAATACAAAGCGGTTTATCGGAGCATTTCGTTTTCGAGTTGGTGAAAAGCCCAAATGAACAATTCGAGATCTCGAGCAAAGGAAATAAAGTTATCGTTAGAGGCAGTACGCTCAGCAGTATCACCACAGGTCTTGGCTGGTATTTAAAGTATTACTGTAATTCAGGTACTTTCTGGACTGTAAAACGTAATCCGATACCAGTTCCATTGCCAAAAGTCAATGGGAAGGTCGTACACCATACTTCCGCGAAATATCGGTATTATTTTAACTACACCTGTGATAGATACAGTTACCGGTTTTGGGATTGGACGCGCTGGGAACAGGAAATAGACTGGATGGCTTTAAACGGAGTTAATATCGCTTTGATAGCCATTGATCGTGGCGCTGTCTTGTGGAAGGTCAGCGAAAGTTACGGAGTCCGTGAAATGGTCAACCGTTATATTGGCGGCGGAATCATGCCGTTTACTCAATTTCATTATCAGTTGCATGAATATGAGATGGCACAACGGGATATTCGCGTCCGATTGCAGCAAACAGTGATCGCACGAATGCGTGAAATGGGTATTGAGCCTGTGTTGGACGGTTTTAAAGGAATTGTTCCGAAGCAACTTGCCGAAACGGTGAAGCATGTCAAATTCAACGACGGCGGGATGTGGGGTACTTTCTCCAAAGAACCTGTTATAGATATAGCAGACCCGTTTTTTGAAGAATTCGGCGCAAAGTACTACCAAACACAAAAAGAATTGTATGGGGATCAATTATTTATTGATGCAGATCCTATCATTGAGGGTAGTGGTCCGGAAGTTGATTATGGCGACTATGGATTAAAAATTCAAAATCTGATTCTAAACACCTATCCGGATGCTACGTGGATACTTCAGGGGTGGGCAGGTAATCCGCGCGACCAACTGTTGACAAAAACCAACCCTGAGAGAACCCTGATTCTGGATTTGGCTTGTGAATACCGTCCTCAATGGAAAAAAAGAGAAATTCATAATTTTACGCCGTGGGCATTTTGTATTCTTAACAACTATGGTGGAAAAACTGGATTGTATGGCAATTTGGACAATATTTTCGATCAACAGGCAGAAGCGAAATCAACATCACCGCAAGGAGAACTTCTACGTGGAGTTGGCGCTCTCATGGAAGCAATTGATAATAATCCGGTGATTTGGAATGCACTATTTGAGTCTGTTTGGTTGGATACCAAACCTGATATGCAAGTCTGGATACAGGATTATATTAAAAGTCGTTACGGCAAACAAAATGAACATGCAGAAAAAGCATGGGGAATTCTGTACAAAAAAATATACAGCACATCCAGAACTCAGGTAGTTGGCGCCACAGAAAATATCATGTGCGCCCGGCCACAATTAACAATTGACAAAGTGTGGCGAGGTTGTACGTCTGTTCCCTATTTTACAAATGAAGACATTGTTATCGCATGGGATGAAATGCTCTCTGCTGCAGATGAATTAAGTTGCAGCGATGGTTTTCAGTTGGATATTGTAGAGTTAACCCGTGAAATAATCGGCAATTGTGCTTGGGTACTATATCCCAAAGTGATTGCTGCACATCAAGAAGGAAATAAGGTGTTGTTTAATCGCTTGTCTGAACAATTTCTAGATATGTTTGACGACTTGGATATGGTGTTATCCACACGAAAGGAATTTATGCTCGGCACATGGATTGAAAGACACCGAAGTTGGGGACAAAATGAAATAGAAAAGAGCTACTTTGAAAAAGCAGCGAAGTCAATCCTTACCATCTATAGCGACAGACCAATAACTACGCATGATTATGCACATCGGGAATGGGCTGGAACCATGAAAGATTTTTATAAAACACGATTCGAAAAATATTTTAACGAATTGCGAAAAACAACCAACAAAAACGCCGAACCCCAGATTGATTGGTTTGAATTTGATTATTCATGGACTATTACGCCGTATAAATATACGACAAGGGCTTCATGCTGTCCTGTTGATGCTTGTAAAATCATACATAACAAATACCGTAACCAAATAAATTAAAAATTAAAATTATCATCTATGAAAATCCATTATCAAATCATTCAAAAAGGAAAATCCAGACTACTTGGCGGAGTCATGTTATTATTTTCCCTGATAATTGGCTCATTGTCCATAAATTCTTGCCAATCAGAATCCAAGCAGCCACAAAGCATCATAGCGCTTGCTGAAAGAATACAAAGCGGTTTGTCGGAGCATTTCATTTTCGAGTTGGTGAAAAGCCCAAATGAACAATTCGAGATCACGAATAAAGGGAATAAAATTGTCGTTCGGGGGAGTACGCTCAATGGTATCACAGCGGGTTTTGGCTGGTACCTAAAGTATTACTGCAATTCAGGTTCTTTCTGGACAGTAGAACGTAATCCGATATCGGTACCACTGCCAAAGGTTGATGGGAAGATCGTACACCAAACTTCCATGAAACACCGGTATTATTTTAATTATTGCTGTGACAGGTACAGTTACCGGTATTGGGATTGGACGCGCTGGGAACAGGAAATAGACTGGATGGCTCTAAACGGAATCAACATAGCCTTGGTTGTCATTGATCGTGGAGCTGTCTTGTGGAAGGTCTGTGAAAGTTATGGAGTCCGCGAAACCGCTAATCGTTATTTAGGAGACGGGATCATGCCGCAGGCCCAATGTTTTGTTCAGTTACACGAATATGAGATGTCGCAGCTTGACCGTCGTGTTCAGTTGCAGCAAACAGTCGTCTCACGAATGCGTGAACTGGGTATTGCACCTATGCTCGACGGTTTTAAGGGTATCGTTCCGAAACAACTTACAGAAACGGTGAAAAATGTCAAATTCAATGATGGCGGTATCATGTGGGTTGTTCCAAAAGATCCTACGATTGATCCATCTGATCCGTTTTTTGAAGAATTTGGCGCTAAATACTACCAAAAACAAAAAGAACTGTATGGCGATCAATTATTTATAGGCGCTGATCCTATTGTTGAGGGCAGTGGACCTAAAATCGATTATAGTGATTTGGGAATAAAAGTGCAGAACCTGATCCTTAACGCATATCCCAATGCAATATGGGTACTTCAGGGATGGCAAACGAACCCGAGAGACGAACTTTTAAAGAAAACGAACCCCCAGCATACGTTAATATTGGATTTGGCATGTGAATATAGCCCTCAATGGCGAACAAGAGATATTTATTCTTCTACGCCGTGGGTATGGAATATTTGCAATAATTTTGGCGGCAGGACGGGATTGTTTGGCAATTTGGATAACATTTTCGACCAGCAGATCGAAGCGAAATCGTTACCGCAGGGGAATTTTCTCAGCGGAGTCGGTATCATGCTTGAAGGAATTGAAAATAATCCTGTGGTTTACAATGCATTATTCGAATCTGCATGGATGGACAAAAAACCCGACATGAACCTCTGGCTGCAGGATTATGCCAAAAGCCGTTACGGCAAATGGAACGAACATGCTGAAAAAGCATGGGACATTTTGTATCAAACGATTTACAGGGCGAATAGACT
>Ga0082212_10009099_pt1 | contig 12844 bp, 10 predicted proteins | sample TergutNt197P3_FD_71548 | JGI IMG/M metagenome (GOLD analysis project Ga0082212, IMG submission 71548) | Neocapritermes taracua P3 segment gut microbial communities from Petit-Saut dam, French Guiana - Nt197 P3 | ecosystem: Host-associated > Arthropoda: Insects > Digestive system > Gut ... | reverse complement strand
TTTTTTCTTCATGAGATAAGTTGTCATTCCGAACGCAGTGAGGAACCCCGAAGGGCTCGCCGAAGGCAATCTTTCTCTTTTGCGACCATTTAAAATGCACCCGATGAAAAAAAAATGTTTGAATATTAAAAAAATGATGTATATTTGCGGCAATATTATCATGTTAAAATTGTAAAACATTGTAATTCATTAAATTTAATTTATTTATTCATTAAAAAAGTAAAAAAACAAATGAAAACGAGTAAAAAGTATATGAAAAATTTTTGGATGATTGCGGCTTTGGCCGTAGTGTTGCCATTAGCAGGCTGCGGTGGCGACGATGAAAAGGTTGTTACTGTAAGCACAATCTCATTGGGTAAGACGTCGGTTACTCTCGATCCGGGTGGAAAGGAAACGGTCAACGTTACTTCAATATTGCCCGAAAATGCTACCAATAAAACGTTAGTTTGGAGCAGCGCCGACGATGATGTTGCAACGGTTAATTCCGGAGGTCTTATTGAAGCCATTGAGACGGGTACGACCACGGTTTATTGTAAATCTCAGGACGGCGGAGCGGAAGCAACGGTTACTGTTACTGTCAATGATGTTGACTATGCAGATATTGTTAAAGGCCAATACGAAGGTCACATTAACATCAGACAAAAGCAAGTAGATTATCGCCCGGAATTACTCTTTGAACTGGTGTATTCAAAGAAAAATGAGTTAACGTTTGAAAATGAATTTATGCTTCAAACACTTGCCCTGAGCGACAAACCGGAGCTTGCAGAATTGATCGCTGGCGGAATGGTTCCTGAAGAAGTTAAGCTTAAAATCTCAGGTACAATGGTAGTTAGCAGTGACGATAATGGAGGATATTTAGCTGGCGGTAGCGGTAATTTAGCTTTTGTACCACCCTATGATGAAGTTGCAAAAATGCTTCTTGAGGGAAATACGGGTACATCTTTCACGATAGATAATTTAAATCAGGAGGGTACTGCTGTAGAAGTAGGTGAAGAACTTCCGACAATTGACGCCGACGGTAAGATGCATTTGAGATTTCGTTTGTTGGGTTTGGGAGAAGCTCACTACGATGGACAGAAAAAATAACGGTTGAAATTGATTGATTGTCAAAAGGAGACGTCTTTTGAGGGCGTCTCCTTTTTGTATTTTTGGCTTGTCGGGATGCAACCGAAAAGTTGTGTCAAAAGTAAATTCCCGAAGGGAAGAAATGATTATAGAAACAATCCCGAAGGGATGAAATTTTGATGCGGTTGTCCTGAAATATTTTCAAAAAATCATCATATTTTCAAAAAAAAATCGGAATTTTGCATTTTGAAATCCGGATAAGATGGACGCAATGCCATCAAAGGAAAACATAAAAATCATGAATATCAGTGTAAAAAATACTTTTTTATTGTTTGCGGTTGTATGTGTGGCGTCGTGCAACACGCCCGCTCACATCAAATATGGGTTCGTTGGCGACGGTAAAACGTTGAATACAGAGATGTTTCAACGCGCCATTGACGAATGTTCGCAAAAAGGCGGCGGAACAGTTTCCGTACCGGCAGGAAATTACGCGACCGGTACCATCAACCTGAAAAAGGGCGTCACCCTGCACCTCGAAAAAGGCGCGGTTATCACGGGCAGCAAAAATTTTGACGATTATCCCGAGCTGCAGGGACGAAAGGCTTTGATTTTCGCAGAATTTTCCGATGATATAGGCGTCACGGGTGAGGGAACTGTCGATGGAAACGGAACGGCGTGGGTCTTCGACAGAGATCCGAGAGATGGGGGACGTCCGATGTTAATCTGTTTTTACGATTGTAAAAACGTGACTGTAACCGGAATAAAAATGAAAAATGCGGCACATTGGACATTTCGTTTTGGGCGTTGCGATGGCGTCACTGTCCGGAATGTTCATTGCGAGGCTCATGCCAATTGGAACAACGACGGATTCGACATCGAAAGCCGGAACGTCTACATTGCCGATTGTGTTCTCGATACAGGCGACGACGCTATCTGCTTCAAAAGTCCTGATCCGAACTTTCCGGTGGAGAACTGCGTGGTGGAGAACTGCGAAATAGCCTCGACCTGCAATTTCATCAAATTCGGAACTTCCAGCCGCGGCGGATTTCGCAATATTCAGGTGAGGAATTGCGTTTTGCACAAATGCAGCCGTTCGGTTTGCTATTCGTGGGAACAAACGCTTCCCGGCGTCACAAATACAATCACCGGAATCAGCGGTATTGCGCTGGAAGTAGTTGACGGCGGTTTCATGGAGAACATCCATATTTCGGATATCGTGATGGCCGACGTGCAAACGCCGGTTTTTATCCGTCTGGGCCGGCGCAATGTTTCCGACAACTCATGGTTGAAGGATATACTCATCGAAAATATTTCCGCCGCTTCCGAAAGCCTGATAGCGAGTTCGATTACCGGCGTTCCCGGCCTTCGCGTTGAAAATGTAAAGATTCACAATGTATTTCTGCAACTGAAAGGCGGCGGAAAAGAAGCAGACACGAACATGAACGTTCCCGAAATGGAAAAGAGCTATCCCGAAAACCGGATGTTCGGCGTCATGCTGCCCGCTTATGGCTTTTATCTGCGTCATGCCGACAACATTCAATTCAGCAATATCAAAATTCAGACAACGACCACAACCGATGAACGTCATGTTTTCGTAGCCGACGACGTCGCCAATCTCGAAATAAAAAATAGCATTCTGCAACCTCCGTCCAGCGGCAAATCGGTAGTTTATCTGCGCTCGTGTAAAAATGTCCGGCTGATCAATAATAAATTGTGTCTGGAACCGATGGATACCGATTGCACCGCAAAATTAACAGACGGCGAGGACACGCCTGATTCGGAAGTCGAAATCCGGTATTATTTTACAAACATCAGGTGGCGCGGGTAACGCTATTCAAAAGAACGGGTATCCGATAGCAATGCTCACGCAGAAGTCGTCCCAGCCTACCCGTTTGTATCCGCCCGGTTTCGGGGTAAATGCCCACCGGCCATTATCAGCGGGGTCATGTATTTTCATACCCAGGTCGCTGCGGAGGATGAAGAATTTGAAATCGAAACGCAAACCAAATCCGCCGCTCAGCGCTATCTCGCGGTAGAAGCGGTCGAAACTGAAATTGGCTCCGGGGCGGTCGTCGTCTTTGTGCGAATCCCAAACGTTACCGGCGTCCATGAAAAGTGCGCCTTCAATCAGCCACACTAATTTGAACCGGTATTCGATGTTGGCTTCCAATTTGATGTCGCCCGTGTTGTTGGGATAGGATGTTAATGACGTGGTATCCCTGTACGAACCGGGTCCCAGACTGCGTAACCGCCATCCGCGTATGCTGTTGGCGCCGCCCACGTAATATTTCTTCTCAAAAGGCATGGAAACCACCGTTTTGGTGATACCTGTCTCTTCATTGGCGACAGTAGATTTTGAATTGCCGTAAGGCCATCCCATCCCTGCAAATGTTCTGATTACCATCTTGTTATTTCCATTGATGGTGTAATAGTAGCGCAGGTCGACGTCGCCCTTGACAAACTGCGAGAACTGGTTGTTCAGCATTACATACGGTTGCCCCGACTGTCTCGAACGTCCCGACAACCTGTAAATACCATCGAGCAACAACCCTGCGGTTTCAAAATTCGTTCTGATAAAGAAGGAATTATTACTGTTGACAAGGCGCATGTCCCTGACAAAGGTGTAACTGCCCGACACCACCATGTGCGACTGGTAACTGTTTTTCAGGTACGGGTAGCGGTTGAGCGTAGATTCAAAATCCTTGCTCAGATATGCTTTGGGTAGTTGAACGAAATATACGTCCAGCGGCTTGACGAGATGGCTGGCCACATCCGAACTGCGCCAACTGTACCCGAAAGAAGTACTGAATACTGTACGAACATAATATTCAGGGTATTGCTGATAGTTGTACAGTATGGAGAATGTAGTTTTGGGATTGTATTTTTGTGCGAAAAGATCGGAACGGAACGGGAGTAAAAATTTTGGAATATGAAGGTTGGCTTCGGCTTCGTATTCCATTTTTGTTTTGAATTTCAATCTTTTTTCGCTGGAAACAGCCTCTACCGAACCGTGCAGTTTCAAATCCAGAATTTCGGCATGACCGAAAAGACTTTTGTTATGAAACAGAACCCTTAAACCGCCGCCTAAGTTGCCTTCCGAATAGGTTCCTTCCGGTTCCACGGTAAAACTTTGCCGCTTGAAAGGCAACAGGTTAATCATACAATCCAATTCGCGTTCCGGTAAACCCGTTTGCCCCGGTGCGACGGTAAATTCAGGCGTGATGAGCATGAAATTCTGCAACCCGTTTAAATGTTGAAAAGTCTGATTTACGTTGGAAATACGGTAAAGCGAATCGGGAAGAATAAATATGGCGCTCCTGATGGTGGACGCTTTGACAGGGAAGCCGTGCGGAATAATAAAATTTACGTCGTCATGTTTCAGGACATTTGAAGCGGACTTGCGCGTATTGGTCTTATCCATCAGGTTTTCCATGTTCAGACTTGCATTTACCGTCAGCGAGCGCACATAATACAAGGGGTAAGGCGCTTTTACTACCTGATTATCTTCCGTGAGGTCGGAGTGCGGTTTGACGATAAATTCAAGATTGGTTTTTCTGTTCAGTTTGAATGTGTCGGCCTGCGGTTCGATAAAGTCCTCCGTAAAACTGTAATACCCTTTGTTTTTCAGGTTGGTTACGATTCGTTTTCTCTCATCTTTCAGAACGTCAAGGTCAAAGAGCATTCCGCGTTTCATGAGGGTATTCATGGTGTCGGCCAGAATGAGCCGCGCAATGGCCGTATCAGGAATTGAATAGGTCACCCTGTTCACTGTGTAGGGCCAACCGGTTTTGATACTGTATGTTACATTCGCCTTTTTCTTTTTCAGAACAACCGTATCGGTCACCCGGGCATAATAATATCCCTTACTTTCGAGGAAATCTTCCAATTGCTCCACCGACCTGATAGTCATGCTTTTCTGCCATATCACAGGTTCTTCGCCATTTTTGCGCAACCATCTGTTCCAGCCGTTATCTTTGTCGAGTTTCGACGAGTTGTACAGCCACAGGTGAAACCTCGCTCCAACAATTTTTTTGTTCGGCTTTTGCCGGATACGGGATTTCAGTTGCTCCTTTGCGATGTTTTTGTTGTCGATTTTGACGTCTACCGATTCCAGCAAATATTCGCCTTTGGCGACATACTTGGTCGGATTGCAGGATACAAAAAAAATAAGAATGATGAATGAAGAAAATACATTCGTCCTCAAAACCTCACCCCCGACCCATCTCCAAAGGAGAGGGGAGAAGGACGGCACACTGTTTTTGAAAATTGCAAGGAAACGTTTTCCTGTCATTATTCTTTTTATTTCTTACTATCTTGCAGTCTTACAGTCTTGTGGTCTTATTCCCATTCGATAGTTGCCGGCGGTTTGGAACTGACGTCGTACACAACCCTGTTCACGCCCGATACTTTGTTAATGATTTCGTTAGAAACCTTTGCCAGAAACTCGTAGGGAAGATGCGCCCAGTCGGCCGTCATGGCGTCTGTTGAAATGACGGCGCGCAAAGCGATGGCATTTTCGTAGGTACGTTCATCATTCTTTACGCCTACAGACTTGACAGGAAGCAGGATAGCCGCCGCCTGCCAGACTTTGTCGTACAAGTCCCATTCGCGCAATGTCCGGATGTATATATCGTCGGCATCCTGCAACACACGTACCTTTTCGGGAGTGATGCCGCCCAGTATGCGGATACCCAACCCCGGTCCGGGGAAAGGGTGACGTTTGAGCAAATGCGGCGTCATGCCTAATTCGTGCCCCACGCGGCGAACCTCGTCCTTGAACAGCAAACGGAGCGGTTCTACCAATTTCATGTTCATTTTTTCGGGAAGGCCGCCCACGTTGTGATGCGACTTGATAACCGTCCCCGTGACGGAAAGCGACTCAAGGATGTCAGGATAAATCGTTCCCTGTCCGAGCCATTTGATATTGTCCAACTTTCGGGCTTCTTCCTCGAACACGTCGATAAAACCCTTGCCGATAATTTTTCGTTTTGTTTCGGGGTCGGATACGCCCGCTAACCGGCTGTAAAAAAACTGTTTGGCGTCGATTCCTTTCACATTCAATCCAAGGTGTTCGTAATCGCGCAACACGTTTTCAAATTCGTTTTTGCGCAACAGTCCGTGATCGACGAAGATACAGGTCAGATTTTTGCCGATAGCCCTGTTCAACAGCACAGCGGTTACCGACGAATCAACGCCTCCCGAAAGCGCCAGAATCACCCGGTCGTTGCCCAACTGCTGTTTCAGCATTTCTACCGTCCCTTCGACAAACGACGCCGGCGTCCAATCTTTTTTCATTCCGCATATTGTGAGAAAATTGTCGAGCAACAGCGTCCCGTCTTCCGTTTGGAATACTTCCGGATGAAACTGTACGCCCCACGTGGGTTCGCCTTCGATTTTGTACGCAGCGACAGTCGCGTCGCCGGTTGTCGCTATCACCCTGAAACCGGAAGGAACAGAGGTGATGGTATCTCCGTGCGACGTCCACGCCTGCGATTGGGCTTTTGCTCCTTTCAACAACGGGTCGCCCCCGTCGGTTGGCGTAAGCGTTGCATGGCCGTATTCGCGGGAATCGCCTTTTTCCGCCTTGCCGCCCGACAACCGGACTAAATATTGAGCGCCGTAACAAATACCCAGTACGGGGTATTTTCCTCTGATAGCGGTCATATCGGGCTGAAAAGCCTCTTTGTCGTTCACCGAAAAAGGACTTCCCGAAAGAATAACGCCTTTCACATCCGTATCGCCCTCCGGAAACCTGTTATAAGGGACTATTTCGCAATATACCTTCAATTCTCTTAGCCTGCGACCGATGAGTTGCGTTGTCGGGGAACCGAAGTCAAGAATGATGATTTTTTCGTGCATATCAATTAGATAAACTGAATTATGTTGATTCAAAAATGATGACAAAATTAGGAGATTTTCCGGTTTTTTCTGTTTTTTTATTATTCTATGACCAGAATATCGTATATATCCACAGAATCAACCTTTACGTGCGCTTTTCCGTCTGAATATGTATAATCACACGTTTTACCTGCGGGCTGAAGCGTTATTTTTGACGGTTTTTGGTTGCAGCGAATGGTTACCTGCAACGGACCGACAGGGTCAATTTTTTCGATAATTCCTGCGCCGCTGTGATTTCCGGAGGTATTGACTAAATGTATCAAACGCTTGCCGTTCAGTTGGCTGACAGAAACGTCTACCCATGGCGAACCGCCGACCTCTGCCAGCGGATTGGGGAACAGAGCGCGTACCGCAGCAACGACCTGCTTCCGCAATGATTCATCGCCACTTTTCTCATATTCCTGACCCACTGTGACGGGCAAAAAACCTAATTTCCCGGCCTCCAGCGGCTGTATTCGCCATGCATCATCCGAAAGACGGATACCGGCCAAGCCGGCGAACTGTTCCGATGTTTCTTTTCCAATGACCAGGAGGTTGCCGCCGCCCTTCACATAGTCCATCAAATCAATACAAAAGGAAGGCGAAATATTTTTCCATTCGGGAATCACAATCAATGGAAAGCGGCTCATGTCGGGCGCCAGCGTTTCTTCGCTCACCAAATCGACGCTGTACTGACTTTCGAGCAGACATTGAAGCACGCCCTGCGCGTGTCCCTTATATTGTGGAAAGAGGCTCCGGGCATTGTACTGGTAGTCGCTCGTCGACAGAAGGAGAGCGACTTGCGGTATCTGCATCGAATGATGGCAGTAAGGTTGCCGCGCACGGGCAAATTCGGCCACTTCCGCCATGACCTTCAATTCATCCAACCGTACCGAACCGTCGCGGTTTTGCGTAAAATACGCCTGAAACCCTCCGCCAAGCGCCAGTACGACAGCCGCTTCTCGTTGTAACTGCGCAGCCGGTTTCTGTTCCCTCGGAAAGGGATTATACGAAAAACTCCATGCCATCAGATCCCACGGTATACCTTGACATGCTAAATAGCGTCCGGCAAAACGCGCTGAGTTGACGCTGTTGTTCGGCGAGTAGTCGCCCGACAGGAAATCAAGCGCAACCGAAACAGGTTCTGCCATGTGATGCGTGAATGCCCAGTTACTGCAAATCTGAAAATCAGGATATTCCGAACGTACTGCAGCCACGTAATGGCGAAGATACCTGCGGAAACTTTCGCGATGAAACTGCATCCACCCGTACCAGTCCGGATCGGATGGCGATTTCGGAATGTCGCTGATACCCGTCGTTTCCCTGAACATACGCACCGCCCGTTCGCCATAGTCAGGGACTGTCGCCCAACATTCGCCATCGACCCATACGCCGTCTATTCCGTATTTCCCTGCTAATTCCTTCAATTGAGGAATAAGCAGTTGATCGGCGTAAGTCCCGAAAACGGAGGTCTTTTCTTTGTCGCGCGTACCATCGGTTTTCGTCACAGCCCATTCCGGATGCAGTTCAACGGCGCGGCTGTCCCACACGCCCGAATAGTGCATGTAGAGCGCTACGCCGCGTTGGGCGGTCACATCGCGCCAGATACGCAACGGGTCGCCAATAATACCCGGCGCCGGATTGCCTGTCTGCGTCGGATAACTCGAATATCCCGCGTGCCCCTTGCAATCCGTCTGCAGATAATCGGGGTGAACCATGTCGATGATGGCATGAATCATCTCAGGGGTTGTATTTTTCCCAACTTCCATGCAGTCGGCGCCGGCATGAAAATCGAAATGAATGCCCAGAAAACTCCGGTTACGGCGTAAACGTTCCGGTTCTTCAGCATGGAGCATCGTTCCCCAACACATTGTTAAATTTAACAAAATCAATAAATAATAATTTTTCATTTTGGTTTTTGATTAAACGTACAAAAATAGAAAATTAAATGTTTGATTTTTAGCGAAAAAAACTTTTTTAAGATTTTTTAACAAGACGTGTGGATTCTTTTTTCAAATAAATTCATTATTATTGCAGCGCCATTATTTTGGGCTGGTTTGGATGTAATCAGTTCATATTATGGTTTAATAATTTATTGATATCATGGAAAATAAGGTTCAGGAAATTACTGATAAAATTTATCGGGAAGGCGTTGAAAAAGGACAGGCCGAAGCACAAAAAATTGTCGAAGCTGCTGAATCCGAAAAAGTTGCCTTGCTAAAAAAAGCGCAGCAGGACGCCGACAAAATCATTGCAGACGCTAAAAAGTTTGCCGAAGAATTGAACAGGAATACGCAATCCGAGTTGCAATTGTACGCGGGTCGTGCTGTGGAAGCGCTCAAAAGCGAAATCGCCAACTTAGTGACAGGCTCTATTGTCGATACTTCTGTGAATGAAACCGTGAACAACGAGTGGTTGCAAAAACTGATGCTTACGCTTGCTACCGACTGGGTAACCAAAGAAAACGTTGTGATACAAACGGCTGACGCCGCTACGTTAACCCAATATTTTACCAAACAGGCCAAACACTTGCTGGGCAAAGGCGTACAGATTGAACAGGTGAACGGCAAAACAGCAGGGTTTGCCATCATGCCTGCTGACAAAGGCTTCAAAGTACAGTTCGGCGAAGCAGAATTTGCCGCTTTTTTCAAAGAATTTCTCCGTCCGCAACTTGTCGAAATGCTATTCAGGCAATGAATTACTATTATTTAATAGCAGGGTTGCCCGACATCGAAATTGAGGATAACAAACTGACTTTCAGTATTGCCGATTTCAGGAAAGAAGTACACCCGCAGTTGTCGGCTAATGATGCGCAGTTGATGGACTTGTTTTTCATGAAGTTCGACAACCGGAACCTGTTGCATTATCTCAGGGATAAGGAAACAAAATTCGACGAGCGCGGCAACATCGCTAAGGATGAACTGGAGGAATGTTTTCAACTGATTGACGAAGAGTACAAACCGAAAAACAAATATTTCCTGTCGTATTTTTTGACTTTTGTGTCGGAATACAAGGATGCACAGCCGATAGATACGGACGCCGCTAAATGGGAAAACCGTTTGACCGAACTGTACTACCGGTGGGCGATGAAGTGCGATAACAAATTGGTATCCGGATGGTTTGAGTTTAACCTGAACCTCAACAACCTGTTAGTCGCCTACACCAGCCGCAAGTACAAAATGAATGTAGAAGCGTTGGGCGACAACGTTGTAGCCGAGTCCGTCAAAACATCGAGTCAGCGCGATTTCGGGCTGACCGGAATCATTGATGATCTCGATACGTTCCAGCGCTTAGCCGACGAACCTGACTTGTTCGAGCGTGAAAAGAAAATCGACCTTCTGAAATGGCAATGGCTTGACGAACAGACATTTTTTAACTATTTCAGCATTGAGCGGGTATTTGCCTATTTGGTGAAACTCGAAATCATTGAGCGTTGGGTAAGCCTCGACCCTGTGGAAGGCGGAAAGATATTCAGAGAGTTGATTAACAGTTTGAAAAATAGCGTGGTAAACTATAAGTAGAGAATGAACTGTGGATTAACTGATATTGAACTGAGCAAATTGAATAGCGTTTTTTCTCAATATGAAGATATTGAAAAAGTTGTGCTGTATGGGTCGCGGGTAAAGGGAACTTACAAGCCCTTTTCCGACGTCGATATTACGCTAATAGGAAATACGCTTACGCACAACAGGCGTAACCAACTGTCAACGGATATTGACGACCTTTTGCTGCCCTATCAGTTCGACATTTCCATTTTTCATACGCTTAAAAATCCTGATTTGATTGACCATATCAAGCGGGTTGGGATAACAATCTATCATAAATCAAATAGTTGAATAATATATGGAATCTTCAGAAATATTGAATATAATCAATAGAGGCGAGTCAAGCAGGGTGCAGTTCAAAGAACGGATGCCCCATATTGACAGTATGGCGCATGAATTGATTGCATTTTCAAATTCTGAGGGTGGTATGATTATTTTCGGCGTGAGCGACAAAACCGGAGAATTAAACGGTCTTAATTTTCAGGAAATAGCAAGCGCTAACAGTCAGTTGGCAAATATTGCGTCAAACAACATTCTGCCTCCGATATTTGTTGAAACCGAAACAGTTACGGTTAACGGAAATAATCTTATTGTGGTTACGGTTCCGCAAGGCATAGATAAACCTTACAAAGACCGAAGCGGGAATATTTTCATGAAAAATGGTTCAGATAAACGAAAAGTAACTTCCAACGCTGAAATTGCAAGACTGTTACAGAGAGGCGAATATATTTATGCGGATGAAATTCCTGTACACGGCAGCAGTATTTCGGATATTGACATGGACAAATTCAAGGCTTTTGTAAAAAAACGCTATGAAAGAAGTCTTTCCGAATTGGATGTTCCGTTGTCGCAAATTTTAGAAAATCTAAGTCTGGCTAAAGACGGAATGCTTACCCTGGCGGGATTGTTGCTTTTCGGCGAAAACAGGCAAAAATTTCGACCGATTTTAACGGTACAGTGTGTAACGGTTGATGATACGGTTATTACCTGCGATACTTACACGGATATTGAACCGCCAATCGAAGGGACTTTGAATATGATTTTCGATATGACAATGGGATTTATTAACCGGAATATGCAAAAAATTCCTGAAAACGAGGGATTTAACAGTCATTGTAAATGGGAAATACCTAAACGTGTATTTGAAGAATTTATTATTAACGCATTAATACATAGAGATTATTTTATACCTTCGACAATAAAGATATTTATTTTCAGGGATAGAGTGGAAATAGTAAGTCCGGGAAAATTACCCAATTCATTAACGATAGGCAATATCAAGAACGGAATCTCTGTAGTACGAAATCCTGTTTTACATTCCATAGCGAAAGATATATTACCTTTTGTAGGATTGGGTTCGGGCATTTCACGCGCATTTTCGCTATATCCCGACATCGTTATCGAAAACAAAACCGATACCGAGCAGTTTAAAGTAACGATTATGAGAGGCGTTAAGCATGAAAATCAGAATAATAACAATCAAAAAACAGGAGGTATCGCGAATGAACTTTAGACTATATATAATGAAAACAGTATTTGTGACTTTTTTTATCGCTATGATTTCGATAAGCGCCATTTCGCAAGACATTAAGTATAGAAAAGACGACCGTCCGCAGAATGTTAAGGAAGACCGTTACAATAATTATCAAAGAAGCATTAGTGAAATTGAATTATTAAAAATATTAAATATGCTAGGTATCAGAATATTTGATTTCCATATCTTGCCTGTTTTTGAAAAAGAATATAATCTTTCAGTAAATTTAGATGAATATGTTGATGGTAGAAAAATTAATTCGAATGATATTATTTATACTTATAAAGGAAAGAATGTTTATGTCTATTCGATAAAAGACCAAATTGAACAAAAAGATATTCGGTGTTTCGATTATATTCCAAAGTTTACTTTTTTTACGAAAGATAATGATACAACAATGATATTAAATTTAGAAACTTATGGATCAGGCACAAGCGGAATTAAATTGAATAAGAATAAAATACGCAATAGTCAGTTTTATGAATGGCGTACGTACAGCAAGATAGATTGGAAATTGAACGAAGAAGTACCTATGTTAGTTTTTGCTTCTTCATGGTATGATGAAATGATTAAGGCTGACCGTTTTTGTGGGGTATCAGATTTATCTGAAGACGAAGAAGCGACAAAAGAACTTTTGGACAATTCTCCGCATTATTATGTAATAAGTCTTAAAGTATTTGAATAATATAGCTGAAATCAAAAAATAGAAAATCCAAAATAACAATAATATATGGCAACAAAAGGAATAGTAAAAGGTATAGTATCGAACTTGGTAACGATAGAAGCCGACGGGCCCGTTTTGCAGAACGAGATATGTTTCATA
>Ga0082212_10009098_pt1 | contig 12844 bp, 11 predicted proteins | sample TergutNt197P3_FD_71548 | JGI IMG/M metagenome (GOLD analysis project Ga0082212, IMG submission 71548) | Neocapritermes taracua P3 segment gut microbial communities from Petit-Saut dam, French Guiana - Nt197 P3 | ecosystem: Host-associated > Arthropoda: Insects > Digestive system > Gut ... | reverse complement strand
GCCCGGTCCCTTTGCTCGGCGGCGAAGCGGCCGGCCCATTTTTTTCGCGCCTCCGCCGGTCTCCGGTGATTGTACGTTTCTCCTGAAACATGCTATACTATTCCAGCATTCTTTGAGGCGAAATCCGCACGGGCGGAGAGGAGGAGCACCATGTTGGATGTCAAAACCGCTCAGGACGCCTTGGGCGCGGCGCTTTCTACCGGCGGGGATTTTGCCGAACTCTTTTTGGAGGACCGGCGCAATCATTCCCTGATGTTCCGGGGCAACCGGGTGGAGACCGTGTTGTCCGGCCGGCTGCACGGCGCCGGGCTGAGGGTCTTTGTGGGCCTGAACGCCATATACACATATACAAACGCAACAGACCGGGAGGGGTTATTACGGTGTGGCATGCACGCGGCTGCAGCCGTAAGGGAGCGCAGAGCGGGCGCGGCATCCAACCCTCCTTTACAAACAAAGATTAAGAATGCTCATTCCATAGCCATCGCCCCTTCCGCCGCCGAAACCAAAAAAAAGATTGAGGTACTGCGGATGACCAACGGAGCCGCCAGGGAAGTGGGAGCGGAAATCACGCAGGTTATTTGCCTGTATCGCGACAGTGAGCAGGATGTGCTCATTTGCAACAGCGACGGACTTTTTGCAGAGGACAGGCGCGTCTATACGCGCCTGGTGTGTCAGGCCGTCGCCAGCAGCGGCGCTGAAAACCAGCAAGGCCATGAGGGACCGGGGGCAATGATGGGATATGAATTGTTTACGTCCAGGGTGAATCCCCACCTTGTAGGACGTAAGGCTGGAGAGATTGCCAAAACCATGCTGTACGCGCCCAAATGCCCGGCCGGTCAAATGCCTGTGGTGATTGACAACGGTTTTGGCGGTGTGATTTTCCACGAAGCCTGCGGGCATAGCCTGGAAGCCACCTCCGTAGCCTTTGGGCTTAGCGAGTTCTGCGGGAAGCTTGGACAGCACGTAGCCGCCCCCTGTGTGACAGCCATAGACGACGGAACCATGGCCAACGAATGGGGCAGCGAAAACATGGACGACGAAGGCGCTTTCACCAACCGAGTGGTTTTGATTGAAAACGGCGTTCTAAAAAATTACTTGGTGGATAAGTTGAACGCCAAGAGGATGAATATGCAGCCCACAGGTTGCGGCCGGCGTGAAAGTTACGCTTTCGCCCCCACCTCCCGTATGCATAATACCTATATTGCTCCGGGCGGCGACGACGAGCGGGAGATGATCGCTACCATGGGCAACGGCCTTTATGCCAAGCGCATGGGCGGCGGCTCTGTAAATCCGGCTACGGGCGAGTTTAATTTTGCCGTGGAAGAAGGGTATCTGATACGGGACGGCAAGATTCAATCGCCCGTGCGCGGCGCCTCCCTCATAGGCAAGGGTGCTGACATTCTTAAGCAGATTGATCGAGTTGGTAAAAACATGACCATGGCTGGCGGTATGTGCGGCAGCATCAGCGGCAATGTACCCACCAATGTAGGCCAGCCCATGATTCGTGTCAAATCCATAACCGTGGGCGGATGCGCTTGAAGGAGGATGGAAACATGAATGTATTCATCACAAAACTCTTTGCCGAAGCCAAGAAAGCCGGGCTTGAAGCGTCCGAAGCGTATCTTCTTGAGAAGGAAAGCTTTGAGGCCATGGCCGTGGAAGGAGAAATCAACCACTACAGCGCCAACAATACCCGGGGCCTGGGTTTTCGTGCTATGCTCCATGGGAAAATGGGATACGCGTATACGGAAGCTTTTGATAAGGATGCCGTTGATCAATTGGTGAAGGGCGCTTTAGAGAGCGCGCGCCTTTGCGAGGAAGACGATGGTTCCTATCTCTACGATGGTAAGACTGCGGACCCTGCCATTCAGCTCTTTGATTCAGCCCTGCAGGATGTCTCGCCGAAGCAAAAACTGGATTATGTGCTGAAGCTTGAGAAAGCGGCAAAGGACTATGACCGGCGGATTGATAAAGTTGGGGACTGTTCTGTTTTCACGGGTATGGAAACAGTACGGATCGTGAACACCCATGGGTTGGACAAAACGTATACACAAAATTTCTGCGGGGCGGCTTTGCAGCCTGTAGCCAATGAGGGTGATTGCGTTTCCGCAGGCTTTGACGTTGTCGTAGGACGTGATTTTACACAGCTGCAAGCCGCCTGCCTTGGAAGCAGGGCGGCTAAAATTGCGGTAGAGCACCTCCATGGAACATCCGTCCCGTCCGGTTCCTACCGTGTGATTTTTGAAAACGCTGCCATGAGCGATTTGCTGGGGGTTTTTTCCGAGGCGTTTTCCGCTGAAAACGCGCAGCAGGGCCTTTCCCTGCTTAAGGGAAAGCTGGGAGAAATAATCGCCGCCAAGTGCGTGACCCTTTATGACGACCCCTTACTGCCCGGCGGTATGGGCAGCCGCCCTTTCGACGCGGAAGGGGTTCCTTCCGGAAAGCATACGGTGATTGAGAACGGCCGTTTCCATACCTTCCTGCACAACCTGAAAACCGCCCATAAGGATAGCGTACCCACCACAGGCAATGCCAGTAAAGCAGGTTATGCGGCCACCGTGCGGGTATCGCCGTCCAATTTCTACTTTCAGCCGGGCAGTACCGATCTGGATGGACTTATCCATGCCGCGGGATCTGGAGTGCTTATCACCGAACTGGCAGGAACCCATTCCGGCGCAAATGCGGTCAGCGGCGATTTTTCACTGTACGCAAAAGGCTTTTTCTTTGAAAACGGCGCAAGGGCACGGCCGGTTGACCAGATCACCGTTGCCGGCAACTTCTTTGATATGCTAAAAAGCATACGCGCCGTCGGAAGCGATCTCCGGTTTCCAAGAGGAGGTATGGGAAGCCCAAGCGTGGATGCGGGAGAATTAACCATCGGGGGGAACTGAGGCATGCGGAGATACGAGATGAAGAGGATGGTACGACTGCGCATCGCGCCGCTGCTGCTATTTGTGGCGCTGGCGGCTTCCTCCTGCCACCCCGAAAACACGCTTTCAAAACTGGAAACGCTGGCGAATTGGCTGCGGGAGCAAGGATACGACTCCACATATACGCTTCTGGCGGAAACTGATCAAACAGTGGACATGCCCATCGTGAATGAGAGCGCCTGGTATCTGTTCCGGATTGAAAACGAAATGCTCTACGTCTATTTTGACACGAGCAATCGCGCCAAGCAGTTGGCCGGACAGTTTTTCAGCGACGCCGCTTATGGGCGCACGGTGGCGTTCAGGCTGCGGTTCATCGTGAATTACCGGGGCGAGGATGAGGAAATCCTTGGTATGCTGGACAATATGGAAAGGCAATGAAGTATTGACGGTTCACCGTCATGTATTGCTGCCATGGGAGGGAAATATGCCGAATCGCTTGAAGCTTATGACCATCGTTGGAACCAGGCCGGAAATTATCCGTCTGGCGGCTGTCATTCCAAAGTGCGATGCTTACTTTGATCAGATATTGGTGCATACGGGGCAGAATTACGATTATGAGCTAAACCAGGTGTTTTTTGAGGAGTTGCGGATCCGGCAGCCTGATATCTATCTGGACGCCGTTGGGGAGGACCTGGGGGAGACCCTTGGCAACATCATCGCAAAGAGCTACCGGCTCATGCGTGACCAACGGCCAGACGCTCTTCTGATCTTAGGGGATACCAACTCCTGTTTATCCGCCATTTCCGCCAAAAGGCTGCATATTCCCATTTTTCATATGGAAGCAGGCAACCGCTGCTTTGATGAGTGTTTGCCGGAAGAGAGCAACCGCCGGATCGTGGACCACATTTCGGATGTGAACCTATGCTATTCCGAGCATGCCCGCCGCTACCTCCATGCCGAAGGAAGGCCCAAAGAGCGTACCTACGTGACCGGATCGCCTATGGCGGAAGTGCTGCATACCTATTGGAGCAGCATTATATCCTCAAATATTGTTATGAGGCTTGGTTTGCAAGCGAAGAATTATATCTTGCTGTCGGCCCACCGGGAGGAAAATCTGGATACGCCGTCCAACTTTTGGGAACTGATGAACGCGGTGAACGCATTGGCGGAAACCTATGATATGCCGGTTTTCTACTCCTGCCATCCCCGCTCGGCCAAGCTGATTGAGGAACGTGAATTTATTTTTGACAGCCGGGTCAAACAAAGCAAACCCCTGGGATTTATAGACTATAATAATCTACAGATGAACGCTTTCTGCGTGGTATCGGACAGCGGTACCCTTCCGGAAGAGAGCTGCTACTTCTGGTCAATGGGCGTCCCCATCCCGGCGGTATGCATTCGAACTTCCACAGAACGGCCGGAAGCAATGGAGAATGGTCATTTCATCATTGGCGGCATCCGTCCTCCACAGGTTATACAGGCGGTGGATATCGCGGTTCGCATGAACCAAAACAGAGATTTCGGTACGTCTGTTCCGGACTATGCGGATGAAAATGTAAGCTCCAAGGTGGTGAAGATCATCCAGAGTTATACAAGAATCGTGGATGAGTCGGTATGGCGTAAGCCGGATGAATCGGGAGCCCTTTTACGGCTGAAAAAACCAGGATGATGGAGGTCGGAAATATGCTTGCTGGCAAGGTTTTGCTGATCACCGGAGGCACCGGCAGCTTTGGCAATACGGTGTTGAAGCACTATTTAAATTCGGACATCGGTGAGATCCGGATTTTCAGCCGTGATGAGAAAAAGCAGGATGATATGCGAAAAGCGCTGAAAAATGAAAAAGTGCGCTTTTACATCGGCGACGTCCGGAACATCCATAGCGTTCGTGAAGCCATGAAGGGCGCCGATTATGTTTTCCACGCGGCGGCGCTTAAACAGGTTCCCAGCTGCGAGTTTTTTCCCATGGAAGCCGTGTTGACCAATGTACATGGAACCGACCATGTGCTGTCCGCCGCCATTGACGCGGGCGTGAAGCGCGTTATCTGCCTGTCCACAGACAAAGCGGCTTATCCCATCAATGCCATGGGGATCAGCAAGGCGATGATGGAAAAGGTCGCCTCCGCCCGCGCCAGGGAGGCGCAAAGCACGGTTATTTGCTGTACCCGTTACGGCAATGTAATGGGCAGCCGCGGAAGCGTGATACCGCTCTTTATGGAGCAAATCCTCGCCCGCCAGCCGCTCACCGTCACCGACCCGTGCATGACGCGTTTCCTGATGACGCTGGACGAAGCGGTAAAACTGGTTCATTTCGCCTTTGAACAAGGCCGTCCCGGCGAGCTCTTTGTGCAAAAAACCTCCGCCTGCACCATGGACACCTTGGTGAAGGCCGTATGCCAATTGTTCGGCGTCCCTGACCACCCCATCCATGTGATCGGCAGCCGCCATGGAGAAAAATTATACGAAACCCTGTTAACCCGCGAGGAGAGAATCCGAGGTACGGACCAAGGAGATTATTTTTCCATAACGGCGGAAACCCGTGACCTCAACTATGATAAATACTTTTTGGAAGGGGACGTGGTGGCCCGGGATATCGTGGACTACACCAGCCACAATACGCATCAACTTAGCGTGGAACAGGTGACGGATAAACTTCTGTCTCTGGAAATCATCCATGCGAAGTTGGCGGGCAGAAAGGATTACGGGCGTTAGTTCAGAATCCTTCACCAGCTTTTGATCGATTCACTAGGAGGGGTGTTTATGATTCCACAGGGGCTAAGCTTTGCCAAGCGTTTTGACGGCATCACGGGAAGCGCTATCCGGGAGATTTTTAAAATCGCGTCCCAACCGGGCATGATTTCTTTCGCCGGGGGCAACCCCGCCGCAGAGGCCCTCCCGGACACCCAGTGCGCGGAGATCGCCGGGGATGTGCTGCGGCAGGATGGCAAACGAATTTTACAATACGGGGCCACAGAAGGGTACCCGCCCTTCCTGGAAAGCCTGCAGGATTATGTTTCTCACCTGATGGGCGCTGATGCGCCCAGGGAAACCCTGCTGCCAATCACAGGCAGTACCCAGGGCATGTACTTGCTCTGTTCCGCTTTTCTTAATCCAGGAGACACGGTGCTGGTGGAAAGCCCCACCTTCCTGGGTAATATGCAAATCCTCCGGCTGACTCAAAGCCGGCTTATTTCCGTGGAAAGCGATGAGTATGGCATGATACCGAAAAAGCTGGAGCAGGCGGTCTTAACCCACCGCCCCAAGATGCTATACACCATTCCCACCTTCCAAAACCCCAGCGGACTCACCCTGGAAGCCGGGCGCAGGGAGGCCGTCGCACAACTGGCGGAAAAGTACGGCTTCCTGGTGGTGGAGGACGACCCCTACAAGGATCTGCGCTATACGGGGAGCCCCCTGCTCCCCATTAAATCCTTTGACCGGTCCGGTCATGTGGCATACATGGGCAGCTTCAGTAAAACCATCAGCCCCGGTCTTCGGGTAGGGTACCTAGTTGCCCAGGAGGATATCCTCCGCAAGTGCGCTATTGGCAAGCAAAGCGCGGATCTTCATACGCCGGCTCTGACTCAGGCCATTGTGGACCAGTACCTGCGGCGCGGCATCCTGGCCCCGCACATCCAGGCCATCTTGCCCGGTTACCGCGAGAAAATGAACCGGATGCTGGAGGCGCTTTCAGCCTTCCCTCCGGGATTTCGCTATACCTGCCCGGAAGGCGGACTGTTCATCTTTGTCACCCTGCCGGAAAACTTGGACGCTGCCCTCCTGCTGAAGGGCGCGCTTGAGAAGAATGTTGCGTATGTGCCGGGTACGCATTTCTTCCCGAACGGCGGCCATGAGAATACTCTCCGTTTGAATTTCAGCAACTCAACGACTCAGCAGATCGGCGATGGCATGGCAATACTGCGGGAATTATTTACGCGGTATTAGGCTGGCGACGGATCGATTATCAAACAAAGGAGCAATGGCCATGCATGTTTTGGATATCCTGAAAGAGCGCGGTTTCCTGGCGCAAGTCACCTTTGAGGACGACCTGTACAAAGCCCTTGAAAGAGGACCCATGACCTTCTATGTGGGTTTTGACCCCACGGCGGAAAGCCTACATGTAGGCCACAGCATCCCCATCATGGCCATGGCTCATCTCCAGCGGGCCGGTCATCGCCCCATCGCTCTGTGCGGCGGCGGGACCGCTATGGTGGGTGACCCCAGCGGCAAGACAGACTTGCGTCAGATGCTTTCCCCGGAGGACATCGCTCGCAATATTGCGGGCATCAAGGAACAGATCGCGCACTTTATTGATTTCAACGGCGAAGCTCTCCTGCTTAACAACGCGGATTGGCTGTTAAAGCTCAATTACATAGATTTTCTTCGGGATGTCGGAGCCCTATTCAGCGTCAATCGCATGCTCACGGCGGAATGTTATAAACGCCGCCTGGAAGCGGGCTTGACCTTCTTGGAGTTTAACTACATGCTCATGCAAAGCTATGATTTTCTCTGCCTGTTTAAACAGTACGGATGCCGGCTCCAACTGGGCGGGGATGACCAGTGGAGCAACATCCTTGCCGGCGCGGATTTGATCCGCCGCAAGGAACAGCAGGATGCTTTCGCTCTCACCAGCCCCCTGGTAATGACCCATGACGGCCAGAAGATGGGCAAGACCGCTTCCGGCGCCCTGTGGTTGGATCCGAAGCGAACCAGCCCCTATGATTTTTATCAATACTGGCGCAACGTTGGGGATCCGGATGTTGAGCGCTTCCTGGGCCTGCTGACCTTCCTGCCAATGGACGAGGTACGACGGCTGGGCAGCCTGAAGGATGAGCATATCAACGAAGCCAAGCGGGTACTGGCTTTTGAGGTCACGAAGCTCGTCCATGGCGAGGAAGAAGCCCAAAAAGCCCAGGACGGGGCCCAGGCCCTCTTCGGCAGCGGCGGCGCGCTGGAGAACGTGCCCACTTTCGAAATCACGGCGAATATGTTGGCGGAGGACGGCAGGCTCACCACCCTGCTGGCTGTTTGCGGCCTGTGTGCCAGCCGGGGTGAGGCCCGCAAAATGGTACAGGCGGGCGCCGTGTTGGTGGGAGGCGATAGAGTGACCGATATCGAAACCCTGATCAGCTCGGAAAAAATCGGCGCGGAGGGGCTTCTTTTGCGCAAAGGCAAGAAAAATCACTGCCGCCTGATACTGCGCTGAATGAACAGCTATCAAACGCTGCTGCAACGGGCAGAGGCGGAGTATAAAGTACAAAAAAGCCGGTTCATCGGCTGCGCCTGCCCTGTCGCCACAGCCGAGAGCGCGCTGGCGTTCCTTGAGGATATCCGGCGTAAACACAGGGGCGCCAGCCATAATTGCTATGCCTATATCATCGGCCGAAACGCGGGCATCATGCGCTACAGCGACGACGGCGAGCCCGGCGGAACCGCGGGCATACCCATCATGGAAGGGCTGAAAGCATTGGGCGTAACGGATGCCGCCGTTGTGGTTACACGGTACTTTGGCGGAATCCTGCTGGGCGCCGGCGGACTTGCGCGGGCTTACTCCCATACATGCGCCCTCGCTATGGAAGCCGCCCGGGTTTGCACGATGTACGCTACCCGCCGCTGGGTCTTCGAGGTGGCTTATCCTATATGGAATAAGGTACTGCACGCCCTGGGCCGCATGCATGTCCGCATGGAGGACACCCAGTTTTCCACCCACATAACCTTTACCCTGCTTGTGAAGGAACAGGATGAAGCGGCGCTGATGGACTGTCTCGCCACGCTGACGGATGGAAAAATCGAATCCCTTTGCACGGATGAGCTGTACAGCCCATGGGCTCGGAACTAGCGCCCGGGGCTTCATCCTGTTCAGAAGATATTCTCCTGCTTCCCTATGCACGGGTGAACGGACATCTATGATTCCCTCAAAGAAGCGCGGGGTAATACCCTGCCGGAGGAATAATACATGGACTTATTTGATATCATCGGCCCTATCATGATCGGCCCAAGTTCTTCCCACACCGCAGGAGCCGCCCGCATCGGCAAAATCACCAGGCTGCTGCTGGGCGCCCAGCCAACGGAAGCGCGGGTGGGGCTTCATGGCTCCTTTCAAAAAACCTACCTGGGCCACGGAACGGATAAAGCGGTCATCGGCGGATTGCTGGGTATGGATGTGGACGACATCCGCCTTCGAGACAGCCTTAGCCTGGCCCAGGATGCCGGGCTTCGCTATTCCTTTTACAGCGTATCCCTCCGGGATGCCCACCCAAACACCCTGGTGCTGGATGTCAGCGGGGGGAAGGGCCGGCGGGTATCGGTCCAAGCCGCTTCCATTGGCGGCGGAGAAATAGTGATCCAGCTCATAGACGGTTTGGAAGCCGGCATCACCGGCCATGAAAACACCCTGGTGATCACCTATTTAGATACCCCTGGCATGATCGCCCGGATGACGGGAGAAATCGCAGCCAGCCATTTAAACATCGCCACCATGAGGGTGTTCCGCCGCTCCGCAGGCGGCGAGGCCCTGGTGGCGCTGGAACTTGACGGCACGGCGGATGATGCCCTTCTTCAGCGCCTGTCCGTCTTAGACGGCGTGTTCCGCCTTACCTATCTGCCTATGAGGACCAATGCCCATGGACTTATCGGAAAGGTGGAATTCTGATGCGCACCATCACGGAACTGCTGCAGGCGGCGAAGGAACATGGAAATTCCCTTGGCGGCGCCGCGCTGGCTTGGCAAACGGCCGAAAGCGGCGAAAGCGAGCCGCTGGTTTTGCGGCGTATGGAAAAAGCGCTGGCCGTCATGCGGGAGAGCGTGAAGGCAGGGCTATCCCCAACGATGCGTTCCATCAGCGGTATGGTGGGCGGGCAAGCAGCCCTTATGGCGGCTCCTGCCCAGCCGGAGCGTTTCGGCATACTGAGCAAAGCGGCGGCCTACGCGCTGTCCGTGGCAGAAAGCAACGCCTGTATGGGCAAGATCGTAGCGGCCCCCACAGCGGGAAGTTGCGGCATCGTGCCTGGCGCGCTGTTAGCCGCCCAGGAAGAAATGGACTTTTCGGATCACGACCTGGTGATGGCCCTCTTCGCCTGCGCGGCGGTGGGGCGCGTCATCGCCATATCCGCTACCATCAGCGGAGCCCAGGGTGGCTGCCAGGCTGAATGCGGTACAGCAGCGGGCATGGCCGCAGCCGCCCTGGTACAGCTCTATGGCGGAACCCCCGTGCAGGCTGCTGATGCCTGTGCATTTGCGCTGATGAATACCCTCGGCTTGGTGTGCGACCCGGTCCGCGGCTTAGTGGAAGTCCCCTGCGTATACCGCAACGCGGGCGGCGTTTCCCAGGCGCTGACCGCGGCACAGATGGCCCTTTCCGGCATCCGCTGTCCCATTCCTTGCGACGAGATGATCCATGCCATGAAGGACGTTGGCGACACGCTGCCGCCCAGCTTGCGGGAGACCGGCGAAGGGGGATGCGCGGCATGCCGGAGCTGCTGCAGATAACGGCGCGCGGCGGCGGACTCCGCCATACCCTGCCGGAGTGAAAGCGACAGATCCTTTATACTTGATATCATATGAAAACCAGCGGAAGGAGTACAGAACCATGGAACGGTTTTTGCTGGACAACATTCCTGTTACGGTCACCCTTGAGGATATCATTCAGACATTGCGGCTGGAGGAAGAAGAGGATATTGACCTGATAACCGGACTGTTTGCCAAAGCAAGGGAGCTGGCTCGCCCAAAGGCGCTTTATAGGACCGCTTATGTGGAAGAAATCCAATCCCCCTGGGTCACTATCGGCGGCGTGACCTTTACCAGCGATGTATTGGCAGCCCGCATGGAGGACGTGCACAAGGTGTTCGCCTACGTATGCACATGCGGCGTGGAGGTGGACGACTGGTCCCATTTGGAGAAGGATAATGTGGTAAGCCTGTGGTTGGATATCATCAAGGAACGTTTTTTACATGACGCCGTCAATGTGCTTCGTGATGACGTGAAGAATCGGTACGGCCTGGATATCCTTTCTTCCATTAATCCCGGTTCAGGCGACGTGGAGAACTGGCCCATCACGCAGCAAAACCAGCTTTTTTTTCTTATTGGGGGCGTAAGGCCGGAAACCGGCATTCATCTGACCGAAAGTTTCCTGATGCTGCCCACCAAGTCAACTTCGGGACTTCTTTACGGGTCATCCACCGAATTTGTGAACTGCCTGCTGTGCAAGCGGATAAACTGCCCGAACCGCCGGGCAGAGTATACCCCGCGGGCGGGGGCGCGTGCCTGACAAGCAAATCCACTTGGTTTGGCAGACCTTCCCGGCTCCGCCAATGCCATTGCCAACATACTTGGTAGCGTGGTATAATTTGTGCATGCAAACGACTCCACCGATACTGAAGTGAAAGCTGGTTGACAGGAGGATGACGTTTGTAAACACAACGCTCTGCTGCCAACGCAAAGAGCGGCGTATGTCTTAAATGATCATTCTGACTGTTCCAAGCCTACCGGCATGTGAAAGACAGCACTGCAAAGCCACGAAATAAAAATCATAATTGGAAGTGTGTCAAATGTCGATGAGAGTGAAGGCCGCGCTGGTAATCATGGCGATTGTTTTCGTGTTTACGGTGGCAAGCTTTTTTTTAAGTTTATCCTTTACCCAGCGGCATATGACGGAGACCATAGAGCATGAGCTAACCCTGGCTCTTGATATTGCCGATACTGTGGTCGCGACAAAAATCAAGCTTTTGAAGTCCAACGCCGAAACCATGGCCGCAAGGATCAATGCGGTTTCCGAAGCGGAAATGGCGGAAACAATGGCTGCTTTACGGTTGGAATTCGGAGAATTTATTTCGCTTACGGTATATGATCGAACGGGTAGTATCGCAAATGACGGCGCACCAATAGAACATGATGTATTCCATTTGGAAAGCCAATATATCGACTCAGCGCTGCACGGCGATACCTTTTTAACCTCCGCACATTATAATAATACGAACACGGGCGGTGATCTGGTTATCCATGTGTTCGTTCCGATGGGATCGGACAGAGTTTTATCTGCAACGATTCCAGGGATGCTTTTTTCCGGCATTCTTTCGGAATACCGGCTGTGGCAGACCGGCAGTATCTTCATGGTGGACGCGCAAGGCGCGTTTGTCGCAAGCCTCCGCTCCGATTTGGTTTTGGAGCAGCGCAATTTGATTAATGATGCAATAAACGATCCGGAACTGGCGTCGGCAGGCGAATTCTACAAAGCCATGATTACAAGTGATCAAGGTCATAACTCCGGTCGATACACCTTTGAGGGAACGGAACGCCTTTGCGTATATAAGCATGTATCCGGCTCCAAGGTGGGCTGGTATATCGGCGTGACAGCCCCGTTGAGTGAAAGCCCTCTCCAAAACATTCAAGACGGGCTGCTGTTATCCGCTTTGTTCTTCCTTGCCGCGGGCGCCATCGTTTCCATTTTCGTTTCAGGCATAGTCGCAAAGCCGTTTATAACCATCCAAACACAGGCGGCCGCCATACACGAAGCGCACGAACAAACGACGCTTTTACTTGACGCCATGCCGTTTGCATGCAATTGGTGGGATAGGAGCTTGCGCTTATCCGGATGCAACGAAGGAACCATCAGGCTGTTCCAACTGAGCGGCAGACAGGAGTTTATCGATCATTTTTATGACTTTTCGCCGGAATATCAGCCCGATGGAAAGCTTTCCGCCGAGGAAGCCGTTATTAAGCTAAAAAAAGCATTTGAAGAAGGCCGGTGCGTCTTTGAATGGGCGCACCAAAAACGGGACGGCACGCCGATTCCGACCGAAGTCACGCTCATCCGCATCGCTCATAATAACGGCTATGTTGTCGCCGGGTATGTGCGCGACCTGCGTGAATACAAACAAATGATGAATGAGATTGACCGAAACACCCAGCTGCTCAGTACGATGAATCAGGTGGCGAATATTCTGCTTCAGCCGGAAAGCGACAAGTTTGAGGAGAAGCTC
>Ga0082212_10009097_pt1 | contig 12844 bp, 11 predicted proteins | sample TergutNt197P3_FD_71548 | JGI IMG/M metagenome (GOLD analysis project Ga0082212, IMG submission 71548) | Neocapritermes taracua P3 segment gut microbial communities from Petit-Saut dam, French Guiana - Nt197 P3 | ecosystem: Host-associated > Arthropoda: Insects > Digestive system > Gut ... | reverse complement strand
AGCAGTGTTCCTTGTAGCGGCATGGTAACGCTTCCTCCTGCAGTCCAGCTTTTGCTAGGTGGTGCTGTGCCGCTGGAATGGCCGTTGCCGTTGAATGTTACTGTATAGGTAGGAGTACTGCTTACGGTTATTGCACATGTGGCATATATATTGGCAGTAGTGTAATTATGGGCTCTGGCGCTGATTGTTGCCGTTCCGGTACTTTTGGCAGTAACAAGTCCGCTAGTGCTGACAGTTGCAACTGATGAATTATTTGAATACCAGGTTATGCTTTTATTTGTAGCATTATTTGAAGGATCGCCGGAACTGTTGGGATAAACAGTTGCCGAAAGGCTGACCGTACCGTTAACAGCTAATGTATAGCTGCTATAATTTAAGCCAACACTGCTTGCCGGGACAATATATTTTATGTCGCCATAAGCAGAACTTCCATTATAAGCATAGGCTCTATAAGCATACTTAGTAGACGCGCCGGTGCTTATATCTTTATAAATATCAAATGGCGTACCGCCGCCGCCATAGCTGACCTTAGTCCAGTTTTCTATAGGCTGACCCCAATTGGAAGTATACCTGAACCCGCTATCGGTCACAGCTACACCGCCATTGGCTGTTACACGTCCATTAAGCCTGGCAGAAGTTCCCGTCGTATAATTTGTTGGATTATTTGTGGTAACGCTGGGGGCAGCGGCAATTGGGGCGAATGATATAATTTCTGAGGAGGCAGTATTACCGTTAACATCCGTAAGAGCCACATAAAAGCTGTATTCCTCGTCCCAAGGCAGGTTATGGATCATATTGCCTCGAAGTACAGTGCTGGTGCCGTCGTTTATCTCTTGGTTTACGATGCTGTAAAAATCATCATTGTTTTGACTGAGAAAAATCTCATAACTTGCTATGTCTGCAGTAATATTCATAGGCTGCCAAGTAAGCATAAAAGAATCCTGACAAATATCGTCAGGAAAATAAGCCCAAACTTCAAAAGGGTCTGTTGCTAAAGTTGAATCAGCCTCGGTACCAGGGAATTCTTCTTCCCCTTCTACTGCCATCGCCAGAAACCAGAAGGGAACTAATGTAGGGACGGCTTCGTTTTCGGTAATCTCCGGTTTTTCTAAATCTTTTTCCGTTATGGCATCTTGAACAGTGTCATCATCCTCAAAATGCTGGGGGGGCGTAATAATTTCCAGCAAGTTGTCATCCTCCGGATTAGGGTTTCCTAGCTGCAAAGCAAAATTATTGCCGGAGGCAGCGGTACTAGGCAACGGGGTTTGGCTGACTAATAAAAGACATGCCAACAGTAATACTAACATCTGTTTCGTTGTTCTTTTTACATCTTTGTTCACTAAAAAGCACCTCCATTGTTTTATTGTCTCTGCCCATTGCTAAAGTAATGAGCAAACTTTACCAGCTATTTATTTGTATGCTTTCACACTTTATCCTATTTGGTAATGGGGTCGATAAGGCAGGGCAGTTTAAATACTTAAAAGCCACTGTAAAAAAGCCATAAAGCAGTAATTCCCCTTTTATTATGGTGTTCCTGCAAGTTTTTGCTAAATAAATGTAAAAATTTACCGACAAATATGGTAACTATTTCCAATTAAGATGTGAATCCAAATATCCATTTGGAAATCCCGAAATTGATCCCTTTACGGATATGGAAATTTAGGATATAATAAACTTGCTAATATTTACGAAAGGTGCAACTACTATGGGAAAATCATTGGTTTTGGCTGAAAAGCCTTCGGTGGGTAAGGAGCTGGCTAAGGTGCTGGGTTGCCGGCAAAATGGCGACGGTTGCTTAATTGGCGCTAATTATATTGTTACCTGGGCCTTGGGGCATTTGGTTACTTTGGCCGACCCGGAAAAATACAGTGCGGATTATAAAACCTGGAGCCTGGAGTATTTGCCTATGCTGCCGGCCAAAATGCAGCTGGTAGTCATCAAGGAAAGCTCAAAGCAGTATAATATTGTCCAAAGCTTGCTGAAAAGGCAGGATGTTTCGGATATCATCATTGCTACCGATTCCGGGCGGGAAGGGGAGTTGGTAGCCCGTTGGATCCTGAAGAAAGCCGGTTGCCAAAAGCCGGCCAAGCGTCTTTGGATCTCTTCCCAGACCGATAAAGCGGTGCGGGAAGGCTTTAAGAATCTGAAACCCGCCGCCGATTATTATAATCTCTTTCTTTCCGCCCAGGCCCGGGCCGAAGCCGATTGGCTGGTGGGCCTTAATGTTACCCGGGCTTTGACCTGCAAGCATAATGCCGGGCTTTCCGCAGGTCGGGTACAAACCCCCACCTTGGCCATGATCGTGGCCCGGGAGCAGGAAATCAGGAATTTTGTTCCCAAAGAATATTATACCATCAAAGCCAGATTCCCCGGTTTTTCCGCCACCTGGATGGGCAGTAATAATCAATCCCGCCTTTTTGAGCGGGCTGCAGCCGAAGCAATATTGGAAAAAATTACCAATAAACCTGCTCTGGTCAGCCAAGTAAGCAAACAATACAAGCAAAAAGCGCCCCCCGCCGCCTATGACTTAACGGAATTGCAGCGGGACGCCAACCGCAAATACGCCTATTCCGCCAAGGAAACCCTTTCTTTGATGCAGTCCCTCTATGAGCGGCATAAACTGTTGACCTATCCCCGGACGGATTCCCGCTATATCACCGACGACATTGTTCCCACCTTGCCCGACCGCCTCCAAAGCATTGCAGTAGGCGGCTACAAGGAAATGGCCTTATCCCTTTATAAATCCCGGCCTCTATCCACCCGCTATCTGGTGGATAATAGCAAGGTGAGCGACCATCATGCCATCATCCCCACAGAGGAACCGGTCAACTTGATCAAATTAAGCCCCCAAGAGCGCAATATATATGATTTGGTGATCCGCCGCTTTTTGGCGGTGCTTTCCCCGGCTTTTGAATATGAAGAAACCAAACTGACTGTCCAAATCGGCAAAGAGAATTTTTATGCCAAGGGTAAAATAGTCAAAAACCTGGGTTGGAAAGCAGCTTATAGTCAGGAAATCGCCGCCGATGACGACGACGATTCCGATATCAAAGAGCAGACCTTGCCCCAAATCCAGCAAGGCAGTAAGCTGGAAGTCAAATCTTGCGCTATAGAAACCGGAAAAACCAGGCCTCCCGCCCGTTATAATGAAGCAACTTTGCTCACAGCCATGGAAAACCCCAGCGACAAGGAAATGAGCGCGGAAATGAAGGCTATCCTCAAAACTACCAGCGGCTTGGGCACCCCGGCTACCCGGGCCGATATTATCGAAAAACTCTTCTCATCTTTCTATATAGAACGTCACGGCAAGGAAATCATCCCCACCTCCAAGGGGATACAACTGGTTTCCCTGGTCCCGACCGACCTGAAATCGGCGGAACTGACCGCCAAATGGGAGCAGGAGCTGGCCCTGATCAGCAAAGGACATGCCAAAAGCGATGCCTTTGTGACCCAGATGCGCAATTATGCCGGCAAGCTGGTATCCGCCGTTATAGCCAGCGATGCCAAATATGTCCATGATAATCTGACCCGGGAAAAGTGCCCAAATTGCGAAAAATTCCTCCTGGAGGTCAAGGGCAAGCATGGAGTAATGCGGATTTGCTCCGACCGGGAATGCGGCTACCGTAAAAATATCTCCCGCGAGACCAATGCCCGCTGTCCCAATTGCCATAAAAAGCTGGAGCTGCGGGGTGAAGGGGAGAAACAAATCTTTTTCTGCCCTTGCGGCCACCGGGAGCGGGTAGCGGATTTCGAAAAGCGCCGGGGAGAGGCCGGAGCCGGCAAAAATGAGGTTCAGAAATATCTGCAATCACAAAAGAAGCAGGAAAATAAAATTGAGGATTCACCCCTTGCCGCGCAGCTGGCAAAATGGAAAGAGCAGCAGAATAAAAAGGGGTAAAAGGGCTGGTTGATTCATGCACATTGTATTAGTGGAGCCGGAAATTCATACAAATACGGCTAATATCTCCCGCACTTGTTATACTACCGGAACTAGCCTGCATTTGGTTCGTCCATTAGGCTTTTCTACTGAGGAAGGACTAATTAAGCAGGCCGGGCTGGATTATTGGCACTATCTGGATTTATTTTATTATGACAGCTTTAACGAATTACAGCAAAAATATCCGGATAAGCGTTTCTTTTTTGCCACTACCAAAGCCAGCTGCTTTTATACAGAGAAACAATACCAAGCAGATGATTTTCTGGTCTTTGGCAAGGAAACCGCCGGGTTGCCGAAAGAGTTACTGGCAGTCAATAGCGAATACTGCATCCGGATCCCAATGGGCAAAAATATCCGTTCCTTGAATTTAGCCAACTCGGTTTCAATAATTCTCTATGAGGCCATGCGTCAGCAGGGATTTAACGGATTTTAAAGAATCGCATTTGATATCAAGAAAATTATTGCCGGATAGGTTACTCTGTTTTCGGGAGGTGAAAAACCGATGGAAAGCACAGATCAAGACACATTAGCCGCTGCCCGGCGCATGGAAGCGTATATAGATGCCCATATCCGGGAGCCGATCACAGCCAAATCGCTTGCGGAGGTCGCCGGGTATTCGCAGTATCACGCGGCGCGAATATTCAAGCAGCATACCGGCCGGATGCCGTTTGAGTATATCCGGGAGCGGCGGCTCGTCAATGCCGCGCTTACTCTCAGAAGAGATAAGAAAAAGGTCATTGATGTAGCGCTTGATTTTGTCTTTGACAGTCATGAAGGTTTTAGCCGAGCCTTTGCCAAAGCGTTTGGGATCGCTCCGAAAAACTTCTCGTCTCTACCGGAACCAAGCGGCTGGATGATCCCATTTCGTGTTTTGAACCGCCCTAATCGAAACAGGGAGGAAAGAAAAATGGCAGAAAATACAGCAATCATCTTTACCCAGATCATTGAGCGCCCCGCCCGAAAGCTTTTATTGAAGTTTTCCCAATCAGCCGAGGACTACTTCGGCTATTGCCAAGAATTCGGCTGCGCGGATAACGAAACAGGCAATTCGATCCCCTGGGAAATTGTCAGCGGAATAAAAGAAGCCCTGTACGAACCTGTGGGCATGTGGCTGCCGGAAAATATGCGGCCGGCTGGAACAGGTATTTATGCCCAAGGAACAGAGCTTCCCGCGGGTTATAGCGGCGCGATCCCGGACGGTTTCGCTATCATTGACCTGTCCCCGTGCAAGCTGCTGGTATTTCAAGGCGAGCCGTTCGACGACAATGATTTTGAACAGGCAATTGTTGGACTGTGGGAGCGGATCGAAAAATTCAATCCCGAAGTATACGGCTACGAATACGCCGACGAGCTTGCGCCACGGATGCAGCTCGTTCCCCTGGGATGGCGCGGCTACATCGAAATGCGCCCCGTAAGAGAGATGGCGGCTTCGCCGCAAGGGGTTAAGGGTTAGGAAGTAGGGAGTAGAGCATTTTCGTTATTCTTTACTCTAATGTGATTCATAGTTAATAAAAAACTGTCGTGTTTATTTATACAAAACACGACAGTTTTTTATCTTGAAATACTCATATTTTCATGCTATACTATCTTGGGAATGGGTGATCAAAAATAATAAGGAGGATGATTTTATGATTATTGTTCATGCTTTTATTGAGGTAAAGGACGGTATGGAGCAGGAGTTTATTAAAGCTGCCGCCAAATGCGTCGAAGCTACGCGTCAGGAAAGCGGCAATAATTTTTACACACTGTACACGGATTCCTTTGACCCGTTAAAATTTGTAGTAGTCGAGGAATGGGAATCCCAATCCGCCCTTGACGCCCATATGCAAACGCCTCATTTTATTACCTTTGGCGGGGAAATAGAAAACTTGCTGGCCGCGCCTTTGGATATAAAGGTTTTCGAAGCTGCCCTGGTGACTTCCTAAAAGCCCATTTGTTCCTGGATGAAGGAACGTTCCGGCTTCCCGGCTAACCATTCCAGCAGCGTCAGCGCCACCCATACGGCAGAGGCTGGGTTTTGTGATGTGATGATATGCCCGTCTATCGTAAGCGGATCATCAGTAAAGTAAGCCCCGGCTTTTTGCAATTGCTCAGCCCAGCCCAGCCTGCTTCAATACTTCCATACTTTTACAAAGCTATTTTTGTTCATTTTCTTGACTTTTGTGCCCTTTTGGCATATTATATAATTGTATCGGTTGACATTTTTCTTGATTTGCCTTTGTAAATTATTGCTGAATATATCGCTTTTAACAGCATATTTGTATTGAAAACAGGCCAGGATAGTATTTATGTATGATCGGAAGGAGGCTGTATATGTCAGTTATATATGATACTGAAAGCACTGTTATCCTGAATGGGTTGGACGTGGATGCTTTGGTGAAATTTTTTAAGGATCGCAAAAAGAGGTTAGAGCAAATGCCGAAAGAGGAAGCCGAGAAAGAAGTTAAGGGTGTTATGTTTGAGGCTGGAATTATTGATCATGAAGGAAACCTCAAAGAACCCTATAGAGAAGGCAAAAGATAAAAGATGAAGATAGAACTTGAAACGACACCAAATATTATTATCGCCTATCATGGTTGTGATGAATCAATAGCAAATGATGTTATTTTTGGCAAAGAAAGACTTAGGGATAGCAATAATGCTTATGATTGGCTTGGTCATGGTCAGTATTTTTGGGAAAATAACAAGGCAAGGGCTCTTAGCTGGGCAAAAGAGTTAAAAAGTGAACATCCGCAATCTTGTATAAACAAGCCTGACGTGATCGGAGCAGTTATCAAGCCGGGTATTTGTTTGGACTTAACCGATGAAAAGTGCTTAGGATTGGTTAAGTTTGCTTATGATGAAATGCGGTCTCTTATTTCCGAAGAAGACTTACCAGAAAACAAAGAAACCTCTGGTAGCAGAGAGTTGCTGCTAAGGTATTTAGACTGTGCAGTAATCGAATACTTACATAACATTTTAAAAAAACGCGGTTTTAGCGTTGATACTGTTCGCGGTGTTTTTGTTGAAGGTGGTCCATTATATCCAAATGCAGGGTTTAGAGCGAAAACACATATTCAAATTTGTGTTGTGAATCCAAAGTGCATTATCGGTTATTTTAGACCCCGATAACTCCCAAAAAAGAGTTTACTAAAAGCCCATTTGTTCCTGGATGAAGGAGCGTTCCGGCTTCCCGGCTAACCATTCCAGCAGCGTCAGCGCCACCCATATGGCAGAGGCTGGGTTTTGTGATGTGATGATATGCCCGTCTATCGTAAGCGGATCATCAGTAAAGTAAGCCCCGGCTTTTTGCAATTGCTCAGCCCAGCCATCCTCCTTGCTATAGGTGGTAGCACGGCGGTTTTTAAGAAGTCCGGCCTCTGCCAGGATAATAGCTCCGGTGCAGATGGCAGCAACGGGCTTTTTTTGCTGGGAAAAACCGCGGATCAAATCCAAATAGGGCTCGGAGGCAGCATGTTGATAGTAGCCATAAGAACCAAAGCCGCCCGGCAGGGCCAGCGCTGCAAAATCATCAACTTCAACCTCACCAAGCAACATTTGGGCCAGCATCGCCTGACCAAAGGAGAGCGATACCTCCCGTGTAGCCGAGCAGGTAATAAGCTGGCAGACAGCTGAGCCGATAGCCTGATGCCAACCAAAAACATCAACAAAAGCCGCCGCCTCCAGCACCTCCGAGCCTGATGGTAGCAACAATAGGACTTTTTTTATATATTCGGTTTGAATCGGCATGGAAACTCTCCATAAACAAGAAACCAGCCTACTTCCTACTCCTTTGCGGCAAAGCTGCTTCAGATAATGATGATTTCTTTGCTGGATTTATTTAGCACTTCATTGCCATCGGCCGTAGCCATCACGATATTTTCGATCCGCATCCCGAATTTTCCGGCGATATAGATACCGGGTTCGACGGAAAAGGCCATGCCCGGCTCCAGGTTGCGGTAGTTGTTCTTTTTGATATCCGGACCTTCATGGATCATATAGCCGATGCCATGTCCCAAGCGGTTGATAAAATATTCTTTATAGCCGGCATTGTCGATGATATCACGGGCGGCTTTGTCGACATCGGGAATAAAAGCACCGGTTTTAGCCGCCGCTTCGCCCGCTTCATAGGCCTGACGCACAATGCCGTACACTTTTCTTTGCTCCTCGGTAATGCCGCCGACAAATATTGTCCGGCTCATATCGGAAAACATACCCCCAAAGGTACAGCCAAAATCCAGGATCATCAAATCTTGCTCCCCAACCACCCTATCCGTGCCATGGTAATGGGGATAACTGGAATTGGGGCCGGAAGCAATGATGCCCCAAGGGTCGGCGCCGCCCGCAGCCACCATCTTTTCTGTCATAAACTGCAAAATATCCGCTTCTTTCATGCCCGGGCGGATGAAGGAAAGGGCTTGCACGAAGACATCGTCATTTATTTTGGCGGCACGGCGCAGATTTTCGGTTTCTTCAGCGGTTTTGATGATGCGGGCTTCTTCCAGCACATACTTGCCATTGACAAAAGTCACGTCGCAATCTTTGACTATATCCAGGGTATTGAAAGCCTGAGCGCTGCTGTTTACTGCCAGGGTTTGGCCCAAAAGCCCATAGTCCGCCAAGGCCGTCCGTACGGTATCCGTCATTGATTCGCCGTCCATCCAGGGGTAGATTTTGACTTCCCCACCAAAGTTATGGTTCATTTCCCCCTCGTAGAGCAGATTGCAGACATAAAAATATTTTCCCTCGGCGGTGATGAACAGGGCCTGGAAGCGTTCGCACATCATAGGCGTAAAGCCGGCTAAAAACAGCATTTCCTCGGAGGGACATACCATAATTCCGCCCAAGTCCGCCGCTTTTAAATGTGCCGCCAGTTTTTCGATACGAGCTTTTTCCATAAAAATAAACCTCCTCTTTTTTACTGTAAGTTTACCATAATATTAAAAATAAGTAAACAGGATAAATACCTATTTGCCCGAAAAATAATAATTCTAATTTCTGTCAGTGTTCTGGAAAATAATCACAATTCTACGAATTTTCATGATATGCAAAGGAATAATTGGCTGTCATGGAGAAATATTTATATATCTCAAAAAGAGAGAAAATAAAAATTCTTATGAAAGGAGTCGCTTACCTAATTGTTGCATTAAATTCGGTTGAAAAAGAAAGGAGGAAGTTGATATCTTTTGGAGGAGATATTAACAAATACTGCATGAAGTTAAGAAAGTCTTTATTACCGATTGTCTTACTTATGGTCTTGCTTTTAACCGTGACCGCAATTTCTGCCGGCGCCGCTTCCCTTGACCCCAATATCAATCTGGCTAAAACCAACTGGGGTACCAATAACTATACCGGTACCGGCCCTGCCTTGTCCTATAATTACAGCTTCGGCAGAAACTGGAATACCACCCCTTCCGACGGCATTTCCCGGGCCAGCTTTCCGGCTGCTACCGGTACCTTGAAAGTTGCCGTCATCTTTCTGGACTGCACAAACAGACGGGCGGCGGATGTGACTCAAGTCAGTCCTATCAACTATCGGCTGGTTGAAAACAACTATGCTCTGATCGAGCCGGTACCCGATTTCTTTTGGCAAGCTTCTTACGGCCAGTTGAAAGTGGAATTGATCAATGTCAATGCCGAAGTAAACGACAATGAATGGTTCTCAAGTACCACTTTGACCGATGCTCAAATGTGGTCCAGTCCGGCCAATCAATTCAATAATGCCATTGCCCTGGCCGTGGCGGCCGGGTTCGACTTCAGTGAAATCAACTACCCCGTGGTCTTTACTCCCCGTAATGCCACCGGTATCAGCGGCTCCCAAACCAACCACACCAATCTGACCATGCCTTTGCCGGCCTCAAGCGGCCTTACCAGCAAAAGCAGCGTACAAAACTTTAATATCGGCAGTAACGGTTTGTTTTCCTGGCGCCGCCCCTGGACGACCATGGCACATGAGATGGGTCATACCCTGGGCATGATCGACCTTTATACATATGACTATCCGGTGAATGAAACCACCGGCAGCGGCAGCCAATGGTTCCAATTTATCGGCGGCTGGGATATTCAAGGCTCTCTTAACGCCCATTCCCCGGATCACCTGGCCTGGCATAAATGGAAAGTCCGCTGGATCAAAGACGAGCAGGTGCGGGTGGTTCCCCAAAACAGCTCGCAAACTGTAACCCTGACCGCCAATGCCTATTGGGACAAGGATTCCGATGACCGGGCTGCAGACGGCATCAAAATGATCTACATACCAACGGAAACCCTGAGATCAGGCACCACTACTAAAACCGAAACCGGCTATGTTATTGAGAGCCGCCGTCCTATCGGTAATGATGCCCCCGGACCGGTTGCTCCCGGCGGCAGCCAAGCCTTTGCCGGCGCCCAGGATCAAGGCGTGCTGATCTATCGGGTGGACAGCCTTGGCCCCAATACCACCAACGGCGGCCATGGCCGCGGCGGGATCAAGATCATCGACGGCAGGCCGGACGGTGTCAACAATAAGACTCAAACCAGCACCAATAGCTTGGATCTCGTCTGCTTCGGCTTCCGCAGCAACCAGGTCCAAACCTTCCGTGATGAAGCGCGTAATATCACGATTCAGGTTCTCTCTCAGGACGAGCTGACCGACACCGTTCTTGTCACCTATGGCGATCCCTCCATTGACGGCAGCGATGAGTTCATTCTGGCCGGCCAAACAGCCAAGGTAGACTTTACTGTCAGCGGCATCGCCCAGCTTACTTCCGGCAGCTTTGACGTTTCCTATGATCCCGGCCTGGTCAAACCCATCTCCGTAGATTACAGCAATCTCCCTGCTGATGTTGTGGTCGCAGCCAATACCAATTTTGCCCCGGGTATTGTCCGTTTCGGTTTTGCCGCCGAGAGAAATGTCGCTATGGATGATGTTCTTTTTAGCGTGACTTTTGCAGAAGCAACACCCGGAGCGGTCAAGGTTTTTGAAACCTCTGTTCCGGTCGCCTATCTGACCGGCGCCGTTGAATATAAAAACGATATTGAGATGGGCCCCTCATATCAGCCCAGAACCTCGTCCGGATCAACCATAACCTCTTTCACCATGAATACCTACATAAGAGTAAATGAAATCAGGCCGGTCAAATTAACAGACGGAGCCGGCTCTATTGTTCTTGGGATTATGGGCGATGTTACCGGCGATGGCTTAATTACTCCGGAAGACGCCATAATGATCCTGCAAATGCATGTCGGCCTGATCCCCTGGACCGAAAGAGCAATCTTCTTCGGCAATCTCAAAGGCTACGGCGACTACCCCGATCCAATCGACGCAGCCCTGATCCTTCGCATGGTAGTAGGAGGCTGATGGCAAAGGAAAAAGGAAAAAGGAAAAAGGAAAAAGGAAAAAGGAAAAAGGAAAAAGGAAAATTAAAAGCATGGTGTGATTTTGCGAGATCAGAAGCAAAATCACGCCATACTTTTATCTTTTATTAGTATTAATTCTACTCCCTACCCCAGATAAACCGGAAAAGCAATAAAAATAAATCCTAACGTGATCCCGGACTTGATCCGGGATCACCAGCTTACCTCCAGGAGATTCCGGGTCAGGCCAAAAATGACGGGAAGAAGAAAGAGTGAAGTTTTAGATGTCACAGCCTAATAGCCACTAGATACTGGATACTAGATACTTGCGGTCGAAGACTGCTAACCTTTTTCTTTTTTGAGGAAATCATTGTTGAGAACCTTGAAGGACATTTTATGGTTGATATTATAGTTATGTCCTGCTTCTTGAGTGCGGACTACTATTCCTTCCTTGTCTTGGCCGCTTGAGTATTTGCCTCTGGCCTTTTCCAGCATTTCCTCAAGGGTATAGTTGAATTGGTCACCGATTTCCTCGATTGGTACCGGATCCAGGGCCAATTGTTCACAGTAGCGTTGTAAATCAGCCAGTCCGACCTTTTTACCGCCGCCGCCTTCACGCAAAATGACGATGTCAAAAACAAAAAGGTTCGGCTCCATTAATTTCATTCTGTTTTTCTGAATACCCGCGCCGCAGAATTCGCCCTGGATAGCAATATTCTCATTCAGTTTAAGTAATTTGTCCTTCAGGGCATGCTTATGGACCCAGGCCCACATAGCGCTTGTGGCAGAGTCTTCTTTATACTCTAGATTGCGGCCGCAGACACCAACTTCACCGTCCATACAGTAAACAGTACACGAGGTACCGTCCATCTTTGTGGTAATATAATAGGGAAGTCCACTGAAAGCCTCCAGAAACTCCGGCATTGACTGAAGGCGGGTTTCATCGGTGGTCGGGATCCCAAACGGCTTATTGCCGATCTCAATCCCCATACTGCCGGTCACTTCGGGTTGCTCCCATTTTCTGACGCCCAATCTCTCCGTGACATCAAACCCCGCCTGCGGGGTAATATCGGGGAAGGCGGATAAGGGCAAGGCTAAACCTTGGGATAACTCGCCCCGCATCGACATCGTCTTGACCCTGAATCCTTCCCCCATGAACTCGTTATTACGATAGCTGGTCTTACGCAGGAATTCATAACGGTCATCCAGGGGAAGATAACTATCCACCTCAAAATATACACATAGATCACCCTTTTTGAACTCGCCTTTTTTGGCAACGCATTGCCAACCTTTGATCAGAACGAGCTCGATAGCATCGGCATCCCGGATCGGCCTGATCTCAGAGATTTCCTGGACGGTAGCTAAAGCTCTCATTTGCATCCTCCTTTATTCAATTCGTAATTCGTAATGCGTAATTAAATACCTTAAAAACCATTTTGTTTGTCCGCTTTATATATAGTTTTCGTTGCCTTTTTATTAAAATCCTTTCTTCTGCTTTGTATTTAATTAAAAAACGGCTTGTAATTGCTTTTCCTTCATGATAATATAAAGGCAACCTCTAAAAACACAGCGCTGCCAGATTCGCTAGCAATTTTT
>Ga0082212_10009096_pt1 | contig 12844 bp, 12 predicted proteins | sample TergutNt197P3_FD_71548 | JGI IMG/M metagenome (GOLD analysis project Ga0082212, IMG submission 71548) | Neocapritermes taracua P3 segment gut microbial communities from Petit-Saut dam, French Guiana - Nt197 P3 | ecosystem: Host-associated > Arthropoda: Insects > Digestive system > Gut ... | reverse complement strand
CGCAGGCTGTTATTTGATTGGGAACAACCCCGCCGTTTTCTCGAAACAGCCGTTGAACAGTACAACAACCGACCGCATTCATCGCTGTTCGGACTGACGCCCCATGAAGTCTTTATCGGCGTAATCCCCAACAAAACACTTTTCAAAACCCGAATGGAACAAGCCAAAGTTTTGAGAATAGCCGAAAACAGAGCGCTTTTCTGCAATAACTGTGCCTTTACTGTTGAAAATCAAGTGTAAAAACTGAAAAGATGTACATTGAATCGGATAATCTTATTATTCAATTCTTATTTTTGCCTGTATGTGATTATAGATATTATCCAAACACAGTAGAAAATCATGTGCTTGTTTGTCGTTTTTCTATCTATATGTTTTTCAACACCTTTCTGAATATTCAACCCTTATTTTTTGATTTTTCGGCGTTATTTGCAGGGCAAAAATTACAAAGACCGTATTGTTCCCATAAGTGAAAACATTTACAAGGCTTTGCAGGATTATATTTACAACTTCCGACACCAAACCAAATGCGGACATAACCGCCTTTTTGTGCAGCCTCACATCACACTGTCTTTGGACTTGAAACACCTGCACAGCCTTTGCAACAATGAAAGCATACGAAACAAACGCCTTTCTTTCCACGTTTTGCGCCACTCAATAGCCACACACCTGTTGCAAAACGGCATGACGGTAGAGAACATCGCCCGCTTTTTGGGACACAGCACCCTGTGCAGCACTCAAATTTATACCCACATTATTAGCCGTTAATCAAACAATTTTTTGTACTTTTGTCGTAATAATTTTTGATTATTGCATGAGGTTTTTATTACTGTTTTTGACGGCTGTTTTACAGTTGAACGCATCGGGTTATAACGCCTATAACCCGCAGGAAAACCATGTTCAAAAAACACTGACTTCTGAAAATACAAACTCAAACGAGCGTAGCGATATACTCTTTCGCTATTACTCGCCCGACGAGGGGATGTATTTGAGCCAAGACCCGATAGGACTTGCAGGTGGACTAAATGTTTATGCTTACGTGAATGATGTGAACAGTTGGGTAGATGAATTTGGACTGACAGGAAAATATGTTCAAACAAATGTTTTAGGTAGAAAGGTATATCAAAATACAGCCGATTTTAATGGTGGAGTTCCTTCGCATGTTGACCCTATTGTGGCAAAAACCAATCCAAAAGTACAAGTAATGCTTGATTCAGGTGCTTCAAATTATGATTTAATGAACGCTGGATACGCACCTATTGGCAAAGATGGGAAACAAATAAATTTACACCATGTACTTGGTCAAGAACCAGGTCCAATGGTTGAACTTCTCGATAGTACCCATAAAGAACACTACAAACCTCTTCATGGTTTAGTTGAAGACGGCAATAGTTTCAGAAATAACAAGAAGCTGAAAGCGCAATATGAAAAATTTAGAAAAGATTATTGGAAAGAGCGAGCGAAGTCTTTTGAGGGAGGTTGTCATTAAAAGAAATATTTATGGACTACATTAAAGCATTAAAACAAAATGAAGATTTTGAATATTGGATAGGAGTTAATGATATAGAAATAGCCTATGCAGAAAAAGAATTAGGAGTAATTTTTCCAACTCAGTATAAAAAGTTTTTATCAGAATGTGGTATGTGTAATTTTGGAGATGTAAATATTATTGGTATTGCAAAAGATACGAGTAAAATATCTTATCCAATTATTGAACTTACAAAGCAAATAAGGAATGAAATAGATATTGATGATGATTTTATTGTGTTAAGTTATGACGTTGGAGAATATTTAACACTATATAAAGTATCTAAAAAAGAACAGATTGAAGATACTTTTGTTTTTGGAACAATAGTATCTTATGATGAAAATCAGAAAATGAAGATAGGTAAAATGGAAAAAATATTTGATTCTTTTGAACAATATTTTGAGGATTTTATAGAGTTGGGACAGTAAAACCCTTGCTGTTTTGCTCGTTTATTTGTTAAATTTTGTCTGTTTCGTCTTATTTTTACCGTTTCAGAAAAAAGTTATCAACAATCGTATTTTTGTGCTTTATTCCTTAATCTATCGGCTTTTGCGCCTCTTATTGCCGTTTTTTATCAACCCCTTTGTTCACAGTCGTTTCAGTGGATTTTGATTGGCGGATTTTGGGTGTTTTTTTGGCTTGCGCTTGCCTGTAATTCAGTATTTTTTTACCGCCGCCTTTGGCGGTCGGTTTTTTCTCCCCTCTCTCTCTTTTTGCCCGCTTTGCGGGCATTTATTTTGTTTGATTTTTGGCTTGCTTTGTCTGTTTCGTTTTTTGCGATTTAGCGGTCGGAAGCGAGCGAGCGGCTTGGCGCAGTTGGGGGCTGAACTGTGCTTGATATAATGCGTGCGCCTTTCCCCCCAATTGCGCCAAGCCGCCTGTCGGGTATTTTTTTTCGTGGTTTTATTGCTGTTCTATTTGCAGCCGTTCACGCTCTATCTCTCTTTTAAGTTCCTGTTCGCTTGGCAGATATAACATATATTTGGAAGCAAAAATACGGTTGCTGTCGTTCAAAAGGCTGTATTGGACTATGGTTTTGTCTTTTTCGGTACACAGGATTAACCCGATTGTCGGGTTATCGGTTTCCTGCCTTACTTTGTCTTCAAAATAGCGTACATACATATCCATTTGCCCGATGTCCTGATGTGTGAGCGGGTCGGCTTTCAAGTCGATGACCAAAAAACATTTTAAGATGTAATTGTAAAATACCAAGTCGGCGTAAAAATGTTTGCCTGTTTCGGTAGTAAGACGGTACTGTCTGCCGACAAAGGCGAAGCCTTTACCGAGTTCCAATAAAAAATCGTGAAGTTTGTCGATGATTGCCTGTTCAAGTCGGCTTTCTCTAAAATCCGTATTGTCTTTAAGCCCTAAAAAGTTCAATACATAAGGGTCTTTAATGATGTCTTTCGGCTCTTGGGCGATTTGTTTTTCGAGGGCTTCGTCTTTAACGGATTGAGCGTTTTTACTCATCAACATTCTTTGGTAATACAGATTGCCGATTTGCCGTTCCAATGTCCGAGTACTCCAATTACAGTCAATACATTCCTGTTTGTAAAATTGTCGCGCCTGCTCGCTTTCTACCCTTAAAAGCAGACGGTAATGTGTCCAACTCAATTCTGAACGCAGTGCGTTCATATTCGTCCATTGCTGGTAAAATTGCTTCATATACCAAAGGTTTCTTTCACTGAAACTTTTACCCTGCGTTTTAGTCAGTTTTTCAGCCAGACGCCTTATCAGTTCCGTACCGTATTCGGCGCGTTCCCTGCCGCTTTGTTCTTCTTCCACGATTACCCTGCCGATGTCCCAATAGGCTTTGACCATTGTAAAATTGGCTGTTTGATAAACCCTGTTACGCGCTTCTTCAATAATACGGTTTATTGTGTCGTAAAGACTGCTTTTTTCTTTTGCGATGCGCTTACTCGTTGCCATATCGGTATATGCTGTTTTTTCTGCAAAGGTAATCATTTAAAGGCATCTTAACGTTTTATGAAGCCGTTTTTCTTGGGGATTTTTCATTACTCTTTTTGGTGGTTTTTGTTTTGGCTTTTATAACCCTCAAAATCCACTGAAACGACTGTGAACAAAGGGGTTGATAAAAAACGGCAATAAGAGGCGCAAAAGCCGATAGATTAAGGAATAAAGCACAAAAATACGATTGTTGATAACTTTTTTCCGAAACGGCAAAAATGGAGGTTTTGAGGGTGGAAATGAGCCGAAAACTCCCAAAAAACGCCATAGCATATTAGGGCGTTTTTAAAAACAGTATTTTAGCGAGCAGCAAAGAGATTTGAGTTTGCAGGTGGCTTGGCGCAAGTGGGGGCAAAGTACAGACCACAATGCCGAGCGCAGTTCAACCCCCACCTGCGCCAAGCCACCCCCGACTGTTTGCGGTATTTGTTATAAGGCGGGAGTTGCAGGGTCATACAATATCTCCACATTCTAAAAATACAACATTTTCATATTTTTGCTCCTCGCAAAATTTCTTTACCCGTTCTGTGCATAGTAAATAATTAGAGTTCGTGAGATTGAAAAAATCATAACCAGATACAATTTTTGAATCAAAAAATAAACCTTTTCCCTGTTCTCTTGGAATAATCAAATTTCCTCTTAATTCAGCAACTCCTTCCATTTTTTCAATTCCTCGTTCACTTATTGTTATGGTACTATGAGGAAGGCTGACAAATTGCTTTGGACTAAAAAAAGCCTTTAATGGTATTTCCTCTTTTGGTAACCATTTTAATCGCTTAATATTTTTTGCTTTAAGTTCTTGTTCCGTTTTATTATATTTTAATGGAACTCCTTTTAATTCCTTAAAGTTATTTGCGAGAGCATTAAAAATAGAATTTTTGCAAACATTTACTCCGTAGCAAAAAATAAAACCTCCAATTTTATCTCCACCGCTGCCCCAATCATCCCACCAAACATCTAAATAATCCACATTTTTAACATTTTGACTATTGTTTGGACGAAGAATAGCAAAGCCCTCATTACTCGCATAACTTTTTATATTATATACTTTCATTATGATTTACAGCCGATTTTGGGGTTATATTTATCAATTTCAAACTCTTTGGTCAATTTGTCCCTAATGTTCAAAATATCATCTTTTTTCCATTTCTTTTCATCTGGGACTCTAACTCTCAAATCGTTAATTTCCTGTTTCCATCGAGTATTAAAATCTCCTCCCTGCCTATTCTTCTTGTGTAATGCAATATGTTCATCAGCAGGAATACGCCAACGGTTTGGGTTTCCAGAACGCCCTCTTATATCAGGGTCAATCGCCAAATGTTCGGGTAACAGTGGTGGTCTGCCACTGCGAGGATTGTAAATTTCTCTTGGTATAGTATGATGTAAATGACTTCCCGATAATCCAAAAATGTCTATCCAATCATTCGGGTCTTTTACATAAGCGTAAAAATTTCCTTCGCCACTCAATAGTCTAATCGGGTCTTGTGAAATGTAGTTCCCTGTGCTTGGGTCATAGTATCTAAACAGTTTATAACTACATTCGTTTAAATCGGTATTTTCAGAGGTCAGTGTTTTTTGCGCGTGGTTTTCTATCGGGATATAAATGTTATAACCCGATACGCTGAACTGAAAGACAAGCGTCAAAAACAGTAAAAAGTACCTCATTCCGAGAATTGATAAATTACGGAAACAAAGGTACAAAAAGTATTTTAATTAACGGCTTATAATATGGGTATAAATTTGTGTGCTGCAAAGGGTACTGTGTCCCAAAAATCGGGCAATGTTCTCGATACTCATGCCGTTCTGTAACAGATGTGTGGCTATGGAGTGGCGCAAAACGTGGAAAGTGGGGCGTTTGCCCTGTATGCTTTCATCGGTGCAAAGGCGGTGCAGGTGTTTCAAATCAAGCGAGAGGGTAATGTGAGGCTGCACAAAAAGGCGGTTGTGTCCGCATTTGATACGGCTTCGGAAGTTGTAAATATAGTCTTGCAGGGAGTTGTAAACGTTTTGGCTCATGGGTACAATACGGTCTTTATAGTTCTTTCCCTGTTTGACAAAAACGGTTCGGCGGTTAAAGTCTATTTCTTTGACGGTTAGTTTCAGCCCCTCGCTCAAGCGTAAACCACAGCCGTAATAGAGCGTAAAAATCAGTCTTAACTGATAATGCTTTAATTGGCGGTGTTCAAAACCGCAGGCGGGATAGGTTTCTTCTATTTTTGCCTGTAAGGTCTTTATTTCTTCAACGGTAAAAGGTTCTATGTTGCGGATGCGCTCGTCTTTGTCGGGCTTTATGCGGCGGTTCAGAGGGGACGGCGCATAATCCGCGCCGATTTGATGTAAAAATTCCAAAAGTTTATCCACTGCCGTATAATAATCATTCAGGTAGGATGCGCTTAATGTCCTGCCCTTAAATTTTGTGTTCGGTCGGGTTTCCTGATAATCAAAAAAGGCAGTTACATGGGCTGTTTCAAGTTCCACGATGTGGTTGATGTTCTGTTTTGCAAGCCATGTAAAAAAGTCGTTTACCCTGTTGGCGTAATTTTCGGCGGTCTGTTTGGCAAAATCAAGCGTATCAAGCCAAAGGGCGTACTGTTCGTGTATGGCTTTGTAGTTTGCGTTCATAGTTAAAAGGGATTAAATTTTGTGATGTCTTCGGCTAAATCCTCTATGTGGTTGGGTAAATATTCTTCGGTGCTGACGATGCTTTTATGCCCCGCCATGTATTGCGCTTTGCGCAAGCCGTAATTTTTTATCCATGAGGTAATGACGGATGCCCGAAGTTGCGCAAAATCGCAAAAATGCCTGTCAAGGCGTTTCAGTTTTTGAGAGAGTTTTACAAGCGCGATTGTTGCAGTCGGGGCGTTTCTGTTTTGATTAAGAGGCAAAAACAGTGTGCCGCCGTCCGCGTTGGCAAGTTGCGGACGTATTTCGTTGAGATATTGCATTAAAGAGCCGATTTGTACTGCATTTAACGGCAGGGTTCGAGCGTTGCCCCTTTGCGTTCCTTTGGGTATACTGACGGTTGCCTTTTGCAAGTGTATGCAATCGGTTTGCAGTTCTAAAACTTCCCTTGTGGTCAATCCCTGATATACAAGAAACTGCAACATTGCATAGTTGCGCACTTGGGCAAAATAACTTTCTTTATACAATGTTTTCCGTTTGGGTAAAGACCGTTTTTCGTCCGCCTGTTTCACTTCTAAAAAATAGTATTTATCAACAAGTTCCGTCAGTTCTTCGAGGGTGTAAACGTATGGTAGTTTTCTTTTGTTCAAACCGCGCAGTTTTATGGATGCCGCAGGATTGGACACGATTACATTGTCATTCATCAGGCTTTCAAAGTAATGGCGCAGGGCTACAAGGACGTGATTACGGCTGACGGTCTGCAATTGCCTTGTGTTTTTCAAATAACTTAAATAGTCCAAAATGTCTTTTTTTTGACAGTTGATAATATCTTCGCTGCCATACCACCCCGCAAAAAGCCCTGTCAGCCGCAGGTAATTTCTTATACTCATGGGGCTTAATCCCTTGCCCTGCAAATAGGTTTCAAATGTTTGCATCATCGTTATTTTTTGTTTCTGTTGCTGTCCTGCTGTTAATATCCTGTTTGTTATCGTTTTGAGCGTTGGAAACGGCTGTTTGTCCTACTGTCCTGCCGTTATCCGTTGCAAGTGTGTAATAATATTGCCTGTGTCGCCATACGCGGGTTAGTTTTCCCTGTTCCCAAAGGCGTTTTAAATATCTTGATTCGGTTATGGGGCTTCTCTTTGTGATGACCGTAAAATCTTCGGGTAAATAGGTTCTTTGCGGTTGTTGCGCTTCAAGTTCAAGTAACAGTTTGAATGTGCTTTCTTCTTTTTCGTCTGTCCTTGTCCGTTTTGTTTTCGGTTCGGCTTGCGGGGGTTCATTTTGTCGTTCCTGTTTGGCTTCCGCTTTGCCGTTTTGCCTGTCGTGTTCGGCTCGTATATTTTCAAGCGTTTTCCGCAAAGCGTTTTCTATGCTGTTATTCAATGTATTGTCTTTATCAAAGTCTGTAATTTTGTATTGATAGCCCTCGCGGTACTTATTTCCGCCTGCAATCTGTATGTAATTAAAAAGCGTGAGTTCCTGTAAATAGCGGTTAAGGGTTCGGGGGTGTATGCGCTTTGCCTTGCGCACGTCAAGGGCAGTAAATTGGTTTGTCCCTGCTTCGGTTATGTATTTTTTGAGCCAAACATAAAAACCCCTTGCGTTGGTACTTAATTCGTCAGCCCTGCGGAATAAATTGTTTTTGAGTAAATCAAAAGCAAGTTCTATGTCTTCGGGGCAGGTTTTTATCATTATCTCGCCTGTTGTTTGGTCGGCGGTTGCTTCCCTTTGGTATTGACGAAAAAATGTAATCGTATCAATAAAATTTAAGAGTAATAAAAGCGTTTTGCGCGGGTGGGGTAAATCATCGGGCAAATCAATTAACGGCGCAAACGGATTGATAATGTTTGCGTGTTTGAGTGAAGCAATTACGCATTGTAATTTTCTTTGCGTTTGGGCAATCTCGCTTTGATTGATTAAGCCCGCTTTGCATTTTTTTTGATATTCCATTACGTTAATATCCTGTGCGTGGCTGTGGTTAAGGTGCAGGCAGAGAAACGGTAAACTTAACTGTTCGTAGTTTTTTTCACTGTAAGCGCAGGCAATCAAACAGAGTTTTGCCGATACTTCAAAGGTCGTGCTGTGTAACATTCCGTCCTTGTTCTTGGTGGCGCGGGTTTTTATCAGTTTGCCCTGTGTCTGCAAGGTTGCCAACGGCATAAGCATTTGATTAGTCCATTCCAAGTCTTCAATAAAAAGCGCTTTGCCGTCAATCTGTTTGCTGTCAAAATAATAAAGGGCGTTTTCGCTTATTTGAGTATGGAAAGAAAACGTATTTTTCGGCATACACTCGGATAATTTTTGCAACAAGTAACTTTTGCCGATACCCGATTTTGCAAGGCATAGAACCGAAAAGGGATTATCGGATTTATGGCTTGCCATTGCCAAGAACAAAATCAAGGCGTTTTCTTCTTCGCCTAAAATCCCGATTTTTTCCAAGTCGTTTTTTAGATTGGCAATCAAATTTTTATTTGAAAGATATTTTTTTGCTTCCTGTTCTTCTTCCCTGCTCATCTCAAAGTCTTTTTCTCGCTCGCCCTGCGGATAGCGCAAACGTTCAAGTTTGTAACTTTCAAGTTGGCAGATAAAGGCGTGAACGGATTTCGACACGTCTAAAAGCGTTAATCCGTATTTGTCGCAGAGGGTACGGATTAGTTTATCCGTTTGATTGTCGTTGTAAAGGTCGAGCGTAGTTCTGAACGGCGGATAATTTTTGCAGGTTATCCGCAGGGTGCAAATCAAACGTTCAATCTGCAACAAATCAACTCCGCCCAAAACGTCAATCACGAAAACCGTATCGGTGTATGTGATAAAATGCGGATTAATAATCTGTAAATTGTTCATATTCATTTCCTTTTCTAATGATTAACTGATTTTCGCCTGCGATTATCTCTACAATGCTGCCAATGTTAAAACCTACCTGCACCAGCCAATTGCCCGATAGGGTAAGCATGGGAACTCTTTTATAGCCGTTCCAACTTTTTGCACTTGGGCGGAACAGACTTTGCATTTTTACTTTTTTGTGCATGATTATATGTTTGAAATTTACAGGCAAAATTACAATAAAACAAGGCGAAAAAAGAATAAAGTTATCAACAGTAAAAAAGCAAAAACCCTTTGTTCACAGTCGTTTCAGTGGATTTTGAGGGTTATAAAAGCCAAAACAAAAACCACCAAAAAGAGTAATGAAAAATCCCCAAGAAAAACGGCTTCATAAAACGTTAAGATGCCTTTAAATGATTACCTTTGCAGAAAAAACAGCATATACCGATATGGCAACGAGTAAGCGCATCGCAAAAGAAAAAAGCAGTCTTTACGACACAATAAACCGTATTATTGAAGAAGCGCGTAACAGGGTTTATCAAACAGCCAATTTTACAATGGTCAAAGCCTATTGGGACATCGGCAGGGTAATCGTGGAAGAAGAACAAAGCGGCAGGGAACGCGCCGAATACGGTACGGAACTGATAAGGCGTCTGGCTGAAAAACTGACTAAAACGCAGGGTAAAAGTTTCAGTGAAAGAAACCTTTGGTATATGAAGCAATTTTACCAGCAATGGACGAATATGAACGCACTGCGTTCAGAATTGAGTTGGACACATTACCGTCTGCTTTTAAGGGTAGAAAGCGAGCAGGCGCGACAATTTTACAAACAGGAATGTATTGACTGTAATTGGAGTACTCGGACATTGGAACGGCAAATCGGCAATCTGTATTACCAAAGAATGTTGATGAGTAAAAACGCTCAATCCGTTAAAGACGAAGCCCTCGAAAAACAAATCGCCCAAGAGCCGAAAGACATCATTAAAGACCCTTATGTATTGAACTTTTTAGGGCTTAAAGACAATACGGATTTTAGAGAAAGCCGACTTGAACAGGCAATCATCGACAAACTTCACGATTTTTTATTGGAACTCGGTAAAGGCTTCGCCTTTGTCGGCAGACAGTACCGTCTTACTACCGAAACAGGCAAACATTTTTACGCCGACTTGGTATTTTACAATTACATCTTAAAATGTTTTTTGGTCATCGACTTGAAAGCCGACCCGCTCACACATCAGGACATCGGGCAAATGGATATGTATGTACGCTATTTTGAAGACAAAGTAAGGCAGGAAACCGATAACCCGACAATCGGGTTAATCCTGTGTACCGAAAAAGACAAAACCATAGTCCAATACAGCCTTTTGAACGACAGCAACCGTATTTTTGCTTCCAAATATATGTTATATCTGCCAAGCGAACAGGAACTTAAAAGAGAGATAGAGCGTGAACGGCTGCAAATAGAACAGCAATAAAACCACGAAAAAAAATACCCGACAGGCGGCTTGGCGCAATTGGGGGGAAAGGCGCACGCATTATATCAAGCACAGTTCAGCCCCCAACTGCGCCAAGCCGCTCGCTCGCTTCCGACCGCTAAATCGCAAAAAACGAAACAGACAAAGCAAGCCAAAAATCAAACAAAATAAATGCCCGCAAAGCGGGCAAAAAGAGAGAGAGGGGAGAAAAAACCGACCGCCAAAGGCGGCGGTAAAAAAATACTGAATTACAGGCAAGCGCAAGCCAAAAAAACACCCAAAATCCGCCAATCAAAATCCACTGAAACGACTGTGAACAAAGGGGTTGATAAAAAACGGCAATAAGAGGCGCAAAAGCCGATAGATTAAGGAATAAAGCACAAAAATACGATTGTTGATAACTTTTTTCTGAAACGGTAAAAATAAGACGAAACAGACAAAATTTAACAAATAAACGAGCAAAACAGCAAGGGTTTTACTGTCCCAACTCTATAAAATCCTCAAAATATTGTTCAAAAGAATCAAATATTTTTTCCATTTTACCTATCTTCATTTTCTGATTTTCATCATAAGATACTATTGTTCCAAAAACAAAAGTATCTTCAATCTGTTCTTTTTTAGATACTTTATATAGTGTTAAATATTCTCCAACGTCATAACTTAACACAATAAAATCATCATCAATATCTATTTCATTCCTTATTTGCTTTGTAAGTTCAATAATTGGATAAGATATTTTACTCGTATCTTTTGCAATACCAATAATATTTACATCTCCAAAATTACACATACCACATTCTGATAAAAACTTTTTATACTGAGTTGGAAAAATTACTCCTAATTCTTTTTCTGCATAGGCTATTTCTATATCATTAACTCCTATCCAATATTCAAAATCTTCATTTTGTTTTAATGCTTTAATGTAGTCCATAAATATTTCTTTTAATGACAACCTCCCTCAAAAGACTTCGCTCGCTCTTTCCAATAATCTTTTCTAAATTTTTCATATTGCGCTTTCAGCTTCTTGTTATTTCTGAAACTATTGCCGTCTTCAACTAAACCATGAAGAGGTTTGTAGTGTTCTTTATGGGTACTATCGAGAAGTTCAACCATTGGACCTGGTTCTTGACCAAGTACATGGTGTAAATTTATTTGTTTCCCATCTTTGCCAATAGGTGCGTATCCAGCGTTCATTAAATCATAATTTGAAGCACCTGAATCAAGCATTACTTGTACTTTTGGATTGGTTTTTGCCACAATAGGGTCAACATGCGAAGGAACTCCACCATTAAAATCGGCTGTATTTTGATATACCTTTCTACCTAAAACATTTGTTTGAACATATTTTCCTGTCAGTCCAAATTCATCTACCCAACTGTTCACATCATTCACGTAAGCATAAACATTTAGTCCACCTGCAAGTCCTATCGGGTCTTGGCTCAAATACATCCCCTCGTCGGGCGAGTAATAGCGAAAGAGTATATCGCTACGCTCGTTTGAGTTTGTATTTTCAGAAGTCAGTGTTTTTTGAACATGGTTTTCCTGCGGGTTATAGGCGTTATAACCCGATGCGTTCAACTGTAAAACAGCCGTCAAAAACAGTAATAAAAACCTCATGCAATAATCAAAAATTATTACGACAAAAGTACAAAAAATTGTTTGATTAACGGCTAATAATGTGGGTATAAATTTGAGTGCTGCACAGGGTGCTGTGTCCCAAAAAGCGGGCGATGTTCTCTACCGTCATGCCGTTTTGCAACAGGTGTGTGGCTATTGAGTGGCGCAAAACGTGGAAAGAAAGGCGTTTGTTTCGTATGCTTTCATTGTTGCAAAGGCTGTGCAGGTGTTTCAAGTCCAAAGACAGTGTGATGTGAGGCTGCACAAAAAGGCGGTTATGTCCGCATTTGGTTTGGTGTCGGAAGTTGTAAATATAATCCTGCAAAGCCTTGTAAATGTTTTCACTTATGGGAACAATACGGTCTTTGTAATTTTTGCCCTGCAAATAACGCCGAAAAATCAAAAAATAAGGGTTGAATATTCAGAAAGGTGTTGAAAAACATATAGATAGAAAAACGACAAACAAGCACATGATTTTCTACTGTGTTTGGATAATATCTATAATCACATACAGGCAAAAATAAGAATTGAATAATAAGATTATCCGATTCAATGTACATCTTTTCAGTTTTTACACTTGATTTTCAACAGTAAAGGCACAGTTATTGCAGAAAAGCGCTCTGTTTTCGGCTATTCTCAAAACTTTGGCTTGTTCCATTCGGGTTTTGAAAAGTGTTTTGTTGGGGATTACGCCGATAAAGACTTCATGGGGCGTCAGTCCGAACAGCGATGAATGCGGTCGGTTGTTGTACTGTTCAACGGCTGTTTCGAGAAAACGGCGGGGTTGTTCCCAATCAAATAACAGCCTGCG
>Ga0082212_10009095_pt1 | contig 12844 bp, 13 predicted proteins | sample TergutNt197P3_FD_71548 | JGI IMG/M metagenome (GOLD analysis project Ga0082212, IMG submission 71548) | Neocapritermes taracua P3 segment gut microbial communities from Petit-Saut dam, French Guiana - Nt197 P3 | ecosystem: Host-associated > Arthropoda: Insects > Digestive system > Gut ... | reverse complement strand
ACCCCTCTGACGGCAATATAGTTGCATTCAACGCGAAAAGTGCAGAACCTCCGTTCGGCTCGGGAGATGTTCATTTTTTCTACGACCGCGATGAAGAAAATCAATTTACCACAATCGGCGGCATGAAAGTTGAATTCTTCTTTGACTGGGAAAGCGATTACTGGGACACACTCGATTACGAGGGTGAGGACAGCATTTCCATCATCTCTCAAGGCATTCACTTTGAAAAAGGTGTAGACATGGCTTGGACACAAAGAGAGTTCACATTCGTTGAAGATGACGCTAAAGACGGCGAAATCGCGCGCGGTGCGGAATCAGTTGTAATTGACTACCCCATCAAAACACCCCCCAGCGTAGAATACTTCAAAGCGGTTGTAGCCTCTTGGAACGATGTTCCGGGTACTGCTGTTCTGACCTTGTACGATAAAGAAGGCGTAACAATCCGCATCGTATGCCCGACTTGTAAAAAAGGTGATTGCGAGTGTAAATGCCCGGGTTGTGACAAAGCGTTCAGCAAATGCGAATGTACTGACTGTGAAGTTTGCGGCAAACCTGCGGCACAATGCGAATGCGTTGTTTTGTGCCCCGACTGTGGTGAAGAAGTTTGTGTTTGCGGCGGCGGTGAAGAATCAACTGAAGAAAATACCAACCCCACTACCGGTTTAGCGTTGGCGTTCATGCCTGCGTTAGCGGCGGCAGGGGCTATGGCTGTGGCAAGATTCTCCAAAAAATCGCGCTAACTGTTGAAACAGTTTGTGCAACTTTCACAAACTTAAAAAGTTTTTTATCGAAGTGCAACTTTTTGGGGTTCTGAAACGTATATAGAGTGAAAGGGTAAATTTTTGTTAGCCGTAAAACTTGGAAACAAAAATGCCATAATTGTTTTTGAATAAACAATGAAACTTTGTGAGCGTTTCGTGTGACTTCGTATGTAGTGACTGCGAAAAACAATTACATGATGACATATGGTAAGTACACATACTCCCGAGGCGGGTTTATTCAGTTTAATATTGTCGTGAACGCGGCAATGTTATAAAATAAGTAAAGTAAACTTTTTTTCTACTATGGAGGAGGAAATATGAAAATGGCAAAAAGAACCGACCTTGTGCAAAGAAGGAAACAACGCATCTTAGCGGCTGGTCTTGCGGCGGCTATGTTGGCGGGAAGAATTCCCTTTGCAAACTTCACAAAAACAGCATCTGCGGACGCAGTAACTACTGACGTAACCGCAAAAATGTACGGTGACGTTTCACTGACAGGCGAAGTTGGTATGGCTGACGCATTGCAAATGTTGCGTTCGCTTGTAAACCTTTCGAGCATCGTTGCTAAGAAAGACGCTAACTTCACAGAAGCACAAAAAACAGCTTTCAAAGCGGCTCAAGAACGCGAAAAAGACCCCACTGCTGACATCTACGACTTTGATATTGACACTGAAGAAGGTCTCGAAATGGCTCTCGCTCAAGCACTCGCAAACGCAATTAACTTGGGTTCAGGCGCAGAATCGGACGCACTTCAGATGGCAGACGCTCTGCAAGTGTTGAGATACATCGTTAAACTCAGCACTAATAAAGACATAGATGGAGCATGGCTTGAGCCGGAAAGCGACAGCGATTCTGATTCGGACAGCGACAGCGATTCTGATTCGGACAGCGACAGCGATTCTGATTCGGACAGCGACAGCGACAGCGATTCTGATTCGGACAGCGACAGCGATTCTGATTCGGACAGCGACAGCGATTCTGATTCGGACAGCGACAGCGATTCTGATTCGGACAGCGACAGCGATTCTGATTCGGACAGCGACAGCGATTCTGATTCGGACAGCGACAGCGATTCTGATTCGGACAGCGACAGCGATTCTGATTCGGACAGCGACAGCGATTCTGATTCGGACAGCGACGCAGACAGCGACTTAGACGCTGCTCACGCTGCTAAAGACGACGCGGACGGCGAAGGCGTTGATACCGCTGACCTTGTGAAAAAAATTAACGCACTCGTAGACGCAAAAGCTGACGTGAAACTCGCTCAAGCAGAAGTTAATGCAGCACAAAAAGCGTTTGACCTCGCTGAATCTAACGTGGACGCGATTGAACTTGCATTAGCCAAACTTGCGGCAACCGATATCACCAAAGTTGAGCTGACCGGCAAAGAAACCAAAGACGAACTCGAGGCTTTGTTGGCGATTGCTTTAGAACAACTCGAAGCGGCTACCGACGCTCTTGCTGACGCTCTCGGCGCGCTCGCTACTGCTGAATCTGCTGAAGCGTCTGCTCGTGCGGCTCTCGTGAAAGAAACTGCGGCTGTTGAAGCGGAAATCGTTGACGCGAAAGTCGCGAACGCGATTGCTTTGGTTGAGTCTTTTGAAGACGACGGCGATAATGTGGATTTTGCTGATATGCTTGCAACCGAAATCAGCGACCTCACTGACGCGCTTGCTGTATACGCGGCGGCTAAAACTGACGCTGAAAAAGAAGCGGCTTTAGAAGACGTAATCGCGGCTTATGAAGTTCTTAAAGCTGAATTGGCAGTCCTTGACTTTATAACCGCTGTTGAAGACGTACTTGACCTTGCTGATGAGCAAAACGGTCTTACTACTGCTGATGTCAGAGACGCGCTTGAAGCTTTGATTGACGTAGACGCTTCTTTAGCGGATATGAAAGCGACAATTAACCCGATTCTGACAAGACTTAACACTGCTGTTACTGCTATGGACAATGCAGACGCAGGTTCAAATGCTTTCTTTACTGCTCGCGACAACGCACGCAAAGAATTAACAGCTATGGAAGATGCGATTGTTCTGTTGACTGTTAAAACTGTGTTTACAGAAGCAGATGCAACATTGACTGCTACAACGAATGCGATTGCTTTGTGGAGCGGCAACACCGGTTCTGCGACGGCTGCAAACTTCCAACAAACTGAACTCACTGCTTTGAGAAAAGCAATTACTGACGCGAAAGGCGCGAACGGTTTGGCGGCTATTTCGGCTCACCCGACTGTGTTTGCGTTCGCCGATGTTGAAGACCTCTTTGACGCTGTTGAAGAGTTGAAAGACGCTGTTGAAGTTACTGTTGACATGAAAACAGTTGCTGAACGCGATATTACGGATTTAGTATCAGCAGTTAAAAAAGTTGCCGACGAAATCAAAGACATTGAAGAAGCTGCTGTTCTTGATTTCTTTGCAGACGCAATTGCTGCGACTGAAAACGATGACGCGATTGCTGTTCTTGCCTCGTTTGAAGATACCGGTGCCTTGATTGCTCCGCTTCGCCTTGCTGACTTGACTGCTTTACGTAAAGCACTTACCGATTATGAAGCGGCACAAGACGCATTAGACGCCGCTGAAACAACCGCTGCACAAAACACAGCTAAAGCTAACATCGCGACAGCTCAAAAAGCAGTTGATACTGCAGTTGCCGCACTTGATGTTGATTCTGTGACTCGCGTGTTGGATTCTGCAACTGCAATGCTTAACAGCAAAGCAAACCTTTTGGCAGAAGGTGCCGGCAATGACAAAACAAGCGAAATCAATGCGTGGGTAAGAGACAATGTAACCCCGGAACGTACTAAAATCACAACGCTCAAAGCAAACTTGAGTGAACTGACGTTTAGTGAAGTTGCTGATTTAATTGACCTCATTGCAGACCTCGATGAAGATGAGTTCAACGACACCACTGAGTTTGACGCTTTGGTTGTCGGCATTAAAGATGTCACCGATATTGCAATTGCCAACCTCCTTGCGGCTGTTGCTGATTTGACTGACGTTGAAATCCGTGATGTTGACGTTACAGGAGCGGTTGCCAATGCTCAAAATCTTGCTGAAAAAGCGCAGGAAAAACTTGGTGAAGTCATGGAGGAAATAGACAACAACGGTTATACGTTCAAACTTACCGAACTTGCAGGTGTGCGTACTGCGGTTAATGCAGTAACCACAGCAAACGCGACAGTAAATGGGGCACCAGGAGCGAATGCAAACGCGACACAATATCAAACTCTTGGTAATGCGTTCAACGGCGTATCTACTACTCTTACTCGCATTATGACAACCCAATTGGTTGCTGACTTAGTTGCCGCTATGCCTGGTGCCGCTTCAACTTCGGGTACTAACGCGAAAAGAGACGCTATGTTTGCTGAGATTACCGATGCGATACTTGACCTTGTTAATGCTCCTGCGATTGTTGGCACAGGTACCGTTAGTTCTCCCCAATTCCCTGCGACAACTACCAATGACTGGACTCTCGTAACAACTGCAAGCACTGCAACTCTTGACGGTAATGGCGACTCTGAAGGTAAAATTTTGGTACCGAGTGCGTTTAAAACTGCTCTTGACGTGTTTTTATCGGGTGGAACCAATGGCAAATTCAACACATTCCGCACCAATGTTTTGGGAACAACTACTCAAAACGCTCTTACCACTAACGGTACGTTCTCGTACACTATAGGTAATGCGGCAAATCCGACTGCTCTTGAAACTGCACAGAAAGCATTTGACAAAGCGTTCATTAACGCTGAAGATGTTCGTGCGTTCTTGATTGACTTAACCGAAGCAATCGACGAAGCTGTTATGGAAAACTTGGAAAACGCGTTTGATGATGTGACTGACTTCGCTGATGGTGATTTGGGACTGTTTAAAGCCGGGGAAACAATGCCAACTGTCGCACTTGTAAATGCTTACATCGACGCTTACAATGCGATTGTGAACCACGCAGGCTCTTCGTTTGACACAGCAACCGACAGACTGGCAAGAATGACAGGTAGCGGCGCACTGACCACAAACAACGCTGACGTAGTAGCCGCGCATGATGCTTTGGTAGCTCTGGATGCAGACGACCTCCTCGACGCGAAAGCGACTAATGCGGACATCATGGATATCGCATTGCTCCTCGTGAATTTGGAAGTTGCAGGCGGCAACGCATTCATCGTTGATATTTCCTAATCGAAACGCATAACATCTCTGACCTAACCAAAACCCCCACACGTTCGTGTGGGGGTTTTTGCGCGGGGGGCTTGACAGCGCGTCGCGGATGTGGTATACTGGGTGTATGAGGGAGGTGAGGATATGGCAACATCGGCTGATATAAGCAGTACGGATAAAAAACACTTGACAGCATTGTACACCGTCGAGCGTCTTGGCGGAACATTAGAGGACGCGATAATATCGCAACGCGCTACAATGAATCCGGAGGACGTAGACATTGTTGAACGCGAACTTGGTATTGGTAAATATGCGACACAATAATAGGTTAATGTGTGTGTGGGAGGTGAGAATATGGCGAATAATGCAGAAATACGTGATAGCCGAAAAGAACACTTGGCTTCGTTGCTCATGACTAAAATGCTCGGCGGCGACTTAAATGATGCAATCACACAAGCTGAAGCTGTTATGGAGCCCGAGGATATTGAGATAGTCGTGGCGAAAATTGAGGCGCGACGAAAAGCGCGTGAGTCACTATGAGGAGGTGAGGATATGGCGTATGATACAAAAGCGTTGTTGTCGGCATTGTCGCAGGGCATTGCGCGGACAAAAACGGCTCGTGAGGCGTATTCTGTCGTGGTGAAAACGGCGAATGTTGAGGGGCTGAAGTTGCCCACTTTTGATGAGGCTGTTGAGGAAATCGAGGAGTTGCGAAAAGCAGACGACTGACAAAACCCACCCCGGTAAGGGGTGGTTTTTTGCGCGAAAATAAGTTTGCACAAACACTTGACAAAGGCGAGATTATGGTGTATAATGAGTATAGACCATAAAAGTGGTTGAATTGGATTACGGTTTCGCGTGAAAAGGACATTGTTTCACAAAACCAAAACGCCGAGAGTTTGCCAGCTCTCGGCGTTTCTTTGCGTGGGGCGTGCTTAGTCGTCGTTGTGCCGGCGATTGTCAAGCCACTTGCACAGTAAGTTGCCTACAAACTGTGCTGCGACATTCGCAAAAATTTGGATTACATAGTACAATTGTTTCACCTCCTCCCTATCGCTAAGTATCGGGAAAGAGCCAACGACAAGATAATTATACCATATTTCGACACGCTATACAAATAACATTCACGATTTTGTCTCTTTTTCTTTTGCAATTACAGGCTTGACAGCGCGGCAGGGGTGTGGTATAATAACCTCACGCCGTTAGCCGCAACGAGTTGCGGACGGCTGGGAGAACATTGAAACATAAATTATTGACTTTGTCAATAATTTATGTTATAATGTGTGTGAGGGAGGTGAGAATATGGCACAAACCGAGACGAGACACGCAGAGAAAAGCAATCTTTTTTCTTTGTACGAGGTGAAGCACGGCGGTGATGTTGATTTGAAAATCGCCCATGCCGAGGCTTCGATGGCAAAAGAAGACGTAGATGACGTTCGGGAACGATTTGACATTTGGCTGAAAGCTAAATCGAACGCCTGAAGCCCCGGGCAGACAGCGCGGCAGGGGTGTGGTATAATGTGTGTGGGAGGTGAGGATATGGCGTATGATACAAAAGCGTTGTTGTCGGCATTGTCGCAGGGCATTGCGAAATCGAAAACTTTAAGAGAGGCGTATTCTGTTGTGGCAAAAACGGCGAATGTTGAGGGGCTGAAGTTGCCCACTTATGATGAGGCGATTGAGGAAAACGAGGAGTTGCGAAAAATCGACGACTGATACAAAAACCACCCCGGTAATAGGGGGGCGAGGTAAGACAATCTTCTCGTCAAGCGGTGTAACTATAATGGTTGCACCGCTTTTCTTCGCTTTTATGCGGTTTTATCTTCTTCAAGAATCGCTCCTGCCCCTCCGAAATCAAACGCGCCGATGAAATTGTAGACGATATTAACTCTGCGAGGTTGTTTCTTCTTCCACTTCTCGGTAGCGGAAACCTCAATTCGGTCGATGAACTCCCGCACGACAGTTGAATCCAATTCTTTCAAGTCGGTGTACTTCTTAATCATAGCGATGAAATTCTTGGTATCGCTCCGTTTTTTCTCGCTCCGTTCAATCTCACAACGCATAGCCGGAATTGACAATTTCAGATTGCTCTGTTCCGCTTCGTATCCTTGCGAGAGTTTGATAAAGCGTTCGTCGGTGAGCTTTCCGCTGAGATTGTCTTCGTAAAGACGGCGGATAATATCGTCAAGTTCGGTGATTCGCTTCTCGGCTTTTTGCAGAGCGGTTTTAGTCGCCGCCAATTCCCTGTCATGCTCCCGCATTGAAACGTCAACCGCCTCGCGGACAAACTCGTCTTCGTGGGCGTGAACATAGGCGATTGCTTCACGCAAGTTCTGTAAAACAAGTTTTTCCAAGACCATACTGCGGATAGTGTGCGTCGAACACTTTTCCTTGTCCTTGCGGTAGGTGGAGCAGATGTAGTATGCTTGCTCCGGCTTGAAATAGGTTGTTTGGCAGAGGTAGAGCTTCTGTCCGCAGTCCTCGCAGTAGAGCAGACCACTAAACAGTCCGTCTGTTCCGATTTTTGTCGGTCTTCTACGGCTTTTTCGTAGATTTTGCACAATCTCGAACACGCTCTCCTCTATAATAGGTTCGTGCGTATTCTCGAAAATCACCCACTTATCGGGTTCATTGTGCAGTTTTTTCTTGCTTTTGTAGGACTGCTTATACGTCCGAAAGTTCACGGTGTGACCGAGATATTCGAGGCGTTCCAGTATTTTCGATACTGTTTCGTCTTTCCACTTGCAAGGGTCAGCTGTGAGATTGTTGGTCGTGGGTAATCCTTGCTCCGCTTTGTATGCAGTGGGGTTTAAGATTCGTTGTTCTTGCAACCATTTCGCAATCTGTGCCGGTCCTTTACTGTCAATGCAAAGTGCGAAGATTTTCTGAACCACGGCAGCGGCTTCTTCGTCTACAAGCCACTTTTTCTTGTCGTTAGGGTCTTTCTTATAGCCGTAAACAGGGTTCGATGCGAGCCTTTCTCCCGACTTGCCTTTGTTTTGCCACGTTGCACGAATTTTTTTGCTCGTGTCGCGAGCGAACATCTCGTTTAACGCTCCATAATGAGAAAAATTGCAAAACACAATAAATCCGCATTAATAGCGGATTTATTGTGTTTATACATAGTGTCTAATTTAAACCATCACCTATTACCTTTCCTAAGTTCGACAAGAATCGCCCTAATCGCCGCAACGCATACATTCCGCTCAAAATCATTGCAACTACAGAGCAGCGATTGCAATTCATCGTCAACAGAAGCAGTCTCCTCATTGAATAAGTCCGACAATCGCAAACCGAGTGTCACTGCAATTTTTAAGTAGGTTTCAACACTTGCGATTTTTCGACCATTCTCTATACACGATAGAAAATGTTGCGAAATATCGGCTGTTTCTGCAAGTTCATATTGCGTCATGTTTCGTCGCATTCGCTCGTTGCGGATTTTGTCCGCCAAACTGAACATAAGGTTTTTGCGTGTGTTTTTCATTTACTTGTCCTCCTAAGCAAAAAAATATGGCTTGTGCAGCCATTGTTTTATGGACAAGTAAATGATATTATATTGAATATGACCATTGGCAACTTTGTCGCTGCTGCATTGATTATACCACTAAATAAAAGAAGGTGATTATGGAAAACAAAACAATTTACGATGCAAAAACCGAGGGGAATTCTCTTAAATTAAAGCCGAAAGCCGCTTTTTCTGGGGATTATAAAGAACGCAAAAATCTTCGTGTTGCGGCATATATTCGCGTTTCTACAGACAAAAAAGAACAAGAATCAAGTTTTGAAACACAGTATAAACACTATGACAGCTTCATAAAATCAAACCCTAACTGGATTTTTGCGGGAATTTACTCTGACACCGAATCCGGGACAAGCAAGAAAAAGCGAAAAGGCTTCACCCAAATGGAGGAGGACGCAAAATCGGGTAAGTTCGATATGGTCATCACAAAAAGTGTAAGCCGTTATGCAAGAAATCTCGTTGACGGCATTCAAACAGCGAGGGATTTGCTGACGAATAATCCTCCGGTGGGAATTATGTTTGAAGATGAGAACTTAAACACGTTCCGCCCCGATTGCGAATTTATGTTATCGGTTATGCTCTTGGTAGCACAGGGTGAGAGCGAAAAACGCAGCAGAGCAATCAGGCAGGCATTCGTTTGGCGTTGCGAGGCGAACAACTATCCCACACCCACAAAATATCTTCTTGGCTACATCGAAGGCGAGGAGAGAGCGAACGGAAAGGGCAAAAAAATAGTCATCGAACCCGAAGGTGCAAAGACGGTTAAAGCAATATTTGCCATGTACCTTTATGGAATAACGGCATCGAAAATCGCATATATACTCACCTCATCGGGAAAGCTTACTGCCAAAAAGAACGATGTGTGGAGTTCGTCAAGTGTGATGAATATCTTGAAAAACGAGAAAATGTGCGGTGATGCGATAGGTCAGAAAAATGTTACCACCAATATGCTTGAGCATAAAACCGAAAAAAATATAGGTCAGGCGTATTTGCATTACCTTGATAACAATCACGAAGGAATCGTGTCGAGAGAAGAATATATTCGAGGGTTATTATTGATGCGAGCGAATTCCGCATCTGCTTATTACAACCCGCAATACAGAGTTGAGGTAATCCGCGAGGGTTTACTCGCAGGATTTATTCCGCTGAATTTTGCGTTTGGAGGCTACGAAGCCGAGCATTACTTAGGGGCTTCAATAAGTGCTGATGTTCAACTCGGCAACTATGCTCTTGATATCCTGAACGCACCCGACTACCGATTAATACGTTCACAGGAAATCGAACACCGTCTTGTGGCACAGATGACTGTTGCTCACAAAAATTTGACTTTTAATTCCGACTGTATTTCGAGATTGTCCGACACCAAATATGTTGAAATCTTACTTCACCCTACCGAGCGGCTTATTGCGGTACGTTCGTCTATCAAGAGCAATCGTAATGCCGTTTTATGGAACTCAAAAAATATATCTTCATCATTAATATGTCGTGTGATTTTCACGTTGATGGGCTGGAATTCTATGTGGAAGTATAAAATCATCGCTGATTGCTTTGAACGTGATTCGGAGCGTGTGTTAATGTTCAATTTGTCAGACCCAGAATTTCAATTTGTAGAAGAAATTTCTGAAAATGAAGAAATTAAAGAACGGATTAAACGTCTGTTACAGCCCGCCAAGTGGTGTGACAGCATAGGAGCAGACTATATTTCGCGAATCGTAGCAAGCCGACGTGCATACGCAATCACGCTCGATGATTGGAAATTAAATGCTCCCGCAATGCCGATTTACGGCTTTGACGGGAATCCTGTAAATCGTTCTGAAAGCGAGCTCAAAACCTATCTCGCTGAATTGGGGGTAAAGTATGGATGAACAAAATAATGTGCCTATCGGTGGCTTGACTCGTGAGGAACTAAACGACTTTGAGTATGTACGCTCAGAGTTTACAACGCCTGTGTTCAAAGCAAAGATTACATTTGATTACAGCCATTTTGCACTCAACGCCGCTTGTGTGAGGTTATTCCCCGAAAATGAGTATGTTCAAATTCTCGCAGACCGTAAGAAACGTCGATTGCTAATCTGGCCTTGCAAGCAAAACGACAAGGATTCCGTCAAGTGGAGTAATATCAAGAACGAAAAACCTCAATCTCGTAGCATCAGAGCAAAAATGCTATGTGCAAAGGTCTTCAAAATGATGAACTGGGTGATAGAAAACCGCTATAAAATTATGGCTGTGTATCAAGAACTCGACGAACTTAAATTTATCGTGTTTAACTTAGTCGAGAGCGAAATGTATGTCCCCGGTGATGATACGATTTCTAAAACCGGTAAGGTCAAAAAAACACGTAATAAAGTATATCCGCTCGATTGGGAAAAGACTTTTGGCTCGCCGTATGCCGAGCATAAAGCGACATATCAGACGGATATTAACACGATGCGCTTGCTGTCTGACGAAATTGAACCGGAGACATCAGAGCCTTCTGTTACACCGCGTGTTCCGACTGCGAGCGAAATAATCACCCGCAATTACTATGTTCCCGATAGTTTGACTGAGGAGGATAAACCCAAATGAAAAATAACACAAACGTACCGCCCGCGATTCGATTTTCGCTTCGTGAATACCGACTCAATTTCAACTGGGCATTGCTTGAAACTTTAGATAATCCTCGTTATTTGCAGTTTATGTTTGAAGACAGGCGTAAACTTCTCGCAATATCGGGAAGTTTTGAGCAGAAGAAACATTCTTTTGCTGTTCCCGAAAGAACATATCGCACCGCCAACGAAGAGTGTTATCTCAGCAGAATGCCGCTGACCGAGGCTTTTCGCCATCGTATGGGGTGGAATGAGAAAAACAGTTATCGTGTTATCGGAGATTATATCGCTCACCTTGAAATTGTTGTTTTTGATTTGACTCGCGCAAAAATTGTCGGTAAATATGATACAGATAATTAGTAACCGAATTACAAAACTTGGAGGAGTAAAATGTCAAAATCATTTGATGACCACCAATCAGCGTCGTTATATGAGATTCAAGATAAGCCAATGTGCATTGCGGCTTACAGCCATAAAGTTAATCGTGAAAGACTGGAATATTTGAACCGTTACTATTCAACATTTGTAAGTGCATATCCTAACTGGTCATTTGCCGGTCTTTATGCGGGACAAAAATCAAGCAATTCACCGGAATTGCTTGTAGGCGGATTTCCGGAGTTAATAGCAGACTGCCGCATGGGTAAAATTGACCTTATTGTAACACGAAGTTTTAGCTGCTTTAAACGCAACTTTATGGATACTTTTGTGGTTGTACAAAAACTTAAAACATTGAATCCGCCTGTCGGCCTATACTTCGAAAACGAAGAAATTTACACTTTGCATAAAGATTCAGATTTTTTACTCTTGGCTTTTTCGCTAATGGCACTTCAAGAATCAGAAAACAAAGGTAAGCATACGGGGTATCTGGCATTATCGTCTGTGGCATACCTCAAGTGTGTCCGTGTAAGCAAAAACATGACACAGCAAGAAGTCGCTGATAAAGCAGGTATTAATATACGCCATTATCAAATGTTTGAGAGCGGTAGCCGTAATTTGATGAATGCTTCTTTTGGAATAACTGTTTCTGTTTTACAGGCATTGGGCATAGATATAGCGAGTTATGCACGCGCTAATCAATATAATTAATACGTCATAACAACTACATCATTGAGGTTTACCACACGATTTGCATTTCTTTCCAAATACCCCTCCTAATTTCCCACCGCAAAATTTGCATAAACCTTGCCTCTGCCACTGATTAGCTCTCTGTGCTTTAAGTTGATAGGAATCGACTGGTGGTGCAACTGTTTTAGCTGTCAAACCATTTATTGTAGACGAAATAGATGCAACGTCATATTCTTCAACTTTGGCAGTTTCTACAGAACTTAAATCTATTGTCATTGTTAATGGTATAGTAGCATCTACTATATTACCAATTCTAAGATTATATTTCTTGCAATATCTATAAACATCAGAATTGTTAATGCAATAAAAGGTTATGAAACTACTTACCCCTTCACCATCTGAATCTTCAAATTTCGTTTTATTATTTTTTACAACAACACTCGACAAATTCCCGCTACTGCCAAAGACTCCTTCTGCGATAATAACCACACTTTTCGGAATAACATACTTTACAGCGTCCCTCGCCGTAGGGTATACACAAAGTTTCGTAATATTTTTATTAAATAAAACTCCCTCAATGCTCATATAATTTAAATTATCGTCACTGACGGTAATTCCAACAAGAGAATTGCAACCATTAAATACTTCAGAACCAATATATTTAACTTTAGGAGGAATAAGGAAGTGTTACTAAATAAAGTTGACAAGTTATGCTAAATTCCGACAAATGGTGTAGTTCCATTCCGGATGAAAGACGTCCTC
>Ga0082212_10009094_pt1 | contig 12846 bp, 10 predicted proteins | sample TergutNt197P3_FD_71548 | JGI IMG/M metagenome (GOLD analysis project Ga0082212, IMG submission 71548) | Neocapritermes taracua P3 segment gut microbial communities from Petit-Saut dam, French Guiana - Nt197 P3 | ecosystem: Host-associated > Arthropoda: Insects > Digestive system > Gut ... | reverse complement strand
GTCGCACAAGGGTTTGCCCAAGTATGAGCCGAGCGTCGAGCGGGACGGCGTGGTATACACCTTGCGCGAGTTTGTGGACGGCCTGCCGCTTGACCAATATTTAGAACAAAATACGCCGGACGCCGCGCAGACCATGGACATCATCATCCAGCTGTGCGACATCCTGGCCTATTTGCACGCCCAGCCGGAGCCGATCATCCACCGCGACATCAAGCCGCCGAACATCATCATCGGCCCGGCCGACCGCTCCGTGACGCTGATCGACTTTGCCATTTCGCGCAAATACGACAAAGACGCCGACACGGACACCAATTATTTCGGAACCGAGCAGTTCGCCCCGCCGGAGCAGTGCGGCTACCGGCAGACCGACGCGCGCTCCGACCTGTACGCGCTGGGGATCCTGATGCGCCATATGCTGACCGGGGAAACCAAGCAAAGCGCGAAGATACCCGACAAGGACCTGGAACGGATCGCGCGGAAATGCACCGAGTTCGCGCCGGACGACCGCTTCCAGAGCGCCGCGGCCGTGAAGCGCGCGCTGAAACGCGCCAAACACCGCACAAAGCAAAAGATGATCCTCGGCGCGGCGGTGTCGCTGGGGCTGTGCGCCATGCTGGCCGCCGGGTTTTGGCTGGGGCGGTATACGGAGTTTCTAACGCCAACGCCCACCGCGGCCCCGGCCGGGCAGGGCGTCGTGTTCCAAGAGCCGCTGATCGAACAGGCGGTGCTGCGCGCGCTCGGCAAAGAGGACGGCGGGGCGGTAACGGCGGCGGAGCTGGCCATGGTCACAGAGCTTGCTATATACGGCAACACGGGGTACGGCTCCTTTGAGGAGGCCCATAACGCGGAACACGACCCCGCGTATATACAAAGCGTCGGGGCCCTGCAAAGCCTTGACGACCTTCGCGGCCTGGTGCGGTTGCGGAATATCCTGATCACATGGCAGCCCGATTTGAGCGATGTTTCGCCGCTGGCGGACAACCGCTATTTGGATACGATCGCGTTCCAGCACTGCAATGTTTCGGATTTTACGCCTTTGGCCGGGAATGAACGCCTGCAAAACATTGGCATCGTCAGTTGTCCGGTCACCGATTTCTCCCAATTCGGCACGATGAAGGCCTTGGAGCAGCTTACCCTTGTCGGCAACCGGGCCTGGCCGGAGCGGATCACCGATTTCGGGGACATTTCCCGCCTGAAATTTCTAAATCTCAATCATTCCTGGATAGAGAGCCTTGACGGGATCGAAACCCTGGCGTATTTGGAGCGGCTGGAGATCGTGGAGTCGTATGTGACTGATTTTTCCCCGCTGAATGATTTGCCGCGTCTCGCGGAGTTAGAGATCGGCCGGAACATGGAGAAGTATTTGAACTCGCTGGACAATGCGGGCGTCAGGGTAATTGCCGGGTTGTATTGGAGTCCGCGTCCTTTGGCGGCGCGCCGCCTGTTGGCGGCCGGTTTTTTGCGCGCGGGTAGGCGGTCGGCATACCGATAGGGGCGTACAGTAAAAACAATAAAAAAGTTTGTTATTTTGCAGAACGACAGACAATTGACAGACAACAGAAACATAAGGTTAAAAAATATGACTTGACAAAATTCCCTCTATATGATAAAATAACCATTAAATCCAGAAAAAACATGAAAGGGGACGAAAATATGAACGGAATGGCAGGAAAAGTACTCGGGCTGCTCGTCAGCATTGGGCTGATCATCGGGGGCCTGAGCGGGACGATGGTCCTGCGGGGGACAGACAGCAGCGGGGCGCTGGTCGCGGCGGGCTTCGCGTTTCTGGCGTGGGACATTTTTTCGATCGTGAGGCATCTTGGGAAGAAGAAAAAGGAAGAGGAAGCGGCGGCGGCGGAATCGGTCAAAGAATGGAACACGCTCGTCGAATCCGGGGACGTGCAGACGCGCATCTGCCCGAAATGCAACGAACAGGTCAAGTCGATGTCCTGCCCGATCTGCGGGACACGGGTATCGTAAATTTAGGGAGGGTGTATCATAAATGACTGATGTATCAACGCTCCCGCTAGTGGAGCAGGAAAACTGCGCGGTGTGCCAGCAGCCTGTATCCGATCCTGCCGAATGGGTTTCCGTTATCCGCGGCATGATGAGGTGTATCGGAAAAGACAAGGAAAAGAAAGACTTGTATTATAAAGAACCAACGACAAAAATCACCGCGCCGGTTTGCGCCGGCTGCCAAGCCGAAGGCGTACGAAAAATCAAGAGCCGGCGTGTAATCAATTGCATTTTATCCATTTTGTTTTGGCCGATTGGCATTGCTCTGCTCCTCGGCGCATTTTACCTTATGGTTTCTGACGACGTTGACTTTGGAATACAGGTCGGGAATTTTATCGTAGTCCCGTGGATACTCATAATCATTGTCTGTATCCCCGGCATTCTTTTCATCGCCTTGGCGGTACATACGGGGAAACGGGGGTTTTCGTCGCCCGAACGTCTATTTGTGCAGGATACCGAGGAAAAACTCAAGGAAAAGGTCATAGCCATCACTGATAACGCCGAGGAGCAAACGGGCACGCCATTCGCGGTCACGATGAAGGAAGCGGCCAATTTACAAAAACAGAACAACGCCGCACACGCAGCCTGCAAATATCCCGCGGCGGACACAGAAGCGACCAAATAGACGCGAGTATTCTAAAAAACTTAGGAGGGGTTTATCATGAAAACTTACAAAATCATAGCCCTTGTACTTATCGCCGTGATGGCGGCGGGACTGCTGGCGGGGTGTTCAGGCGAGGAAAATGTCGACTACATACAAATAAAGGGAACGCGATACCAGACATCGCTAACTGAACTTGCTTTAGGAAATATGGATTTGCAAGATGAAGATATTGTAAACTTGCAATATATGACAAACTTGACGAGGTTAAATCTGCGGAATAATCAAATAAGCGATTTAACCCCGTTGTCCAACCTAACGGGTCTAACCTATCTTAATGTAAATAATAATCGAATTAGTGACATTACATCTCTATCTAACCTTACGAACTTAAATAATCTACGTTTGAGAGATAACCCTGTAGACGACTGGAAGCCCTTGTTCGGATTTGCGAATTTGACAACATTATACCATGACAGCATTTTTCACGATTCATATTTTCGCGCTTTCGATAACAGCTATTCCTTTGGGGGTTATGACGTAGGAACAGACGAGAGCGGAAATACGACTGTTACACTTTATGGCCGTAAGATTAACGGCGTTGGGTTCACTGATAATATTAAAGTTAGCGGGAGCTTAGATGATATAGCTAAAGGCAACTATACTATTTCATCACCGGCGTTGTGTGAAATTGAAGCTGACGGTAAAACATACCACGATGTAAATATCGCCGCTAATAACGATTTTTTGAGGTACAGTTTTGATACAGCCGCTTTACCAACTAAAATCACACTAACAAACGGCGATACCAAGGAGTTGATTATTTCATTCAATGTTGAAGATGAACTGCAAGGCGATATACCGAGAGGTTCAAAAGAGGTAGGCGATTAAAGACCATCAATTAGGGATCATAAAAAAGAAAGGTTGATTTCAATGAAAACGAAAACAATCATAGCAATCATACTTATCGCCGTCATGGCGGCGGGACTGCTGGTGGGGTGCGGCGCAAAAAACAATGCTGTTGGTACATGGAAAGATGAACAGGAATTGTGTACTTTTGTCTTCAAAAATGATGGAACCGGTACACTTTCGATCTATGTAGCTATGTTCAAGTCTTCATCGTATAACGAGATTACTTATACTTGCGAAGGAAATACGATCCAATATAAGTTCAAAGGTAGCGATGATGAATACAGCACTTTTGTTATTGAGAACGACACCATTGACTACGGAGGCGTAAAATTGCGCAAAAAATAAATCAACCAGCAAGGATAAGCCCACCAACCCTTGACAATCGCCGTTCACAAGCATACAATGATAACAAAATTTAGGAGGAAACAATCATGAAACGGACAAAGAAATGGATTTCCCTTACACTGGCGCTGGCGTTGGTACTTAGCTTCATCCCCGCGGCGGCGGCGGGAAGCCCAGCTCTCGCTGCGAAAGGGCTGGATATACAATGCGCAGTACTTGTTTCGAGCTATAGGCTGAAAACAAATTCCGAGGGGAAGCTCGATTTTATGCCGATATTCAGCGCTTTTAGCGGCGTGTCTGTCGATTTTCTAAGCAATTGGTCAGGAACCAGGACACTTACCAAAGCGGATATCACCAATTTGACGGTATATGTCGATGGAGTGCAGCATTCGGCGTCCATCAAGGAGATCGTTGCCAAACCTGCGGACTTAGGTGTCGACTACTTAGTTACATTTAATGAGACTTTTGAAAAATTCCCCGCGGTCTATTCTGTTTCGATGAAGATCAAGGGGGTAGAGGTCAAAGCGTCCGAAATGGAACATCTTGTCGTAAGCGACGACGGGACACATGAAAGGAAAGCCCAGGATGCCAGCGTTCCCACGCCTACGCCCGCACCAAAACCCACGACTGCCCCCACGCCCACGCCAAAACCTACCCCCGCCCCTACACCCAAGCCTACCCCCGCGCCGACGGCTAATCCTAACGTGCCGTCCTCTTGGGCCGCGGACATGGTGAATGGGGCCATCGCCGGTGGGCTGGTCCCGGCCCATCTGCAATCGGGCTACACCTACCCCGCCACCCGCGCCGAGTTCTGCGCGCTGGGTGTGAAGCTTTACGAGAAATACACCGGGTCAACCATCGCCGTCAAGCCCGGCGTCTCGTTCACCGACAGCACAGACCCCAACGTGCTGAAAATGGCGAGCCTCGGCGTCGTCAGCGGCTCGGACGGCAAGTTCGGCCCCAACAATACCATCGACCGCGAGTCGGCGGCGACCCTGCTGGCCAACCTGGCCAAGGCGGCCGGCCACCCGTTCCCCGCGTCGGAAGCGACCTTCTCCGACAAGGCCGGCTTCTCGCCGTGGACCGCCGCCGCCGTCGGGCAGGTGCAGAAAGCCGGCATCATGGGGACCACCGGAAACAATATGTTCACCCCAAAAGGCGTCTACGACCGCCAGTCCAGCATCATCACGATGGTGAAGCTGATGGAGTATTTGCCGGACTATAAGCCCGCGCCAACCCCAACACCGACGCCGACGCCGACCCCGAAGCCCACAGCCACGCCCGCGCCCAAGGCGGAGTATTACCCGGGGACGGACGTAGAAACCTATACAAGCGTCACCGGGGTAAAGCTTATTAAGCATGATGATGAGTTTGGCGTATATCGCTATGGCTGGAATTCATGGAAGGAATATAACGCTTACGTCGATTACCTGAAGGATAACGGGTTTGAGTTTTATGATACTATCGACGACGGCGAGGTGGAGATAGAATTCTTTGTTCGGGAGACGGCTAACAATATGATTGTGATTGGCCTCGCGGATCCGTATGATCTTATGGAGATATGGGTCGCCGTTACCAGCGAGGGTTCAGACAAGCCCGCGGCGCCCCCCGCGCCCACCGCCACGCCCAAGCCGACGCCCACGCCTACCCCCAGACCGACAGCCACACCCAGGCCGACGCCCACACCAACCCCCAAGCCGACGCCTGCTCCTACGCCGACGCCCACACCCAAGCCCGTCAAAGGCGATCTGATCGACCTGATCGAAGACGGGACGATCACAGCCGATGTCAGAGGTAAGAGCAATCACGCGGAAATGACGATGGAAGTCACCAATAAAACGAGCAAACCCGTAGAGGTGACAGTGCCGATCGGCGTATACTTTGTATCCAGAAACAGCACTACACCCCATATGGTGGTCAGAAACCCGCAAACCTTTACTGTGCTTGCCAACGACACCGTAACACGCACCATAGACGCTTCCTATTACAGTCCCGACCGGGGAGGGACGCCCTCAAAGGACGATACCTTCAACATAAGAAAGTTTAATAATGCAAAACTGGAACGTGTGCTGAAGCTATGCCATGAACGGAACGAGGCTTGGCTGATCACACAGGCGGCGGTATGGATCGTCGTCGGGGACATGACCGACGACGAACTGCGCGAAAAGCTGCAATATTCAGATGGCAGCAGCCCCTATAATGCAGTCAACCTTTTCAGAGCAAGAGGGATCGTCAAAGACGCCGAGTAAGTACAAAACGCGGAGGGCACACGCCCTCCGCGCTTGTTATCGCTACACCGCCAGCGTCCCGTTTTCGTCCTCGATCAAGATCAAAATCTTCTCTTCCAGCCCGGTTTCCGCGCTGACGTAGATCAGCGCCCGCGCGCCGTCCCGCGTCAGGCAGGTCAGCTCGTAGCACAGGCGGTCATGCCCGCCGGGGCTGGGGATGACGCAGAGCTTGACGGCCTCCGGCGTCAGGTCCGGCGTCAGCGCGTCCAGGGCCGCCTCCGCGCCGACGGCGGCGACGGGCCGGCTACGGTTAGCGAGGTGGTTCATGATATACCCGTTGGCCTCGAACTGGACGATCTCGCCCGTATCCCGGGCCACGCCGACCTTGATCAGGTCGGGGTAGATCACCACGCCGTGTTCCTCGAACGCGAAGTTCACCAGCAGCGCCTCCCCGGCGTCGTACCAGTAGGTGATGGCCATGCCCCCGTAGCCGCAGCGGGGCAGGAAGTCCGCGGCTCTTTGGACGCATTCCTCCACGCCCAGAGAGCCGCCGCCGGACGCCCTGGTGTCCACCATGGACAGCGGCAGGCCGCCGTGCCGGGTGATGTCGACGGTGATCTCGCCGCCGTTCAGATGCCCCGTGAAGCTGTAGGCCGGGATCTTCCCGTTTGTCTCGCGCGAGAAGGTCAACTGCCCTTCCTGCAAGCCCAAGATGCCCAGCGCGTTATCCAGCGCGGTTTCCGCGCTGACCTCCCGCAAGCCTTTCAAGGCTTGAGGCTGCTGCTGATCCATATGCACGGAGAACGGGCCGTCGTAGATCAGCGTGGGCAGGTTCTCGAAGCTGTTTTCCATGTTGCGGAAGCTGTCATGGAACGCCGAGTACGGGGCCTCGGCGTTCCAATCGGAACTGGCCTCAGCCAGCGCGATAGAGCCGACGCGGAGCTGCTGCTCGTGGATGATGGCCTGCAACTGGCCCAGCTCCGCCGCGAGGACGCGCGCGGTATCGGACAGGGCGCGCAGCGTGTCCGTCTCCTCCGGGGTAAGCGCCTGCCCCGCCGCCGCCTTGCCGCCCAGCACGGAGGCGTAGTCCGAGACGCGCGAGAGGAACAGCGCGGTGTTCTCGATGATCCCGGCGGAAAAAGGGAGCTGGCCCATCACCGCCTGCGCGGACGCCGCCTCGCGGCTGATGTCGCCGGTCAGCCGCGCCATCAGGGCCGGGCTGGTGGCGTACAGGCTTTTCTGGAGCGTGGTGTCCACGGTCTGCACGCTGGTCACCAGCTCGATAAAGCTCCGCTGATAGGAGTATTCCAGAAAGCGTTCCAAATCGCGCGCCTTTTTCCAGCCGGTCGCCGTAAAGCCGCCCAGCACCAGAAACCCCGCGAGCGCGAAACTCAACGCGCGGACGCGCCCGGCCCGGCCGAGGGTGGTATCCCTCATACAGGATCACCGTCCTTTGCTCAAATTCTCAGGTATGCTTAGAATTTGCAAAGTGCCGTTCCGTATGACTGGTAATTTTCTCTTGCCAAAATCCGTTTTTTTTGATACGATAGATATAGTTTATGTCTTATGATCGGAAAGGGGCCTGTTTGCATGATATTGGGGGACGCCGGATTGCCCGGCATCGACGCGAAAGCCGGGCTGGCCGTGATGGGCGGCAACGCGTCTTTGTATGCCCGGATGCTGAAAAAATTTGCCGACAGCCCATACTACGACGAGCTGACGGCGGCCATTGAACGCGGCAATGTGGAAGAGATCAGGGCCGGCGCCCACACCCTGAAAGGCGTCGCGGCCAATTTAAGCTTGCAGCCGCTGAAAGACCTTGTGACCGAAATCGAGCAGGAGGCCAAGAACGGCGCTGCCGTCGCAAGCGGCGACCCCAGGCTGGCCGCGCTCGAGCAAGCGTACCGCGACGCGCGGGCCTCCGCCCTGCTGGCCGCGGAAGACCCGGAAAAGTTGAAGGGCTAGGAATACGGTTCAAAATCAAAAAAGCGGGCTGTGGGGGATCGTACCCTTCAGTCCGTTTTAATTTTTACCGTCAATTGGGGTTCAGCGCTTTTTCCCGCAGCTCCGCCGCGGATTGGATGGCGTTTTCGTAATCGAACGTGGCCAGCGCCGTGCCAATCTCCCGCAGGCTGCGGGCGATCGGGACCGGCCACACGAAGCTGTCAAGATGCGTGTACAGCGCCTCGGCGGAGCCGAGGTTCAGGTTTTCCAGCGCGACAATCAGACTGGACAGCCGGTTGCGCAGTTCTTCCATGGACCCGGGCTTGCGCGTTTCGTTTTCGATCGTGTCCAAAGCCGCGCGGATGTTGTCGAGCAATAGGCTCAGGTCGTACAGGAAATCTTCCAAACTCCGGTTCACGAAGTCCCACTCGCCCTGTTTGCACGCCTCCTCCAGCGCGCGCGCGCGCATGGAGTGTTCATAGGCCCCGATGCTGGCGCACGAGCTTTTCAGCGCGTGGACCTCTACCGTGACCCCCTTGAGGTCTTGCTTGGCCAGAAGGTCGCGCAGTTTTTCGATCTTGGTGCGGCCTTCCATCAAAAATACGTCCAGTATCTCCAGATACGAGTCCAGATCGCCGCCGATGGAGGCAAGGCCCAGCGTGACGTTGATGTTCTTGATCCCCAGCCGCATCAGGCGGTCCTCCGTGACCTCCAGCGTGCGCTTGGGCGCCGCGATCTGCTGGTCCTGCGGCAGCCAGCGGCGCAAGACCTGGTTCAGGCGCGTCACGTCGATGGGCTTGGGCAGGAAATCGTTCAGCCCCGCCTCGTGGAACAGCTCCCGCGTACCGCTGACGGCATTGGCCGACAGCGCGATGATCGGCAGGGACGCGTAGCCCTCGCCGGGCAGGGCGCGTATGGCGCGCGTGGCCTCCACGCCGTCCATATCCGGCATGATGTGGTCCATGAACACCAGGTCCGGTATCAGCTTGCGCACGGCGCCGATCGCTTCCCGCGCGCTGGAGGCGGTCGCCACCTGTATCTCGTACGGTTTCAGCAGGCCCACAGCTACTTTCAGGTTGACCTGGTTGTCGTCGACGACCAGGACATGCGCGCCCGGCGCGATAAAGCCGATGGTGTTGTCGTGCCGCCTGCCGTACTTCTCCGCGAAATCCTCGTCGTTGAGGGTCGAAGCGATCTGCAGGCAGTACATCGGCAGGGAGAAGCTCTTGTATTCCTTGCGCCCGAAGTTGGCCGGCAGGTGTTCGCCGCGTTTCAGCGTCAGGACGATCGTCGCGGTGGGGTTCATCGACTCCACGATCGGCTCGATGCGCGGCAGCATCGACAGGTTGACAAACACATACGCGAACTTGTACTGGAGCATATGGTCGTAAAAGCGCGATACGTTGTCGCATACGACGGCGTTTATGCCCAGGTTCTCAAAGCTGAATATGTAGCTCAGCGCGAATTTTTCGTCCGGCTCATAGACGATGACCCGCTTGTTGTCGGAACGCTCCACGTACGCGATCGGCAGGGCCGACCCGCGCTTCTGCGGAATGTTCAGCACGAACGTGGAGCCTTCCCCGTATTCGCTTTCGACGTTGATGCTGCCGTCCATCAGCTTGACGAACTGCTCGGTGATGGTCAGGCCCAGCCCCGTGCCTTCCAAATTGCTGTTGCGGCGTGTGTCGAGCTGGGAAAACGCCTTGAACAGCTTGCCGATATCCTCCTTGCGGATGCCGCGCCCGGTGTCGCGCACCAGCATACGCAGCACCACCTCGTCGACCGTCTCCCCCTCGTCGCACAGCAGCGTCAGGTGGATATAGCCCTCGCTTGTGAATTTGGCGGCGTTGGTGAGGATATTCAGCATGATCTGCTTGACGCGCCCCTCGTCGCCGATCAGCGTCTCCGGCAGGCTGCTGTCTAAATCCACGATAAAGCGCACATTCTTGGGGCCCAGGCGCACGTTGACCAGCTCCACGATGTCCGTGATCAGCGAGGCCGTGCTGTACATCGCGGAGGTGATCTCCATTTTGCCGCTTTCGATCTTGGACAGGTCCAGGATATCGTTGATGATGGACAACATGCTGTTGCCCGCTTGCCGGATGCTGCTGATGTTCTCGCGCACCTGGGGGGGTATCCTTTCGCGCAGGATCAGTTCCGTGATGCCGATGATGGCGTTCATCGGCGTGCGTATCTCATGGCTGACGTTGGCCAGAAAATAGCTCTTGGCCGCGTTGGCGGCGACGGCCTCTTCCTTGGCCGCGCTCAGGTCGTCGATCAGGGTCAGATGGTCGGTCATGTCGTGGACGGTCACCACGCGCCACAGGGGGTCGCCGAAACCGTCCCGGAGCAGCAGGGAATTGACAAGGCAGCGCCTTTTGCCGCGGCATTGCGCGAACACCTCTTCCTCCGTCCTGATGTCCAGACTGAACAGGCCGGGCCGGTTTTCCGCGGTCATCAGGCGCGTGAAATCCTGCTCATGCAGCTGGCCGTCCACAAAGCTCTGAAAGAACCGTTCCGCCGCCTTGTTGGTGAACAGGATCGAGTGATTCATATCCAGCACGAGTACCGGCAGGTTCAGCGCCGAGACGATCTGCGAGGAAAGCATGACCGGGCTGAAGCCCGGGGACAGGATACGGCTGAACGGCAGCATCAGCGTCAGCACGCACACCGCGCTCATAAAGCCCATCGTAGCCATGGGCGGGGCGTTCTCCGCCCCCAGCCGCAGCAGCGACATCAGCGCCGGCAGAAGCAGCAGCGCCGTACTCAGCAGGAAAAATCCGGACTGGGTGACCTCGCGCCGCAGCGTGGCTTTCCGCAGCCAGCGCACCAGCGCGGCGCCTGTCAGCAGGATCGTTGTGATGACGACGCCCATAAAGGCATGGTAGCCGAAGCCATCGGTATAGAAATATTCATAGCCGCGGCTGGTCGGCTGGAAGGTGACGCCGGCCGACGTGACGCACAGACCGGCGGCCCCCAAAGCCAAAACCGTCAGAATGGCCACAAAAAAACGCCGCGTCTGAACACTCGCGCCGCTCAGGCGCAGGATCAAACTCAGCCATACGATATAGAAGGCCAGCGCGCACACAAGCGAGCCGACCCGCATCAAGTCGGCCACGGTCATGTTATGCGCTTCCGCGATCCCCGCGTTGCACAGGTTCAGCCCCGCGCAAAGGACGCACACCGCAACCTCCAGTTTCCGGTTTGTGCGGTCCCGCGCGAGGAACAGACCCGCGACGGTCAGCAGGAGAACGCCGAAAGCCAAGGCAAGCGCGTGTGCAATAGCCGCCATAGCCTGTTCTCCTTAAAACACCTTAAACTCCGGCTCCTCGTCCCGGGACTCTTCATAGTGCGCGCCGTTGACGACCGCCGTCAGCATATTGGCCGTCAAAGGTTTGTGCAGATAACCCTTGGCCCCCGCCTGCAAGCATTTCTCGCGCATCGACTCGGCGTCGTCCGCGCCGGTGAGGATCATCACGTCGCACCGGCAGCCGGCCTCCCGGATGGCCAGCATGGTTTCATAGCCGTCCATTTCCGGCATCAGGATATCCAGAAAAATCAATTCCGGCCGGAACCTGTCCAGCAGTTTCAATGCCTGCGCGCCGCTTGTTACGGGCAAAACCTCATGGTCCTTGGCTAAAATCGCCTTGACCTGCGTCAGGCTTGTCAGGTTGTCGTCGACCACCATGATGCGTTTGCGCATTGCGTTCACCCCGCCGTCAGTTGTTCGCAGATGTTCCGAAGCGCTTCCTCGGTCTCCTCATATTGAAATTGCACCGACATACTCAGGGCGGCGCGCAGTCCCGTGGCCACCGGGGCGTCCAGCTCGTGGCGCAGCAGCTCCCGGAGGGTCGCGCTGACGGGGGTCAGATCGTAGTCTGCCGCTTGCCCGGCGGCTTCCTCCAAGCGGTCACGCAACGACGCTGTGCCGATGCGCCCCAGCTTCTCCCCCGTATCGTACGCGTTTGCCAAGCCGATGGCGGTCAGCGCGTCGATCAAGGCTTTGTAGCGGCGCAAAAGGCGGCCTGAGCGTTTCTTCACCACGTCCATTTCGCCGCGCTTGTTCGCGCCGTCCGACTCCGCGGCCATCTCGCCCAGCAAGATCGCGCCGATGCCGCGCGCGGCGGATTTCAGCGCGTGCGCCTCGATGCCGTAGCGGACATAATCCTCGGCGTTCAGAGCGGTCTGCATGGCCGTGATCTGGCGCGGGCCCTGCTCGTAAAACGCCATCAGGACCTCCATATACACGGAGATATGCCCGTCGTACAGCGCAATGCCTTTTTGGATATCCAGCCCCTCCACGGCTTTGCGGGAGAGCAATTGTGACAGGTCCATTAAAACACCCCTTCAGATGTGACCCCGCCGATCATCTGGCGAAGTGAATTTACATTGACGTCCGCAAACTTCGTGGCGATCTCGTTGAACTGCCCGTTGATCTCGTCAAACGCCCGGCAGATGAACGGGTCAAAGTGCGTGCCCGAACCTTCGATGATCGTGCGCACCGCCGTTTCATGGCCCATGGCGACTTTATACGGCCGCTGGCTGATCAGAGCGTCGTATACGTCCGCGAAGGCCATGATACGCGCGAAGATAGGGATATCCTCGCCCTTCAGGCCCTCGGGATAGCCTTTGCCGTTCCATTTCTCGTGGTGGTAGCGCGCCATGATCTCGCCGGTATCCAGAAAACTGCTTTCCCCCATCATCTCGCACGCCTCGCGCAGCGCGTCCGCGCCGATGGTGGTGTGCGTTTTGATGATCTCAAACTCTTCGGGGGTAAGACGCCCGGGCTTTTGCAGGATGCTG
>Ga0082212_10009093_pt1 | contig 12848 bp, 12 predicted proteins | sample TergutNt197P3_FD_71548 | JGI IMG/M metagenome (GOLD analysis project Ga0082212, IMG submission 71548) | Neocapritermes taracua P3 segment gut microbial communities from Petit-Saut dam, French Guiana - Nt197 P3 | ecosystem: Host-associated > Arthropoda: Insects > Digestive system > Gut ... | reverse complement strand
TCCCTCGACGTGCTTGACAAATTATTCGATGTGCTGTACGATGAGGCGTATTGCCTTAACATCGGCTGGAGCGAAAAGATACACGGGGACGCTTTGGCCGTCATGGACAGCATATTCCAAAGCGACAGGGCGCTGTTCATGTGGATAAGGATGGCGAACATCGAAAGCCTCAGAAGCATGGAAACGGACTTCGGAATCCTGCCGATACCGAAATACGACGGACAGCAAAAAGAATATTTATCGGCCGTCAATCCGTATGTGGGCGTTTTGACCTCTGTCCCGGCCTGTGCGGCCAGCCTCGCGAATTCGAGCGCGATACTCGAATACATGGCCTATGAGGGCAAGAAAGTATTGCAGCCCGCATATTACGACGTCGTCCTCGGCACAAAAATCGCCAGGGACGAAGAAAGCGGCAAGATGCTCGACATAATTTTCGGCAACAGGGCGTACGACATCGGCGAGGTGTTCAATTTCGGCGGCTTGGGAACCGAGCTCGCCTTTATGAGCCGGGACCGCGAGCGAAACATCGTTTCGAACTATGAGCAGAAAGAACCGAAAGCCAAGGAAGAAATCGAAAAATTGGTCGAAACCATCCGGGCGATCGGTTAGGGAAAAATATAATTCCGAGGGAAAAAATGAAAAAAAACACCATTATTCTGGCGATTATTTTGGTCGCGCTGTTTTTGTCCTGCGAAAAAACAGGCAATAATCTTGAAAATGGCGCTTCGGAACCTGCCGAATCTGAAACGGAATCCGCATTGCACAAAGATGGGCTCGACGGTTTTGATTTCGGCGGCTATGCGGTAAGGATGCTGACAGGGCACGGCACGCCGGGGGAAACCAAAACGTTGAACGTGGAGGAAGAAAACGGGGACAAAATAAACGATGCCATTTACAGGCGCAACCGAGAGATTGAACAGCGCTTTAATGTGATTCTCGCCGAAGTCGGCGAGCCAAAGGTATGGGAAATACTTGAGCTAATAAAAAAATCCATTGCATCGGATTCGGACGATTACGACTTGGCAATGATGATAGACCGCGAAGCATTCAGTCTCATATGCAGCGGAAAGTATTTTTATTCGATGGATGAATTGCCCCATGTGAATCTTGACCAACCATGGTGGGACCAAAACGCGCGCAAAATGCTGTCGATAGGCGGCAGGAATTATTTTACATACGGAGCCGAATCGCTGCCTTATTTTGAGTACATGTACTTTTTGGTGTTCAACAAGGAAATAATACAATCGCTTGGATTGGAAAATCCTTATGACCTTGTGCGGAGCGGCAAATGGACGATTGACAAAATGTATGAAATGGCGGCGGAAGCCCAAACAGATTTGGACGGCAACGGTATCTACGATGAACGTGACCGGCTCGGCATTGTACATTCAGTCGCCCATTATTTTGATTCGTTTTATATTGGCGATAATGTGCTGCTCATCGAAAAAGATGACGACGACATTCCGTATTTTAACGCCCCCGGCAACCAAAAACTTTTTTCTATTCTGGAAAAACTTTATGATTACTACATGCAAGGCTATGGTTTTGACATGCAATACAAAAAGGCATATCCGGAAGTTGACGCCTTTTCCTCCATGAATTTGATATTTGCGGATAACAATGTGCTTTTCGTCAATTCCTCAATTAAATTGTTTGCTGATTTACGGGCTTTTGAGACCGATATCGGCATTCTTCCATATCCCAAGCTTGACGAGGTTTCTGCTGGCACGGCTTACGGAGCCCGCGTCATAAGCGGCATGCCGCTCGTGGTTCCCAGCACAAATCCCAATCCCGAGCGGGCAAGCGTCATCCTTGAGGCGCTCTCGTGCGCATCGCAGGATTATGTCATACCCGCCTATTACGATATAGTGCTGAAAGAAAAATCCATAAGGGACATTGACAGCGAGGAAATGCTGGACATGATGTACAACAACCGCTATATCGATATGGGCGACGTATTTTTCCCGGCGGATGTGCGCGTTCCTTATGATTATTGTTTCATAAACAAGCGAAAAGCTTTTGTGTCCGAAACTGAAAGGATAGCTCCGCTTGTACAGAAACTGATCGACAACGCCGTCGAAACTTTCACATCGAACAACTAAAAGAGCGAACAATTAAAAATCACAAAATGGAGCACAAAATGGAAATAACAAATGCGGTTTCATCCTATACCGTTATATTAAGCTGGGACGAAACGTCAAGGGGGCCGTTCGAAGTAGCCATAGCCTCCGATTCGCAAATGAAAAACGTCGTATTGCGCGAAAAAAATATAGCAAAGACGGAATTTAGGGCGGCTCTTTGCCCAAATGCCGAGTACTGGGGCATCGTCCGCAACGACGAGAACAAAATCGGAACGTTTAGCTTCGCCACCCAGGATATCCTCAACCTGCACGATGCCTCACCTCTCGAAAAATTCGCGCCCGCGAGGATCAACAGCAAGTTCGCGGTGCCTTTCCCGCCCCATATAAACGAACCGCTTCCCATCGATGGGAACGCGCCGCTTTCCCCTTGGTATTGCGCAAAGGAATACGATGCGGCGCCTCCCCCGTCGTTTGGGCAGGTACGCGGAGAGCTGCCGAGCCCGATATTCGGCGGGGATGAAAACGCTTCCATGATAGGCTCATATTGGCGCGCCTGGGAGATCGCATTCGATGTGTGGCTCTTTGAGCCACAGCACAAAGACCAGGCGGCGTTCAATCTCAACGGATGCCCGTTTTGGGGCGAATTCGGCTCGTGCGTGGATATGGACGCATATTATTCGGCGCAGTATTACCGCTACGCCCACGGCGTCTATCCGTACATAAAAACATGCGACAACATATATGCCCGCCAGCATGAAAACGGCCTGATCAACAAAGAAAGCGACGTAAACAACTATGAAGTGTATTCGTCCTCGCCGACAATGCCCACGGCCATGGCCTGGGCGGAATGGGAAAATTACATGGTCAGCGGCGACAAACAGCGCCTTGCCGATGTGCTTTTGCCCCTCGTGAAATTATACGAGTGGTTTCAGCGGTACCAGCGATATCCGGACGGCCGCTATTTCTGCGGGCAGGCCGCGCATGGCGACTGGAGCATAACCGCGAATGCGTTCCAGGCATTGAGCGCGAGATGCATATCCAATATAGCCGGGGAAATCGGCAGGCATGATCTCCGGGATTATTTTTTGGGCGAGTTTGATGCCATAGGCCGGATGATAAATGAGCAGTATTGGGATGAAAAAGGCGAGTTCTATAACCTGCAATACCCCGACGGCACTTTCTCCACCCGGCCCGCGGAGGGGAAGACCTTTAAATGGATGAGGTCCTTCGACGCGCTGATGGCGGGCGTCGCGCCGGCCGGCCGCGCGGATGCGATGATACGGCATATGCTAAATCCGGGCGAGTTCATGGGGCGCTACGGCATACGCTCCCTTTCATTGGATTCGAATTTTTATATTGCCGACGAAAACAATGTCGCCGATCTGGCCGAATACGATCCGTTTTTGCCCGATGGCTCCGGCTTTGGCATCAACCGCCTCGCAGCATGGGCGCCCACTATGATATGCTCCCTGATCGCGCTTGGAAACTATGGCTATATCGAAAAAGCCGAGGAGCTGGCGGAACGCTTTGTCCGGGGATTGGCCGAAGGCTATGAAAAGTGCGGGGACATAAAGGAGTTTTCATGGGCGGACAAAGCTGAAATGGCGGGCAACGGACAGTTTTGCGGCTGGAGCGGGTACGGCCCCATATCCGGCCTGATCGAATATGTGCTCGGCTTCGCGATAGACGCGCCCAAAAATATTGTCTATTGGAATATTCACCAAACCGCCCGCCACGGAATCGAAAGACTTCGCTTCGGAGATGCGACGGCGGACTTTTTGTGCGAAGAACGGCAAAGCCGTTCCGATACGCGCCATATTGCCGTTGCGACAAATAAAGAATTTACGCTGGTCGTCAAGGACGGCAAAAATGAATTGAAAAAATTGGCTGTAAAGCCCGGCGCATTTACATTTCAAATCGATTAAAAAGCAAAAAAAGGAGAAAAATACCATGGCAAAAAACAAAATAGCGAGCAATCATGCGATTTCGCTCGATGACGCCAGCGCTGCGGCTTCCGGGCCGCCGCAAAGCGACCCGGGCAAAAAGCATACCATAGCGCCCATACCGGTGGTGCTGTCGCAGCACTGGTACCATCACCGGTGCGGCATCGATTTTTCCGAGCAGACTTGGACCGACCCCGACAAACGGGTCAAAATGTACATGGACATGAGCCGCGCCTCATACGAGGCTTACGGATTCGGTTCGCCGGAGCCCGCCCCCGTATATTCGATAGACTGCTATGGGCACCGCATAACTTCGGTCGCCATGGGCTGCCGCATCGAGTATTACCCCGACCAGGCGCCCGGGGTCATAGCCATGCGGACGACGCCCGAAGAGCTGCTCGCCCTGAAGCGCGTCGAGCTTGCCGACAATCCCGTGGTAAAAAAGGCTTTCGAGGACACGGGGCATTACGAGCGCAAATACGGCAAAGGGTGCGTTTCCCCGTGGTTTGTGGTCGCGAGCCCGCTAAACGGCTGCGTTTCGACTTGGTGCGAGGATTTTATCGCGGCTGTATACACCGACCCGGAAGCCGCGCAGCACGCGATGCGCATATTCCTGCAGATGACCCGCGATATGTACGCGAAAATGTCCCACGCCATCGACCCCGAGCATTTTCCGCTCCCGATGTCGGCGGCAAGCGACGGGCTGGGCAACTGCCCCGCGCTGATGTTCCACCCGGATCTTTACCGGCGCGCGCTGCTGCCGGTCGATATGGAGATGCGCCGCCGCGTGGATTCGTTTGGCATACACCATTGCGGCGTGATAGACAAATACCTGGAAGTATACGCCGAGCTTTCCCCGAACAGCCTCGACATAGGCGGCAACAGCGACTACAGGCTGGTGCGCCGCATCATGCCGAAGGTGACTGTGTCGCTCATGATAAACGGGCCCACCGTGGAAGAAATGGCCCCGGGCGATGTGGACGGGTTCATATATGACATGATAAGGGATGCCGGCCCGCTGGAGCTGATAAGCGCCATCTATGTCACCGACGTTTCCGCGGCGGTGCGCGACGACGTGATAGAGCGCATACTCACCGCGCACGAAAGAATATATATAGCCTGACGCCGAATTTTTTCCTTTCCATTCTATTTCACGCTTCCTCCCTTTCGATTTCAACAGCTTTCAAGCGCATCCCGCAAACCTTCGAGCTTTTCAAATCCGCCGATTATAGTCGGCGCGAGGAAACCTCCCTCGCCGAACTCGTTCCACGAATAGACGGTGAAGCTCTTTATTCTGTTTTCGCCCTTTTCGGACACGCCGAGGCATTCGCGCCTATCGATGATTTCCATGAGTTTCTTTGCGTGCTCGGCAATTTCGGCTTTTGCGGGCAGCCGATAATTGGGGCGCGGGTCATATGTGGGTTTCGGGTTCCAGCCGACGGGGAAATACGGCTGATAGGGGACGCCGGCGATTCCGAAGCCCTCCGCCATTTTGGCCGCGAAATCAAAGAGACGCCCATATGGGTAGTCGCATTCCGAGACTTCGTCCGGCGGGACGTCCATATACGTGGAGAAGAAGTCTATCCCGTCCATTTCGTTTTTCATCCGCTCGGGAAGATCCCCCGAGGTGATGCCTGTGGTTATGGTCATTTCAAGGCCGGTTTCGGTTTGGACTTTTTTCCGCAGCTCTTCCAGCTTTCTGGCGGTCCCCGCCAATCCGCCGCATTGCTGCACGAAATAATCGTGGCCGTGTATTTTGAACAGCGCCTTTCCGCCAACCTTCAGATATGAGGGATGGGAGAACGCCTCGCACCATATCGCCGTCGCCTCGTCCCACATTTTTTGGGATTCGAGCAAAAAAGGCGGATGGTTGCAAAATTCCGCCGTGAATTTCATTTTTCCGTTTTCCTTGGATGACATGAAATAGCGGAGCCCGTCGTTGAGCCGCTCGGCGTGCGGCTCGTTGGACTTTATCCCGCAGGCAGCCGGATACCAGAGGATCTGGAAATAGTCGCCGCCGTAAGCCGAGGCGTTTTTTATGTCGGCGTCGACCGTCGGCTGGTCGATGAAGCAGCCGTACATGGGGACTCGCCCCGGATATTTGCCCCTCCAGTCCATGGCGGTTTGGTTTCGGTCGCGGCAGTCCTGCCACTTGTTGGGCGTCTCGCGCCACCAGCCAGCAAAGTAGTTTATCCCGATCAAAGGTGTGCTTTTCATCATAAAAAAATTCCTCCTGCCATTTATTTTATTTTATTTTACCAAATATTTTTCGTGTTTGCAACATAATTTAAAATTTTTTATTGTTTTTTCGCATGATTTGTGGTACAATGCAGATAGAAACCAAAAAACGGGAGGAAAATGAAAAAAATGAAAGCAGCTGTATTGCACGCCGTGGACGATTTGCGGTACGAGGAGGTTGCCGACCCTATTGCCGGCGAAGGCGAGACATTGGTGAAGATAATGGCGGCGGGGATATGCGGGAGCGACGTGTCGAGGGTATTTGGCAAGGGGGCTTACCATTACCCGATCATAATCGGGCACGAGTTCGCGGGACTCGATGAAAAAACAGGAAAAAAGGCAGTGGTTTTTCCGCTTCTGCCATGCAAAAAATGCGCGATGTGCCAGATAGGCGAATATGTCTGCTGCGAAAACTACGACTATTACGGCTCGCGCAGGGACGGCGGGTTTGCCGAATATCTCGCCGTGAAAAACGAGAACATCCTGTACGTCGACGCGGACATTCCCTATGAGCTCCTCGCCATGACCGAGCCTGCCGCAGTGGGCCTGCACAGCGTCTATCTCGGGAACATAAAGGCGGGCGACAAAGTTTTGATCACCGGCGCGGGCGCGATAGGGCTCATCATGGGCTATATATCCAAAATACACGGGGCGGGCGGCGTCTATTTCACGGATATAGACCAAAGAAAGCTCGACTATGCGGCAGATCTCGGGTTTGACGCATACGAAAAACAAAAAATCGACGTTTTGATAGAGGGCACGGGCGCCTCTTCCGCGCTCGAAGCGGGGCTTGAAGCCATAAAGCCGTTTGGGAACGCGGTTTTGATGGGCAACCCGGGGGGAGATGTGAAAATCTCGCAAAAATCGTACTGGCACATTTTGAGGAAACAGCTTTGCATGAGGGGTTCATGGAACAGCATGTTCAACTCGTTTCGAAACGAATGGCAGATCGTCCTGGACCTGGTCGCCGAAGGCAGGCTTCCGCTCGAAAACATGATATCCCACCGATTCAAGCTTGAAAGATGCAATGAAGCGTTTGCCGTTCTCAAAGACAGAACGGAATTTGCCAACAGGGTCATGTTCGTGAATTGAGTTGAGCTGAAATATCGCTTAGGAGGGCTGATTATGACAAAAACCACAAAAAAAATATTTTTGGCGGCATTCGCGCTGATTTCGGCGCTGATGTCGGCCTGCGGGGGGGCAAGCGGTTCCGATCCGGCAGCTCCGCCGATCGTGCCCGAGGGCAACGGGCTTTTGGGGCTGTGGACGGCGTATTCCGCCCGGATCATGGAACAGCTGGGCTGGGCCGACGTGGATTTTGAGGAGGACGGGGTAACCTCCATAGAGCTGACAATCGACGGAAAGGCCAATGTGGTCACCAATGGCAGCAAATCGATGGGCAGCTACCGCTGGGAAGTTTCCGGAAGCGGGTTCTCGATGACCGAAAAATCCACAGGCAGCGTGGGGCACGGCGAGCTCGAAAACGGAATATTGAACTTCGTATTCGGCGCAGAAGGCTGGGAGAGCGAATTCAGGTGCGTGAAAGGCGACGCGGAAGCGGCGAAAGACATGGTCCGGGACAGGGTGGACATAGAGGCCTTTGCCGGGATCTGGAGCATGACCGAATACAAATACAGAAACGGCGAAGATGTGGATAGGGCATATATATTCACAAGGGGGCTGGTTCTGGATATAAGAGGCGACGGCACGCTGGATTTCATCGACGTCGACTCCCTCTATTACGAATACGGGGAGGGCGGTCCGGAAAGATGCGAGTGGTCGTTTTCGGACGGGTACATGAGATTCAGGACAAAATCAGTTTTTTGGGACAACGTGGGCAAATTCAAGGACGGGGTTTTCGTGCTCTCCTACGGCGATTGCTTCGCTTTTTTCGAGCGCGACCCGGCCGCTCTGGAACGTCTTGGGCTGTAAAAAGTTTAAAATTTGTTAACGCACACGACATACTTGTCGTATATACTTAGCCATCGAATGCTTTTGGGACTTGGCCATGGAAGCTCGGGTGAAAATCCCGCGCAAGGCCGTTACCGTGATTCGCCTGTGTTTTGCGGGCACTATGCCACTGGGGGCAGAAACCTCTGGGAAGGCGCCGACAAAACAGGATCCGCAAAAGATCCGGGGCGATAAGCCGGGATACTTGCCTCGTCCCTGCCGCCAATGTGCTTGGCGGCGATATTTGGGCTCCGCGGACTTCCGGGGCGCTGGATATAGGCGCATAGCTCTTTCTTTGCGCGCTTATTTCCCCGCCTTTGTTTTCCGCGAGCGATCGCGGATTTTTTTTGTTTCTTAAAAAAAGGGGAACTGGATATGTCAAAGGAAAAATTGGAAAAATACCTGTCGCAGATAAAAGGCCTCGACCACGATGCGATGCAAAAAGCGCGTGCCAGGCTCGAAGGCCTCGCCAAACCTCCGGGCAGCCTCGGCAAACTGGAGGACATCGCGGCAAGGCTCGCCGGGATCGGCGGCGAAATGTTCTATGACCCAACCAGGCGCTGCGTGATCGTGATGTGCTCCGACAACGGCGTGGTGGAGGAGGGCGTGGCCTCGGCGCCCCAGGCGGTCACATACGCGCAGGCCGTGAATTTCACAAGGGGCATCACCGGCGTCGCCGCGCTGGCAAAACAGTTTTGTGCCGATCTGATCGTGGTCGATGTGGGCATAAACGCGGATGTGAGCCATCCGCAGATCAAAAACAAAAAAATCAGGAAGTCAACATATAACATAGCAAAACAGCCCGCGATGACATACGGCGAGGCGGTGCAGGCGGTCTTGGCCGGGATCGGGACGGCGGCCGAGGCGGTCGGGGACGGCTACAGGCTGCTCGGCGCGGGCGAGATGGGCATAGGCAACACCACCACTTCGTCGGCTGTGCTGTGCGCGCTCACGGGGATATCGGCCGAGCAGGCCACCGGCAAGGGCGCGGGGCTTAAAGAGGAGGCGTACAGGCGAAAAATAGAGGTCATAAAGAGCGCGCTCGAAAAAAGCGCCCCCGACCCCCTTGACCCAATCGACGTGCTTTCGAAGGTAGGCGGATTTGACATCGCCGCGATGGCGGGGGTGTATATCGGCGGCGCGTATATGGGAGTGCCCGTGGTTATCGACGGCTTCATATCGATGGTGGCCGCATTGGCCGCCTCCCGGCTAAACCCCGCCGTGAAGGAATATATGCTCGCCTCCCATGCCTCGTTTGAGCAGGGGTACGCATATGCGGCAGACGCGCTTGGGATCGAGGCCTGCCTGAACTTGGATATGCGGCTCGGCGAGGGCAGCGGCTGCCCGCTCATGTTCGCGGTGATCGACGCCGCCTGCGCGGTGATAAAAAACATGGGCACCTTTGGCGAGGCGAACATCGCCGAAGATTATGTGAACGAAGTAAAAGACGGGGATAATTTCAAAGTATGAAAAACAGCCATAAATTTTTCGGCAACCGCGAGTGCAGATACTTCCCGTGCCACGAAACCAAAAACAAAAATTCATTCAACTGCATTTTTTGCTTTTGCCCTCTGTATTTTTTGGGCGAGGGATGCGGCGGAAATTTCGAGTACGGCAAATCCGGCGTGAAAAGCTGCGCGGGCTGCGATTTGCCCCATACGCCCAAGTATTACAGCGCGATCATATCGAAACTCAAAGAAGCGGGGAACAAAAAGGAATAGATTTATGAAAATATTCATATCCGGCGGCTGCAAGAACGGCAAATCATATTACGCGCAGCATTTGGCGAAGGCGCAGCAAAAAGCCAATGCCCCGCTGTATTACGTGGCAACGATGAGATCCGCCGACGGAGAGGACGACGAGCGCATCATAAGGCATCGCCGCGAGCGCGAAGGCTGGGGATTTTTGACAATCGAGCAGCCTTTCGGAATCGAGCAAATACTGCAAAAATGCGACCCCGGCGGCTCTTTTCTGCTCGACAGCCTGACCGCGCTCTTGGCAAACGAAATGTTTTTGCCCGATGGAAACGTAAACGAAAACGCCGCGGAAAAAATAGCGGACGGGCTAATAGAGCTCATGGAGGCGGTCGAGCATATCGTGGTCGTGTCCGACTATATATACAGCGACGCATATATCTACGACGAACTCACCGAAAAATACAGAAAGTCGCTCGCCGAAACCGACCGCGCGGCCGCAAAAGCCTGCGGCGTAGTCCTCGAGGCGGCGTATGCAAACGTGATCGTCCACAAAGGCAAGCAAATATTCGGAGAAATTTATGATAAGATACTTTAAAGGGCTGTATATGTCGTTTGGGATGTTTTGCGCCATACCGCTGCCGGTCAATATTTGGGACGATGGCTGCATGAACCTCATGCTGCCGTGCTTTCCGCTCGTGGGGGCGATAATGGGCGCGCTGTGGTGGGGCGCGGGGGAGCTTTTGGTTTTTTTTGGTTTGCATATTGTCATCGCGGCCGCCCTGCTGGCGCTGCTGCCGTTTTTTTTGACCGGTTTTTTGCACCTTGACGGCTACATGGACACAAACGACGCCGTGATGTCGCGGCGGCCGCTCGAGGACAAGCTGCATATCCTCAAGGACCCGCACACGGGGGCGTTTTCGGTGATCATGCTCGCGGTTTTGTTTGTTTTGCAGTTCGCTGCCATGTACGCAGCGCTCGAAAACGGCAAATACCTTGCGCTGCTTGCCGTAATAGCGGTCATCTCGAGGTGCTGCGGCTCGCTTTCGATTTTATGGCTTAAGCCGATGGCGCAGAGCGGCTATGCGAATATGTTTGGGCAAAACGCGAAAATATCGCACAAAATCTTTTTGGTTTTCATCGCGCTTTGCGCGGCGGCGGCTTCATATGTATTCGCGGGGATTTGGGGATTTGCTGTGGCGGGGGCCGTGATTTTGGGATATACCGGGGCGATGGCGTATGCGTACATGGATCTAAAGGGCATTTCGGGCGACTTGACCGGGTACGCGCTTGTCATAAGCGAACTTTGCGGGCTTTTCGCGCTCGCGGCAATAGGGGGAATAAATTAAAAATGATACTCATATTCGGAGGGGCGTATCAGGGCAAGCTCGACTACGCCGAAAAAAGGTTCGCTTCGGGCGAAAACGAAATAATCGACGGCTTCGACAAGTGGATCTTGGAGCTGGTGAAGGCGGAGGCCGACGTGGCGGCGAAGGTGCGGGAATTTATCGAGGGGCACCCCGGCGCGGTGGTGATCTGCGACGACATTTCCTGCGGGGTGGTGCCGACAGATCCCGTAATGCGCAAGTGGCGCGAAGCGGTGGGGCGCTCGCTTGCGGCGCTTTCGCAAAATTCGGAAGAGGTGATCCGGCTGTTCTGCGGGATACCGGCGAAAATAAAATGATGGAAATACACATCATAAGGCACGGCAAAACGCTCGCAAACGAAAAAAGGCTGTACTGCGGGCAAACCGACCTGCCGCTATCCGAAAACGGCGCAAAAGAGATCGCGCAGCTCAAAGACCGGGGGATTTACCCGGATTCCGGCGCGTATTTCACGAGCGGGCTGCTCCGGTGCGAGCAAACCCTCGACATAATCTTCGGCGGCGTGCAAAGGGAGGCCGTACCCGGCTTGGCGGAATGCAGATTCGGCGAGTTTGAGATGAAAAGCTATGAGCAGCTGAGGGAGCGGGCCGACTATCAGGCCTGGATAAACGATGAGACGGGAAATTTCGAGTGCCCGGGCGGCGAAAGCAGAAAACGGTTTGAAAAGCGCGCGATAAACGCATTCAAACAGATCAAAGAGCCGGCTTTCGTGGTGTGCCACGGAGGCGCGATCGCCGCAATCATGGAATATCTTTTCCCGAAAACAAAAAATTTCTACGAGTGGCAGCCCGGCCCGGGGCGCGGATATACGCTGTCCTGCGTTTTTGGCAAGGGCTATGAATACAAAAAAATATAAAAAAAGGAGAGCAAAAAATGAAGGCAAAAATCTTAGCGCTTATCTTGACGGCGGCCATGCTGCTGGCCATCGCGTCCTGCGGGGACGGCGCCGACGCGCCGGATCTCGGCAAGGACAGGGAGGGCAACGCGATCTCGCTCCCGGACAAAATAGAGAAAATAATCGTCATAGGCCCCTCCAACGCGGAAGTGCTGGTCGCGCTCGGTTTCGTGGACAAAATCATCGCCACGGACGCGTATTCGAGCAATGTCGAAGGGATCGCCCCCGAAATATCCATGCTCCCCTCGATCACGGAAATCGACGGGGAATTTGTGATCGACTTGCAGCCGGATGTGATTTTCGTGACCGGGATGAGCAAAGTGGGCGGGGAAAATCCGCTCAAAGTGGTCGAGGACGCGGGCATCTGCGTCATCGTGATACCATCGAGCGCAAGCATAGAAGGCATAAAAGATGACATACGCTACATAGCGGCCGTGATGGGGGTCGAATCAAAGGGAAAAACGATCATATCCGACATGGAAAAGGAGATAGCCGGGATAAAGAAAATCGGGGACGGCATAACCGACAAAAAAAAGGTGTATTTTGAAATCTCGGCGGCCCCGTATATGTGCAGCTTCGGGGAGGGCGTGTTCTTAAATGAAATGATCGAGCTGATCGGCGCGGAAAACATTTTGGGCGACCAAGATTCCTGGGTGTCCGTG
>Ga0082212_10009092_pt1 | contig 12848 bp, 10 predicted proteins | sample TergutNt197P3_FD_71548 | JGI IMG/M metagenome (GOLD analysis project Ga0082212, IMG submission 71548) | Neocapritermes taracua P3 segment gut microbial communities from Petit-Saut dam, French Guiana - Nt197 P3 | ecosystem: Host-associated > Arthropoda: Insects > Digestive system > Gut ... | reverse complement strand
GATGCAGTTCGACCGCGGCTACGTAACGCCGTACATGGTCACGGATACCGAGAAAATGGAGGCCGTGCTGGACGAGCCGCTGATTTTGATTACCGACAAGAAGATTTCCAGCGTGCAGGACCTCCTGCCGCTGCTGGAGCAGATCGTCCAGACCGGCAAGAAGCTGCTGATCATCGCCGAGGACGTCGAGGGCGAGGCGCTGTCCACGCTGATCGTCAACCGCCTGCGCGGGACGTTCATCTGCGTGGCGGTCAAGGCTCCGGGCTTCGGCGACCGCCGCAAGGAAATGTTACAGGATATCGCCATCCTGACCGGCGGCGAGGTCATCAGCGAGGAGCTGGGCCTCGAGCTGAAAGAGACGAACATTTCCCAGTTGGGCAAGGCGCGTCAAGTCAAGATCAGCAAAGAAAACACGATCATCGTCGACGGCGCGGGCAAGGCGGACGACATCAAGGCGCGCATCGCGCAGATCAAGGCGGCCATCGAGGTCACGACCAGCGACTTTGACAAAGAGAAGCTGCAGGAACGCCTGGCCAAGCTCAGCGGCGGCGTGGCGGTCATCAAGGTCGGCGCGGCCACCGAGATCGAAATGAAGGAAAAGAAGCTGCGCATCGAGGACGCGCTGAACGCCACGCGCGCGGCCGTCGAGGAAGGCATCGTCGCGGGCGGCGGCACGGTGTACGTCGCGGCGATCCCCGCCGTGAACGCACTGGCTGACAAATCCGAAGGCGATGAAAAGACCGGCGTTCAAATCGTCGCCTCGGCGCTGAGCGACCCGCTCCGCCAAATTGCGATCAACGCGGGATTGGAAGGCAGCGTCATCCTCGACAAGGTCATATCCGCGGGCAAACCCGGCTGGGGCTTTGACGTGCTGGGCGAGCAGTATGTCGATATGATCAAGACCGGCATCGTCGACCCGACCAAGGTCACGCGCAGCGCGCTGCAAAACGCGGCGTCGGTCGCGTCCCTGGTGCTGACCACCGAGTCTCTGGTAGCGGAGAAGAAAGAGCCTCCCGCCCCGGCGGCCCCCGGCGGCATGGGCGGCGGGATGGATATGTACTAACCCCGGCAAAGCGCGATCAATAACAGTCCCCGTTGTCAGACGACAGCGGGGACTGTTTTGGGTTTAATCACCCTCGCCGGCCTGCGACGTATACAGCTTCCAATACAGCCCCCTCGCCTCCATCAGCTCGTCGTGCGTGCCCATTTCGGCGATCCGGCCGCTTTCGATGTACAATATCTTCGTGCAGTTCTTGATTGTCGACAGCCTGTGCGCCACGATAAACGACGTTCGCCCCACCAGCAGGCGCGCGATGCCGTCCTGCACCAGACGCTCGGTGTGCGTGTCGATGGAGCTGGTGGCTTCGTCCAAAATCAGGACGCGCGGGTCGGACAGCATCGTGCGCGCGAAGCTGAGAAGCTGGCGCTGTCCGGCCGACAGGCCCTCCCCGCGCTCGTCCACGCGCGTATAGCAGCCGTCCGGCAGGCGCTCGATAAACTCGTCGGCGTGTACGGCGCGCGCGGCGGCCATGCACTCTTCATCCGTCGCGTCTAAGCGCCCGTAGCGGATATTCTCAATGATATTGCCCGAAAAAATAAACGTGTCTTGCAGCATGATCCCCATCTGGCGCCGCAGGGAGGCCAGCGATACCGCCGAGATATCGTGCCCGTCGATGTAGATCGTGCCCTCCGGCAGTTCGTAGAACCGCGCCAGCAGATTGATGATCGTGGACTTGCCCGCCCCCGTGGGGCCGACCAGCGCGATGCTTTCCCCTTCCAAAGCCTCAAAGGTCACGCCGTCCAGCACCGGGACGCCCGGTTCATACGAAAAGCGGGTCTCCATAAACGTGATGTTGCCGCGCACGGGCGGCAAATCGACCGCGCCCTCGCGGTCGGTGACCGTGACCGGCTCATCGAGGACCTGAAAAATGCGCTCCAGATACGCGACCGTGGTCAGCAGGTTATTGTATATGGCGCCAAGGCTCTGGATCGGCCCCCAGAACAGGCCGGTATACGCGGCCATGCCGATGACCACGCCCAGCTCCAGGCCATCCCCCAGCATCGCCACGCCGGCGATGTAAATTGCCGCGACGACGATCTTGGACAAAAGCACCGTCGTCGGGAACATGCTGTGGACATAGCGCACGGCGACCATCCAGTAGCGGCGGTTTTCTTTCAGCAGGCCGTCCATGATCTCCTCGTTGTCGGCCTCGCGCGTGAAGACTTGCGTGACGCGCACGCCGCCTACGTTTTCGGCTAAGTACGCGGTTATGTTGGACTGCTTGTTGTTGACCAGCTGCCAAGCCCGGCGCTGGCGCGGACGCGTGAGGAAGATGTACACCGCCAGCGGCGGCAGGCTGGCCAGCATGACAAGGGTCAGCTTCGGCGAGGTGGTCAGTGCGAAGAACACGATAAACACCAGCGACACCAGTTCTAAGATGATGTTCACCAACCCCGAGGACAGAAAATCCGCCACGGCGTTGACGTAGTTGACCACGCGCACCAGGATTTTCCCGGCGGGGCGGCTGTCGTAATAGTCAAACGGGAGCCGCTGGAGGTGCTCAAACAAATCCGAACGGATCCGCGCGATCACGCCCTGCCCGATCCGGGCGCTCAGACGGCCCCGCACGCGCTTGCACAGCACGATCACGACGCTGATGACGATCATCACACCGCCGACCGCCAACATCCGGGCGATGTCCTTGTCCGGGATCAGCGTGTCGATCACGTACACCGTCAGCTTGGGCACGACCAATCCCAGCAGCACGGCCGCGATGCTGATAAAAAATGTCGCCGTCAGCTTGCCGCGGTATAGCAGGATATACCCCATGGCGCGTTTTAAGTGCTTCCAGTCAAACGGAGCGTCCAGCTCCTCGTCCACGTTGAAGGTATTGCGTTTGGCCATACTAACTCACTCCCTGCTGCAGCACGCAAGTGTCGTAATAATACCCCTTGTTTTGCATCAATTCCTCGTGCGTTCCCTGCTCCGTGATCCGGCCGTCCTCCAATATGTAGATGCGGTCGGCATGACTGATGGATGAAACGCGCTGGGCGACGATGACCGTCGTCGCAGTGGCCTCGCCGGCCTGGCGGACCGAGCCGGTCTGGCGGGCCGAGCCGGTCTGGCGGACCTTTAATCTAGCTTGGATGGTTTTCTCCGTTTCCATATCCACCGCGCTGGTCGTGTCATCCAGAATGAGGATGCTGGGCGAGGGCAGGATGGCCCGGGCCAGGCTCAACCGCTGTTTCTGGCCGCCGGACAGCCCGGTGCCGCGTTCGCCCACGATGGTCTGATAGCCCTGCGGAAGCGCGGAGACAAACGAGTCGGCGTCGGCCACACGGCAGGCGTCCTCGATGTTTGCCAGGCCCGTTTCCGGGTCGCCGTAGGCCACGTTGGCCTCCACCGACGCGGAGAACAGGAACACGTCCTGCATCGTCATGCCGATGGCGCCGCGCAGCTTGGCCAGGTCGTAATGCTCCACATTCACCCCGTCCACCAGCACACTGCCCCCCGTCACGTCCGCGAAGCGCGCGATCAGCGAGGCCAGCATGGTCTTGCCGGAGCCGGTGGGACCCATAAAGCCCACAGTCTGCCCGGCCTTGATTGTCAGGTTGATGTCCTTCAAGATGCTCACGCCGCCGATGTCCAGCGATACGGTGTGAAACGCGATATCGCCGCGAATGGGGCCGGTTTCGGCAGGCTTGTCGGGCGAGCGGATATCCCGGGGCGTGTAGTACAGCTGGGACAGCTTCTCGGCGGAGGTGAAGAACCGCTGGGCGTCGTTGATGATCATGCCCATGTTGACCATCGGCTGGTTCAGCGCCCACGACAGCATCAGGAAGATGTTCATCTGCCCCAGTGTGATCCGGCCCAGCACAACCATGACGCCGCCGACCACAAGGTTGACCGCGCTCAGCACCTGCGCCACCGACTCGATCAGCGGCCCGTAGCGCATCCAGACGTGGTTGACCTCCATCTGCGCGTCGTGAAAACTTTGGTTTTCAACCTCAAACTTTTGCATTTCAAACGGCTCGCGCGTGAAGGCCTTGACCACGCGGTTGCCGCTGATGTTCTCGCTGACAACCGTCGACAGGCGGGAGCGGGAGTCCCGCACCTTGATATGCGCCGGACGGATCTTCTTGCCCAGCCGGTGGCCCAGCACCGCCGTCAGCGGCGCGAATGTGAACAGGCACAGGGTATACAGCGGGTCAATGACGGCGAATACGGTCAGCACCGTCACCAGGATCAGCGCGCTTTCAATGGCGTGGGGCGTGACCCAGGAGAAGAAGTGGCGCACGATGTCCACATCGCCGGTGCATTTGGTGATCAGATCCCCGGCGGAGTTCCGGCGGTAAAAGCTTCCTGTTTGCCCCAGCAGGCGATGGAACAGCTCATTGCGCAGGCCGTACACCATCTCCTGCGACCCGACCTCCCAAAGCATGTTGTTGATGAACCGGAGAACCACATAGACCACCACCAGTGCCAGAGACAGCCCCAGCAGCGGCAAAAGGCCGTCCACCTCCCCGGCCAGCAGCACGTCGTCCACCACGCGCCGGAAAATAAACGGCTCGACCATCATCAGGCCCACGGACAGCGCGGTCAGCACAATCCCCAAGCCCAGCAGCCAGCGTTTCTTCCCAATCCAGCCCAGTACCCATTTCAAACTTTGCATCGCGTTCTGTATCCGCCCCTCTATCCGGTATAGGAAACAATTATACGCCTGTCCGCAAGCATTTTCAATTGACGTTTTAGCCGAACCGAACGCCCCCTAGGGCGCGAAGTGTGGCAGTATCGGACAAAATATAAGGCGATTGGCGGAGCCGAAAGCGGTTTATCCAGTATACGCTTAAAAGCCCTCTTGATTGATTTGGCATATTAGGGTATAATATGCTTATAAATATGACTACCAAAAGGGGTGAAGCGGATGAGCACCATTATTAAGTCCTCAAGTGAACTGCGCAAGAACTACAATAGCATCGCGGAAATTTGCCGAACGCACAAAACTCCGGTGTTTTTGACGCGAAACGGCACGGGCGACACCGTCATTATGGATATGGAAACCTACAACCGCAGGGAAGAGGATTTGGCTGTAGCCGAGCGTCTGGTGGAGGCGGAGCGTTCCCGCCTGTTGGGAACGCGCGGATACACAGCGGATGAATTTGAGAAAAATATGAGAGAGGCCATCGAAAAAGGAGCCAAGTATGGAGTGTGAGGAAAAGATATATCCGGTTATCGTCGCTCCCGCGGCTACTGACAGGATGGCCGAGCATTTTGAATTTTTGGCGCGCGTTAGTGTTCAGGCCGCCAACCGGTTGTTAGAGGAGCTGCTGGCAGATATCCGGTCATTGCAAGCATCGCCGTATCGGAATCCGCCCTATACTCGCCCGTATCTGCCGTCAGGAAAATACAGATATATGATTTCAGGCAAAAGATACCGTATTGTATATCAGATGGATGGCGATTTTGTATTTGTGGATGATATACAGGACTGCCGGCAGGATGACGATAAAAGCATCTTGAACCCATAAGGCGAAATCCCGCAATTGCCTCTTGTCAAGCAGACCCGCTTGTGATAAGATAGACAAACCAAAACCATTATAAGGAGGCCCCAATATGGCAGAGTTTTTCTCTGGGATTTCCAAAATCGGCTATGAAGGCCCGAAAAGCGCGAACCCGAACAGCTTTAAGTTCTATCAGCCGGACAAGACCGTGATGGGCAAGCCCATGAAGGAGCATTTCCGCTTTGCGCTGAGCTGGTGGTGGACCCTGTGTTCCAACGGCGTGGATATGTTCGGCCCGGGCGGCGCGGACAAGAGTTTTGGCGCGGAGCCGGGCACGATGGCCCACGCGAAGGCCAAGGTCGACGCCGGGTTTGAGTTTATGAGCAAGCTGGGCATCGAGTATTTCTGCTTCCATGACGTCGATCTGGTGCCGGAGGCCGATACGATCCAAGAAACCAACCGCCGTCTGGACGAGATTTCCGATTACCTGCTGGAGAAGATGAAGGCCACCGGCATCAAGTGCCTGTGGGGCACCGCCAATATGTTCAGTAACCCCCGCTTTGCCAACGGCGCGGGCAGCACCAACTCCGCCGACGTCTATTGCTTTGCCGCCGCGCAGGTGAAAAAGGCTCTCGACATCACCGTGAAATTGGGCGGTCTGGGCTTCGTGTTCTGGGGCGGGCGCGAAGGCTACGAGACGCTGCTGAACACCAATGTGAAGTTTGAGCAGGAGAACATCGCGCGCCTGATGCGCATGGCCGTGGACTACGGGCGCTCGATCGGCTTTAAGGGCGACTTCCTGATCGAGCCCAAGCCCAAGGAGCCGATGAAGCACCAGTACGACTTCGACGCCGCCACTGCCATCGGCTTTGTGCGCGAGTACGGTCTGGACAAAGACTTCAAGATGAACATAGAGGCCAACCACGCCACTCTGGCCGGGCATACCTTCCAGCACGACCTGCGCATCAGCGCCATGAACGGGATGCTGGGCAGCATCGACGCAAACCAGGGCGATCTGCTGCTGGGCTGGGATACCGACGAGTTCCCGTTTAACGTCTACGAAGCGACGATGTGCATGTACGAGGTGCTGAAGGCCGGCGGCCTGAAAAACGGCGGCTTCAACTTCGACGCCAAGGTCCGCCGTCCGAGCTACACCCTGGAAGACATGGTGCAGGGCTACATCCTCGGCATGGACACCTTCGCGCTGGGCCTGCTGAAAGCCGCCGCGCTGATCGAGGACGGCCGTCTGGACAAATTCGTCGAGGACCGCTACGCTTCGTTCAAGACCGGCATCGGCGCGAAAATCCGCGACAAGAGCGCCGACCTGAAGGAACTGGCCGCCTACGCCGAAAAGCTCGGCGCGCCCGAGCGTCCCGGCTCCGGCAAGCAGGAATATTTCCAGAGCGTGATCAACGGAATTCTGTTCGGCAACTAACTGGTACATATCTAAAACCCCGTCCGCGATTGCGGACGGGGTTATTGACATAATCGCGCCTTAACCCCAAGACGGCAAGGCAGGGCGAGTGACCCCAGCGGCGACCAATCAGAACGGCGCGAACGCGCCGCCGATCACAGAGCAAGCCTCTTGATGTTTTCCAATATATATACTATAATGATGGAAGGAGCGAACGCGTGAAGCGAGAATTTATCTCCACCGCCATTTTTCTAAAACGGTGGAATGAGTTGGGGTTCAACGACGATGATTTGCGCAAGCTGGAAAATTTCATGCTGGAAAACCTATTTGCCGGTGACGTAATCGTCGGCACAGGCGGCCTAAAAAAGCTCCGATGGGCGCTTCCGGATACAGGAAAGAGTGGCGGTGTGCGGATTCTGACAGTAGACTTTGCATCATATAAAACCATTATCCTCATAAACTGCTATGGAAAAAGAGAGAAGGATACGATTTCAGATCAAGAGAAAGCTATGTACAAAGCTTTGATTAAGGAGATTGAAAAATCACTAAGGGGGCGGTCATAATGAGCGTACATGAGGACACGTTGCAAGGGTTGCAAGGAGCCCTCGAGTATCTGCGCGGTGACAAAACCAAAGGGCAGTCAGCGATGATTGAGATGCCGAATCAAGACATCAGCACAAAATACAATCTGCTGCCCGACCCGGATAAACAGCTGATCAATGTAATGATTGAAAAGCTATTTGTGGCCAGCGGACAATAAGGGCCTGAAAAGTCAAAACAACGCGCACAAAGCCGCAGGGAGAAAATCAATCTCCCCGCGGCTTTTTTTGTGTGCCCGAAAACAGCTACTTCTTCACGACCGGAATCCAAACCTCGCTCCGGTAATCCGCCGCGTTGGTGTCGCCGTCGGAATACCATTCGATTTCCGGCGCCATCGCGTGTTCGTACCCCGACGCGGGGAACCATTCGCCGTAAATGCGGCCCCAGACCTCTTGAATCGCGGTGGGCATCGGGCCGACGGATTCAAAAATGGCCCATGTACAAGCGGGGATTTCCAGTGAGGACAGGCCCTCCGGGCAAGGCTTCGTGGTCGCGGCGGCGATCCAGTAGTCAAAGCCGCCGTCGTACATGTCGGCGCAGATGCCCAAGCAATTGGTCGGTTCCCGGTCGGACAGCGCCCCAATTTTCATAAACATCTCTTTAGGGAGATTGCTCCACATCTGTGGGATTTTGGTTTTCTGCTCCTCGTTGGCCGTGGACATAAATTCCTTCACGCCAACCACTGTAAAGCCCGATTTTTCCTCGATTTTGTAGTTCATTGCCGTCACTCCTTTGATCGTAATGGTGAAGAGGAGGCGCGGATACGCTTTGAGCTGAGTGCCGTCACGCACCATCGACGGCTTGACGCCGTGCAGGGCGTGGAACGCCCGGGCGAACGCGTCGGCGGAGGAGTACCCGTACTTGACCGCCGCGTCGATCACCTTCACCCCGCCGTCCCGCAGCTCGAACGCCGCCGCCGTGAGCCGCCGCCGCCGAATGTACTCGGACAGCGGGACGCCGGAAATAAACGTGAACATCCGCTGAAAGTGGTACTGCGAGCAACAGGCGATCTTTGCGATCTCGCCGTAGTCGATCTCCTCGTCCAGCCGCGTCTCAATGTACTCGATCACACGGTTCAGACCCTCTAAAGCATCCATGTCTCCATCTCCTGTCCATACAATATCATATCCCAAACCCCGACACCCGACATCTCATGCAAACAATTGTCGGATGGGATATCTGTTATCTGTTATCTGTTATCTGTTATCTGCTATCTGCCAGCCCTTCCCACAGCCCCAGCAGATACGCGACCCCCAGCGCCCGGTCATACAGCCCGTACCCCGGACGGCCGCGCTCGTCCCAGATCATGCGGCCGTGGTCGGGGCGGATGTAGCCGTCAAAGCCCACCTCCCGGAGCGCTTTGACGATCTCGCGCATGTCCAGCGAGCCGCAGGCCGTCGGGTGCGCGGACTCGTACAAATCCCCGCCGTCCAGCCGTTGGATGTTGCGCAGATGCGCGAAGAAAATATGGCCGCCAAACTCGCGGACGATCGCGGGCAGGTCGTTGGCCGGTTCCGCGCCCAGACTGCCGGTGCAGAGCGTCAGGCCGTTGTGCGTGCTGGGACGAAGCGCCAAAAAACGCCGAATGCCGGCCGCGCTGTTGATCATGCGGGGCAGTCCGAACACCGGAGTCGGCGGGTCGTCCGGGTGGATGGCCATCTTGATGTCCAGTTCCTCCGCGCGGGGGATCACGCGGTCCAGAAAGTACCGCGCGTTCTCCCAGTATTGGTCCTCGGATAGCCCCGCGTACCGGCCAATCGTGTCCTCCAGATACGCCAGCCGCTCCGGCTCCCAGCCGGGCAGGGCGACGCCCCCGGCTTCCTCCGCGTAGCGTTCGGCCAGCTCCCGGGGCGTTGTATTGCGGATAAACCCGGCGGAGAAGAACATCGTCTCCGTGCCGTCCGGCAGCTTGTGGTACAGGCGGCTGCGCGCCCAGTCCAGCACCGGCATGAAATTATAGCAGATCACCTTCACGCCGACGGTCTTGAGGTTCTTCATCGTCTCGATGTACGCGTCAATGTGCCCATCCCGCGTGTCCGCGCCCAGCTTAATGTCCTCGTGGACATTGACGCTCTCGATGACCTCGCTCTCCAGACCCTCGGCCTCGATCACGCGGCGCATATCGCGGATTTCCTCCGCGCTCCAGACCGCGCCCGGCAGCTTGCGCACCAGACCCGTGACCACGCCGCTGACGCCGGGGATTTGGCGGATATAGCGGAGCGGCACGGTGTCGTCCCGCGGGCCGAACCAGCGCATGACCATTTTCACGCGGGGAACACCTCCGTCAGCAGCTTGCGCACCGCGCCTTTGCCCTCCAGCATCCGGCGGACATAGCCCTCGATCCGGCCGCCCAGACCGGCGGCGATCAGGTCGGTCCCGAACATCGCCTCGTTGCGCAGGACCGGCTCCAGTTTGCCGTTCAAGCTGTCAGGGTCGCCTACCCGCACACCGGATAAGGCGGCTCGCAGGACCGGCAGCAGCGGGTCGTCGGAGACAGGCATATCTTGCAGCTCGTCGTCCACGCCCAGCAGATAGCGCAGCCATCCGGCAATCGCCAGGGGAATCCCGATCAGCGTGTCCACGGAGCGCGAAGAATCCGCGATATAGGCCTTGATCGTCTCGCCGTAGCGGATGGGGACCTTTTGGCTGGTGTCGGTGGCGATGCGCTGCGGCGTGTCGGGGATGAACGGGTTTGGAAGCCGCCGGCCGATTATCTCGTCAATAAACTCTCTGGGGTCCAGAATGCCGGGGTGAGTGACCACCGGAAGCCCCTCGTCGTACCCAATGCGGCGGATCAGCCGGTCCAGCTGGGGGTCGCGCGTCTCGTCGGCGATGCCGGTATAGCCCAGCAGACAGCCGAACACAGCTAGGGCGGTGTGCAGGGGGTTGAGGCACGTCGTCACCTTCATGCGCTCGGCTTTATCGACCGTTTCGCGGTCGGTAAAGTACACGCCCGCGTGTTCCAGCGGGGGCCGCCCGTTCGGGAACGCGTCCTCGATCACTAGGTACTGCGGCCCCTCGGCGTTGACAAACGGCGCGATATACGTCCCCTTGGCCGTGACCGCCGCGTCCATGCCCTCTATGCCGTCCCGCGCAAGGGCTTCGGCAATCACCGGGGCCGGACGGGGCGTGATCTTGTCGATCATACTCCACGGAAAGCCCACGCGCGCCGCGTCGGCCAGATACTCGGTAAAGCCGGGCCGGACAAAGCCCTTGGCCAGCCAAGCGGCGGCGATTTCGGTCACGGCGGCCTTTAATTGGTCGCCGTTGTGGCTGCAATTGTCCATGCTGACCAGCGCGATCGGGCTTTGGCTGGCTCGATACCGCGCGTACAGCAGCGCGGCCATCAGGCTCATCACGTGGACGCAAGCGTCCGGGCCCGCGTCCATGTCCCGCGCCACGATGTCCAGCAGCGCGCCGTCCGGCTTGCGCAGGGCGTAGCCCTTCTCCGTGACGGTAAAGCTGACCATTTGCAGACCCGGGTCCTCAAACATCCGCCGCAGCTGGTCAAAGTCGCCGTTTGCGCGCGAGGCGGTCAGCCCGTCGGCGATGCTGCCCACCACGCGGCGTTTGGTGCCGCCGTCCGGCAGCAGCGTGACCAGCAGGACCAAATTGTCGTGGGGCCGGTAGATGCGCTCGATGATCTCCGTGTCAAAGGTTTCCACGGCGATCACGCCCGCGCGCCGGGCCGGGTCCAGCCCCAGCGCCGTATCGCCCAGCTCGGCGATAAAGCCCCGGAATATGTTGCCCGCGCCGACATGCAGCCACGCCGGGGATTTCAGAGTGTTCGCCGCCGCCGCTTGTACGTCATAGCTTGGCAGCGCGACGCCCGCTCGTTCCCACGCGGCGCGGCCGGCAAGTCCTTGATAAGTAAGGTTAGGCATAGGGGTAATCCTCCGTTTCTGTAGGGGACGGCGTCCTCGGCGTCCCGCTGGGGTTGCGGCAATTTTGGGCGGGACGTCGAGGACGCCGTCCCCTACGGGTTACCGGTCCAGCGCCGTGCGCAGGTACTGTCCCGTGTAGCTGCCCATGTTGGCCGCGACTTCCTCCGGGGTGCCGGAGGCGATCACGCGGCCCCCGTTGTCGCCGCCCTCCGGGCCGAGGTCGATGATGTAGTCGGCGGTCTTGATGACCTCCAGATTGTGCTCGATGACCAGCACGGTGTTGCCCGCCTCGACCAGCTTGTCCAGCACCTCGATCAGGCGGTGCACATCCGCGACGTGCAGACCGGTGGTCGGCTCGTCCAAGATATAGACGGTGCTGCCGGTGCCGCGCTTGGACAGCTCGGTCGCCAGCTTCACGCGCTGGGCCTCGCCGCCGGACAGCGTGGTGGACGGCTGACCGATCTTGATGTAGCCCAGCCCCACGTCGCACAGCGTTTTAAGCTTGCGCGCGATGCGCGGGATGTTCTCAAAGAACGCCGCGCCCTCCTCGGCGGTCATTTCCAGCACCTCGTAGATGTTTTTGCCCTTATAGCGCACTTCCAGGGTCTCGCGGTTGTAACGGCGGCCTTTGCAGACGTCGCACTGCACGTAAATGTCCGGCAGGAAGTGCATCTCGATTTTGAGCAGGCCGTCGCCCGCGCACGCCTCACAGCGTCCGCCGCGCACGTTGAACGAGAAACGGCCCGGTCCGTAGCCGCGCGTACGCGCCTCCGGCGCGGCGGCGAATACGTCGCGGATCTCTCCGAACAGCCCGGTATACGGGGCGGGATTGGAGCGCGGTGTGCGCCCGATCGGGTCCTGGTCGATGTCGATCACCTTGTCCACGTGCTGAACGCCCTCGATCGCGGCGTGCGCGCCGGGGCGGCTGCGGGCGCGGTGCAAAGACGACGCCAGCGCCTTGTGCAGGATTTCGTTGACCAAGGATGACTTGCCGGAGCCGGACACCCCGGTGACGCAGATAAACGTACCCAGCGGGAATTTCACGTCCACGCTTTTGAGGTTGTTCTCTCTCGCGCCCCGGATCACAAGGCTTTTGCCGCTGCCCTGACGCCGCTGAGCCGGAATCGGAATGCGCTTGGTACCTTTGAGGTACTGGCCGGTCAGAGACGCCTCGCAGGCGGTGATGTCGGACAGCTCCCCGGCGGCGATGATGTGGCCGCCGTGGATGCCCGCGCCGGGGCCGACGTCGATGATGTAGTCGGCCGCGCGCATGGTATCCTCGTCATGCTCCACCACAAGCAAGGTGTTGCCCAAGTCGCGCAGGCGGCGCAGGGTGGCCAGCAGCTTGTCGTTGTCGCGCTGGTGCAGGCCGATCGACGGCTCGTCCAGAATGTACAAAACCCCCATCAGCGACGGGCCGATTTGCGTGGCCAGCCGGAGCCGCTGGC
>Ga0082212_10009091_pt1 | contig 12848 bp, 12 predicted proteins | sample TergutNt197P3_FD_71548 | JGI IMG/M metagenome (GOLD analysis project Ga0082212, IMG submission 71548) | Neocapritermes taracua P3 segment gut microbial communities from Petit-Saut dam, French Guiana - Nt197 P3 | ecosystem: Host-associated > Arthropoda: Insects > Digestive system > Gut ... | reverse complement strand
ACAATATAGTTATTGCAGTTTTCGATTACCTGCTCCTTAAACTGCTCTGATACACAATCAAGGTCTGATAGGCTCTGCGTGGCTAAAATGCAGGTTACATTCGCCGAACGTGATTTGTTGACGAGGTCAAGCAAGGAGGCGTTGGCATAGGTGTTGATCTCGTCCATGATGTAAAAAATGCGCTGCTTCTTTTCCCGGTAAAAGTGGCTAACGGCTTTCTTGCTGTCGATGATGATTAAATTGCCTATCAATGGGGAAGTTTCCGGGTAAAGCAGCGGGTTCAGGATAAAGATAATGACCGCATTCTCCTTTAGGGCCGTGTAGATGTCAATCCCCGACACATCGAAGATTTGCCCCAGGTCGCTATCCCGAATGGTAGCAAAGCGCGCGGCAGCGTTCTCGGCGATTTCGCCGCTGGTCTTGGCAAGGGCAACATCATCTAAATGCTCGGCCTTGCTCATGAGCTTTTTTTCGCTGATGTCCTTGCTCAGCTTGACAAAATTGTCCTTGGGTAGGTACTTCGTCAAAGCATCAAGAGAGATGGGAATACCCTGCATGGCTAATAGCTTACACAGCCTGCCAATATAACGCTCGGTATTGTACTTGTAATGCTCCTCGCTCCAATGGGTCATGTTGATCAGCATGTCCTTGATCACATCCGTATTGGTGTTCTTGAAGGGGTTATACTTGTCGCTGGTGCTCGGCTCGTTCAAGTTGATGATATAGAGCTTTCTATCAGGACAAAGCCGCCTCGTCATTTCCAGCAAGGAGCCAGCATCAGTATCGCCTTTGCCGTCAATAATCAGCATGGGATAATGATAGGCGGCCCCGGCGGCTAAAAAGCTGGACAGGGCCACGGTCTTGCCGCTCCCGGTCGTGCCGCAAACAAAAACGTGTTTGGCATCGCTGGGGATAAACACGTTTCTATTTGACGAAGTGCCGATAAACACGGCTTCTTCGGGCGGCTTCCCGCCCTGGTATATTGCTTTATTAAGTGCCTGTGCATGGTCACGCTCAAAATCAAAGACGGCATCGCCTGGGGACTTCATGCCCCTTAAAAATTTCATCAAGCCCACATAAATTCCTCCTGTCGTTATAATAGCGATGATACTAGCTATATCTATGCTGGACATACGCCAATACTTCCTCTAAGCGAAGGGCCTCCATGTTGGAGTATTCGCCGCTGAACCCTTGCAGCAAGGATTTGACCTTGCTGTTGTTCGTTACCCATACCTGCTTGTCATATTTCAGGTAGTTCTCCCGGATGTTTTCTTCCATCCGGGCCTTGGGTTTCGGGCTTAGCTCCACTTCAACGGCAATGCGGCCCCCGGCACCATTCACCACAAAATCAGGCTGATGCTTCCTGATGCCGAAGCCATCCTTGATATGGAGTTCCTTTTCGCTTTCGATATCCGCAAGGGAAACGCCATGCTTTAGCACACAATAGATAATCGCCTCGATTACATAAATATCATGGCTGATACGGTCAACCCGGATTTTATCTTCCCGCTTGTTCGCGCCCAGAAGGATGCGCCCCTTGTGGCTGAGGGTATACAGGTACGGGATGCCGTACAAATATTTTTCCCTCGTTAAATACCCAGCTTCAACAAGGAGCTTTAGCCTGCGGTCACTGGCTCTGGCTCCCGAAAAGCTACAAAGCACCCGGACATGCCGACCCAAGCAAAACCGGAACCGATGCACCAACCGCAAAATCTCCCAGTCCCGTTCTTGCAATTTTAAATCTTTCGTGCTCAAAAAATCGCCTCCTTAAAAAAATACGCTGTAAATACTATGAGTTATTTCGTGTCGGGATACTTCCTTGCCGCCTCCCGATTAGCCCGAGCGGGCGCGCCATTACCGTGACGCGCAACGGTTTATTTAGTTTTCTTCTCACTCGATGCGTTCCTTGTTACGCCGCGAGCCGTGAGCAAGAAGGAGTTCCCGCATCCGCTGGGCCTTGTGTTCATCTAGCGTTGGCAGCAGTTCCAGCAGGATTTCCTGATGCTCCTGGCTCAGGTTGCTTTGATATGTACCGCAGCCCTTCGTCAGCCTGACGCACCCTTTTTTGCCGCGCACGGTGTCAATGGGGTACTCTGCCATGAGCGTTTCGATGTCATAGGCGATCGTTCGGATTGATACACCCAATTGCGCAGCCAGATTCGGCATGGTTTCCTGACGGCGGCCTTCCAGAATCCGTATGATCTCGGCACGGCGTTCGTAAGTTGTCCAATCGCGGCCCATAGCATTACACCCCCTTCCGCGCGGCATAATACTATTGTGAAGGATAAACATGCAAGGTATTTGCATGATGGAAGAACTTTCACATTTTTATACTGACGGTTGAATTATGGAAAACGCTGCGGCGTTTCCCACAATCCAACCGCTCTACGACTACTACGAGAAACGGGATGCCCAGGCGCGGCGAGAATCTTCCAGCCCTCTCTTGCAGCTCTAAATCTTACACACCAAAAAAACAACCACACACCACACATAAAAAACAAAAAGAGAATGACTACCGAAGTCACCCCCCATCACTACTAACTACACTACATTAACTCTCTTACTCACCACCGCCATACCTTATACTGGATTGGTTACACTAAATAAGACAGAAAAAACGCGGACATGATAAACTAAAAAGGAAGGAAGTGTAATCATGTCTACCCCAAGCCCTAAATATGAAGATTCATTTAAACAGCAACTTGTAGAACTATATAATAATGGTAAATCAGCTACAGAAATCGAAAGAGAATACCATGTTAGTAGTTCGGCTTTATATAAATGGATTAAGTATTTTAACAACTCTGGTTCATTTAAAGTAAAAGATAACCGTACTGATGCTGAAAATGAACTTAAACGCTTAGAAAAAGAAAATCGCCAGCTGAAAATGGAAAACGATATTTTAAAGCAAGCGGCACTGATCATGGGACGAAAATAAAGGTTATCTTATCAAACAAAGATAAATATTCGATCAGTGCCATGTGTAAATTCTTAAAAGTCCCTAGATCTCTTGTTTATTATCGACCGCGATTAAATACGATTGACTTCGATTTAGAGTATCTTATTGTTAAAATATTTAACGATAGCAGGAAGAATTATGGTTCAAGGAAAATCAAATTCGAACTTAATAAACAAGGATATCAAGTAAGTATCAGAAAGATTCGCAGAATAATGAATAAGTATTGTTTAGTATCTAACTATACCGTTAAACAATTCAAGAAACAAAAAAATACTTGTAATAATGCCAGCATTCCTAATACTCTAAATCGTGAGTTTAATAATCGTAAACTTTTAGAAGTTATTATCAGCGATTTAACCTACGTTAGAGTTGCTAATTACTGGTGTTATGTTTGTTTAATAGTAGACTTATTTAATCGTGAGATTGTTGGGTTCTCAGCTGGGAGGCATCGAGATGCCTCGTTAGTAGAAAAAGCCTTTCTGACTATTAAATATGATCTTAAAACAGTAGATATCTTTCATACTGACCGTGGTAGTGAATTTAATAATTACTTAATTGAAGAAGTTTTAATTAAATATAATATTCAAAGGTCTTTAAGTAATAAGGGTAATCCTTATGATAATGCAGTTGCTGAAGCAACTTATAAAATTTTTAAAACAGAATTCTGTTTTAACCGTAAATTTATTAATTTGGAGCATCTTGAGTTAGAGTTATTTGACTATGTTAATTGGTACAATAATTTCCGTATTCATGGCTCTCTTAATTATTTAACTCCGACAGAATATAAACTTGTCCACGCTTAAACTGTCCAAATAAGTGTTGACAATCCATACACTGCACAAAAAAACAGAATAATACTCACGTTGTGATAGAGGGGTCACGGGTGTTTTTGCGCAGAAAAAAGAGCCGTGACCCCTCTATCTCATAGACAAAGATTCTGCTTCAAGGTATAGTGTATAAGGTTTTCAAGGGCGGTGGCGTTCTGCCTAACCCCGTTATATCCCTGTCTTGCGTGGTTGGAATAGCATTGTACAAGGCGGGAAAGACAAAAAAAGAGCACCGGGCAAACAAGCCCGGCACTCTTTTTCTTTAGGGATTTTTTAGTTTGGTTTGCTAATGGGTGACACAGGACCAGGGGGATCAGGTGAAGGCGTGACTGGACCAACCGGCGCCACAGGAGCGACTGGGATTGCCGGAGCAGCCGGCGATACCGGCCCAACTGGCCCGATCGGACCTGAAGGCCCAACTGGTCCGCAAGGGGTGCAGGGCATACAAGGACCGGAAGGTGAACCGGGAGCAACGGGTGAAACAGGCGCAGCTGGACCGACGGGCCCGACTGGCGCGGGTGAACCCGGCCCGGCAGGTCCGACCGGGGCCGATGGCGAACCCGGCAATACCGGCCCGACGGGCCCAACCGGCGCGGGTGAACCCGGCCCGACAGGTCCGACTGGGGCCGATGGCGAACCCGGCAATACCGGTCCGACGGGCCCAACTGGCGCGGGTGAACCCGGCCCGACAGGTCCGACCGGGGCCGATGGCGAACCCGGCAATACCGGTCCAACGGGTCCAACTGGCCCGACCGGAGCGGGTGGCGCTGGCGAGCTTGAAAATCTTGTTGACGGCAACGCGGATGGCTCGGTGCGGGGGATTCATACGGCGACCGATTACACGATGGGTATTGACGCTGTCGCGCTCGGCACGGATACCACGGCAAGCGGAGAGGATTCGTTCGCACAGGGTTCCGGCTCCCGGGCGACCGCCTTCAGTGCCGTCGCGGTCGGGGAAGGCGCCTACGCCAATAGGGAAGCCGCGTTTGCCGAGGGGTTGAACACTACCGCGCAAGGGATAGCCGCCCACGCCGAAGGAAGCGGAACGAGAGCTACGCAGAACTATGCGCATGCCGAAGGGCAGAATACGACCGCGTCTGCCGTGGCGGCCCACGCGGAAGGGCAGAGCACCAGCGCTGCCGGCGCCGGATCCCACGCCGAGGGCAACGGCAGCGAAGCCAGCAATGTGTATTCCCACGCGGAAGGCCTCAGCACCCATTCCGACGGCACGGCCTCCCACGCGGAAGGCATCACCACCACCGCCAGCGGCGCCGCCACGCATTCGGAGGGCACAAACACGACGGCCGGTGGTGATTCGGCACACGCGCAGGGCTCCAACACGCAGGCAATCGGTAACTTTTCCGATGCGGGCGGATACTACACCATCGCGCAAAACAGCTACCAGACCGTCATCGGAAAATATAATACGGCCTCCAACCCGGCAAACAATGGCCTGCAGGTTGACGATGCCTTCATCATCGGAAACGGCACCGGCGCTGCCGCCAGGGCCAATGCGTTCCGCGTGACATTCGAAGGAGAGGTCTATGCCGCAACGAGCGTCTTCACCTCCGGCGCGGACTACGCCGAGATGTTCGAGTGGCTCGACGGCAACCCCGCGGGAGAGGACCGCAGGGGGTATTTTGTCACGCTGGAGGGCGAATATATCCGGACAGCCACAGACCAAGATGAATATGTCCTGGGTGTCATCTCCGCCAGTCCTTCTGTCATCGGAGATGCGCAGGGCTGCAATTGGCAGGGCATGTATCTGCGGGACGCATGGGGCGCCGTGATTTATGAATGGGCGGATCAGCAGCAGCGGCCCATGGTCAACCCGCAGTACAATCCCAATCTGCGCTATCTGCCCCGCACCCAACGCCCCGAATGGGCAAACGTAGGAATGATGGGAAAGCTGCTTATCCTGGATGACGGGAGCTGCCAACCCAACGAATATTGCCGGCCCAACGCCCAGGGGATTGGAACGGCCAGCGCGCGCGGGTACCGCGTGCTCAAGCGGTTCGGCGCGAACCAAGTGCTTATATGCCTGAAATGACATCACCAATCAACAACAAATAAAAGACCGCCACAAGCGAGCGGAGAACTAAAAGGGGAGCTGTTGAAACAAACAATCAACAAGCTCCCTGCCTTTTGACGGTGACTGTTTTTTTACGGTCTCGAAATTGAATTGTAGTCGATATCTGAACCCCCTGGGGCTGGACATCGGCTACATTTTTTATATAAAGCCTTATTCTATGCGGATATCAGGCTGCTAATTGGACGAGCTAAAGCTGGACACCATTTTGAAAAATCTGAGATCAGCACATAAAACACAGTTTTATTGTTCTCTTTCGAACCCCCATGTCCAGTTCGTTATTGGGCAGAAACCCTGTAGCGATCAGCAAAAGTAGCTTCGACCCGTTCTGGTGTCCTGCAACGTGGCTATGATTTCAGCATCCGACAAAAACTCCCCATTGACATCCCGCCCAATCCCTGCTATACTACTACTACAATAGAAAATCCCGTGAGGGAGTAGTTGGAGCGGTTCCCCGCTCGCAACGGATTGTTCGCCCGCGCGGCAAGTCAACACACTGGCCCCTCGGCCTGGCTTGTCTTAATTAACGAGACTCATGTATAGCGTTCGCTGTGCATGGTCTTTCTTTTTTCGCTCTTGTACAGCAGACGCTGTGCAGGGGCCTTTTTTATAGAATACATCCAAAGGAGAAGCTCAATGGACGCATTCATGGAATCAAAGAAAGCCGTACTCGAACGGCTGAGCGCAAACGCAAACACGGGACTATCCCCCGAGCAGGCCGCCGAAAGTGCGGCGCAGCATGGCCGCAATATGCTGACCAGAGCCAAGCCCGAATCCCTGCTCAGGCGGATATGGGGAGCCGCCACCGAGCCGATGATCCTCATGCTGATTGCCGCCGGGCTGATCGCGCTGGCGGTCAACGTCATCCGCGCATTTACGGACGGCGAGGCGGACTATTTCGAGGTAGTCGGGGTGTTCGCGGCCATTTCGCTGTCGGTGATCATCACCGTGGTGATGGAGGGCAGGAGCGCCAAGGCGTTTGAGGCCCTGAACAAAATCAACGAGGATGTCCTGGTCAAGGTGCTGCGCGGGGGCAGCGCCGTCATGCTCAACCAGAAGGACATCGTGGTTGGCGACATCCTGCTGCTGGCCACGGGAGATAAAATTCCCGCTGACGGCAGATTGCTAGAAAGCCAGGGCCTTTCCGCCGACGAATCGGCGCTAACTGGCGAAACGCTCCCCGCTGAGAAAAATGCGGATTGGCTGTCCGGCGACCTCAAAACGCCCATTGCCGAGCGGCATAACATGCTGTATTCCGGCACATATGTCACAAGCGGGTTCGGCAAGGTGATTGTCACGGCTGTCGGCGATGGCACCGAGTTCGGCAAAATCGCGCAGGAGCTAACCAGGGCCGGGAAATCCACCACGCCTTTGCAGGAGCGCTTGGGCCGCCTGGGCAAGACCATCACCATCTTCGGCATTATCGCCGCGTCCATCGTGTTCGCCGCGCAGCTCATTTCGTTCGCCATGCACGGCGGGCTGGTGTTCGACGAGGTGATGGAGGCGTTCGTCACAAGCATCGTGCTGATCGTGGCCGCCGTGCCCGAGGGTCTGCCGACGATTGTCGCGGTGTCGCTGTCCATCAATATCATTAAGCTGTCAAAGCAGAACGCGCTCGTCAAAAAGATGATCGCCTCCGAAACCGTGGGGTGCATCAACGTGATCTGCTCCGACAAAACCGGGACGCTCACCGAAAACAAAATGACTGTTGTTGGCGAAATCAGCAACGCGCGGATTCTGCGCAACGTCTGCGTCAACAGTACAGCGGACATCGGCGCGGGCGGCGCGTTCATCGGCAGCCCCACGGAGTGCGCGTTGCTGGTTGCGGCGGGAAAGACCGGGCAGAACTATCATGAAATTCGCAGCGGCGCCGAAGTCGCCCACGTGTTTCCGTTTTCCTCGGAAGAAAAGGATATGACCACGGTTGTGCGGGAGGGCGGCGGCTATGTCGCCTACACCAAGGGAAGCCCGGAGAAAATCTTCCGCTCATGCGGCCTTTCAGGGGAACAGCAGCAGAGCATTGCCGCCGAGATTGAGGGCTATCAGAAAAAAGCTTGCCGGGTAATCGCTTTCGCGCACCGGGTATTCGATGAATGCCCCGCGTTTGAAGAAGCAGCAGTCGAAAGCGGCATGGTGTTTGACGGCTTCGCCTCCATCGCAGATCCGCTGCGCGCCGACGTGTACGAGGCAGTGAGTAATTGCCGCCTGGCCGGGGTGGATTTGAAAATTCTCACGGGCGACAACATCGTAACGGCCACAGCGATTGCGAATGAGCTGCACGTCCTGGACGACAGCCACATCGCAATGGAAGCACGTGACATTGAAACGCTGCCGGATGATGAATTGCTGGCATTGTTGCCGAAAATCAGCGTAATCGCCCGCAGCACACCCACCATCAAAATGCGCGTGGTAAACCTGCTGAAATCCCAGGGCAACGTCGTGGCTGTCACAGGCGACGGCATCAACGACGCGCCCGCGCTGAAGAACGCCGACGTGGGCATAGCCATGGGCATCTCCGGCACGGAGGTTTCCAAGGAAGCCAGCGACATCGTGCTGCTCAACGATTCCTTCTCCACCGTCGTCAACGCCATCCAGTGGGGGCGCGGCATCTACGAGAACTTCAAGCGCTTCATCAGCTTCCAGCTGACGGTCAATGTCGCCTCGGTGATCGTGGTGCTGACCTCCATCCTGATGAACCTGAAAGCGCCCTTCACCGCCTTGCAGCTGCTGTGGATCAATATCATCATGGATGGCCCGCCCGCGCTGACCCTCGGGCTGGAGCCGATACACGATGACTTGATACGGCAGTCGCCCGTCCGGCGCAGTGACAATATCTTGTCTAAGCGCCTGCTTGCCAAAATCGGCATAACAGCGGTATACATGTCGGTCATATTCCTGCTGCAATACACCCTCAATTTCCTGGGCGCGGCAACGGAGCAGATGCCCACGGTGCTGTTCACACTGTTTGCGCTGTTCCAGCTGTTTAACTCGTTCAATTGCCGGGAGCTTGGCTCGGTGAGCATCTTCAAGAACCTGCTGAAAAATCGGCTCATGCTGCTGGTGGTGGGGATCACGTTTGTACTGCAAGTGTTGATCATCCAGTTCGCTGGGGCGTTCTTTGGGACGGTGCCGCTGCCGCTGGATCTGTGGCTGAAGATATTCGGCGTGGCCGGGAGCGTTGTGATGGTATCGGAGGCAGTGAAACTGAGGATGTGGGCCGGACGGATGAGAAGGCGCTGCACAGGGTAAGTGGAAGCACTGAAAAAATATATTGACAAATGCCTATCTATCGCATATAATATTACATAGACGAATATCAATGCAAGGGTGATTCAAATGAACCAGTACGCAGCAAACGCAAACCTGTTCAAAGCGCTGTGCGATCCAAACCGGCTGATGATCGTGGATATGCTCTCCTGCGGCGAGCTTTGCGCCTGCCGGATATTGGAGCGCTTTCACATCACGCAGCCGACGCTTTCCCACCACATGAAAACCCTCTGCGACTGCGGACTGGTGCTGTGGCGCAAGGAGGGGCGGTGGATGTACTACTCCCTGAACGGAGAGAAAGTCCAGCAGTTGAAGGACTGCTTGGAATCAGTAACAACAGCAAAAGAAAATTGTATCTGTAAAGGAGCGTGTGATTGTGGTTGTGCAAAGTAAAGCAAAAGACGCGGTGGCCTGCTTCAACGACGGCTTCAACTGCGCTCAGGCCGTGTTGTCCACCTATTGTGAGCAGTTCGGCCTGGACAGGGAAACCGCCCTGCGGATCGCCTGCGGGCTTGGCGGCGGGATGGGCAGGCTGCAAGAAACGTGCGGGGCCGTGTCGGGGGCCTATCTGGTTATCGGGCTGAAATACGGCCAATGCGCAAAAGACGATGCGGCGGCAAAAGAAAAAACATATGCTCTGGTGCAGGAGTTCGCCCGGCGCTTCGAGGCAAAGAACAAATCCACGAACTGCCGCGCACTTCTGGGCGTTGATCTGATCGGCGGCGATAGGCAGACGGCCTCGGCGTGTGTGAAACAAATCTGCCCCAAGATGGTACAGGATGCCGCTGAAATCTTGGAATCGTTGCTATAAAGGAGGTTGCTTACCATGCCCTGTTCCAGCGCAAACGATATGCGCAAGCAACAGGAATGTTGCTGTCCGAAAAAGACCTGCCCCAACAACGGGCGCTGCTGCGCCTGCGTGATCAAGCACAAGGAAACCGACAGCCTGCCGTTCTGCCTATTCCTCGACAACGGCGGCGATAAGAGCCTGGCGAACTACTACCGCAAACTGAAAGAGCGGTTTGACGAAACGGAGGTGCCCGCATGAAAGTCTACATTGATAAGCGCAAATGCTACTCGGATAACCGCATATGCAAGCCCCTGACCGAGTGCCCGGCGCAGGCCATCGCCTGGGTTGAGGACGAGGATGAACCGCTCGGCTCCCGCATGGAGATTGACCACGACAAATGCACGGGCTGCGGGATTTGCGTACCGCTGTGCTGCGGCGACTGCATTGAACTCCGATAAATTCAAAACACAATACAAGGAGGCTCTACATGGCAGATCGCAATGAAGAAGTAAGGCAATTCATCCGGGAAAGGTACGCGGGGGTGGCGAAGGGCGCACAGTCCTCCTGTTGCGGCGGCGGGTGCAGCTGCGGCGGCCCACAGGAAACAGCCGCCCTGCTGGGCTATGACGAGGGTGATCTTTCTAATGCGCCGTCCGCGTCCAACATGGGATTGGGCTGCGGGAACCCCATCGCCATTGCCGCCCTGAAAGAGGGCGAAACCGTTCTCGACCTTGGCAGTGGCGGCGGCTTCGACTGTTTCCTGGCGAGAAAGCAGGTCGGCGAAACGGGCCAAGTCATTGGCGTGGATATGACCCCCGACATGATCGCCCTCGCAAGGAAGAACGCGGCGGAGATGGGCTACACGAACGTGGATTTCCGGCTGGGCGAGATTGAGCATCTGCCCGTGGCCGATGGCAGCGTGGACGCGATCATCTCTAACTGCGTGATCAATCTCTCGCTGGATAAAGAGCAAGTTTTCCGGGAGATGTTCCGGGTGCTAAGGCCGGGCGGCAGGATTTCCACGTCTGACGTTGTGGCGATAGCGGAAATCCCCCAGGGCCTGCGGGACGATTTCGGGATGATCGCCAGTTGCATCGGCGGCGCGGAACACATTGATATTATTAAGGCGATGCTGCAAGAGGTGGGGTTCGGTGACATTCGCTTGTATCCCAAGGAAAACAGCGCGGAGATCGTGAACTCCTGGTTACCCGAGGGCGGGCTTGACAGCTATATCGCTTCCTATATCATGGAGGCGGTGAAACCGGGTTGCTGTTGCGCGGGCGGGTGCTGCTGCTAAATACCGCTCGGAAAAGACTTGATTTTTTCTGCAGGCTGTGGTAAAATAAGCGTAACCGCCAAATGTGTGTTCACCTATGAATAAAGCTCCTCCTGTGCTATACTGCGAGCACGGGAGGAATTCATATGGACGAGCAAGACAAGAGCACCTGCAAGCATTGCGGAGGTGCATCTTTTTCAGAGTACCATTACATCAAGAAAGACAAAAAATAACACCAAGAGGGCCGCCCGGTATGGGTGGCCCTCTTGGTCAAAAAGCGCTATATCAAAGGATTCCCGCGTTCAACCTCTTTTGTAAGGGCAAGCACGCCGGGCGGGAAATCGGCCCACCAGCGCTCGCGTCACCTTCTTTCGTTTTTATTATAGCTCAAGCCCTGAATGAAGTCGAGAACATTCTTTCTGTAGGTCTTGATAAAGGCCAATAAAAATAATTTCCCTTGCCATATCAAGACAAGGGAAATCTTTATGCGCTGCGCTCAATGCCTATTCAGCCCTCTAAATTCCTCAGCCAGTCCCGCGAGCATGGCCACTTGCTCATCCGTCACTCCGGCCTCGGCGCGGCCAGTTCATGCGGCTGGCTGATTTCCAACGTGCTCACGCGCTCCATCCCCGGCGCGGCTTGCGAAAGCCTCACGCTGGTTTCCATCGCGATAGCCATGTTTAAGTTTGATCGGAAAGCGCGTCCATCCGAGCCGCCAATTCCTGAACAGCTTTCCAGCAGACAGCAATCATGCTGTAAAGCTTGACGCCGTTGCCGTCCTCGGCCAGGACGCAGGCGGGCGGCGGGGCGTAGCCGTCACCAATTACAAAGCCCAGGCGTTCGGGAGAAAGGGTCGGCTCGCTGGGCGGCGCGGGGGCGCGGATAGGCGCGGGCTCGCCGTCCTCCAGGGCCTGCGGGGCCGGGCGTTCCCGGCTTTCAATCGGCGGCATGGTGTAGCGGTACTGGTACAGCGTCGCGTCCCGGACGACGGCGAGGGCGCTGCCCGCAGCTTGTATCTCCTTTTTCTGCTCGGCTCTGGAGGAATTGTTGAGGCCGCTGGTGCTGCAATAAGCGCGCTCGGTGTTCCCGATATAGAACTGCACATAGTCCGCCGCATATATCGTGGCGGCATAATAGGTGCGCAGGCCGTAATTCATGCGGGCGCTGTACCGTTGCGCATTATACCCCAAATCCAGCATGGAATAGCCGTTGATCGTGTAGGCGTTGCCGTCCTGCGAGGCGTTGACCGTCGTAAAAGTTGGGTTTGCGGGCAATGTAGAGGACGTGGGCCACGGCGGATTGGTGACGCTTAGGTTCGTGCAAGTCACTGTGCCGGAAACCATAAAGCCGCCGCTGTGCGCATAGGCGCGTTCCGTATAGAGGCTCACGCGGCTGGCCCCGTACACCGCCGACGAGTAGTTGTTGCGCAGCCCGTAATTTACCCGGAACACGCTGCTCGTAATGTTCAGTGCGGAATACCCGTTGAAGGTATAGCCGGGGCTGTCCGAGGAGAGCGAAAAAAAATAACGGCGGGCTGTCCTTCCAGGTGGATTCGGATGAGATCGGCGGCGTGGTGTCCTACCTCGGGCAGTACGGCGTGAAGAAGCTGGAGAGCGCACCGCCCACCCTGGAGGACCTGT
>Ga0082212_10009090_pt1 | contig 12850 bp, 11 predicted proteins | sample TergutNt197P3_FD_71548 | JGI IMG/M metagenome (GOLD analysis project Ga0082212, IMG submission 71548) | Neocapritermes taracua P3 segment gut microbial communities from Petit-Saut dam, French Guiana - Nt197 P3 | ecosystem: Host-associated > Arthropoda: Insects > Digestive system > Gut ... | reverse complement strand
CTATATTTTTATTATAATTTGCGTAACAGTATAAACAGCCATTCACGCAAGTGTTATACATACCTATATCAATGCTTGCTACACAGCCACACTCAAGTCGTTGATTTTTATCTTTTTCTACATCCAATTTGCTTGATAAAAGACTTGAAAATAAGCGGTTGTCAACACAGCGAGCGTGTTCAATCCCATATTCGTGTAAGTCGATTTTTTCAGCACAGGTATCTATTATCAAACCGTATTCATGTGCAATAGAAGCAAGCGCAGAGGCGACATCTTTTTGTGCTTTTACGGGAAAATCCATTAGCTTCAGTTCGCTAATATTACTTTTTAACCCTTTATAGTCAGTGTCGATAAAACTTATAGTTACCCTCTTAGTATATTTATTTAACTTCTCGGCTATTATTCTAAACGCATGAATATGATAATCCGGCGTGTATTTTTCGTTCAGCAAAATAGGGTCATATCTCCAAATAATCCTGTCGACGCCAATAATATCTGAGACTTTCTTAAACGCCGAAAATATATCAGTGCTTTTTTGAGGTAAATTCTGTTCGACATCCTTTCCATACGACGTTATCGTGAATTGAAAATAGTACATATAATCACGCAATTCTTTAAGCCGCTGAATCATAGGGGTAGGATTCTACGTCCATAAAACTATACCGTCAACAACATCAGGAGTAATTTTTATCCGGCTTATTTGGCGATAATTCATCGGATTGCGTACTAAAACAAAACCCTCTTTGATTCGGTTAAAAAACCAATCGGAATAAAATGTTGGTATATCCGTCCGCCTGCTTGCACTTAAAATCATATCTTCACTCCACTTCTATTATCAGATTTATACATTTTTGAGCTTAATCCTTTCGTGCTGGTTCATTTGAAGTAACAAGCGAAAAATGATCCCGAAAATTCTCATTCAGCATTTTCTCTATAAAAGCTTGTTCGCGAATTTTTTTAGGCAAATCACCTTTTCCGTAAATCATCAAAATAATAATTCTTCCGGCTACATTATCCAAAAAAGCGATGCACCTATTGCCGGACGATTTGGAGGATTCCAACAGTAATATCCCATTGTCTTCCTTTATAGTCTTTTTCAAATCTTCTTAAATAATGGCGCTTAGCATAATCGTCGAATGTCACGACGAAAAGATTATTGTCATTAATCAATAGGTGCGTAAACATGATTGGGATTTTCCTGTACTATTAAGCTATAGGGTATATACTCGCCATCTCGGCACATTTTCCACGGCTTTTGTTCATGGGTGAAATTGACAATTTCACTGGTTCGTTTATCGTGCCAAAATGTGCAAATTTTGTCCAACATACTTTTATCTTCTTCCGAAAGGCTATTATACTCGTTTTCTATCGTTGTAGACTTGATCATTAGGGCATAATCAAGGGGTTCAATATTAATTTTACCCTTCTCATACAAATCATCTGTCAATTCAAAGAAAATATCAGCTACCGGCCCATAATCACGGCGAACGTAACGAACCCCACTCATCGGAATGAGTTTTTCATAAAAGCAACTGAAATCAGCAAGATAGAGCAATTTAGCCAGCTTCGTCTTGGGTATGCCTTTCGGAAAATAGCGAAGGATATAAAAATACATCTGCTTAAACTTTTCGCTATTGCGCGGCTGATCAAAAAATTCGGCAACCGGTACACAAAAATACGCCGATAGTTTTTCAAGTTCGCTTGTAGTTAAATCGCGCTTTCCGTTCGTCACATTGATATAAGTGGTGCGGCTCACACCGAGTACATCGGCTATCTGCTGCTGAGTAATGTTTCGTGAAATACGAATTTTTTCAATATTGACTGCTACATCAACCATAGTCGTGTCACCCTTTCCTAAGATAACGACATTATACCTTATCCAAACAGATATGTCAACATACAATTACAATAATGTCAAGTATTCCCTACATTAATAATCATTATGTATAAAAATTAGCTAATACTCCATTTTGTCAATGCGATTTTGTGTTCCTTTAGCACCATTAGGATCGTACTCTTCCTCTTGAATCATTAGGCAACTTGCAGTAGAATATCTTTGTCCGGTTGGACAAAGGACGTTTTAAATATATGATAACACTTCAAAACATCAATAAGACTTTCCGTGTCGCCAAACGGCAGGCCGGGTTCGGTCGCGCTGTGAAGGCGCTATTTTCGCGTGAATACGAAACAATCCACGCGCTTAATGACATCAGCTTTACCATCGGGGACGGTGAAATGGTGGGCTATATCGGCCCCAACGGAGCGGGCAAAAGCACAACCATCAAAATCATGTGCGGCATACTAACGCCGGACAGCGGAGCTTGTGACATTGACGGAAGAACGCCGTGGAAAGAACGCACTGCCCATGTCCGCGAAATCGGCGTTGTATTCGGTCAGCGCAGCCAGCTTTGGTGGGACGTTCCGATTATCGACAGCTTTGAATTGATACGCGATATTTACAAAGTGGACGAAAAATTATTCAAAAACAATCTTGATGAATTGACCGAGCTTCTTGACCTTAGCGAATTGCTTAAAACGCCGACACGTACCTTGAGCCTTGGCCAGCGTATGCGTTGCGAAATCGCCGCGTCGCTGTTACATAGTCCGAGAATATTATTTCTTGATGAACCGACAATCGGGCTTGACGCGGTTTCAAAAATTGCTGTCCGGCAATTCATAAAAAAGCTGAACGCCGAACATGGCACGTCGGTTATTTTAACGACACATGATATGCAGGATATCGAAGCGCTAACCGAGCGAATCCTGTTGATAGGAAAAGGGAATATTCTGCTTGACGGAAGCCTTGACGAATTGAAAAAACGCTCGTCGGAACGTAAAACACTTGTGGTCGAGTACAACGGAATTGCACCCGAAATATGCGAGGGTATGACGTTATCCCAAGCAAAACTTTCCGAAGGAAAGTTGGAAGGGCGGCTTGTTATCGTGCTTGACCCCTCTGTTATGTCTGTTTCTGACGCAATCGCCCGGCTTGCCGCGCAGACGGAAATTACCGATGTTTCGGTTGCGGGAATCACCGCTGAGGAAATGGTCGCCGCGCTGTACAGGGAGTACCGAATATGAGGTTTTCATGAAAATGTATTTGGCATTATTCCGGATCCGGTTTATCAACGCGCTTCAATACCGGGCGGCGGCACTGGCGGGAATGGTTACGCAATTTGTGTGGGGCTTCATGGATATTTTCGCTTTCGCCGCTTTTTATCGCGCCAATCCGGCCGCTTTTCCGATGGAGTTTTCCCAAACCGTTACTTATATATGGATGCAGCAGGCGTTCCTCGCGTTATTTATGATGTGGTTTTGGGAAAACGATATTGCCGCCGCTATTTTAGAGGGTTCGATTGCTTATGAAATGGTTCGCCCGATCGATTTATACAGCCGCTGGTTTTGCCAAGCCGCCGCAAATCGGCTGGCGCGGGCGATGCTACGCTGCGCTCCGATTTTGATTGTTGCGTTCATCGTGCCGGAACCTTATCGAATGTCTTTACCGCCAAACGTGGGGCAGCTCTTTTTATTCTTGCTTTCGGCGGCACTTTCGCTCGGCGTTGTGGTTTCGTTTTCAATGCTGATGTATATTTCGCTCTTTTATACGCTTTCGCCGATGGGGGTAAGAATTATTGTCGCCGTTTTGTCTGATTTCCTCGCGGGCGCAACAATACCTCTGCCGTTTTTCCCGGATCCGGTCCGCGCCGTGGTTGAGCTGCTGCCGTTTGCGTCAATGCAAAATATGCCGTTACGGATTTACAGCGGCAATATCGCCGGAGCGGACGCTTGGCGCGGCATCGTTTTACAAGTTTTTTGGCTGGCGGCGTTATTGCTGATCGGACGGCTTGCCATGAACCGCGCATTGAACAAAGTAATTGTGCAGGGGGGTTAGTATGAAGAGTTTATCTAAGATGAACCTGCCGCTTCGCGGCAGGATGGACAAAGGTCCGCCATCAAAGATAAACTAGTCCCGCTACGCGGGCGCTCTTCATACGGGAAGAATGTCGCAAGCGCCATTCTTTCGGCGAAGCAAGGCTTCGTTTGCTATTTTAGTCACGCAAAGCGTGACATAGGAGTTACTATGCGGCTGTATTTAAGGTTTTTCGCCATGCACTTAAAAAGCCAGATGCAATACAAGGTTTCATTTTTCTTGACCGCGCTCGGACAATTTCTTATTTCGTTCACGGCTTTTCTCGGCATATATTTTATGTTCTCGCGCTTTAACACCGTTGAGGATTTCGCTTTTGAACAGGCTCTTTTATGCTTCGCCGTTGTGCTGATGGCTTTTTCGATGGCGGAAATGCTCGGACGCGGTTTTGATTTATTTCCACGCATGATCAGCAACGGCGAATTCGACCGCGCACTCGTCCGGCCAAGAAACGTCATTTTTCAAGTTCTTGCTTCCAAAATGGATTTTACCCGGCTCGGCAGGCTGATTCAAGCTATTCTTGTCTTTTGTTACGCGATTCCGAATAGCGGCATCGCGTGGACATTGGCTAAAATCTTTACGCTTTGCCTAATGGTTATTTGCGGAAGCTTAATATTCTTCGCGCTGTTCCTTGTGTATGCGGCGTTTGCTTTTTTTACCATCGAAGGACTAGAATTTATGAATGTGCTTACCGATGGCGGGCGCGAGTTTGGACGTTATCCATTCTCTGTGTACGGCAAAAATATCTTGCGTTTTCTCACGTTCGTTGTTCCATTGGCGTTGTTCCAGTATTATCCGCTGTTATATTTGCTAGACAGGGAACAAAGCGCGTTTTTTATGTTTATTCCGCTGATAGGGTTGCTGTTCTTATTGCCAAGCTATGCTTTTTTCCGTATCGGCTTACGGCGGTATCAATCCACCGGGTCGTAAGGCCGCTAATCTTATTGATTTCCAGATAAGGTAAAATCAAATACCGTCGTCAGGGATTGATTGTCGGGAAGCAAGGCACAAATGAAAAGCCGGTCGCCTTCAACCCATGAATGAAAGCCGGTCTCAGCCGCAAAATTATATGATTCCGCCTCTAAGACATACCAGGCATTGCCATGATAATCGATTAGGGTGATCAAATCATCGTAGATTAATAAAGCGCAGCCTGAGAAAAATAAACGCCGCGAAAATCGCCTGAAAACCGGGTCGGCATAATCCTTTAGATAGCGGAAATTACCATGATAATCAACGAAATACATCTTTTCACCGGCCTTGTAAAAAAAGTAGCTGCCTAAACCCTCAATATAACCCAAAATTCCGCCTGAATCGACTTCCAGTAATTCAGTTACTGTTTCGCTATAAACATGAATTGATAAAATGCGCAATTTGCCGCTTTTAATTTCTTCTTCCCATAAATAAAACACCGATTCATCCGCTTTGCCGCTCCAGCTAATATAGCCTTCATCCTGCGTATGCGGACCCGGAAGATAACTGATTTTCTCTGATTCCACATCCACAATTGCCAGCAAACTGACAATATCGTCAGTTACCGCCAGTTTGCGGCCATTGTCCATCAAAAACGCAGCAAAACGGCGCGAAGGGAAGGGTTCGGCCACGCCCAATTCACAAAGCAAATCTTTCGTTTCATTTGTGGCTACATTATATAAAACAAAGGTCTGATAGGACTGGCGCATTTGAATTTCCACCCATATCCAATTACCATCATAAACGCAGACAGGCTCTGCTACGCCATCCTCACGCCAATAATCCTCATCACGATAGTCTTCAAGCAGAATAAACCGGTTATCGTGGATAGCGTATAAACCATTGATTGAAAAAGCGTATTGATCCGGTTAGTGCAAACCATGATGTACCGCACCTTCGATCCGCATCGATAAAATCTCGTCATAACCGCTGCCGGTGAACACAAAGGCTTTGTCCTCATTAAGCATGAACTGAGAAACCGGTTCGTTTGACTTATATTCAGAAGCTTTAAAGTGGTCGATTGATAACTTACCACCATAATTAAAGATATTCCCGTTCATATCCTGTGGCTCTGCTATGTGTCCGGGTGAGTCATCCGGCGCAGGCAGTGGTGAAAAATTATCCTTCAGGATATCGTATTCCATGCTTTTTGTCCGGAAATTATACCTGACCGCCGCCGTTACATGAAACTCGCTGTAAGCCTCGGAACCAATCAAATCACCCAGAAGAATAGCGCCAAATTCAAACGTTTCGTTATCAAGCCAGCGGAAGTACCGTTCGCTGCTATAATCGAGGATATACTCGCCGTCCGCCCCCGCTATGTCACAATAATTTTCAAAATCAATCCGCTGCCAAATCGCATGGCCTAAATCTTTTGCAATCAGGTTCCGCGCACTGTGGATGAGCTCGCTGCTTACATACCCTTCGATTGGATCAAAGATGGTGACATATGAGCTTTTGTTAGAAATGGTATGAACGGCAAGCAAATTTTTATCCGGTGACAGAACCATGTCCCTTATATACATTTGCGGGTAAGGGAATCCAAAGTATTGTTCCAGCACATCGTTTCTTATGCGCCATAGCCGATTATAGGTTCCGTAATCGGAATAGCCGTTAAAGGTAGCGAATATCATCGAACCGTCGGCAAGATGAAAAATACGCTCGTCATCAAAAGCTTGCGTAAGCACCGCCAGGGCAAACGCGGCGGCATCCGTTATTTGCTCATCTTCACTTTTAAGAAACGGGGTAATTGCGCGGATGGCATCCTCGCGGATATCTTCATCGTTGTAGTATTCAACCAATTTATTGATCGCAAAAAGCTGTGTATACCAATCGCTGGTTTTTAAGCCGTCGAAATAAACCTTTGCCCCTTTTTCCTCAGCGATCGAATCCGCAATAGCCATTTGATCCGGCGTAAGCCACCTAAGGTAAAAAGCGTTCAGGCTTTCTTGCACATAATTTGCCGCAAAGCCGGTCGCCGCCAGGATGAAAACTGCCATACAGGCCGCAACGGACAGCAAACGGAAGCGTCTGATTTTTTTTGCATGGCCGCTTACATCCGCTTGCGGCGCGGCTTCTTTGATATACTTATCGTCTATTTCGCCGATGGAACGTAACAGCTTTTCGTTTTTCATATTCCGATGCCCTCGCTTTCCAAAAAGGTTTTTAGTTCATTCCTTAACCGGAACAAGGTCGATTTAATTTGGCTTTCACTTGTTTTTGATTTTTCGGCGATCTCTTTGATTGATAAAAGATACCAATAGCGCCTTAAAAAAGTAACCCGCTTTTGCTTTGGCAGATGTTTAAGGAATTTGTTCAGCATTTCCCTAAGCTCATTTTCTTCTGCTTCCTGTTCAACACTGATGCCGGAAATGATTTCATCTAATTCAGATAATGCCAGTTCGGTCTGTCCGCCCTTTCGCTTTGCGGCGGAATAATATTTATACTTATCCAACGAAAGGTTACGCATTATTTTTCCCAAAAAGGTGGACAAGCAGTTAGGACGGGATGGCGGCATGGCATTCCAGGCACGAAAGTATGTATCATTTAAGCACTCTTTGGCATCCTCGTTGTCATGCAGGATATTGAACGAAATGGAATGCAGATAGCGTGCATATTTTGAAGCCGTTTCGTCAATCGCCATTTCCGAACGCTGCCAATATAAATCAATGATTTTCAAGTCTTCCATCCTTAAATCCTTTCTTTTCAATATGACGCTTGAAAAGCCTTTCATCTATATACACGATAAAAATATAATTTCGTTGCGCGATTGCGCGGAATTAAAATCTTTAATAATAATGCTTATGCGCCAGCCATTCATTTTTCAAAATGGCATAATCCAAGCGGTCTTTCATTTTTCCGTCATGGTAGGCCGCATTGGTCCGCTCGCCTTCTTTTCTGAACCCCGTTTTATCCATAACCTTTTGCGTGGGGATATTGTCCTTGTAACAACCGGTTGCTATCCGGATGCAGCCATCCTGTGAAAACGCAAATTCCAGTAAGCTTTTGACTGCTTCGGTGACATAACCGTTGTTTTGGAACTCCGGCATGATGAACCAGCCCATCGGATCGGCGATTTTCCCCAAGGGTGTGGTTGCTTCTATTTCATATCCCACTGCACCGATCAGCTTGTCTTCGCCTGCTTCTTTCAGCGTAATGCAATAACGACGCGCATGATTGCTGCGGCTTAGTTCGATGGCATTTTTCAGGCTTTCCCGTGATTCTGCGAACGTCTTTGTGGCAATATCATCGAGAAAGTACATATTTTGTCGGTCGGAAAGCAGTTGGTGATATTCCGGCAAATCTGATTCTTTGTAGGCTCTGAGTATCAAACGTTCCGTTTCAAGTGTTTTCATAACCATCTTCCTCTTTATTTTTTAGCATAAAATAACCAAAGGATGCCGGGGAAAGCGATTTTTTCCCTTTTCCGGAAGCATATATGCCCGCATAGGTTCCGGTAAAACCTCTCCCGACCACCTCACAAGCTAAAAACCTCGTTGACGCACTGCCCAGCCAGATTTTATCTGCTTCCGTATGTCCGTAATAGAAATGATATTTCAGCCGATCCGCAATTACTTTTATATATAGCGGGCCTTCCTTTACTTCCACTGTGGCGGCAACCTGGAAAAAATCATCGGCCCGTTTTTCCAATGCCAATACACAACGCCCATTTATTTTTTTCTTCACCACTTTATAATAAAATTCACCCGTTATAAAGATAACCAAACCCGCTTCTTCATTTTCATGAAGCGGTTGATATTCGAACGAGGCCGCAATCTCACATTCGTAATATCTTTGCCTGCGGCATAATAAGGCAGGGGAATCCATGTCATGAATTTCATAACAATTACCCCATAATGTCATGAACCCTTTTTTGTACTCTAAATCATAATCCTGCAAATAAGGATTTCGTAAATAATTCCAATGAAAGCCGATTTCTTTTTCATCAAAATGATCGGTTTCCCTTTCTTTCGTAACCGGAACGCTCGGCAAAAGCGGGCCTTCCGATTTTCGTTCAATCCATTGGCCTCCATTCACTAGCGGCCAGCCCTTTTCATCCCAAGTGACTGGCGAAAGAAAGGTTTCTCTGCCAATATGCGTCATATACTTTTGGGCAATCCGGATTCCATGATAAATAATCCACCAATTTCCCAGATGGTCTTCGACTAAATCACCGTGGCCTGTGCAATGGACCTCGAGATTTCTTGACTGCATATTTGTGAGGACCGGATTTCGCGGACAGGATTCAAAAGGCCCCCAAGGCGTTTTGCTTCTTGCAATCGTTACCATATGGGTGAAGAATGTTCCGCCCTCGGCAATCATCAGATAATAATAAGTGCCAATCTTATATAAATGTGGCGCTTCCGGGCTTTTGCCGCCTGATCCATTCCAAATATGCTTTAGCTCGCTCGAAAGCCGGCCGGAACGAGTATCCAGCTCCGCTTGGGCAATTCCCCAGGAACCGTTCGCGTCCGGGCAGCTTACGGTATAATAAACTTTGTCCCCATCAAATGTTAGCGAGGGGTCAATTCCGTCCGCCGAAAGCCAGACCGGGTCAGACCATTCTCCCGCCGGATTCTCGGCGGTAACATAAAAATTGCCTTTCCCATTTACGTTGGTGGTTATCATATAAAAGCTTCCTTGATGATACCGCAACGTCGGAGCCCATATTCCGCCCGACGGCATCACGCCTTGCAGGGGAATTTGCGGCTCTCTTGTAAGGCAATGGCCAATCTGTTCCCAATGAATCAAATCCTTGCTATGGAAAACCGGAACACCCGGAAAGTATTCGAAGGAACTCGTTACCAGATAATAATCCTGATTCACTCTGCAAATGCTAGGGTCGGGGTAGAACCCTGATAATATTGGGTTGCCGTATTTCATTTGGCCGTTCTCCCTTTTTTTCATAAAAAATTTTAAAATTTATTCCTCACCAAAAAATAAATCTTAATCACCATCAAAGCAAAACTGTATGACAGCAATGTCAGAACCGTGGATAAAACAATTGATCCACCATTTTTGCTCATCCTACAAATTCAAAAAGCTTACATTTAAACACACTCAAAAATCTCATCAGCGATTCCTTTTGCTTTTCGCTCATCAAATCCAATCAGCTTCGCAACTACAAGCAAATCTTTTCATCCCGGATTTCTGCCATTTCCATGGGTTGTTGCATGTTCACCACCGATGAATAAAAAACACATTAAAGCACATTATCCGAAATAATTTTTCAATTTCGCGATAATCTTTCGTCAAAATCATCGTCAGCCTAATCTGTGCGGGCGTTATTTCATTCTGTAGCACACACGAAACCAAATACTGTGCAGGCTGTATCAAGCGTAGCCGAATTGCAATGGTGAGATTACAGGAAATGCGTCGATTGACGCAGTGCAGGGGGAATCTACTCTCTCACACTATGTAAAAACAGCTACCAATTGAAAATCTCATTTTTCTTATTCTGCTTAACAGATAAAGACTTACTTAATTCTCTCCTTCTTTTTTCGAGATCATTTAGTCTTTTTTCAGAGACTTTTAACTTATCCTCCAACTTTTCTATTTTTTGGGATGAGCGACTACAGGCATCAAGAGCAGAGTCCCTTGAAACTTTCGCCATTGTAGCTTCATAAGAATTTGCTCCAAGTTGATTGTACATGATCGCACTTCTATAATTAGAGCTGGCGTCTTCATAGTCGATTTGAAATTTTCTCAAATAACCCTGTTCTTTGTAAACCTCTTCACTTAAATCATTAATTTCATTTCTTACTCTGTCTATATCGCCATCAATCTTCTTTATTTCTTTGAGTCTTTGGTCCTCTTCTTTCTGTTCACTTAAAATTTTCTTTGCCTTATCAAGGCATTCTTTAGCTTGGAGTGCCAAAGAATCGCCATTTATAGAAGCTTTCTCAAAAAAAGGTATGGCACTCTCATAATCATTTTCAGTAAAAACCATCTTGCCAATACGGAAAAAGAAGTTTGGCGGAATACACTCATTGCATCTCGAAATTCCACTACGCAAATAACTAACTCCTAAAGGATAATTGCGATCTACCCATTTTCCCAAGCAGTATATTTCGCCAATACACAACATGGCAATTGGATTCTTCTCGTTATCTGCAGCGTTTTTAAGCACCTTAATGATTTTATCAATGGAATGGGAAAGTTTGTCATTGACATATAAATGACAATAGGCACTAGAGTGTCCGCTGGTCGAAGCTTTTTCGAGCCAATGAAAAGCTTTTTCTTCATCCTTCACATTTTCTTCGTATAGATATAAATATCCTATATCGAATTGGCAATCAATATCCCCTTGCTCTGCTGCCATTTCGAACCATTTTATGGCAGTATGAATGTCCTTTGGTGCTAATCTGCCTCCCAACTCTTTTTGTGCAGATGCATACCCACTCTCTGCTGATTGTGTTAACCAAACTAAATACTGTTCCATATCTTCTTTTTTAAGATACCAAACTGCATTATCATATTTTTCTTTAGGCGTTCCCTGTGAAGCTAACTCATTTCGATGGCTTTCATCTTTTTCATTAATTGCAACTTTATGGGCGGCATCTACCTTTTCCCCTTCCGTTTCAACCTTGCTTATCAATTCATTTGCTTGCGTTGCCATTGATTGCGCCACCTGAACAGAATCTGTTGTTTTTATCCCTGACAAACATTTTTCTATTTCAGCAATTAACTCCTTTGCCTTGTGGATTGCGACGCATGACTTTTCTGATGCTTCCTCTGCTTTTACTGATATATGTGCCATTTCCAATGTTTCATTAAATAGGGCAATCGCATTTGCCAGGATGTCTTTTACCAAATTTACTGCTTCGCTCACTTCTTTTTCTGCTTGCAGATACTTGGATTCTTCATTTGCCGCTTCAATAAACAATTCCACAATCAACTCAGATTCTTTTATTGCTATTTTTACAGTTTCTTTCGCTTGGGATACAGCAGACTGCGCTTCATGTGAGGTAGTGGCTGTTTTGGCTTCGCCAACCCATTTCATTGTTTCTTCTGCCGCTTTTGCAGTTGATTTTGCCGAGAATTCTGCATCCGCTACTGACTTTCGGGCTATTTCTGTAATATATGTCGATTCCTTATTTGCTTCTATTTCAAGCGTTGATTTTTCAATAGCCTTTGTCGCTTTTTCGGCAACATCGTTTGCTTCTTTTTGTAATTGTACTAAATCGTTCTCTTCTTTTATTGCTTGATCAGCTAAGGAATTTACATCGCTCACCCTTTCATTTGCAGAAACGATCAACTCGCTAAATTGGGCATTTCTTGATTGAGCATCATTTTCTGTAGTTGCTGATGTAATTTCTGCCGCCAATTTACTAATATCTTCTCCAAGCATAATGGCTTCCTTAGCAACGTCAATCGCTTTGTTGGCTGTTTCTTTTGCTTTCGATGATGTAATTGATTTTTTATCAGCTCTTTCCGCCGATTTCAAAGCAAGTTTTATCGCATTATTCGCTTCTTTTACAGAAGCATTTGCAATGTTTCGTATGCGAGCCAACTTGATATCTTCACCATTAGCTTGGTCATATAAATTTCTTGCTTCTTCTGCGTCCGCAACGATGGCTTCAGCGAATACCTTCGCTTTTTGCGAAATCTCCAATGCTTTTTTTCGCGAACGCATAGCTTTCTTCTTTAGCTTTTTATCTGCCTTTTCTGCCAATGATACAGCTTTTTCTAATAATGATGTTGACTTATTTGCAACTGCGTCAGCTTCATTCAAAAGTTCTACTGCTTTCGTTGAAATATATTTTGATTTTAGCGCAGATGTAATTGTAGATTTTATTTTATCAATTAAATCTTTGGCCGAAAAAACTGCGTTGATTGCTTCCTTTGCAGTTTTTGATCGTTGCAATGCAATATAAATAAGGCTTCCATAATCCATAATTCCGGTTGAATCAACCAACTCTTTACGACCGCCGAAAGTTGTTTCGCCGA
>Ga0082212_10009089_pt1 | contig 12852 bp, 8 predicted proteins | sample TergutNt197P3_FD_71548 | JGI IMG/M metagenome (GOLD analysis project Ga0082212, IMG submission 71548) | Neocapritermes taracua P3 segment gut microbial communities from Petit-Saut dam, French Guiana - Nt197 P3 | ecosystem: Host-associated > Arthropoda: Insects > Digestive system > Gut ... | reverse complement strand
ACACGTATGGATTGCTTTGTTGCTTCGCTTTACGCAATGAAACAGGTAGAAGCAATCTCACACGGAAGTAGCTCAGTTGGTAGAGTACCGGTCTCCAAAACCGGCTGTCGGGAGTTCGAGCCTCTCCTTCCGTGCTAAAAATTGTTTAATAATAAATGAAGATAGTAGATTACTTTAAAAATTCATACAACGAACTTGTAAAAAAAGTTTCTTGGCCGACCCGGAAAGAGCTTTCCAGCAGTGCTGTGATTGTTTTATTTGCTTCCATAATCATTGCGCTTGTTGTCTTTGCGGTCGATTTTGTGTTTGAACATGTGATTCGGTTTGTTTACAACAACATTTAATCTTAGGCATGTCTGACACTCAACCTAAATTTTATGTTCTTCGTGCGATAAGCGGAAAAGAAAACAAAGTGCGTGAATATATTGAATCTGAGATAAAAAATTCGGATTTAGGACAATATGTGACGCAGGTGCTTATCCCGACAGAAAAAACATATACTGTGCGAAACGGTAAAAAAGTGCTGAAAGAACGTGCTTATTTACCGGGCTATGTATTAGTAGAAGCTAACTTGTTGGGAGAAGTGGCTCATCGTTTACGAAATACACCGAATGTCATAGGATTTCTCGGTGGTTCTGAAAAGCCGGTTCCGTTACGTCCGGCCGAAGTGAGTCGAGTTTTAGGAACTGTTGACGATTTACATGAACAGGAGGGTGATATTGAACTTCAATATTTTGTCGGTGAGACGGTGAAAGTGACGTTTGGTCCGTTTAACGGTTTTACAGGCGTCATTGAAGAGGTCAATGCAGAGAAAAAGAAACTGAAAGTGATGGTGAAGATTTTCGGACGGAAAACGCCACTTGAACTGAGTTATGTACAGGTTGAAAAAGAATTATAGGCTTTTGTTACGAAGAGTCGATTTCTTTTGTGTTTTTTATTAATATTTAAATTCATGTTAAATGGCTAAAGAAATTGCTGGACAAATTAAGTTGCAAATCAAGGGAGGAGCAGCAAATCCTTCTCCGCCGGTAGGACCTGCTTTAGGTTCGAAAGGTATTAACATCATGGAGTTTTGCAAGCAATTCAACGCCAGAACCCAGGAAAAAGGCGGTAAAATTTTACCGGTAGTAATTACTTATTTTACTGACAAATCATTCGACTTTGTTGTAAAAACGCCACCCGTAGCCATTCAGTTATTGGAAGCCACTAAAATCCAAAGCGGTTCGGCTGAACCGAACCGTAAAAAAGTTGCGGAAGTCACGTGGGATACGGTTCAACAGATTGCGCAGGACAAGATGGTCGATTTGAATTGTTTTACGCTGAATGCGGCGATGACAATGGTCGCCGGGACGGCAAGAAGTATGGGTATTAGAGTAAAAGGGGAGTTCCCGTCATTAATCCTATAAAAGTCAAGTAAAAGATGAGTAAACTTACAAAAAATCAGAAACTGGCTTCGGGTAAAATTGAAAACGGGAAAGCTTATACATTGAGAGAAGCATCGGCTTTGGTGAAAGAAATCACATTAACCAAGTTTGATGCATCGGTAGATGTGGATGTCCGTCTCGGAGTAGACCCCCGTAAAGCCAATCAAATGGTAAGAGGCGTAGTCTCGTTACCGCATGGAACCGGAAAGGTTACCAGGGTTCTTGCGTTATGTACTCCCGACAAGGAAGCCGAGGCAAAAGCTGCCGGAGCCGATTATGTCGGTTTGGATGAATATGTCGATAAGATCAAAGGTGGTTGGACCGACATTGACATTATTATCACTATGCCTTCCATTATGGGAAAAATAGGTGCTTTAGGTCGTATTTTAGGACCACGCGGTTTGATGCCGAATCCTAAAAGCGGTACAGTGACAAATGATATCGGAAAAGCGATACAGGAAGTGAAACAGGGTAAAATCGACTTTAAAGTCGATAAGACAGGTATTGTTCACTCTTCTGTCGGTAAAGTTTCTTTCCAGCCGGAACAAATTTTCGACAACACAAGGGAATTTATTTCGACTTTGGTAAAATTGAAACCTGCCGTTGCCAAAGGTACCTATTTGAAGAGTATTTATCTTTCATCAACAATGAGTCCGGGTATTAAAGTTGACCCGAAAACAATTGATGATTAGAAACTAAACAGTTCAAAAAGATGAAAAAGGAAGATAAAGGAAGAATTATCAATGAGTTGACAGAACAGTTGAAACAATATCCTCATCTCTATCTGACGGATATCGAAGCGTTGAACGCCGAGAAAACAAGTAAGTTGAGAAGGGAATGTTTCAAAAAGGATGTGAAACTCATCATGGTAAAAAATACATTGCTTCAGAAAGCAATGGAAAATGTGGAAGGCATCGATTATTCCGAGTTATTTAGTGTTTTGAAAGGGAATACGGCTATCATGTTGTCGGACACGGCCAACGTTCCGGCGCGCCTGATCCAGGATTTCACTAAAGACATCAGAAAAAAGGAAGAAGCCCGTCCGAAACTGAAAGGAGCATATGTCCAGGAAGGTTTCTACACGGAAGACGATTTGGAAACATTGGCTACCATCAAGAGCAGAGAAGAACTGATCGGCGATATCATCGGATTGTTACAGTCGCCGGTGAAAAACGTTATCTCCGCTTTACAATCGAATGGCGGTCAGATGATTCACCGTATTTTGGAAACGCTCGAAGAGCGAAATTAATTATTTTTTTAAAAAGCGTATAAACATTTAATCATAACGAAAATGGCAGATTTGAAATCTTTTGCAGAACAATTAGTAAGTCTTACCGTAAAAGAGGTAAACGAATTAGCAAAAATCCTTAAAGAAGAGTATGGTATCGAGCCGGCTGCTGCAGCCGTTGCCGTTGCTGCCGGTCCTGTTGCAGGCGGTGCAGCCGTAGAGGAAGAGAAAACGGAATTTGATGTAGTGCTGAAATCACCTGGTCCCAGTAAATTGGCAGTTGTAAAATTAGTTAAGGAACTGACCGGACTTGGCTTGAAAGAAGCAAAAGAATTGGTAGACACCGCTCCCAGTAATGTGAAAGAAGGAATTGCTAAAGCGGATGCTGAAGGAATCAAGAAGAGTTTGGAAGAAGCCGGAGCAGAAGTTGAGCTTAAATAGTTCAAATAACCCTGCTTGGCAGGTGAATGGTTAAGAAGCTGTTGAGACGGCTTCTTAACCTTTTTGTGTCTATTTTTTTATATTAAGTTCAACTAACCCTGTGACAGATGTCTTCAACAAGCATTACCCAACGAATAAACTTTGCTTCGATTAAATCGCAGTTCCCTTATCCCGATTTCTTAGAAGTACAATTGAAGTCATTCCAAGACTTTCTACAATTAGACATGCCCCCGGAGAAGCGGAAAAAAGAGGGGCTTTATAAAGTCTTCACTGAAAATTTCCCGATAGCGGATACGCGCAATAATTTTGTTCTTGAATTTCTTGATTATTACTTAGACCCTCCACGTTATACGGTTGATGATTGTATCGCGCGCGGTTTGACATACAGCGTACCGTTGAAAGCAAAAATGAAACTATACTGTACCGATCCCGAGCACGAGGATTTCGATACGGTTATTCAGGATGTATATCTCGGTCCGATCCCTTATATGACCGACCGCGGTACATTTGTTATTAATGGAGCCGAACGGGTTGTCGTTTCCCAGTTACATCGTTCGCCCGGCGTTTTCTTCGGACAAAGCATCCATGCAAACGGTACAAAACTGTATTCCGCACGCATCATCCCGTTTAAAGGATCATGGATCGAATTTGCGACCGACATCAATAATGTCATGTATGCCTATATCGACCGTAAAAAGAAATTGCCGGTAACAACACTGTTGCGGGCTATCGGATTTGAAAGCGATAAGGACATACTTGAAATATTTAATCTCGCTGAAGAGATTAAAGTGACAAAAACAAACCTGAAAAAATATGAAGGACGTAAATTAGCGGCACGCGTCTTGAAAACATGGGTCGAAGATTTTGTGGATGAAGATACCGGCGAAGTCGTTTCCATCGAACGGAATGACGTCGTCGTAGACCGCGAAGCGTCCTTAGACGAGAATAATATGGATGTGATCCTGGAATCAGGAGCACAGAATATCCTGCTGCATCGCGAGGAACAGAATCTGAACGATTATGCTATTATTTACAATACGCTTCAAAAGGATCCGAGTAACTCCGAAAAAGAAGCTGTCCTGTATATCTACCGTCAGTTGCGCAATGCCGATCCTGCGGATGATGCAAGCGCTCGCGAAGTTATCACCAATCTTTTCTTCTCCGAGAAACGATATGACCTTGGCGACGTCGGTCGTTTTCGCATCAACCGGAAACTCAATCTTCAGATCAGCGAAGATGTCAAGGTCTTGACAAAAGAAGATATTATTGAGATTATCAAATACCTGATACAGCTTATAAATTCAAAAGCGGTAGTTGATGATATCGACCATTTAAGTAACCGTCGTGTACGAACCGTCGGCGAGCAATTGTATAATCAATTCGGCATCGGTTTGGCACGCATGTCGCGTACCGTACGCGAACGCATGAATGTGCGCGATAACGAAGTGTTTACACCCATCGATCTGATAAACGCAAAGACTATTTCATCTGTGGTCAACTCATTTTTCGGCACGAATGCGCTGTCGCAATTTATGGATCAGACCAATCCGTTGGCCGAACTCACCCATAAGCGACGTTTATCGGCGTTAGGCCCCGGCGGATTATCGCGCGAACGCGCCGGATTTGAAGTACGCGACGTGCATTATACACATTATGGCCGCCTTTGCCCGATTGAAACGCCTGAAGGACCTAACATCGGTTTGATCTCATCTCTTTGCGTGTATGCCAAAATCAATGAGTTAGGATTCATTACGACTCCTTACCGGAATATTAATGACGGAAAAGTCGATTTTTCTGAAAAAGTACTGGATTATTATACCGCCGAAGAAGAAGAAGATAAAACCGTTGCACAGGGCAACGCGCCTTTAGATGATGAAGGCCGCTTCATTAATGACAAGGTAAAATCGCGATTTGAAGCAGATTTTCCGGTAGTATCATCGGAAACGGTCGATCTGATGGACGTAGCGCCTGCGCAGATCGCTTCGATTGCTGCCGCTTTGATTCCATTCTTGGAACATGACGACGCCAACCGGGCTTTAATGGGTTCAAACATGATGCGTCAGGCAGTTCCTCTCATCCACAACGAGGCGCCCATTGTAGGTACAGGCATTGAATCGCAGGTTGCGAGAGATTCGCGCACTCAAATCAAGGCTGAAGGATCAGGAGAAGTAATTTATGTGGATTCTACCACAATAAAAATAAAATATGACCGTACAGCCGACGAAGAGTTTGTAAGTTTTGAAGATGCTATCAAGACGTACGATATTCCCAAATGGCGTAAGACCAACCAAAGCACAACGGTCGACTTGCGTCCGATTTGTGTTCGCGGTCAGCATGTTAGCGAAGGTGAAATCCTGACAGAGGGTTACTCGATTCAAAATGGCGAACTGGCATTAGGCCGTAACGTTAAAGTAGCTTACATGCCTTGGAAAGGGTATAACTACGAGGATGCAGTTGTACTTAACGAGCGCATTGTACGCGATGACATTTTTACTTCCGTGCACGTCGACGAATATTTGTTAGAGGTGCGCGAGACGAAACGCGGTTATGAGGAACTGACGAATGATATTCCCAATGTAAGTGAAGATGCAATAAAAGATTTGAGCCAGCAGGGCATCATTCGCGTTGGTGCGCACGTTAATCCCGGTGACATACTGATTGGTAAGATTACTCCGAAAGGCGAATCCGATCCCTCACCCGAAGAAAAATTACTGCGCGCAATATTCGGCGATAAAGCCGGCGATGTGAAAGACGCTTCATTGAAAGCGACGCCTTCGCTGCATGGTGTTGTCATCGAGACAAGCCTTTTTTCAAGAATTATCAAGAAAAAGAACAGCACCTCTACCCATCGTCAACCCGAAAAGATTGCTATTCAGAAGTTGGAAGAAGAATACGAGAAAAAAACGTATGAAGTGAAAACCACCCTTATAAATAAACTGTTGCAATTGACGGAAAATAAATTATCGCAGGGTGTAAAAGACTACCTGAACATGGACGTCATTTCGAGAGGCTCCAAGTTTATGAAAAAAGCGCTGGAAGAATTGGATTACAACACCATTCAGGTAAGTAAATGGACATCGGATTCGCATACAAACGAGTTGATTAAAAGTCTGATTGTTAATTATTTAAAGAGGCATAAAGAGTTGGATGCAGAATTACGCCGCAAGAAGTTCGATATTACGATCGGCGATGAACTGCCCACTGGAATTGTGCAAATCGCCAAAGTGTACGTAGCGAAAAAGCGCAAGATACAGGTAGGCGATAAAATGGCGGGTCGACATGGAAACAAAGGTATCGTATCGAAAATTGTAAGACAGGAAGATATGCCGTTCTTAGAAGACGGTACACCGGTCGACGTATGTCTGAATCCGCTGGGTGTACCTTCGCGAATGAACCTCGGTCAGATTTTTGAAGCCGTATTAGGCTGGGCAGGGCTTGTGTTAGGTGAAAAATTCGCTACACCTATTTTCGATGGCGCTACGCTCGATGATTTGAATGCGTGGACTGACAAAGCCGGACTGCCGCGTTACGGAAAAACATATCTGTACGATGGCGGTACCGGCGAACGCTTCGACCAGCCGGCAACTGTGGGCGTCACCTACTTCCTCAAATTGGGACATATGGTCGATGACAAGATGCATGCCCGTTCTATCGGCCCGTACTCATTGATCACGCAACAACCCCTTGGCGGAAAAGCGCAGTTTGGCGGTCAGCGGTTCGGTGAAATGGAGGTTTGGGCGATTGAAGCCTTTGGTGCATCGCATATCCTGCAGGAAATACTTACGGTGAAATCGGATGATGTAGTAGGGCGTTCAAAAACATACGAAGCAATCGTAAAAGGCGAACCCATGCCGAGACCCGGTATTCCCGAATCACTGAACGTACTCCTCCATGAATTGAGAGGTTTATGCTTGAGTTTTACATTAGAATAATTAACTCTTTGTAAACAGACGAGAAATGGCATTTAGAAGAGATACAAAAGTCAAGACTGACTTTACAAAAATTTCAATTGGACTTGCCTCGCCGGAAGAGGTATTAGAATGTTCGCACGGCGAAGTGCTTAAGCCGGAAACAATTAATTACCGTACATACAAACCCGAACGCGATGGTCTATTCTGCGAACGGATATTCGGGCCGGTAAAGAATTATGAGTGTTACTGCGGTAAATACAAACGTATCCGCTATAAAGGCATTGTTTGCGACCGCTGCGGCGTGGAAGTGACCGAAAAGAAAGTTCGTCGCGAAAGAACCGGTCATATCCACTTAGTGGTACCGGTTGCGCATATTTGGTATTTTCGTACACTGCCGAATAAAATCGGTTATTTATTGGGATTGCCTACTAAAAAACTTGATTCCATCATCTATTATGAACGTTATGTTGTAATACAAAAAGGTTGTGTCGATTCGGTAAATGTATTAGACCTGTTAGCAGAAGAAGAGTATCTTGAGATACTGGAAAACCTTCCGAAAGAAAACCAAATACTTGATGATGCTGACCCAAATAAATTTATTGCAAGAATTGGCGCCGAAGCAATTTATGACTTGCTTGTGCGGTTGGATCTGGACGAATTATCATTCAGTTTACGTGACCATGCGACAAAGGATACATCGCAACAGCGCAAAACCGAGGCATTAAAACGTTTGCAGGTAGTGGAATCGTTCCGTGCATCGAAAGGCCGGAACCGTCCGGAATGGATGGTTGTGAAAGTGGTTCCGGTGATTCCACCGGAATTACGTCCGCTCGTTCCGCTGGATGGAGGTCGCTTTGCCACATCCGACCTGAATGATTTGTACCGTCGTGTCATCATACGAAATAACCGGTTGAAACGGCTGATTGACATCAAAGCGCCCGAAGTAATTCTTCGGAACGAAAAACGCATGTTGCAGGAAGCGGTGGATTCGCTTTTTGATAACTCGCGCAAGTCGAGCGCTGTCAAATCGGAAGCCAATCGTCCGTTGAAATCGTTATCCGACAGTCTGAAAGGAAAACAGGGTCGCTTTCGACAGAACTTACTGGGAAAACGTGTTGACTATTCGGCGCGTTCGGTGATCGTCGTCGGTCCAGAACTCAAAATGGGTGAGTGCGGTATCCCGAAAGAAATGGCTGCCGAACTGTATAAACCGTTTATTATCCGTAAATTGATAGAACGAGGTATCGTTAAAACTGTGAAGTCGGCGAAAAAAATTGTCGACCGCAAAGAACCGGTCGTGTGGGATATCCTCGAATATGTGATGAAAGGACATCCGGTGTTGCTCAACCGTGCGCCTACTTTGCATCGTCTCGGCATTCAGGCGTTTCAGCCAAAAATGATCGAAGGAAAGGCTATTCAGTTGCACCCGTTGGCCTGTACGGCGTTTAATGCTGACTTTGATGGCGATCAAATGGCTGTGCATCTGCCACTTAGCAATGAGGCCATCCTTGAAGCACAGATGTTAATGCTATCGTCGCATAACATCTTGAATCCTGCCAACGGCGCTCCAATCACCGTACCTTCGCAGGATATGGTGCTTGGGCTGTATTATATTACAAAGACGCGCCCCGGACTGAAAGGCGAAGGATTGGTTTTCTACGGGCCGGAAGAAGCGACAATTGCGTACAATGAAGGTAAAATAAATATACATGCACTTATCAAAGTATGCGTGGATGATATAGAAGAAAATGGTAAATTTGTCAAAAAAATCGTTGAAACAAGCGTTGGTCGCTTGATGGTAAACGAATTCATCCCACGAGAAGTAGGTTTTGTAAATGAAGTATTAGGCAAGAAAGCGTTGCGTGACATCATCAGCGATGTGATCAAAATTTGCGGTGTAGCTCGTACCTGCAAATTTCTGGACGACATCAAAAATCTTGGTTACTATATGGCATTCAAGGGTGGCCTGTCGTTCAACTTAGCGGATGTGCTTATCCCGTCTGAAAAAGATATCCTTGTTAAGGAAGGGTATGATGAGGTTGAGCAAATCGTCTCTAACTATAGTATGGGCTTCATTACCAATAATGAACGGTACAACCAGATAATTGATACGTGGACGCATGTCAACAGTCGTTTATCGAAGATTCTGATTGACAAATTGAGCGCTGATAACGCCGGTTTCAATTCTATTTATATGATGATGGATTCTGGAGCACGCGGCTCGAAAGAGCAGATACGCCAGCTTTCAGGTATGCGCGGCTTAATGGCTAAACCGCAGAAAAGCGGAAGCGAAGGAGGGCAAATCATTGAAAATCCGATTCTTTCGAATTTCAAGGAAGGCCTGTCGGTACTTGAATATTTTATATCCACGCACGGTGCGCGAAAAGGCTTGGCTGATACGGCTTTGAAAACTGCCGATGCAGGATACCTGACGCGTCGTTTAGTAGATGTGTCGCATGATGTCATTATCAATGAAGAGGATTGTGGCACGTTGCGCGGTCTCACCTGTTCCGAACTCAAAAACAACGAAGAAGTAATTGCCAATTTGTACGAGCGTATCCTCGGACGTGTATCCGTACACGATGTTATTCATCCGATTACCGGTAATATTATTGTGAAAGCCGGTGAAGAAATACGCGAGAAGGAAGCAGATGAAATACAGAAATCGCCGATAGAAAGCGTCGAAATCCGTTCGGTGCTGACATGCGAATCGAAAAAAGGCGTGTGTGCCAAATGTTATGGACGAAATCTTGCTACCGGCCAGATGGTGCAAAAAGGGGAGGTGGTAGGTGTTATTGCCGCCCAATCCATCGGCGAACCGGGCACGCAGTTGACGCTTCGTACATTCCACGTAGGAGGTATCGCATCGAACATCGCAACCGAGAACAGCCTCGTATCAAAATACGACGGTATCATTGAAATAGACGAACTCCGTTCGGTCTATTCGGTGGACGAAAAATGTAACGTGGTTGTAAGCCGTTTAGCCGAAATGCGTATTATCGAACCTACAACAAAGATTGTACTGCATAACAGCAATATCCCGTATGGATCAAAACTCTTCTTCGGCAGTGGCGACAATGTGAAGAAAGGCAACAAAGTCCTCGAATGGGACCCTTTCAATGCAGTCATCATTGCGGAAGCGGATGGTATCATCGCATTTGAAAGTATGGTTGAAAACATGACCTATAAGATTGAGAGCGACGAAACCACCGGCTTGAAAGAGATGATTATCATCGAATCGAAGGACAAAACGAAAGCGCCTGCCATCTATATTATGGACATGGAAAATAACCCGCTAAAGCATTATTCACTGCCGCTGGGCGCTCACATGACTAAATCTCTTGGCGACGCCGTTAAGTCAGGCGAAGTGCTGGTAAAGATACCGCGCGCTGTCGGTAAAACAGGCGATATCACCGGCGGTCTTCCGCGTGTAACCGAATTATTCGAAGCGCGTAACCCATCGAACCCGGCCATTGTATCCGAGATTGACGGCGAAGTGACTTTCGGAAAGATTAAACGTGGAAACCGCGAAATCATCGTGACCTCCAAGTTAGGCGAAGAGAAAAAATATATGGTTCCTTTGTCAAAACAGTTGTTAGTACAGGAAAATGATTACATACGAGCCGGTATGCCGCTCTCGGACGGCGCTATCACGCCTGCCGACATTTTGGCTATCAAAGGCCCGACAGCCGTGCAGGAATATATTGTGAACGAGGTACAGGATGTATACCGACTGCAAGGTGTGAAGATCAACGACAAACATTTTGAAGTGATCGTTCGCCAGATGATGCGCAAAGTGGAAATCGTCGATCCGGGCGATACACGCTTCCTTGAACAGCAAGTTGTTGACAAATTGGAGGTAATGGACGAAAACGACCGGATTTGGGGAAAGAAAGTAGTGATTGACGCCGGCGATTCGCAAACACATCGCGCTGGTCAAATTGTAACGGCACGAAAGTTGCGGGATGAAAACAGCCAGTTAAAACGCCGCGATATGAAACTTGTACAGGTACGCGATGCCATCCCGGCAACTACCAACCAAATTCTGCAAGGTATCACCCGTGCTGCTCTTCAAACATTCAGTTTCATGTCGGCAGCCTCATTCCAGGAAACAACCAAAGTGCTGAATGAAGCCGCAATTAACGGTAAAACCGATTATCTCGAAGGTCTGAAAGAAAATGTGATTTGCGGCCATTTGATACCAGCCGGTACCGGACAACGTGAATTTGAACGGATCATTGTAGGCGCTAAAGAAGAATTTGAACGCAATACGGTTGTTCGAACCACTTCCCGATCGCGCGGAAGCAGCAACGTAGGCGACAGTTTTAAAATGGAAATGAAGAGTTGAATTATTACGAATTACGAATTACGAATTACGAATTACGAATTACGAATCCGGAGAAATAGAAACAATATAATTATGTTAGATTTTGAGCGAAAACCTTTGAATGCCATTGCAGAAGGGATTGAATTAGGTATAATCCCCAAAATGGCTAACCGTCATGGCCTGATAACCGGCGCTACCGGTACGGGAAAGACTTGTACATTACAAAACTTTGCAGAAACGTTCAGTAGTATGGGTGTTCCCGTCTTTGCAACTGATATCAAAGGCGATTTGTCAGGTGTTAGCGTTGCCGGAGGCAATAATGTACATCTGCAAAAATCGGTCGATGATTTTCAATTGTCAAACAAAGGTTTCGATTATCGTGGCTTCCCTGTTTGTTTTTGGGATATATACGGCGAACAGGGGCATCCGTTACGCGCTACTATCTCGCAGATGGGCGCGCTGTTGTTAAGTCGTCTGCTCGATCTGAACGATATACAGAGCAGCGTATTATCGATGGCTTTCCGGATTGCCGACGATGAACAATTGCTACTGCTTGACCTGAAAGACCTGCGCAAGATGTTGGAACATATGGGAGAGGAGCGCAGCAAATATACACTTTCTTACGGTAACATTTCGCCTACCAGTATTGGGGCTATCCAACGCGGTTTGTTAGCCCTTGAAGACCAGGGCGGTAACAAGTTTTTTGGCGAGCCTGCATTCGATATTTTTGATTTCATGCAGACACAGGGTGGAAAGGGTATCATCAATATCTTAGAAGCGGATAAACTGATCCGTTCGCCGAAAATTTACACCTCTTTCCTGCTGTACCTGATGTCCGAATTATTCGAACAATTGCCCGAAGTAGGCGATTTGGACAAGCCGAAACTTGTCTTTTTCTTCGACGAAGCCCATGTGCTTTTCAACGATATATCCAAAGCATTGTTAGAAAAGATTGAACAAGTTGTCCGGTTGATTCGTTCAAAAGGCGTTGGCATCTATTTTTGCTCCCAGAATCCACTTGACATTCCCGATGCGATCTTAGGCCAGATGGGGAATCGCGTTCAACATGCACTACGCGCTTATACACCACGCGACCAGAAAGCCGTTACAACCGCTGCCAGCACATTCCGTCAAAACCCCGCATTTAAAACCGACGAAATCATTACGCAGTTGGGGGTAGGCGAGGCGCTGGTATCCTTTTTAGACGAACAGGGACGTCCAGAAATAGTTGAGCGGGTCAAAATCATCCCGCCCGAAGGACAAGCAGGCCCAATAACACCGGATGAAAGGAAACGAAAAATGACTACATCTCTCATGTACGGCAAATACGATCGGATGATCGATCGCGAATCGGCATACGAGATTTTGTCAGAACGAATGGGAATAGCGTTGCAGGTCAAGGAAGAGGCCATTCGTCAAAAAGAAGACGAAAAATTTACAAAAGAACGAGAACGTAAAGAACGCGCAGAACGTATAGAAAAAGAAAGGATAGAAAAACAAAAGAAACGTGAGCACGACAGC
>Ga0082212_10009088_pt1 | contig 12852 bp, 9 predicted proteins | sample TergutNt197P3_FD_71548 | JGI IMG/M metagenome (GOLD analysis project Ga0082212, IMG submission 71548) | Neocapritermes taracua P3 segment gut microbial communities from Petit-Saut dam, French Guiana - Nt197 P3 | ecosystem: Host-associated > Arthropoda: Insects > Digestive system > Gut ... | reverse complement strand
TCCTGAAATACGTCTTGAACGTCTGTCATGTTCGATAGTATAGTATCCGCAATCTCGATTCAGACACCATTTGGTTTACATAATTGTCGTTTTCGACGTATGTATGGTTTTGTGCACTCATTTTTTATGCATTATGCGGAAGTGGTTTCACGGAAACCGTCCCCTGTCCTGCTTGCGGCGCTCCGATGCCCGCACCTCGCTGCGGACTCACGCTTCACTTCGTTTGCGTTCGTCTCGCGCTCGAGTGTGCGACCTTCCTCCCTTCATCTGCCACTGGCAGCGGTCGTCGGTCGCCCATGCTCCGCTTACGGAATGCACTCACAGCGCCTGACCGAACCGTGTGAACTGCAACACGGGAAATGATAAATATTTCAACAAAATACATCTAAATATAGACAATTATGTTATGATAATGTAGAATGAGTCTGACACGCTGAAAGGGTGATAGAAGTATTGAACGTTATACTAAAAGCTGAAGGGCTAAAGAAGACCTTCCGACTCTCGGCAAAGCAGCAGAAACTGCAAAGGACGAGCGATAAGGTCATTAAGGCTGTGGACGACCTGTCGTTCGAAGCGTATGAAGGCGAGATATTCGGGCTGCTCGGCCCGAACGGCGCGGGAAAGACCACTACCCTGCGGATGTTGGCGACGCTCATTAAGGCTGACGAAGGGGACGCGTCAGTCGATGGCGCGAGCATTAAGACACAGCCGGAAGCCGTCCGCGCGAAAATCGGATTCCTCACGAGCGAACTGAAGCTGGAGGATTTCTTTACCCCGAGTTACCTGTTCGACTTTTTCTCCAACCTTCACCATATCGAACCGGAGGTCAGCCAAAAGAGGAAGGGCGAGCTGTTCAGGAAGTTTGGCATCGACAAGTTCGCGGAAGTGAAAGTCGCGAACCTGTCGACAGGTATGAAGCAAAAAGCGTCCCTCGCGATATCCATAGTCCACGACCCGAACATCATCATCTTCGACGAACCGACAAACGGGCTCGATGTGTTGACGGCTAAGGTGGTCACGGACTTCCTGCTTGAGTTGAAGGGGCAGGGGAAATCTGTTATTGTATCGACGCATATTTTCAGTCTGGTCGAGAAGATATGCGACAGGGCTGGTATAATTATTAACGGCAGGATGGAGAAGTGCGACACCCTAGCGAACCTGACCTCGGAGGCCTCGCTTGAGGATGTTTTCTTTGACTTATACGCGGAGAAAGTGGGTGATATCGCTTGAAAAGGAGTAATATCATCCCGATAATGAAAAAAGAGTTCGAGCGTTTCTTCCGCGACAGGCGCATGGTTATAATGATACTGCTGCCGGCGGTGCTCATCTATGTTGTTTACTCGTTCATGGGGACAGCCATGAGAAGCATGTTCTCACCGGATGGGGACTATATGCCCTGGGCCTATACGGTCAATATCGCAGACCCGATTGAAAGTATGCTTCAGGCGTCGGGAATCAACGTGATTCATATCACTGAAGGTGAGGTCGCGGATACTAAGGATCGGGTTGAATCGAAGGAAGCGGATATCTGCATCATATTCCCGGCGGGATTCAACGCGCTGGTTGAGGACTACGATGTGCAAACATCCGCAACCCCCGCGCCGAATATAGAGATTTACTATAACTCAACCGTCCCAAACTCGAGCAATGTTTTCCAGTTAGTAAACGTTATACTGAACAATTATGAAGCGTCGCTTTCTAATAAATTCGATGTGAACAGGGGCGTCGAGGATGCAGGCGATCTGGCGACTGCCGATGATGTGTCCGCCAGTATAATATCTTCGTTGATGCCGATGCTACTGTTGCTGTTCCTATACACCGGCTGCGTGGGGATCGCCCCGGAGTCCATAGCCGGCGAGAAAGAGCGCGGGACGCTGGCGACGTTGCTCGTAACGCCGCTGAAGCGGAGCGAGTTGGCGATTGGCAAGATACTGAGCCTCGGCGTTTTGTCGTTCATGTCGGGTCTTGTCACTGCAATCGCGACAATACTCTCGTTGCCTAAGATGATGGGGGACGCCGCCGAGGGTGTGCTGAACGTGGATATTTACAGCGCTACCGATTTCGCGCTCCTTGCGCTGGTCATCCTAACGACAATACTGCTGCTTGTGACGGTGATTTCTATCATTTCGGCGTTTGCGAGGACAGTCAAAGAGGCAAACACGGCAGTCATGCCGCTGATGATCCTGGTTATGCTGGTTGGCGTGTCCGGGATGTTTGGGGGCGGCGCGCAGACAGATCCGGTCTACTACCTGATACCGCTTTACAACAGCGTGCAGAGCATGAGCGGCGCGTTCGCCCGCGATTACTCGGTTATCAACATGGTGCTTGCTTGCGTGAGCAACTTCGTTTACGCATGCTTGGGCGGTTTCGTCCTCACAAAGATGTTCAACAGCGAGAAGGTAATGTTCTCAAGGTAAACCATCGCGAGAAGTTACGATAAAACACTAATTAATACTGGAGGTAAATCATGAGCGGTTCACAGAAGTTCTTCGTTTGTAAGAGTTGCGGCAATGTAGTAGGGGTCGTATTGCAAGAGGGCGGTTCAATAGCGTGCTGCGGCGGCAATATGACTGAGCTAGTCCCAAACACCGTCGAGGCAAGCGCTGAGAAGCACATCCCCGCTGTGACGGTTTCGGGCGACGTCCTCAACGTGACAGTCGGGAGCGTATCGCATCCGATGGAGGCAGATCACAACATCAAGTTCGTATATGTGGAGACACAGAGGGGCGGTCAGCGCAAGCGCCTGGATGTAGGCGCGGCGCCGACCGCGACGTTCCATTTCTCCGACGACAAACCGGTGGCAGTCTATGCGTACTGTAATCTGCACGGGCTGTGGAAAAAAGAGGTCTAGGTAGCAACTGACCGGTTGTAAAACAGTATCGGGATACAGACCAATGCAGGTTTGTATCCCGATATCTTACAAAGCGTGAGTAGTAAAATAACCACGATGCGTTGCGGGTGCGGCCCGCTTTAGCTATTGTGCCGCCAGGCCCATTTTCCTCTCGAGGAACAACCTCGGATCCATCGTCTTCAGATCCGGGCTGATGATGGGCTTGAACGCCATCTTGTCCAGGACGTCTTTCTGCAAGTCAACCCCGGGCGCGATTTCAATCAGCATGACTCCGCCGGGGGTCAGCTTGAACACCGCGCGCTCTGAAATATACAGGATCTCCTGACCGAACTTCAAGGCGTACTCCCCGGAGAATGTTACCTGCTGGACTTCCTTGACGTATTTTATCTCAGTCCCGTCCCTATTGATTTTCAGCATACCGTTTTTGATTTCGATGTCCGGTTTCGGTTTGCCCGCGGTGAATGTGCCGATGAAGCAGACCTTCTTCGCGTTTTGGGAAATGTCTATGAACCCCCCGGGGCCGCCGCTGCGTCCCGCGAACTTCGATACATTTACATTGCCCTTCTCGTCTATTTCAGCAGAGCCGAGAAATGTCATGTCGAGCAGCCCTCCGTCGTAGAGGTTGAGCATGTCTGTCTGGGGGTAAAAAGCCTCCGCGTTCTCCGTTCCGGGGAAAGCCAGGCCTTTCTGGACGACCCCGCCCATCGGGCCTGCTTCGATTGACATGATAATAGTATCCGCAATGCCTTCCTCATCTGATACCGCGGCGACGCCGTCCGGCATACCGACCCCCAGGTTGATGAGCGCGCCCGGTGTGAGTTCCAGGACTCCCCGCCTTGCAATGACCTTGCGTTCGTCAAGCGGCCGGGGTTCCGCAGCGCTGGCCGGCCTTGATATCTCGCCTGTGAGTTCAGGGCGGTATACGGGGGAAATCATGCACTGGCGGTGATAGTCGGGATTCGACGCCTTGACTACATAATCGACAAAGTGCTTGTGGATCCTGACGCTCCTTGGGTGGATAGAGCCGCGCCTGACGATTTCCTTGACCTGGACAAGGACAATCCCCCCGTTGTTCCGTACAGCCGCGGCCATTTCGAACTCCGGCCCGACGATACCTTCCTGTTCGACTGATATATTGCCGTCCTCATCGGCGTATGTGCCGCGGATGACGGCGACGTCCGGCTTGACAGACTTGTATAGCATGTATTCTTCGCCGTTTATCTCGATTATTTCAACTGGAAGGCCCCTTTGGCGGGCCTTTTCATTTACGGCGCAACCCTCGAGCCTCGGATCGCAGAATGTCCCGAGCCCAACTTTCGTGATAAGCCCGGGGGCGCCGCCCGCAGTGGCGCGGACAGTATTCAGAAGCGGGCCCATAGGCATCAGGTAGCCGGCGATTTTATTCTCGTTGATTGCGTAGCCGATGGCGCGGGCGTCCGCAAGGGCTATCATGACCCCGCTGATGCACCCTTCCGCCTTAAGCCTGTTTAGCCCGATGTTGTAGCCCTTTAGGGGTTCGTCACTCTCGCCCTTGTCCCCCGGCGTTATGCCGCTGATGATGAAAAGATCCTTCGGATGGCCTGTAGCTTCATATCTTTTACCAATCCCTTCGAGCAGTTCTTCCGGGCTGTTGTATGTAGAGAACCCGCCAAGCATCAAGGTCGCCCCATCGTCGATATGACTGACAGCTTCTTGTGCAGTAACGATTTTTGCCATGTTAGTGAATGTTCCTTTCAATTCTCATTTATAAACGGCCTTGGCTTCGGCGTATTCCGGGTTCATCACGACCGAGAAGTGGAAGATCGGGCGGTCCACTTCAAGTATCCGCATTGGGTTGTGGGCCGTGTCGCTCGGGATGTAAATCAGGGTCGAGCGGGTGAGCCGGTGCGCTTCGCCGTTGATCGAGAACTCTATTACGCCGTTTAGGTTGTAAGGGTCGTCGGGGTTCGACCCGTAGAAGCCAATCAGCTCGCTGTAACCGTGCTTATGCTCCGCGAAAATCGGGTCGCGCTCCGGCACGGCAAAATACCATGCGGTGTTCATCTGGAAAGCGCCGGGGCAGACATTGCCGTCCATCCATAAAATGCGATTGGAGAACTTCTCATAGATGACTTTGAAGTCCGGATCCATCATGTTTGCGGGCTCTTGCAGCTCCTGAACGAAGTATTTCCCGTAGTCCCCGCCTTTGTTGTTGTCGTATACCATATTTAGCCATTCCTTTCATCAAGGGGGTCCTCGTTACGACCCCCTGTTGTATACCCTACAGATGGTTATTCCTTGGGGAGATCCCACTTAACGAACTGCCAGTAAGGCGCGTTGACACGCTCCTGGTACGCTTCCATGTCTACCCCGTTCCAGTCATAGAACCCTTTTTTGCTCTCAGCCCGCGCACCTGTGTCGCCCCGGTTTATGCGGTCGGTTATCGCGGGGGGGCCGCTGGTAATATTGCTAAGTTCGGGGAAAACGGTGTTACAGGTCATGAGGTTGAGGTTCAGGTTGCCATTATCGAAATGCTCATACATGCCGATAGATGTGTACCGGGGGCAAAAACTGTAATTGAGGCAAGTATCAACGTCGCGCGGTTCGCAGATACCGTTTTCGACGAGGCTCAGCGCCTCGCGCCATAGGGCGAACTGGAGGCGGTTGCCGATAAAACCGGGCGTTGGTTTCTTCAGGATGACCGGTTTGCGGTCCAGCGATTCAAGCACTTCTTTCGCAAAATCAAGCACGCCGGGGGCGGTGGCGGACCCGCCGCAGCACTCAAAGAACGGGACCATATGCGCGGGGTTGAACGGGTGCGTGACGATGAGCCGGTCCTTGTACTTCGTCATCTTCCCGCTCATCACTTCCGGTGTGAGGGATGAACTGACCGAACATATGGCGCGGACTTTGTGGCAGCTCTCCTCGATTTTTGCCAAAATCTCGTATTTCAGCTCGAGTTTCTCGGTCACGCATTCGAATATGATTTCGCAATCCGCGATATCCGCCATGTCGACGGTGTATTTTAAGTACTTTTCACAAATCCCGGTCTGGTTTTCCGGCATGAGCCCCTGATCGATCATTTGTCTGAAATAATTGTCGTAGGCCTTTTTATACTCCGGGATCATCTCGGGCCGCCGTACGACGCAGGTCGTCTTATAGCCGTGGCCGGTCGTCAGGACGGATAGGCTGTCGCCGATCATCCCCATGCCGATGATGCCTATGTGTTTTACGTTATCCAGCTTCATAAATATTTCAACTCCTTTTGTTATTGTCGAACGAAGCGAGAGTCATACCGCGCTTGCGGGGTATGACCGAGCGAGTGAAGACAACAAGGGGTACAATACCCCTTATAGGGGTTTCAGGCCGATCATCTCCCTGGCTTCCTTGGGGGTCGCGACGTCCATCTCGAGTTCGTGTATGATACGGACCATACGCTCGACCAACTGCGCGTTGGATTTCGCGAGTTCGCCATATGAGTAGAAAATATTGTCCTCCATGCCTGTGCGTACGTGGCAGCCCTTGAGCAAACCATATGTCACGCCGTGCAACTGCTGAGCAGCAATAGCCATCGTCGTCATATTGACTTTAGTGCTCCCTCTGTTCTGATCGACGAGGTCGATGATAAAGTCGTGGTTCTTCTGCGTGTAGGAAATGGCGCCCTGGCTCACCTTGTTCATACCCATGACGAATGTGATGCCGATAGGCTCGCCGGGGTCGTCGGTCAGCTTGCATACGCCTGCGGGGACAAGGTGCTGGAATACATCCTCGACAGATTCCATATTAAATGCTTCTATTTCCGGTTTGATACCCAGTTCCCTCATACGGAGTCCGTGCTTGATAAGCCAGTCGCGCTCCCAGCGGTAGATAAAGCAAAGGTCGCCCCAGCTTGTAGTGATGAGCGACGTGTCGAGTGAACACATCTCCGGCAGCGCGCCTTTGATGCTGTCGTCGTATAACAGCGCGATACCATCGTCCGCTTCCGATCCCGGCTTGGTGGCCGGCGCAGTGGAGTTTTGCGTAATTATATCGCATTTTGCCCGTACCCCGCTGTTGATCTCCGCGAACACCTTCGGGTCGTTGCATGAGTTGCCTTCTTTGTTGCGCGCGTGGATATGGACGACTGCGGCGCCGGCATTGTAGCAATCATACGCGGACTGGATCACTTCCGCCGGCTGCTCCGGAAGATTTGGGTTTTGCGCCTTGCCTTGGAAGTTGCCTGTCTGTGCGACTGTGATAATCACTTTCCTTTTAGCCATATAATCAATCCTTTCATTAAATGCATACTGGTCAATACACACCTAATGCTTACACCTGCGGGTATGTTTGTCAATAGTTTATTGACATTTTAGCGATTTTTTGCAGATTTTTTGTAACAGTTCACGGTTTGACCGTGAACTGTTACGATTTACGCAAATCATCCAGGAACTCATCCACATCTGATTCTGACGTCGCCCAGGAAGTCACCAGCCGTATGGCGGTCATATCGCCGGTTTTCTCCCAGTCGTGGAAACTGTAATGACTGTGAAGATTCCCGGCTACAATTGAAGGGAGTACAGGGAAGACCATATTCGTCTCCACCGGATAAAGGAAACCGTACCCGGCCTTCACGAGACCATCCGCGAGCCTGCCCGCCATCGATATGGCGTGTTTGGGCAGTTCGTCGAACAAGCCGGTCTTCAGCATTGCCTCAAACTGTATGCCGATTGCTGCAGTCTTTGCAAGCAAAGCGCCTTTTTGCTTGAGCTGGAACCGGAAGTCCTGCTTGAGTTCATCGTTGCAGATAACAATCGCCTCGCCGAACATCGCGCCGTTCTTTGTGCCCCCGATATAGAAAACGTCAACAAGGCTTGCGATATCGCGAAGCGTCAAATCGCAGGCGCCGCTGTTTACCGCGACGCCAACCCTCGCGCCGTCCATGTAAAGGTAGAGTCCGTTGCGCTTGCAGCATTCGGATATCCCGGACAGCTCAGCCCTGGTATAGACCGTGCCGGCTTCTGTGGACTGTGATATATAGACGGCCCTTGGCTTCACCATATGCTCGTCGCTATGTTCTTTTACGGCCTTTTCGACGCCGTGTGCGTCTACTTTACCATGGACACTGCCAATCGCGCAGACCTTATGACCGGTCGCTTCTATCGCGCCGGTTTCGTGGACGTAGATATGGCCGCTTCCCGGGGCGATGACAGCCTCATGGGGGCGCAGGATCGAGGACAGCACAACCAGGTTCGCGTGGGTGCCGCCGCCTATGAAATGGACGTCCGCCCCCGGGTTTCCGATTTTGACCCTTATCAAGTCGGCTGCCCGCAAGGAAAACTCGTCGAGGCCATAACCATCGAACTGTCCCGTTCCCGCAGCGGCAAGGGCCTTTAGTATTTCGGGGTGCGCAAGTTCGCTGTAGTCGTTCTCGAATCTGTGCTTAAGCATGAATGTAATCCTCCATTTGACAATGCATGCGAAAATTGGTACGCTGTGACTGTCCTGCGGCGCGGTTTGGCCAGCGGTAACTTCTTTGCATCGTGACAGCCGGGACGGCCGCTGCCGGCGGCGGGGAATGACAGGAAAGGCAGTTTATGGGCATGAAACGCATTTCATACATTCTAATAGCGCTGATAATGCTCGTGTGTATGCCGTCATGCGGTCAACAAGACGCGCAGCACACTATCGCCCAGCCTGAATCAGTACGCCCGTCGGTTCCCTGGGCTAATAATGGCGACGGAACCGCAGATGGCTCCGGGAACACGGTAAATCCCACAGTAGACGCGCCGGTATCCGTGACGCCGGAGCCGGAATCTTCGCCGATCCCTGTGTGGAGGGTCACTGTAGAACTCGACAGGGATATTTATTCCAGAGGCGATATCATCGAACCGAATATAGTCTTCGCACCGGCCGGCGCTACGGACAGGGCCTACACTTTGCAGTCTTCGGACGAAACTGTTGTGTGTCTCATCGACGGGAACTGGACGGCGGCCGGCGTAGGTGAGGCGACGCTGACCGCGACGGCCTCGAACGGAGCAAGCGGATCTGCCCGCGTGACGGTCATCGTACCCGCGATATCGCTGTCGCTTGGCGAGGAAGAAATAAATATGAACCGCGGCCAGAGCTTGACCCTGACGCTTGTTGTTTACCCTGAAGACACTACGGAGCTGGGCCGGTCTTTCTCATCAAGCAATGCGGGCGTCGCGACGGTCTCGGCTGACGGGACAATATACGCGGTCGCCGCAGGTACCGCTGATATACGTTGTTCAATAGGCGCTGTCAGCGCAACAGTCAGGGTCAATGTATCGGTACACGTCGCATCTGTAGTGGTGGAAACGGATCGGCAGCTTTATTTGATTGGGGATCAAGGCTTCTTTATCATCCAAATCGAACCCGGCGACGCCACCGATAAAACCTACACTATAAACGTCCGAGGCGAAGGGATCAGGCTCACGGGGGATAACTCATATATATGTGTCGCGGGAGGGGAAGTCACGATATCAGCCGTTGCGGCAAATGGTCTGACCGGGAGTAAGACCATTACCGTCATAGACCCGGTCGCTTACGCAAATGAGGTATTACGGCTGACGAACATCGAGAGGGCGAACGCGGGGCTTTCGCCGCTCGGGCAAAAACGTGCGCTTACCCAGGTGGCGGACGCGCGCGCAAGGGAGTCTATCCAGAGATTCTCCCATGACAGGCCGGACGGCAGTAGTTGCTTCACGGCTCTGGAAGAGTATAACGTGGATTATATATGGGCCGGGGAGAATCTTGCCATGGGGCAAAGGACGCCGGCTGAAGTTGTCCAGGATTGGATGGGGTCGCAAGGTCACAGGGATAACATACTGACGGGTGAGTTCAACTACATGGGCGTAGGCGTGGCTATGGATCCGAACGGTATGCTCTATTGGACGCAGTTCTTCACTGACTGAAGACTAGTGGTCTGGAAAGCCTAAATCTTACATATATCGCTGGCGGATTTTCCGCTCAACTTCGTTGTTCGTCGGTTAAATACCAACGGGTATTCGCCCTCCTCTCGCCTCGCTGAGCAAAAAATCCACTCAGCGCTATGCGCAATTTTAGGCTTTCCAGACCAGAACCAGCGGCGTTTTACGCAATTTCAGGAGCTACCCGGCGGTTGCCACGCGTTTTTATTTCATTTTCCCGTGTATGTAATTGACGATTTTTGTGTCTTCGTTCTGCATATGGTTGGTCAACCACCAAATCACGATTTCACGGATATCCTTCACCAAGTCTTCCGATGAACCTTTTTCACTGAACCGGTGAACCAATCCTGCTACTGTGGTTTTGAAATCATCATGTATTTTCTTGTGCTCATCGTATCCCGGATAGCCGGTTTCAATCTGAAAGGCTTCCTCGCTGCTGAAATGATATACGGTATAGTCGACTAAAAAGGCCAAGGACTCCTGTAGGGTTTCGGCGGCTTTTCCATGTTCGCATTGCAGGATAAGGTTGTTGATCATATCGCAAAGGCTTTTATGCTGTCTGTCTACGACGCTGTTACCCAACTCGAACTTTTTATCCCAAACCAAACCGTTATAAGTACCGGCTATCAAGTAAGTTCGCAGTTTACTCAATACATCGTCAAAGTCCAGCGGCTTTCCGAGATGGCCGTTCATCCCCGCGTCAAGGCACATGACGACGTCTTCCCTGAACGCGTTGGCGGTCATTGCTATTATCGGGATTGTCTTGGCGTTCGGGATATCAAGCTCACGGATTTGCCTGGTCGCCTCAAGCCCGTCCATTTCAGGCATCTGCACATCCATGAATATCAACTCGTATTTTTCGGGGGCCGCCGCGAACATTTCAACCGCTTCCCTACCGTTCCCGGCGCAGTCTATCGTGAGGAGCGTCGGGGCCAGAAGCGCAAGCACGATTTCCCGGTTGATTTCTACGTCCTCCGCAAGCAGGATTGAATGCCCCTCGAACCGGTCGATGTGTTCCTCCTTAGCTATTTTCTCCGTTTGATAACCCAGTCCCCGTCTGGCCTGGATCGTGAATATAAAAACCGCGCCTTTCCCGAGCTCTGATTCTATCCATATCCTGCCGCCCATCATTTCCACGATGCTTTTAGAGATAGCAAGACCCAGCCCTGTGCCGCCAAACTTCCGGGATGTGTGGCTCTCTGCCTGCTGGAATGACTGGAAAAGCCTTGACTGTTGCTCCGGGCTGATACCGATACCGGAGTCGGCGACTGATATTTGAATCGTGCAACTATAATCCTCTTCATTAACTAAACGCACGTCAAGTTCTATTTTTCCGTTTTCAGGAGTGAATTTACTCGCGTTGCTGACCAGATTTGTAATGACCTGTGATATCCGCTGGTCGTCGCCATATAGAAACTGGGGCATATTCTCGTCAATACTCACGGTGAAATTCTGGTTTTTATCGTCGATGCGGAACTTGTTGACGTTTATGACCTGCCCGATCATCTTCGTGAAGTCAAATTCTGACTCTGAAAGGTCGAATTTACCGGATTCGATTTTGGACATATCCAATATATCGTTGATCAGGCCAAGCAAGTGCTTTGATGCACCGTCTATCTTATTGAAACAGTCTTTCATCCTGTCGGGGTCGTCTGAGGACAAACCAATCGAGGTCATGCCGATAATGGCGTTCATGGGGGTCCTGATCTCGTGGCTCATGTTGGCGAGGAAATTACTTTTTGATTTACTTGCGGCGTCCGCGTCCGCGAGTTGCTTTTCTTTCAGGAAGAGAAGATTTTTCGCTTCGGAAATATCAATCAATGCCCCGGCAACGCGGATAGGGTTTCCGCCTTCGTCGCGGATGGTTTCACCTGTGGCGTGGAAGTATACATACTCGCCATTTTTGTTCCTGAGCCTGAATTCTGTATCATAAGGCGTCTTGCCGGTTTTATCCATGAGGTGATCACCGAACGCTTTAGTAGCCATGTCTATATCCTCGGGGTGCAGTATTGCCTGCAATGCGCCTACTGAGTTTGGGAAATCATTTTCGTCGCTGTACCCGAGCATATGCCTGAACTCGTCGGACCATGAAGCGTGATTTTTCGGATTGGTCGTGTCCCCGTCCACGATGTCCATGTCCCATAGACCGATTTTTGACGCCTGGACAACAAGATCGAGCTTCGCAAGCTGCAGCTCGTTTAGTTCCTGCGCGCGTTTCAGCGCCAACTCCCTATTATGGATCTCGGTCATGTCAAAGATATAGCCGACGATACCGAAGCTTTCTTCATAAGGTATCTTTTTCAGTTCCACAATGATATTGCGCTTGACGCCGCTTAAAACAAGCTCGGTTTCAAACTTGACATACCCGCTTTTCACCGCAGTCATAAGCCTTTCGGCAAGCGGTATGGAAACCCTTCCGTCCGGCTGATAGGGAGGTATGCTGGCTGTCATACGCTCGGCAAAGCCCGCGATCGTTTCTTCTTTTGTCTCGAACCCCAGAAACTCCACTGCGGCGTTATTGCACTCGATTATACTGAAACTACTGTCGAACAAGAAATTGATCTGCGGGTTTTCGGTAAGGAGCAACCTCATGCGCTCGCCTAGTTCCAGCGTATGCTTTTGCGCTTCGGATTCCTTCATGTAGGACAAGTCGGTGAAGCTCTCCAATAACGACGGGCGTCCCTTATAATTCATCCGGGTTACGGACTTCAAGACTGGTATTTTCGTACCGTCAGCTTTAAAAAAGTCTATTTCTATGCGGTCAAAATCCTGATGCTCATTTTGCGTGTGACATTCGTGACTGCCGAAGATATTATGGCATGGTTGTCCGATGATTTTTTCCGCTTCATCACCGAATAAATGGGCAGCGGCCGGGTTGGCGTCCAGTATCAGGTGGTTTTCGGCGTCTATGATAACGATACCGCTTTCCACACTGCTCCAAATCATTTCGAACTGATTCAAAGAGTTCAGGTTCTCCGCATGTTCTTTCTTTGCTTTATCCATCGTGCTTAGTATGCAGTTATCCGGAATATTCACTCCAAGTGCGATTTTACGCGCCATTTTATAGCACGAATCGCTGCCGCAGGAACCGCAGTC
>Ga0082212_10009087_pt1 | contig 12853 bp, 8 predicted proteins | sample TergutNt197P3_FD_71548 | JGI IMG/M metagenome (GOLD analysis project Ga0082212, IMG submission 71548) | Neocapritermes taracua P3 segment gut microbial communities from Petit-Saut dam, French Guiana - Nt197 P3 | ecosystem: Host-associated > Arthropoda: Insects > Digestive system > Gut ... | reverse complement strand
TAACATAGAAACAGGACATAACATCATAACAAAAACTGCTTTAGCGCCAACTGTTTCTGCGGTAAAAGACAATATATCACGGAGCCGGAGTATTAAGTGGGAACAGGCAACCCCTTCCTTTCCGGCGCTATATCCTGTTCAAGCATTACAATCTTCGTTTACCGTTGCCAAGTCATGCTATGGCGCTAACAACGGCTCTATTAAAGCCACAATAACCGGCGGGAAAGAGCCTTACAGATATACCTGGAAGAAAAATGGAATTACTATTGCCACTACAAAAAATATCAGCAATTTAGCGCCCGGAACTTATACTTTACAAATGAGAGACACCCTAAACTGCTTCTTAAACGATACTATTATTGTTCCTGCGGTAGGTGGCGGCTCGCCCTTAACTTTAAATATCACCAAAATACCTGCAACTTCTACTACACCTGAACTGTTTAAGGCAACTGTTACGGGTGGCGTTACGCCCTATACCTATAAGTGGACTGCCGGAGTACCACCTATTGCAGACACATCAATATACAAACCCGCTGAACGCGGCGTTGGTATTGGCATTGCTTGTTTGCTTCCCTCCGATTATGTCAATACGCCTAATATGCCCACTTCTCTCCAAACTTCTTCGTGTAAACTCACTATTACAGTTACGGATAAGAACGGCTGTTTAATTTCCGGCTCCCCGTCGGCAGCCAAAGGCGAAGACATATCCATAGAAGCAATGTCTGTAAACGAAAGCGCCAAAGAGATTGTACTTTTTCCCAACCCCACCGCAGGCAGTTTTACCATTTCAAATATCACAAACGCCACAGTGTATTTATATTCTGCGCTTTCAGGGCATATTAATACCTTTGAGCATGTTTCCAATAATGAAACCATTAACATTAGCCATCTCGCTAACGGTATTTATTTTTTAAAAATAATTGACGGCAACACAATAAAAAACGAAAAACTCATTTTATTTAAGTAATAACCATTAACCATTAACCATTAAAAATTAACCATTAACCATTATATAAAAATGTCAGTTAAAATACAAATTAGTCAAAAAACAAGAACGAAAATCGAAGAGATTTGCAAGTCGTTCAACAACAATCCGGGCGAATTAATCAATGTGTTGCATAAAACGCAAGATTTTTTAGGCTACCTTCCGGCAGAAGCGCAAGAAGTAATTGGAAAAGAATTACAGATTCCCACCGCCAAAGTATATGGCGTAGTGTCGTTTTATTCCTTTTTTACCATGATCCCCAAGGGGCGTTTTCCCATCTCTATCTGTATGGGCACCGCCTGCTATGTGCGGGGCGCCGAGCGCATTCTTGATGAATTAAAACACTTATTAGGGCTCAACGTGGGCGAAACCGGCGCAGACGGACTGTTCTCGTTAGCTTCCTTACGATGTGTAGGCGCCTGCGGGCTTGCTCCGGTAGTGCTGGTAGGCGAAAAAGTGTATGGACGCCTCGCCTCTGACGATGTGAAAAACATTGTAGATGAATATAAAAACATGGGATTTGCAGTATAAAAAACTACTGCTTTTCTTCTTCTTTTGTGCTGTAATTAGCCATAGTTTCGGACAATTTTACAATGGGTCTCATCTTACTTTTGGCAAAAGCAGGGTACAATATCAAAATTTCAACTGGCAATACTATCGCCATCCGCAATTTGATGTCTATTTTTATCCTAACTCGCGCCCCATTGCCGATTATGTGTATGCCTGTACGCCGGAAATCATCAAAGAGATAGAAAAACAGTTTAACTTTACCTCCGAAAAAAAACTGCAATTCATTGTGTATAGCACTCAGTCGGATTTTAAAGAGTCGAATTTTAATTATGATAATGATGACTTTTACAATCAGGCGGGCATTACCAACATTTACGGCTCGAAAGTGTATCTCTATTTTGATGGCAACCACGCCCATTTGAACAAGATGATTCGTGGCGGCATCGCTTCGGTATATGCGCGGGGCATTGTGCAGGGGCAAACCGTGCGCGCCAACATGGCTTCGGAATATACCACTAATGAACCCAACTGGTTTAACAGCGGGTTGTCTTCTTATATGGCAGAAGATTGGAACAGCGAATTGGAAGCGCAGGTAAAAGACGGCATTTTGTCGAAGCGGTTTTATAAATTGGATAATTTATCGCCGATGGATGCTACTATTGCAGGACACTCTTTTTGGCGATTTATTGTAGAAAGATACGGCGAGACCTCCGTATCCAAAATTCTACACGCTTGTCGCACAACCAAAAACGTAGAACGAGGATTTGCCTACGCCACCGGCGAAACTTTCAAAGAGTTGCTTACGAGTTGGTATCGCTTTTATGTGGTAACGTTCGGGAAGGATAAAAATCGCGAAAAACCAAATGGCGCTCCGCTGATTTCCAAAGCCAAAAAAACACGAAAATACAGCGAACTAACGCTCGCTCCCGATGGCGAAAGTTATGCTTTTGCTACCAACGAAGCCGGACAAATAAAAGTGTGGCTGAAGACTCCGGAACTGAAAAAACCAAAAACCATATTTCGCAAATATGCGAAAACAGAAGATAACCCCGATTTTACTTTTCCAAAATTAGCGTGGCACCCCAACGGCGAAATGATGGGCTTTACTACGGAAGATAAAGGACGTACCAAAGGCATTAAAACCGTGCAATCTTATTATTATCCGGTAGTAACGGCAACAAAAAAACGCAAACCCCGCATTTTAATTGAAGTAGATAAAATTGCCGATTGGAGTTATAAACCCGACGGGAGCGCTTTGTTGCTTTCGGGGGTAAAAAACGGTCAGTCGGATATTTACCTGTATCATCTTCAAGCGCTTGGATTGGAGCATATTACAGATGATGTTTATGATGACCTCAACCCGCGCTGGTTGAAAGATGGTAATTCCATCATTTTTTCTTCCAACCGCCCCGATGATTCTTTAACACAAAAAAGATTTTACGATGCCGAAGCGTTAAACAGTTACGATCTGTTTGTTTACAACCCTAACAGGAATAATCAACTCCTTCGTGTAACGAATACTCCTACTGCCAACGCCACCAATCCGCGCGTTATGGAAAACGGAGAGGTGTTGTATTTGAGTGATGAAAACGGCATTACCAACAGGTATGTGGCAAAAATTGACAGCGCCATTACCCGAATTGACACTATTGTACATTACGCGCATTTTGCCAAAACCGCCCCTGTAACCGATTATGTGTATGCTATTTTTGAACAGGATTACCAACCGGAAACCAATATGTTGGGGGAGATTTTATTTCATAAAGGAACCACGCAGATGTATCAATTTCCTTTTCAAGAAACAAAGCCGCTGTTGCCTCTTACGCCTTCAAATATGTTGCAAAAATCAATGGCGGTACAAATGAAAAAGGATAGTGTTAAGACGCAAAATCCGGTGTTGTTTACCAAAGACGGCAAAAAAAGAGGGTTACGTCAAGTATATCAAAGTGATTTAATTCCCAAAATCACTCTCATTGCAGGAGATTCATTACATCCGCAAACGTATGTGATGGGGTGGCAACCGAACGCGCTCACAGATGGCATTGAGTACCGGCAGCAAGTGGCGCGTAATTACAATGTGCAGTTTGCCGTAAACAAAATGGTGCAACAAGCCGACTTCAGTTTTCTAAACACTTCCTATCAGCAGTTTACCGGAGGTACATCGCCTATCTATTTGAACACCGGAATTAACGCTTTAATTATGGTAGGGGTTAACGACCTGTTTGAAAATTATAGAATTACAGGAGGATTCAGGATCTCTTTCGACTTGTCGGGGAACGAGGTGATGTTGAGTTACGAAAACTTAAAACGCAGATTAGACCATCAGTTGGTGTTCTACCGGCAGGCAATTAAGCAGGATATTGGTCTATTTTTTGTGAAACAAAACTCCAACAGTTTGTTTTACATTATGAAATATCCGTTTAACAGGCACCATAGTGTGCATGTTACTTTTTCGGGAAGATATGAAAGTTTTATACTTGGCGCTTTAAGTGACATCGCGCTGAAAACGCCCAATGAAAATAATATGTGGGGCGGATTTAAAGTATCTTATATTTTCGATTCCAGTAAAGAGTTATATACCAATTTGTGGCGCGGTACAAAAATTAAAGTTTGGGCAGAATTTAATCAATGTTTGGCAACTTATTTTGATACATTTGAATGGGGCGGTCCGAACCTGCTTGTACTTGGGTTTGACGTCCGAAAATCGGTAAAAGTGTATAAGAATATGACTTGGGCAACCCGTTTGGCAGGGAGCGCTAACTTTGGAACGGCGCGTTTGGTATATTATATGGGTGGGGTGGATAACTGGATTTGGGCAAAGTTTGACCGCGATAACTGGACAGACCTATCCAAAAATTATTACTATCAAACGCTGGCTACCAACATGCGCGGTTTTCCGCAGAACATCCGAAATGGAACCTCTTTTTTGTTGCTAACAAGTGAATTGCGCATACCTTTTGTACAACTAATTGCCGGACGACAAGTGGGTAACAAACTCTTCAACTCGCTGCAATTTTTGGTTTTTGGCGAGATCGGAACTGCCTGGACGGGAACAACGCCCTACTCGCAGGACAATTGCCTGTACACCCGTTGGATTCAAAATGGGAATTTCTTAATTAAGATAAACCGTCAGGTTGACCCTTGGGTACAAGGTTTTGGAATGGGGCTGCGCGCCTCTTTGTTTGGCTACTTCCTTCGCTTAGATTATGCGTGGGGGTTAGAAAATATGAAAATTTACAAGAAAAACGGAATGTTTATGTTTTCTATTGGGCTGGATTTTTAAGGATTATGTTTATGCTTAAAAATCAAAGCAAATAATATTGCAACTACGAGCGCATAACCGGCAAACACAAACCAGACATTGGGGCATTCCGGTAAATTCCATATAATAAAACCTGTTTCTGAGTCTGTAAAATATTTATCAATCACATTTCCGGCAATAATATTTCCCAAAACAGCGCCGATACCATTGGTCATTAACATAAATACGCCTTGTGCCGAAGATTGGATTTTCGATTCCGTGTTTTGTTGCACAAACAGTGCGCCCGAAATATTGAAAAAATCGAAAGCCATACCATAAATAATACAGGATGTTACAATTAGCCCCAATCCAAACATTGAGTTTCCGGCAAGTCCGAATAATCCGAAACGCAATACCCAAGCAAACATGCTCAATAACATCACTTTCTTAATTCCAAATCGTTTCATAAAAAATGGAATAGCGAGGATAAAAAGTGTTTCCGACATTTGCGAGATGGAGAGAATGATGGTAGAAAAATTAAAAACAAAAGAGCCTTCGGGAAAAATATGGGAATCTTGTAAAAAAGCATCCCCATAAGCGTTGGTTAATTGCAACGCGCCACCAAGCATTAAACTAAATATAAAGAAGATAGCCATCTTTTTTTGTTTAAATAATACAAAAGCACGCAATCCTAATTTGTCAATCCAACTCTTTACTTCATTTGTATCGGCATTTTCTTTTTTTATAGTCGGCAATAAAATAAGTGAGAAAATAGACAGACAAAATGCGCCAGCTGCCGAAATAATGAATGAAACTTTTATGCTATATCCTAATCCCCATTCTTTTGTAAAACAATTAGTAACCCACATGGCAACAATAAACCCTACGGTTCCCCAAACCCGAATAGGTGGAAAATATTTCGTAGGGTCTTTGCCTTCGCTTTTCAACAATTCAAAACCAATGGCATTATTTAAACCAATAGTGGGCATATAAAAGCACATGGCAATCAATAGAATCCAGAAAAAGTGCATAGGCGCATTAATCATTGGCAAAAAACACATGGTTACGCCAAACAATAGATGCAAAAGTGCAAATACATAATTGGCTTTCCACTTGTCGGCAAGAATACCAAACAGAGTTGGCATAATTAATGAGGCGATGCCCATTGTGGAGAACACCCATCCAAATTCTGCGCCATCCCAGCCCATCTCTTTAAAGCCATAAGAGGCAAGCGTCATCATCCATGCTCCCCAAACAAAAAATTCGAGGAAATTTAAAATCGTTAATCGTAATTTTAGGTTCATATTGTTTGAATTTGATTTATAGTTACACGTTCTTTCGTTTTTCATACGAAAAACGCATACAGTCGTTGCACAATCTAAAAATTTCTCGCAAGCCGTTACGCCTCTCTTCCGTGGCAGTTTTTGTATTTTTTGCCGCTTCCGCAGGGGCAGGGGTCATTTCTACCTACCTTTTTCTCTACGCGCACAGGGGCGCTCCCTTTTCCGCCGATTGCCGGTCTGCCGCCAATTTCGTGCCTTCCGGTTTGCAACTGCCTCGCTTCCGATTGCGGCAACTGGGCTTCGCGAACTTGCGAGTGTTGCTCTACCGGCAAACCTCCCTTATTCAAGAAAGAAATTATCTCATGGTTAATTTTTTCCAACAAGGTGTCAAAGAGATTGAAAGATTCCAATTTGTAAATCAACAGCGGGTCTTTTTGCTCGTAAGACGCATTTTGCACAGATTGTTTCAGGTCGTCCATTTCGCGCAAATGCTCTTTCCACGCATTGTCAATTACGGCTAAGGTGATCCCTTTTTCAATAGACAGCCCTATTTCACGTCCTTGCGTTTCGTAGCATTTTTTCAACGGTGCCACCACATTAAGCGTTTTCACGCCATCTGTAATAGGGATTGCGATGTTGGCAAAACGCTCGCCGTTATCCAAATACACACGCTCAAGAACAGGAAACGCTTGTTTGCAAAGCAGTTGTAGTCTTATTTTGTAGTTTTCAAATACTTTTTCATACAACTCGCTCACTAAATTTGTGGTTCTTTCTTGAAAAAATCGCTCTTGCGTAAAGGGGACTTCACAGCCGAAAGTAGTAATCACATCTTGTTCAAAACCTTCATAATCTTTTGAATGATAATTGTTTTCCACAGTTTTTACACATACATCGTAAAACATATCGGAAATATCAATCGCCAATTTGTCTCCCCAAAGGGCATTTTTTCTTTTACGATAGATGGTTTCGCGCTGTTTGTTCATTACATCATCATATTCGAGCAAACGTTTACGAATGCCGAAGTTGTTCTCTTCCACTTTCTTTTGGGCGCGTTCAATAGATTTGGAGATCATACTGTGTTGAATCACTTCGCCCTCTTGCAACCCAATTCTGTCCATAATTTTTGAAATACGCTCGGAGCCGAACAACCGCATCAGGTCATCTTCCAAAGAGACGAAGAATTGGGAACTGCCCGGGTCTCCCTGACGTCCGGAACGCCCGCGCAACTGCCTGTCCACGCGGCGCGAGTCGTGCCTTTCCGTACCAATAATGGCAAGCCCGCCTTTATCTTTGATGCCGGGTCCCAACTTAATGTCAGTACCACGACCCGCCATATTGGTAGATATCGTAACCGTTCCCGATTGCCCTGCTTCTGCCACAATATCTGCCTCTTTTTTATGCAGTTTGGCGTTCAAAACATTATGTTTGATTTTTCGGGCGGTCATAATTTTTGAAAGCAATTCTGAAATTTCTACGGAGGTTGTACCCACCAAAACCGGTCGTCCTTCTTCATTTAAACGTAGAATTTCATCTACCACCGCCGTATATTTTTCGCGTTTTGTTTTAAAAACCAAATCTTCGGCATCGTTTCGCGCAATCGGTCTGTTGGTTGGGATTACAACTACGTCCAATTTGTAGATATTCCACAACTCGCCTGCTTCGGTTTCTGCTGTACCTGTCATCCCCGCAAGTTTCTTATACATACGGAAATAGTTTTGCAGAGTAATCGTAGCGTAGGTTTGCGTAGCGGCTTCTACTTTCACATTTTCTTTGGCTTCAATTGCCTGATGCAATCCGTCTGAATAGCGCCGCCCCTCCATAATACGTCCCGTTTGTTCATCTACAATTTTAATTTTATTATCAATGATAACATACTCTACATCTTTTTCAAACATCGTGTATGCTTTCAACAACTGATGAACGGTGTGAATGCGCTCGGAGGCGATGGAAAAATTGCGATAAATTTCATTTTTTCGGGCGATGGTATCTTGCGGAGAAAGGTTCAGTTTTTCCATTTCGGCAATTTCGGCGCCCACGTCAGGGATTACAAACATTTTGGCTACTTCCGCACTTTTCGCCACCAACTCAATCCCTTTTTCCTGAATATCTACCGTATTTTGTTTTTCTTCAATTACAAAATAGAGTTCGGTGTCAATGACCGGCATAAGGCGATTTTGCTGTTGCATATAATAGGCTTCGGTACGCAGGAGCAACTGTTTCATTCCCTGTTCGCTCAAAAATTTAATGAGCGCTTTGTTTTTGGGCAAACCTCTATGCGCACGGAGCAACAGAATGGCAGCTTCCTCCTCAGGTTTGGGGTCAGGGTTTTGCGCCAGCATCTGTTTAGCTTTGGCTAATATCTCATTCACTAATGCTTTTTGAGCATTATACAAACGCTCAATCATCGGTTTATAAATATCAAACTCTTGTTGGTCGCCGCGTGGCGTTGGACCTGAAATAATCAACGGCGTTCTGGCATCGTCAATTAACACGGAGTCCACCTCATCCACGATAGCGTAGTTGTGAGGACGTTGCACGAGTTCCCCTATATTTTTCGCCATATTGTCGCGAAGATAGTCGAAACCAAATTCGTTGTTGGTTCCGTAAGTAATATCTGCCATATAGGCTTTTCGGCGCTCTTCGGAGTTCGGCTCATGTTTGTCGATACAATCTACAGTAAGTCCGTGAAATTCATACAACAGCCCCATCCATTCCGAGTCACGTTTGGCAAGGTAGTCGTTCACCGTAACCACGTGTACCCCTTTTCCGGGAAGTGCGTTGAGGTAAACGGCTAAGGTTGCCACCAATGTTTTCCCTTCCCCTGTGCTCATTTCGGCAATCTTTCCCTGATGCAGCACAGTCCCGCCAATAATTTGCACATCGTAGTGGCACATATCCCATTTAATCATGTTGCCGCCTGCCGACCAAGTGCTTGCGAATTTGGCTTTCTCGCCGGTAATTTCCACACACTCTCTGTAAGCAGCAATATTTCTGTCCATTTCGGTGGCAGTAACCTCCACAAACTCGTTTTCTTTAAAGCGCCTGCCAGTCTCTTTCATCACGGCAAAAGCCTCCGGAAGAATTTCATTAAGCACCTCTTGCGTTTTGTCGTACCCTTTTTTCTCTAACTGGTCTGTTTCTTTGTACAAACGTTGTTTTTCTTCAATATCCAAATCGTAATTAGCATCTAAATAGAGTTTTATCTCAGCGATGCGTTCCTCTTCGGCGCGTACAGTTTCTTTAATTTTTTCGCGAAACGCGATGGTTTTCGCCCGCAGTTCATCGTTGGTAAGCGTGATGATATTTTTTTCAGCTTCCAATGCTCTTTCAAGATAGGGACCCAACTCTTTCAAGTCTCTATCTGCTTTTGAACCAAATAGTTTAGTAAGAAAATTTGCCATAATACATTATCTGTTTTTAGTGGCGCAAATTAACATAAAATCTTACAATAATGTTTTAAAAAAAAATGATTAAGTTTTTTTGATGTATAAAAAAATCTATTTTTACACTCAATTATTATTATGTTAAAATATTGTATCACTTAAATGTAATTATTATGAAAAAAAACCTGTTTTTTGTGGGAATTATTCTCGCTTTTATCTTTTCAAGTTGTCATAAACCTGACATTACTTGCGAAATTGTAAAACCAACTCCTGATACTACTTTTGAATTAGGAGAAACTATTGAACTTGCAGTAAGCGTAGATGTTGAAAATACATCTATTGATGTAGTGCATGTTTATCTTGACGATATCGGCTACGATAAGAAATTTGCTTTTCCTTTTAATTTTAGAATCCATACACAAGGTATGGAAAAAGGAACGCACACAATTCGTGTAGTCGCTATTGCAAACAGTGGCGCTAAAGTTGAAAAAACCGTCTCTTTTACTTTGACTAAATATGAAAGTCCTGATTTTGTTTCTTTTAGCGATGGAACTTTTCCTAAAGGCTGGACCTCTGACGGCTGGTCAATTTGTACGCCCGGGTATGACGATAATTATGCCATTAGAGCGTATGGATATTATCATTCTGTATCTGCAGTCAAAACATGCGGTAACAATATTAAATATGTTGAATTTTATGCAAGAGAAGATGAACCCTATTGGTATTATTCTGAACTTGGATTTTATATGGATGGACAAATGATAGATAGAATTGTAATGACTAATACATGGACAAAATACGCATTCCCTGTACCAGCCGGAGAGCATGTTTTTACTTGGCGTGTTCTAAATGGTAGTTCTGATACTTATGTTTACCTTGATAACATCAGTTTTCTCAAAGAAATAGAGGAAGAGGGAGAAAAATAGGAGCGATAAAGGAAGACAAACAAAAATCCGCTTCAAACCAAGTTTGAAGCGGATTTCTTTTTTTAATGATTCAGAATAAATTTATTCTGCTGTAACTACGGAAACGTATGATTTTCCGCCGGTTTTCTTTTTAAAAGCAACGGTGCCGTCCACTAATGCAAAGAGTGTGTGGTCTTTGCCCATACCTACGTTAATGCCCGGATTGTGTACGGTGCCGCGTTGGCGAATGATAATGTTGCCGGCTTTTGCGGCTTGTCCGCCGTAAATTTTAACGCCTAATCTTTTACTGTGGGATTCACGACCGTTTTGCGAACTACCCACCCCTTTCTTATGTGCCATACAATTTTGGTTTTAATCGTTAATAATCAAGTTAAATAATAATGTCATCAATTTTAATGGAGGTCAAATATTGGCGATGACCGTTCATTTTTTGATAACTTTTTCTTCTTTTCTTTTTGAAAACAAGAACTTTGTCACCTTTAAGGTGGTTGAGGACGGTGGCGGTTACTGTTGCACCTGTTACGGTGGGGGCTCCGACTTCTATTGTACCGTCATTATCAACAAGCATCACGCGGTCGAAAGTAATTTGCGACCCCTCTTCAGCTTTGAGGCGATGAACAAAGAGCTTCTGCTCTTTTTCAATCTTAAATTGTTGCCCTGCTATTTCTACAATTGCGTACATGATAATAATTTAAGTGTTAAACATTTTTTTTTGGGCGGCAAAAGTATAAAAAAATCAATATAAAAGTATAACACATATACTTTTTCTAAAACTATGACGTTAGAAATTACGATTGAATTAAATTTACGCGATATAGACTAAATATTTATGAGACAACTTGTGATTACCAAGTCCATCACTAATCGTGATGGCGCTTCGCTTGACCGATACTTAGCAGATATTGGCAAAGAGGGATTAATATCAGCAGAAGAAGAAGTGGAATTGGCGCGCCGAATTAAACAAGGCGACCAGGAAGCATTGGCAAAGTTAACCAAAACAAATCTTCGTTTTGTGGTGTCGGTTGCCAAACAGTACCAAAATCAAGGATTAGGACTGCAAGATTTAATTAACGAAGGAAATTTGGGCTTAATAAAGGCTGCCCAACGTTTTGACGAAACACGCGGTTTTAAATTTATCTCTTTTGCAGTTTGGTGGATTCGACAAGCGATTCATCAAGCCATTGCAGACCAGTCGAGAATTGTGCGACTCCCTCAAAATCAAGTGGGAACCATTAACAAACTGAAAAAAGAGATTGCCAAATTAGAGCAAAAATTAGAAAGGGTACCTACCATTGATGAAATTGCCCAAGTAATGGATTTGCCGGAATATAAAGTAGTGGAATTGCTGAGAATGAACACGCATTCTCAATCTATGGACGCTTCCATTTCGCCCGATGAAGACACTAAATTTATCGATACTTTCATTAGCGCCACCAACGAATCTACCGATCAAACACTGATTCAAGAATCTATGAATCAAGATGTTGAAAAAATATTGGCGGTGCTGCCGGAACAAGAACGCGATATTCTAAAAATGTGTTTTGGAATTGGCGAACCGCACGAATATACATTAGAAGAGATTGGCAACAGGTTTGATATTAGTCGCGAACGTGTGCGCCAAATTAAAGAGCGGGCGCTAAAACGTTTGCGTGCGGAACAAAAAGCGTTAAAAAACAAAAATTTTGCAGCCGCATTTTTCGCCTAAAATAGAATCTCATTGAAAAAGATCCTCATTGTGGATAAAGTACACCCCTATCTTGTAGAGCAATTTACAAACAGGGGTTTTATTTGCGAAACAACATTACAAATATCTTATAATGAATTTCTTGAATTGGAAGACAACTATGAGGGATTGGTTATTCGCAGCAAATTTAATGTGGATGAAAACGCATTGGTATCTAAAAAAAATCTCAAATTTATCATTCGCATCGATTCCGGAACAGAACATATTGATTTACAGGTGGCTTCAGCTACCGGCATCAAGGTAATCACTACCCCAGAAGGAAATGCCCCGGCAGTAGCCGAACATTGCTTGGGAATGCTGTTGGCTGCACTGAAAAAGATGGTTACCGCCAACCACGAAGCACGCAACGGCGAGTGGCTGCGAGAAAAGAATAAGGGCAGAGAACTTTCGGCGCAAACCGTTGGTATTATTGGATATGGAAACACCGGTAAAGCATTTGTCAAATTATTGCAATTTTTTGGCTGCAAAATATTGGTTTACGACAAATTTAAAAGCGGTTTTACAGAAACATACATTGAAGAAGTATCATTAGACGAGTTGTTGCAACGTGCCACCGTCATCTCTTTACATATCAATTATCTCCCTGAAAATCATTATTTCATTAATACAGCATTATTTAAAAAAGCAAAACAGCAGCCCATTTTCATCAATACTTCGCGTGGTTTGACGGTGAAAACAGCAGATTTGATTTTTGCTTTAGATGAAGATTATATCTCTTTTGCCTGTTTAGATGTGTTGGAATATGAAAACGTTAATCTTCAAATCCCGCCAAAAGCAGAAT
>Ga0082212_10009086_pt1 | contig 12853 bp, 9 predicted proteins | sample TergutNt197P3_FD_71548 | JGI IMG/M metagenome (GOLD analysis project Ga0082212, IMG submission 71548) | Neocapritermes taracua P3 segment gut microbial communities from Petit-Saut dam, French Guiana - Nt197 P3 | ecosystem: Host-associated > Arthropoda: Insects > Digestive system > Gut ... | reverse complement strand
GGCTAATAATAAGAGACAGATTACCTGTTCAGGGGCTATGCCCGAAACCCATAATGTTTACAGCCCGCACGATCATACTGCCATAAAATAAGTTTGCATGGAGTACTCGTGCGCAGGCTGTTAACAAAATGTGTTTCCGGATTCCCCTGAACAATTGTATTTACAGAGGTCGGGGACTTCATGCACGAACATGTGCAACAGTTCACGGGTAGCCGGGGTTTCACTCTGACGCAGTGTGACCCGTCGGCTGAAGCCGGCTATTAGCACATACCGGGGTAGGTATAGAACATTGGTACAGCATTGAAGCCGGCTAAGCGACGTTACTCACGCAAGACAGAGTGATATACCGGCTATCCGTGAACTGTAACAGAAAATGATCTGAAAAGGAAGCGGTGGCTATCGATGGACATTCTGATTCAAGACATACTCGCAGCCTTACCGGAAGGCGTAAAGACATGCTCCGTCTATATCAGCGGAGGCGTTATATCATCAGTATCCTCCGCGCCGGAGGGTTTTCGCGCCGAAAAAACCATATCGGGCTCCGGTAAAATGCTGATACCCGGCTTGATAAACTCGCATACGCACGCCCCGATGACGATCCTCCGCAACTCAGCCGACGACCTAATGTTCAACGAATGGCTATTCGACAGGATTACCCCGCTTGAGGATAGACTCACCGGCGAAGACTGCTACTGGGGAACTATGCTGGCGGTCATGGAGATGCTGTGCACCGGGACGACAGGCTTCATCGACCTATACATGTCTATCGACGACATAGCCCGGGCAGTGACCGGGACAGGTATACGCGCAGTACTCTCACGAGGGCTGATAGGCGGCGCGGACGATCCGTCGGCCGGGGAAGTAAGACTCCGCGAGGCCCTTGACGCGATAGAAAAATGGAAAGGCTACGATACCCTGGGTTTCATGCTCGGCCCGCACGCCCCGTACACCTGCGACGATGGTTTTCAGCGCGAGGTCGCTGCTGAAGCAAAACGGCTTGGCCTCGCAATAAACACGCATATATCGGAAAGTTTAGCTGAAGTAGAAACTATCCGCGAAAGATACGGGATGAGCCCCGTTGAGCTCATGGATAAAACGGGCTTGCTCAGTCATACGACCGTCGCAGCCCACTGCGTCCAAGTCACCGACAGCGATATCGCCATCCTGGCCGGCCGCGGCGTCAATGTCGTGACGAACCCGGTTAGCAACCTCAAACTGGCAAACGGCGTAGCTCCCGTGCCCAAGATGCTCAAAGCGGGCGTAAAAGTCGCGCTTGGCACCGACGGCGCCGGCAGCAACAACACTCTCAATATGTTCAGGGAGCTGACAATGCTGACGCTGATACATAAGGGTACGAACCACGACGCCCTGGCCGTCAGCGCGCGCGAGGGTTTTGAAATCGCGACCAAAAACGGCGCTTTGGCGATGGGTAGGGACGACATCGGCGAGATTGCGCCCGGCAAAACCGCGGACCTGGTCATCATCGACCTGGACGCGCCGAACATGCAACCTGTCAACGACCCAATCTCCGCACTGGCGTACTCGGCAAACGGAAGCGAAGTCGCGACTGTAATGGTTGGCGGCAGAATACTAATGGAAAACAGGGAGTTTGTCACCATCGACTCGGAAAGGGTCATATTCGAGATAAACAAAACATGCGAAAGGATTGGCGTCCGATGAAAGATGATGCACAGGCAGTAAGTAAAAACTCAAGCGCAGGCTTGAAGGGCTTCAACCCCGGGGCCGCGAAGCACAAAAGCGAAGTGCGCGATATAGCCCTTGCCCGGTCGGGGGAAAAGAAAATCGCATGGGCATGGCGCAACATGCCCCTATTGCGCTCGATAAGGGACGAGTTTGAAAAAACCCGGCCGTTTGAAGGCGTCCGGATCGCTTTATCGGTCCATATGGAAGCCAAAACAGCCTGCCTGTGCCGTACTCTTGCGGCGGGTGGCGCAGAAATGTTCGCGACAGGGTGCAACCCGTTATCTACTCAGGATGACGTCGCAGCCGCGTTGGCGGCGGGCGGGATGAATGTTTACGCGTGGCGCGGCGCTACGGCGGCGGAATACGAGAGGCATCTGACCATGGCGCTGGAATCGGGCCCGAATATTATTATCGACGACGGCGGCGACCTCGTGAACATCATGCACACCAAGCTGCAGCACCTGATACCGGGCGTTTACGGCGGGTGCGAAGAAACGACGACCGGCGTTATGCGCCTGTTTTCGATGGCTTCCGGCAACACGCTCAGGTTCCCGATGATTGCGGTCAACAACGCGCAATGCAAGTACCTTTTCGATAACCGGTACGGGACCGGGCAATCTGTCTGGGACGGAATCAACCGCACGACGAACCTGATTGTCGCAGGCAAGAATGTAGTCGTTTCCGGTTACGGCTGGTGCGGGAAAGGCATCTCTATGCGCGCGAAGGGCTTCGGGGCAAAAGTCATCGTCACCGAAATCGACCCGATAAAGGCGCTTGAGGCGATGATGGATGGTTTCGAGGTTATGCCAATGGATGAAGCAGCGAAAATCGGCGACCTGTTCATAACGGCGACAGGCTGCGCAGACGTCATAACCGAACGCCACTACCAAAAGATGAAAGACGGCGCTGTGCTCTGTAACGCAGGGCATTTCAACGTTGAAGTGGACGTCGGTTGGCTGGAGAAGAACTCTGAGAAGAGCGAGCAGAAGCCGAACATTATGGGCTATAAGCTGAGTGACGGGAAATCAATTTTCCTGCTCGCGGAAGGCCGGCTCGTAAACCTTGCGTCCGGCGACGGCCACCCTGTCGAGATAATGGATATGAGCTTTGCAATACAAGCGCTCTCCGCGTCGCATATCGCACAAAACCATGAAGGACTGGCCCCGGGCGTTTTGCCTGTCCCCAAGCACATAGACTCCGATGTGGCGCAGAAAAAACTCAAGGCATGCGGTTTGACGATAGACAAACTGACGCCCGAGCAGGCAAAATACTTACTTAGCTGGGAAATGGAATGAAGAAAGTTATGCTTGTCTTCGGCACCAGGCCGGAGGCAATAAAGATGTGCCCGCTGGTACTCGAGCTGCGCCGGCGCCCCGGATTCGAGACGCTCGTCTGCGTCACGGGGCAGCACCGCGAGATGCTAGATTCCGTCCTCGACGCGTTCGGGGTCGCGCCCGACCATGATTTATCCATCATGGACGAAGGCCAGACCCTGTTCGACATTACAAACAAGGTCATGTCGGGGGTGCGCGACGTACTCGTGTCCGATCGTCCGGACGTCGTGCTCGTGCACGGTGATACAACGACCACGTACGCTTCGGCGCTGACGGCGTTCTATCTCGGGATAAAAGTCGGCCACGTTGAGGCGGGTCTGCGCACATACAATATACTCTCACCATTCCCTGAGGAGTTTAACAGGCAGGCCGTCGATATAATCTCGGAATTTAATTTCGCGCCTACCGAAACGTCCCGTCTGAACCTGCTGCGCGAAGGCAAGGACCCCGGGACGATATTCGTAACGGGTAACACCGCAATTGACGCCCTGAAAACGACTGTCCGAGGCGACTTTGACCACCCCGGGCTTGATTGGGCGGACGGCTGCCGCCTTGTAATGATGACTGCCCACAGGCGCGAAAACCTTGGCGAACCGATGAGATGCTTTTTCAGGGCCATAAAGCGCGTCGTAGACGAGTTTGCGGATCTGAAAGTGATATATCCTGTCCATATGAACCCGGCGGTCATGCAGGTAGCCGGGGAAGTCTTCAGCAACCATCCTCGTATAAGGCTCATCGAGCCTCTTGATGTGCTCACGTTCCACAACTTCCTCGCGCGATCGTATCTCATATTGACCGACAGCGGAGGCATACAGGAGGAAGCGCCATCCCTCGGGAAACCCGTGCTCGTGCTTCGCGACACAACGGAACGGCCAGAAGGCGTGGAAGCGGGTACCCTGATGCTCGCAGGGACCGAAGAAGAGTCTGTTTACTCCTGTTTCAAATCGCTTGTCACAGACGATGCGCTGTACATGTCGATGAGTAAAGCGTCCAACCCTTACGGAGACGGGTTCGCTTCCAAACGCATCGCCGACATACTGGAGGGGTCTATTAGTACCTTACGGACCAGTTAGTGCAACAAAAAACACGGATTATAAAGTCCGTATGGTGCTAACACCGTGCGTACGCGTGGTGCGCGCCGCCGGTTACAGATAATCCATAAAGTCGCCGAAAGACTTGAGATAGATATCGCAAAGCCCCTTGATTGCGACCTGCTCATCGACCCAGGACTGGTCGAATACCGCAGCCACCGGGAATCCCGCGTTCTTGGCCGACCTCATGGCATAAAGGGCGTCCTCGACCACCAGTGTGTCTCCTACCTCCGTCCCGAGAAACGATGTCGCCCTGAGAAAAATGTCGGGCATACTCTTTCTGGTCCCCTCTTCGCTGCATGTATATACCCGCCTGAAAAACCTGTCGATGCCGCAGCGCCGGAGCGCAGGCTCGACCAGATACCTGTCGGTAGCCGTGGCTACGCACATCTTGACGCCGCGCGAGTCGAGCTCTTCCAGGACGGGTAAAACGCCCTCCTTGACCTCCGCTTTATGGAAATAATAATCCTCGATCAATTTGTTCTTTTCGAAGTCGATCTCTTCGATCGTCTTGCGCACCCCGTACTCTGTCTGGAAATATACCGCCTCTTCGATGTTACTCAGCGTCCTGAGCACATCGGAAAGGTTCGGGCGCGGAGTGATCCCCAGACTTCTGAGGTAATCATACTCGACATTGAACCACATCTGCATCGTATCCAGCAGCGTCCCGTCCATATCGAAAATAACCCCTCTGATAGCCTTCAAATCGGTCATATAGTTCAACCTTTCATAAGTAATCCCTGCCGTATGCCATGGAAACGACGCAACGAACGGGTTTACGCCTAAGGAACAGCCATGCTTTATGATAAACTCACCGGGTACGCGGGCAGCGGCGTTTACCCGATGCACATGCCCGGGCACAAACGCAATACGGAGCTACTGCCGCCCGGCCTGCCGTATGGTATAGACATAACTGAAATACACGGTTTCGACGATCTCCGCGACCCGCGCGGCGTCCTTCGCGAAACCGGGGAACTCGCCGCCGGGTTATACGGCAGCGACAAGGCCTTCCTGCTCGTGAACGGCTCTACAGTAGGCAACCTCGCCGCCATAGGCGCCTTCGCGACGACTGGTCGCAAAGTAATAATCGATGATAACAGCCACTACTCGGTGTCAAACGCCGTCGGGCTGTTCGGGCAGGAAACAGTCAAAGTAAAAACAAGAATCGACGGCGCTACCGGAATATCATGCGGCGTCGACCCGAACGACGTTAAATCGACGTTGGAGGGCGATCCGGACATTAAGCTTGTCGTAATAACATCACCGACGTATGAGGGCGTTATAAGCGACGTCGGAAGCATAGCCGATATCGCCCGCGGGCACGGCGCCGCCTTGCACGTCGACTCGGCCCACGGCGCGCATCTCGGCTTTTCAGCGGCTTTTCACAGCAACGCCATCCGGTCGGGGGCCGACTCCGCAGTAATGAGCCTCCATAAGACCCTGCCCGCGCTTACGCAATGCTCGCTGCTGCATATCCGCGGCAACCGCGTCAGACAGGATGAAACCGCGCGTATGCTGTCAATTTTGCAAACAAGCAGCCCTTCATACGTGCTGATGGCGTCTATCGACCGCTGCTTGCGCATACTCTCACTTGACAGAGACATGCTTTTCTCCAGGTACGAACGGAACCTTGCCGGTTTCAGCAGCGCAATGAAACAGTTGAAACGGCTCTTCGTGATCAACAACGGCAACTACGAAAATAATACGCGTTTCTACGCGTTCGACCCGGGCAAGCTCGTAATAGTGACGAAGAACACAAAACTTAGCGGCTTCACGCTTGCTGAGATACTAAGGACAGAATATAGCATTGAACTGGAAATGGCCCGCCCCTGCTACGCCGTAGCGATGACAAGTATTTGCGACAGCGAGGACGGATTCTCAAGGCTCGCGGGCGCCCTTGTCGAAATCGACCGCTCCCTGTAGTGGGACCGGGGCTTGCCCCGGGGTCAATACCCCTTATTCACGCAAGACAGAGTGAAACACCTGCTACTCGCAACAGCAATATGTCTTGCGGTCCGGCGGCGCGGCTTAGTCAGTGGTTACTCAACTTCGGGGTCTCCGTGTTCCAAATCCGCCGTCAAGTCCGGCAGCCCGAAGTCCACCATGCCGTCTGAGTCCCTGTCCTCGCCCGGGAACAAATCAAGGATTGCCTCCTCTGTCGTGAACAGCACGCCGTAGAGGTCCATCTCCTTGTCGAACTCCGACAAATATATAAAATCCGCCAGCTCGACCACCTTGCGCACGACTGCAAGGTTTTTTTCGTCGATCGGGTACTGCTTCCGGCCGCCTTCCGGATTCCCGGGGGTATGGATAAACATATGAAACTGGTCGTCCATTGCGACAATGTAAATGAAATCGTTTTTCGACCTTGCTGTAATTAGGCGTCCCTCGCTGAGTTCTTTCAACACCCGCTCACTGTCTTTCGGCAGCAACTCCAGATTGATGTTTTCCATAGCAAAACCCGTTCCTTTCGCCATGCCAAGGCACAATTTACCGATGCGATGGCATCAATAGAATCAAAGCGCTGATAAGCGGTTCCAGGTAATAATATCCCAGCCCCGGACGCCCGTCAACAACAATGTGCGGGCAACCGGGGCCGGTTTCGTCATTTTGTTACAGTTCAGTTGCAACGCCTGACCGGACCGTGTGCAGGTGTAACTCATTTCAACGCTGTAAGCCAACTTGCCACATCCTGTCGTTCGGCGATGGACAGTTTATCGAGAAGATTGCGTACATGCCTCCGCACTGTCGCGTCAGACAGATGCAATTCCGCCGCGATGACGTCGTTTCCCGCATCCCGGCCCAGGTATCGGAGCATATCTGTCTCACGCCCGGTCAGCTTGTACTTTTCGGCGACAGCCGCGATAGTTGCGTCCCGTCCGCCTGCCGCGTTCATTTTACTACGGATAGATTTTTCCAGTTCGTTGTACTCAGCCGCGCTGATATGCAGATGACGTGTTATATAGCTCCGGGACTCCCCGTTTAGCAGCAACCGCGCAACGCTGATTTCCGCTTGGGTGAGCCCGGCGCTTATCATGTCCTGATTTACATAGTTCCGCTCGTCATTCATACTCTCAAGGAGTTTTTGAGTCTCGGCAATTTTATCCGCAAATATCTCGCTTGATTCTTTGTATTTCTCATATACCCGGATTGCAGCGTTGAAAGCTCTTTCAGCCTCTTCATACCGTTTTTCTTCTCTAAAAAGGACGCCCTTCTCAAAGTTAATATACGCCAGATCCGTATCAAAAGTGGAGTTATTCTTTGTATATCTCTGAAATATCGCATACGCTACATCGAGTTTTTCCTCAGCTTCTGAGTATCGCTTTTCTTTCGTATAAAGGCTTCCTAAACTCTGGTAATTAAAGGCAACCCTAGGATCGTAAGCTTCAGGGTTGGATTGCGCCAGACGCGACAACACTTCCAGCGCGGCGCCGAAATGCGCCTCCGCTTCTTCATAACGTTGAAGGCTCGTATGTGAAATACCAAGACTTGTATGGCATATCGACTTCAGCCGGTATTTTTCTTCGTCAGTCTCCTTTGTGATCAGCCTGTCAAGGATCTCAAGCGATCGCGTCAGATTTTCAGCGGCTTCTTCATAGCGGCCTATATCATTATACAGGCTTCCGAGATTATTGTAGGTATAGCAAAGTAGCTCTTCATACTTGACCGCATTCCGCTCCGCAAGTTTCTTTCGGATTTCAAGCGCGGAGTGATGCATCCGGACAGCTTCTTCAAAATCATTTTTATACTTGTAAGTTATACCAAGATTATTGTACGTAGACGCGATATCAGCCTGGGTTTCGTCGGGGTCGCCGCCTGTCCTGGCCATTCTTATTGCCAGCGCATCCATGAGTAATTTTTCAGCGTCATCTATCCGCTCCGAGAACAAGTATACCGCGCCAAGCCAGTGATATAGCTTTGATTTATCTTCTTCCGGCGTTTCGATTCCCTGCGTTTCAAAATGCCTCTTCAGCTTCTCCCCAAGTTCAGCGGCTTTGTCATATCGTATCTGCTCATACAGATACCACACATACATAAGCGCCGCCCTGCGCGGCAGGCCATGTATCTCTTCAAGCCGCACCGCTTCGCGGTAGCAGTCGTCGACGCCATCCCAATCCAACATGGCGGCGTTCAGGTCACTTAGCTGCAGCAGTTCGTTGACATTTACCTGCGCCCGCTTTGCGGCTTCTTCGGCTTTCGCCTCCTCGCCTCGCGCGTCGCGGAGTATCTCGTCAAAATCCAGTATCATCCTCGCAGCGTCAAGGTTACCACGTTCAACAAGACGGTAGCTTTCGACCTGACGCCTTGATAACAGACCGGTCGACGTCTGTTCATACGCCCCTTCAAGCATCTGATAAAGTTGGTTTTCAATTTCGGTTATTGTCTTATTAGCTTCGTTGCGCTGCCTCACCGACTCGCGGTATTGCTCGAAAAACTCATTATCGTCAGGGTTCTGTGCGAATCTGGATTTTGCCTCGTAGAACCTGCTCTCAAGGTTGGCGCGCTCCGTTTTCAATCGCTGCAGTTCCTCGTATCCGGTCACAATCTCCGCGTGTTCGAAAGACAGTAAAACCTCGCCCCCCTGCCAGACTTTACCGTTTTCCAGTTTGACATCCATACCCGGCAGCTTCAGTTGCTTGATTTGCATCATTAGGCTGAGTATCAGTGTATCTGTATGTTCATATATATTTTCGTGAATGTTTGCTTCGCAGGCGACCCGGTCTTTGATGTCCATGACGCCGCCGCTATCCTCCGTACCGTCCCGCTGCAGCTTGAAATAGACCGAGATATGCGGCAGGCCGCTTTTTTTGCGCGACTCCAACGCGATGTTGAAGTCGTTGATAGTCTCATCATCGGCCTCGCAGCCAAAGATAAACACGGCGATGCTGCTGTCGGCCGGCAGTCTGTTGTTCTCATCCTGCGAGTTACTGAGAACTGCGGAGCGTTCAACATACTCGCGGGTCACCAGCGAGAAGAACAAACCTTTGTCGACATAACAGTTGTTGAGCCTTTGAGTAAATGCCGTTAATTCTGCGTGTTCTTCCTTGAAGTCCTCGGTGGCGGAAGCCAGATATATAGTGATTTTTTCCATTAATAACACCTCTCGGGCGCGGGTACATTCCTCTAAACTCAGTATGGAATCATTGTAGCATGTTTTAGGGCAAAAACAAGATACTTGGCATAAGAGAGCGGCACTACACCGCCCTCTTAAGCTCTATCGCTATGTTTCCCGTTTGTGTTCTGCTAATCTTCTGTGCCGTTTACTCCACTATGTAGCAAGCGCGGATCTGGTCGTTACCTTTCGTATCGACATAGACCCTGTAACCACCCGCTTGATACGCCCCTGCCGAGTTATTGTTTATCAGACCGTTCCATACGAAAGTTTCGGTAGTACCATCCGAGTATGTTTCCGTAACGGTGATGTACAACCTATTCTGGTTCCCGTTGAGTTTGTCAACATATGCCGACGGCGTTACGCTAACGAGCGAGGGTTGCTGCGGGTCTTCCACCCATGATGCGAACAGGGTCAGGTTACGGAGGACGGGTGAACTAAACCTGTATACCGCGCCCGATGCGCTGCCAACGCGCCAACCGTCAAATATGAACCCGTCTTTGACCGGGTCCGCCGGGCGTAGGACGGTTCTTCCCCTATAGACGTTCTGCGAAACGACGCTCCCGTCCACGTCGAAACTGACTGTGCAACTCGTAATTTGGTTGATCTTTGCCCTGCATGATGTTATTGACCTTGTTATCCTTGCCCTGAAACCGTCGATGAAACTGAGGATACCGTTGAGCATCTGTTCAAGCAACGACGCTTGCTTCAGATCTCTGATGGCGTTCGTAACCGCGTTTGCAGCGGCGTCTATTTCATATTGCAACTCAGCAAGCATGGGTTCCGCCGCAAATGCCTCCGCCAACGCAAGCCCTCTTTCCACTGCCGAGTTTAGCTCGTTGAAACTCGACCGCGTATACTTCCTGTAGTTCGACAGATAAGGGTCGGCACTCTCGAGGGCGGCAAGCAGCCCGCTTATGTCGGCAAGATCGCCAAGCGGATCCGCCGCTATCCATCCGGCTATCAACGCAATATCTGAGGTAATAGGCGTATCGAAGTCAAATGCTTCACCTTCGATATACCACCCTGTAAAGATGAATCCGACTTTTTCAGGTTCGTCCGGCATGGCCACTTTCTCACCGTCGTATACGGTGACGTATGTTATGACCCCATCCACATTGAAACTTACAGTAAACTCCGCGGGAGAACCTGTCGCCGGGAGAACTTCCGTATAGCTGTCATCGCAGCGGCTGCACTTGAACAGGTCATAGCCGTCCTCTGTGGCAGTAGCGTCCTTGTGCCCTATCAGCACGGAAAAGTCGTGGCCGAGCGCTGCGACAAGGTCGTCATAATAACTGCTTTCGCCGCAGGTACAGGTATAGGTCGTGTAACCCTGCTCCGTACATGTCGGCGCAGTGACGACCTCTGTGTAGCTGTGAACGTGCTGCGGTTCACCGAGCGTACCGGTTGTTTTAAAAACAGAAGTGTTATACTCAACGTTCCATGCACGGATAATTTCGTACATTGTTAAAGCGCCATCAACATAAGCGTACTGAATGACGCTGTCAATACCGATATTATACTTATAAGTCTTGTAATCCGCTCCCGTAACAGTACTGTTGTACATATACATACCTACGTCTGTTACTTCTCTCAAGATATCTGATGGCTGCTTGTCAGTAATTGTTATTCCCGGGAAAAAATACTCCGCGACTGCATCGGGATCCGTCCAATCTACCTCACTCACATCATCGGCCGGTACAAGCATCAACCCATCGCCCGCATCATAAGCCGCATATGGTTCAGATATGGCGTCAGGAGCCAAAGAAGCATAAGCGGCTCTAAAGTCATGCTGTAATGGTTCTTTCCAAAAATAATTATGCGATATTTCCAAAGGCGCCTGATATAAGTATGTAACTGTTTGGCTATCACAGGTGACGCTGCCGGCGTATAGATCATAGGTGTTCAAGTATTCTTCATCAGCCTCGAGCCATTTTGCCGTCAATGTCATATCTTGCGTAACAACATAGGAAAAATAGAACGTGACCGGCTTGGGCAACATTGTATAGACCCAGTTGACCGAACCCCAGCTATAATACGTGTACTTTCCTGCCGGGGGGTAAATTCCCCCGGTGGGCGCGGGCATCGTTGAGCAAAGCGGTATCTCGTAAACCGTCTGCATCGTTGATGTTCCCCCGTTAAAATCCAATGTTACCGTACAGGTTGGGATCTCCATATCCGGCGGTAAATCAACTACAGTCAAGTATACTATGCCATTTATATCAGTGTTTGTACCCGCTATGACGGTTATGCATATTTTCCCATCCTTCAAACCCCAGAACGCCCTCGTATCAGCGGCTCCCGAGATCAAGTTCAGCCCTTGCGAGGTACCGAGCGTTATACTGTAGGGATCTGAGGGCATAGGCTCCGGGCGCACCACAACATAACCGCTTATCTCCCCGTTTATAGTCGCGTCCTCAGAAACGATCAAAGCGGCGCAAGTAATAGTATTAACGCTGACTCTGCCTGTAATATCCGCGCCCGCCATTATTTCGCAAGTTTTTGCCGTGATGTAGAGCGCTCTGCTGCCGGTGCGCGTACCGGTGTATTTTATTGTCCCGGATATCTGCGCTCCATCAGTGGTGACCCGTACGACGTCCATATCGAGTGTGCCCGACATCTGACTGCCCGTTACGAAGCCGTTTATCTCCTTCCGCCCCCAGCTTTCCAACCTGATCGCGCTAACAAGATTGCCATATAAGTTATGCCAATTGTTCATATCCAGTTCCGCGTCTTTGTCAAGCACAAAATCTCCTGACCCTCTGACTGTCAACAGCGCATAGTTTGAGCCTGAGTAGTTGTCATTAGTCAATGTAAACTTGACGCTGGCTTTCCAATCGACTGTAACCCGTTGAGGGATCGTCAAAAGAACGGCTCTCTGCAGTGTGATCATGCTCCCCGTATCCGTCGTGATTGTAACTGTATTTTCGTCCAGTGACGCGCGCAGTCCCTGCTCGTAATGCACGCCGCCCTGGTTGAACGGAGAAAGGAACTCCTCCAGGGCCGCCGGATCAGGTTCACCCTCCGCCGCACTCGCAGTCAGCGGTCCCACTGCAAAAAGGCCGAACACCATCATCAATGTCAGCAGCAGTGATGTAAGTTTATTGAAAATACGTGTGGTTTGCATAATGAATCCTCCTTAAAATTCTCTAAAAAATGTTTGTTTACAAGTTCAGCATTGATTCTAACAAAGCGAAAGCGCGATGCATTTCTTTATCATTCTCCCTTCTTTCTCCGATAATACGCAGGGTGACGCAGCTTTGGTTTGTTTGCCTGTCCGTTTCGTTGATGCTGTATATCAGTTCCCATTCGTAGCCGTACATCGATACTTTGTAATGGACAACCCCGCGTACCGCGTCACTGAGTATCAGGCGGCCTTTCTGCAGCTCGATGACGTCATATATGGTATTCACTATAAACTCCTTTGACCGCGAATATGTTTTTGTACTCTCCATACATCCTGTCGCGCGGACGCCCGACTCTCACCTCCTGTTAATATGGTATGATTTAACGTGCGGTCGGTCGGGCAAAGCCCTCCCTGCACTGCCGTGTTGCTCCCGGCTATGCCGGAACCGCAACACATGGTATGATATGATATAATTCTAAACAGA
>Ga0082212_10009085_pt1 | contig 12853 bp, 11 predicted proteins | sample TergutNt197P3_FD_71548 | JGI IMG/M metagenome (GOLD analysis project Ga0082212, IMG submission 71548) | Neocapritermes taracua P3 segment gut microbial communities from Petit-Saut dam, French Guiana - Nt197 P3 | ecosystem: Host-associated > Arthropoda: Insects > Digestive system > Gut ... | reverse complement strand
GAATATCGGACAAACCCCTGAAATTACAGCGGAAAACAGCAAGAAATGGAATTAGAGGGAATTCTACGGAAAGGCTTTTATCCGGGACTCGTCTTACTCGGTATCTCCGAACGTATGTCTCCGGCAATCCTCGACCTGCTTGCCAAGTCTGCCGCTGCTCTCGGTTCGATGAGCGATGCCCAAGGATCACGTGCCGATCAAGGGATCAATGTTTCTGTAACAAGAATATCGACTGCTGTTCGTGCGGTTGCCCTTATCATTTCCATCAGGTACAATCGCCGGAGTACCGGACCAAATAACCACACGAATTACCATGCCCAGTCGCCGATCCTTTCTGAAAAACTCCGCCGCCCTTGCTGCGCTGCCGCTCGCTTTGCACTCCATCGCAAATGCCGATGATGACCAACCGCAAACCGTTACACTGCCAGCGCGAAGCGAAGTCGCCAACGACGACACATGGGACTTGACTCCTCTCTTCAAAAGCGACGACGAATGGAAAAAACAACTTGAAAAAACGAAAGAGCGGCTTGCGGAATTCAAAGCGTTTGAAGGGAAACTTTTCGATCTCGCAGTCATGCTTGACTTCCTCGATTGTTTCGAACTCGAAGATTCTATCGGTCTCGAAATCGAACGACTCACCATCTACGCCTATCTGCGGTTTTCCGAAAACGTTGCTGATCCTGTTGCTCAGAACATGCAGAGTCTTGCCGATTCTCTGCAAGGACAATTTCGGGAAGCGACGAGTTTTATCCGTCCTGAAATTCTCGAATTTATTGACCCCGACAATCTGTCTTTACCCTACCGCAGTAATCGACAATTTAACCTCGGTGACAGTCGTCCCAGTGTAGCTTCTCAATATTTCCTAAAATTGAATCGCATCTTTCGCCAAAAACCACACGTTCTCACAAAAGAGAACGAAAAAATCTTGGCAATGCTAACCGAAGTGTCGCAGACCGCGTCGAAAGCCTTTGGATTGCTGAACGATGCCGACCTCAAATTCGGAAGCGTCATCGACGAAACCGGAAAGTCCGTCGAACTGACCACCGGCTCGTTTGCCGTCTTCATGAACTCGCCCGACCGAAAGGTTCGGCAAACCGCCTTCAAACAATTCTATGCCGGTTATCAATCGCACGAAAACACATTGGCATCGCTGCTCGGCAGTTCAATCCAGAAAGATGTATTCAATGCCAGAGTGCGTAATTTTCCCTCTGCGCTCGAGTCGGCACTCTTCTATCCTGAAATTCCGCGTGCCGTCTATGACAATCTCATCACGACGGTCAACAAGGCGTTGCCGGTGCTGCATCGGTACTACGAACTCCGCCGCCGAAAGATGGGACTCGACGAAATCCGAATGTACGATACTTACGTGCCGATTTTGAGCGACATCAAGACCGATTATTCCTGGGAGAAAGGCGTTGAAGTCATTGCCGAAGCATTGCGTCCGCTGGGGAAAGAGTACGTCGATGTGATGACTGCCGGTCTGACGGGTGAGCGGTGGTGCGACCGCTATGAAAACCGGGGCAAGCGGAGTGGTGCGTTCAGTTATAGCAATTTTTCCGCCAAACATTATATTTTGATGAACTACAAGCCGACGGTCATCAACAGTCTTTTCACTTTGGCACACGAGGCGGGACATTCGATGCACGGCTTTTATTCTTCCCGAGCGCAGCCGTTTACGTATTACAAGTACGTAACATTCCTTGCCGAAGTGGCGAGTACCTTCAACGAGGATATGCTCTCGCGGTACTTGCTTTCGCAAACGACCGACAAGAATATGAAAGCGTTTTTGATTAACCGGCAGATCGATGCGATTCGCAACACGTTATTCCGTCAAACGATGTTTGCCGAGTTTGAACAGCGGACTCACGAAGCGGCGGAGGCGGGAGAATCGCTCACGGCAAAGTCGTTGCGGGAGACGTACCGAAAATTATTGGAAGCGTATTTCGGACCGAAGTTTACGATTGATGACGAATTGGAGACGGAGTGTTTCCGTGTTCCTCATTTTTATAGGGCGTTTTATGTGTATCAATATGCGACAGGCATTTCGGCGGCGTTGACATTGGGGGAGCGGGTTTCTACCGGCGGCGATGCGGAGCGGGACGATTACCTTCAATTTTTGAGCGGCGGCTGTTCTGCGTCGCCGATTGAACTGTTGCGGATTGCCGGTGTCGATATGGAGTCGCCGCAACCGATTGAATCGGCAATGAAACGTTTTGAGGGACTGGTCGCGGAGTTGGAATCCCTCATTTAGCCGGTACTCCGGCAAACTCTAATTTGGCGGGGACGAATCACACACAATGCACTTGGAGACTCGGTTGCTCCGTAGTATCTTATTCAGATTATAACGGTCTTTTGCATTCTTGACATCCTCTTTCGTTGCCAAACTCACAACCGCCGCATCTTTTGCATTGTCTTGAACGTAATGGGTAATGCTTGCGCCGCAGAGAATTCTATACTGTTTTTCCTTGTCCGGTTTATTTACAAAATGACCAAAATAGATACGCCGCTCGACAATTTTGTCTTCTTTCCCGACAATGTGTACAGAGCATGGAATATCCGGCAATTTCTCTTTGATCGTTTTGTGCAGTTCTTTTGCCTGCTTTTCGTGGAGAGCAGGTTGATAACGTTTTAATTCGCTGCGGTCATCTTGCCGTATCTTGCATGATTTACATTCGTTGACAAGAAAATGTATCTCTTTGATGTTCCCAAGTTTTTTGCTGTCCTTCATGAATCGAAGAATTGACAATGTGCGGTCAAATTCCGGCACAATTTCCCACCGGCAATTTTCGAAATTGGTTTTCGAACGATGAAAACAATTATTGGGGTCATCGCACTGACCTTCCGTTCCATAAGGACTCGCAATGACAATAAAATCCGACACATGGGCAAGTGGTTCCAGTGCTCTACTATACTCTTCGACAAATTTACAAGACGAGGTTATGCTGTGAAGAGGAATAGAAGGTGCAACAATAATACTTTTCCAAGAAAAATAACCCTCTCCTCTATACCTTTCCGTTACAATCTTGGCAACGGGTTCGTAACTCTCATCGGAGAACGATTTGTCAATTTCTTCGATCCAACGGAGTTCTGCCATATTGTGAATATTTTTCGTTGCATCCGCTGAAGTTTTTCCCCGCACAATCAGCAGACCGTCATTTTTCAATTTGTTGAGTAGGGATTCCAACAGCATTTTTTGCGGTCCCTTGATTTTTTCGATGATTGTTTTTGCAATACACTTGGACCACTCGCCGCCACAGGGGTTCGTGATGACGACACTGGCGTGTGGACGTTCCGACAGCATGCGTCCGTAGGACCGCAAAGATTCTCCGGTCGGAGTTGCATTCTCCAACCATTCTTCAATGGCGGAGGGTGTAATCGCAATTTCTGAAATCATAACCCAAACCTTTCCATAAATTCTTGTTCAAAAAACGAATCGGGCCAATCGGTGAGAAACAAACCGTCGTTGCCGACTTCCATTTCGGTAAAGGTCGTCCGTCCTGACTCAAAATCGACGTATTGAACGGACAAATCGTCCTGCGTGAATTCTGCTATCACGTTCTCTTCGTTTTGCGTTTCACGGATTCGCCGCAGTATCCGCAAAATTAGATGAACGCTGTGTGTTTCTGCAATGATGTGGGAGCGGGATTGTTTGACGGCACGAATCAGCAAATCACCAACGGCGGCTTGTTGCTTGGGATGAAGGTGTAACTCCGGCTGTTCAAACAAGAGCGTTCCGTTTTTATGCCGAGCCATACAAACGGTCAGCGGAATGACCTGCGATAAACCGAGACCGACACTATACATCTGTACGAGCGTCTTTCGTTTGATGTCAAACAGACCAAACCACTTGTCTTTCGGAAACGATTGTTTGAATTGCTGTAATTTGACGGGAGTCAACGATTTGATATACTCGATGAATTGCGGCGGGAAATACTTCGATTTCAATGAAGCAAGCCTCCCGTCCTTTGTAACCTCACAATCATCAGGGAGGTAAACAAGTTCATAACCTGTATCCAAATACTGGTTGTCCGTTTCCGAGAGGTCGGCATTGATCCTGTCCCATTCTTCCTTTTCCAGAATGGGTAACATGTGGTACGCTCCCAATCCCTTGGCTCCGCGGGAAACATATTTCCCGCAGTGTTCGCGTGCAAGATTAGCAATACGAGCGGATAGTTCAAATTTTCGAGCGGGTATTTCCCGGATGGGACCAAGATAAACCATATCAGCCAACAACCGCCGCAATTCCAATGCCGGACCTTGGATAAAACTGTTTAAGGCACTGGCGGCAACGTGAGCCTCTCCACCGGCATCGGAAGTAAAGAGCGGGTTCGCCATCAGTAACGGCAATGCATCAGGCAAGGGCAACGTGAAACGTTGAGCAAAATTTTTAACAAGATTTGTGATACCGGACGGTGTCTCTTCATCGCAGTGGTCCGATAGATTGGAGGGTGCGAGGAAAGTTTCGATGATTTCCTTATTTTCTTCAATCACGGGATGATCAATATCAAGTTTGCGCAAACATGCTTTATGTTCTGGATTCTCGGCAGTGGGAGGGCAGTACCCTAACTCGGCAAACGGCTTGCCGTCAAAACCGGTTTGATAAGAAAGAACCCAAGGAAGATGATCACCTTGCGGAATTCCGATTTCGCTCGGAATTCCAACCACAATTTGCACCCATCCCTTTTTTCCGTTGTTATCGAAATCAAATCGCATTCGGATTGTTTTTTGGGTATCATGTCCGTGGACAATTTCCTTAAAACCGCCGAGATCGATGGAATCTCCGCCGAGCGTCGTTCCTTTGACATCGCACGCATGGCTTTCGAATATCTCCCGCACATAAGCCAAGGCATGAAGAATGGTACTTTTACCGGAACTGTTGCCGCCGAAGAGCAACGTCAACGGAGCAAGGCGAATGGTCGTTTCCTTGCCGATTCCCTTAAAATTTTCCAACGTGATTTTCTCGATCATGACTTTCTCTGAGTGCCTACGGTAGAATAATTTTCGCACAAAAACGATTTTTTGAAAAGGGGGAAATGGTCAATTATTCGCTGGAAATTCCGGGCAAACTGCCGTTCGGATTGTTGTTGGTTCCATTTGACGTGGGAAACATGGCGATAAAACCAATGATGGTTGCGCTGAAAGCCGCCCCCACAAACATCAAGACTGCCGCAATCAACCGTCCTGCTATCGTAACAGAATCGCAACTTTCGGCACCGTCACCCCACCGTAATTGTACAAAACGTCCACCAAGCGACATCCGGGGCGGTTCGGATATTTCTGCCCAGTTCGTTCATTTCACTCCCGACTTTCATTCTCCCTCGATTAGATGTCATCCTTATGTTCCCTTAGGAACATAACCGTCTTGGAGAGTCCTTGCTTTTCCAGTGTTGCGAGATATTCCTCGACGGTTTTAGACGGACGAGTGAGACTCAAACGATGCTTTTTGACCGACCGAAAGAAAGCAAACGGCGATTCTTGAATCAATCGCATCACCCATTCGTCCGGCGGCACGGCTTCAATTCCGTATCGTTTCAGTACCGCATTCGGAAAATCGTCCAGATTAAACGTCACAATGTATTCCGCTTGCACATGAATTGCAACAGCGAGAACGTGTCTATCGTTTGGGTCGGACAACGCAAGTGTTGGAATGATGGACTCGTACCCTGTAACAAGACCACGAGGAAACCGTGTGTCCATATTCTGGCGAGTTCGTTCCAGATTTTCTTGTTTCAAATCAGGACGGTTGCGAAGTAAGTTACGAGTCCATTCGTCGTTTATTTCATTTGACCAGTACGGAACAACCAAATCGTCCTCGGCAAGACGAAGTACGAAATCACGTAGCGGCGCAGAATACAGAACACATGCGTCGAAGACGGCATTAATCATCATATAACCCCATCTCTTGATTCATGCGAACCATTTCGTCCAGTGCCGCATGTCTGCAATCTCGATCCGCTTCAAAGTTCAACAAACTGTCCCGTTGGACCAAACGTTTGTTATTTTCCCATCGGAATACAATGCGTCCGGCATCAAGGAGTTCGTCGATGTAACCTTCCGGCGTATCGATCAACTGTGCCGCTTGCGCAATCGTCAGTTCGGGCAATGATGGGAAAAGTTCCACGCCCTGCTCACCTATTGCCTCAAAAGGCGGAGAAATGGTAAAAGTCATATCTACGCTCCTTGTCTTGCAAAACCACCGTAATTGTACAAAGTTTGTGTCATGCTTCTGTTCTTCCGGCGACTTCTTCGAGATCGGCAAAGGATACGTCCTTCGCCGATATACTCCCCTCACTTTCCCAGTCCGCCGCCTTGTTTACCGGCGAGGCATGAAACGAACCGGTCATCTGACTCACCGCACCGACATCGACGATCAAACTGACCGTACCATCACCAAGAATCGTACAGCCGGAAAATCCATGCGCTTCGCCAATGTATTCCGGTAATCCTTTGATGACCGTCTGCTGTTGTCCGATGATTTCGTCCACGAAGAACGCAAACGAGCGTCCGCCATCCTCTACCACGATGAGAATACCATCTTTCAATTTGTCCGCACCGGGTGCGCATCCAAACACATCGTAAAGCCGGACAATCGGCACCATTTCTTCCCGGAGCCGCAAAATTTCTTGACCCTCCGGCGTTATGGTAACTTGCTGCATGGACGGAACCAAACTTTCCCGAATCACCAGCGTTGGAATCATATATTTCCCGCCGCCTACCCGGACGAGCATCGCATCGACAATGGCAAGCGTCAGCGGAATCCGAAGCGTGAACGTTGAACCGTTACCGGCACGGCTGAAAACGTCAATCCGTCCATTCAATTTTTCGATGTTCCGTTTGACGACATCCATTCCGACACCGCGTCCTGAAATGTCTGTAACCTTGTCCGCCGTTGAGAATCCCGGCTCGAAAACCAACTTGAAAATTCGTTCATCGGGCCATTCCTTTGCGTCGCTCCCCACGAGTCCCTTTTCGATAGCCTTTGACAGAATTTTTTCTTTATTGAGTCCGCGTCCGTCGTCGGTAATCGTGATCCAGACCTCACCTCCTTCGTGTTTTCCTTCGAGCGTTACCGAACCGGTTTCCGCTTTCCCCGCCTTGATTCTTTCATCGGGCGGTTCGACACCGTGATCGCAACTGTTTCGGACAATGTGGACCAGCGGATCGGCGATCTGTTCGATGACCGTCTTATCGACTTCCGTTTCTTCTCCAACGAGATTGAGTTTGATTTTTTTACCTTCCTTCGTGCCGAGGTCGTGCACAAGCCGAACCATTTTTCGGAACGTTGCGGAGAGCGGGATCATTCGCACCGACATCGCACAATCCTGCAAATCGTCACAAATCCGCCGGAGTTGGTGCTTTGCCCTGTTGTAGTATTCGTCCGCAACATTCGCAACGGCGGGGCAACGCGTTACCATTGATTCCGCAATAACAAGTTCACCGACCAGATTGATGAGAAGGTCGAGTTTGTGCAAATCGACTCGAATATCTTGTTTGGCGGCTGCCGGTTTTTGCCCTGTTCCTGTTGGAGCGGCTCCGGCTGTTGCGGCTACCGCCGCTACCGCCGGTATTGTTACCTGCTCTGGAACTTGAGGCGGCGGCGTTGCCTCTGCTGCCGCTCGTTTTGCCTCTGCTTCTTCTTTCATTTTTTTGTCTCGTGCAGCAAACGCAGCGGCAATTTGGGCATCAAGGTCGTCCTCTTGTGCGGCGGGCGGCGGAGCAACCGGTGCAGGAATAGCCGGTGTTGGAGCAGCCGGCTTGTCTCCCTTTGGTCCTAACAGGGCATTCAAATCTTGAATATGTTTGTCCAAGTTGTCGATTTTGCCGCTTCCCCCCTCTTCAATGTCTTTGACTCCCTCGCCAAGAACGTCGAGTAAACGCAACAGAGTGCCGACGTTTGTTTCATCCGGTATTATGTCGTTATTTCGGAGACCATCGAGCAGTGTTTCCATGATGTGACTCAAGTGTTCCATTTGGACGAGTCCCATGAATCCGCAATTTCCTTTGAAACTGTGGATCGACCGGAAAGCATCTTTGAGCGGTTCTATGTGTTCCGCATGTTCATCCAACACACGAAGCAGTGCTTGCTCGGTCGCATCGAGTTGTTCGGTGGCTTCGAGCACAAAACCATGCCGCATTTCAGGGGCGAGTTGTAGCGTAACAAGTTCAGAGACGGCGGGAGTTGTGGAAGGCGGTTGAATCGGAGGTGCTGGAGCGGCTACCGCCGTACTTCCGCTGGAAAAATCGAGGTCTTCAGCAGGAATCGGTCGTTTGACCGGTTCGTTTGCCAAGGCATCAAAAGAAAAATCGGCATCGGCATCGCGGGCGGACGACGGTGGAGCACCGCCGCCGAGTTCAGTATCATGAACAGGTTCACCTGCAACGTGTTTTTTTAGCACGGCGATCATTGCCTGTGCAGGCTGATCAAAGCCTTCGTCATTTCCCGATGCTTCAATGTGTTCCAACATTTCGCGAAACAGATCGAGGGCTTTGCAAAGGGTTGCCGTAATCTGTACGGTGAGTTTGGCTTTGCCATTTCGGATTTTGTCGAGGAGCGTTTCGGCTTCATGCGTTACGGCAACGACGGTCGTGAGGGCAAGAAACCCGGCACTTCCCTTCATAGAGTGAAAAAGTCTAAAGATCGAGTTGATCATTTCGGAATCGACTGCCCCGGCTGCGGTAACACCGTCATTGATTTCAATGAGTGTGGGCTCAATTTCGTCGATATATTCACGAGCTTCCTGGACAAATTCCAGAATCAATGTCATATCCATAACGGAAAACTCCCGATGGTAAAGGGTAGAGGGTCGAAGCATCACCGACCCGACGATACCGGCAATTATAGACGATATTTTGGAAAAAGCAAGTTAAAGAAAGTAGGAATCCCCCAAAGAGCCGGGAACGCAGCGCAGTCCTCGGGCGAGTTCCCCACTGGAAAAGGACTGGGAAACAGATAAACTACAGTTATTCCACCACTGATAAAGAGACACCATGTTTTCAGGAATTGTCGAAGCATTAGGTCGGGTTGCGGCAATCATTTCCGAGCCGCCGGGATGTCGGCTGGTCATTGAAGAAGCAACGATTGCCGATACGGTCAATGTGGCGGACAGCGTTGCCGTCAACGGTTGTTGCCTGACGGTCATTGAGAAAAAGGATCAAACATTCACCTTTCAGGCGGGACCCGAAACGTTGGCACGGACGAATTTGGGAAAACTGGCTTCGGGCAGTCCGGTCAACTTGGAGCGGGCACTGGCACTCGGAGATCGCCTCGGCGGACATTTCGTCTCGGGACACATTGACGGTCAGGCGGAACTTGCCCGAATCGACAATCTCGGCGATTGGCAAGACTATTATTTTGCCGTACCGCAGGAACTTGCCGTCCAGATGGCATCCAAAGGTTCAGTGGCGGTGGACGGCGTTTCTCTCACGCTTGTCCGCTGTGACCGGAACATGTTCAGTGTGGCACTGATTCCCTACACGCTCAAGGTAACGACGCTCGGTCAGTGCAAAATTGGAGATAAAGTCAATATCGAGACGGACATTTTGGCAAAATATGTCCAGCGGCTCATCGAAGCAAAGGAATGGACGTGAGTGTTAGCAAAATAGGTTCGTGGTGTGAATATCAATCAGACAAATAGAAATGGTCGCCCCTCCCCCCCCGCTTGATAAAGCCAACTCGGAAGAAAAACGGGCGATTCTCCGAGTGGCAGGGGGCAGAAGCGGACGATAATCGGAGAGATAAATCAGTAATTGGTCATCGTTCTCCTTCCCATATTTCTCGAATCCGTTCGAGTTTTCGCTCAACGGTGCGTCGGACGCAACCCAATTTTTCCGCAATTTCAGCGGGGCGGTAGCCTTGCAGCGTCCACAGGGCGACTTGGCGAAGCGTTTCGTCTTGTAATTGATCGAGCAACAACCGACAATTTTCGGTAACTTCCAACGCCAATTCCGGGGTTGGTTCCGTTCCGAGCACTTGGGCGAGTCCATCTTGTCGGGCTTCTTGATATACGAAAACAGACTCACCTCGTACTTTTCCGCCGCCGCGTTTTTGGGCAAAGTAAGCCCGTCGTCTCGCCGTTGCCTTTCGGGCAGTGATTGTTACAAGAAGTTTCCACAAATCGTCCCGATTGTGAAGATGATCGAATTTTCGTTGTGCCAATCCGTGGTAAAAACTGTTCATCGCACTGATTGCAGCATCTTCTTCGTCGGCATCCCGATTGGGGATGCCTTCAAGTTTCCGTTTGGCAAGGCGTACCAATTTGCCGAAATAGTCGTTCCAAATTTTTTCGGCTGCATCGGCATCTCCTTCGGCAAGGTGCAGAACCCACTGTGAGACGATTTCTGACATGAAGAGCGAATTCTATCACGTTGCTTTCAAAGGGGCAAGCAACGTGAGAACACGGACTGTTTTTTATGGCACAATGCGATAAAATAACGGGGTACTCACTCTGCGCCCTAGCCATGTCCGAACGGAAGCCGACTATCATTCAGGAAATCAAACACGAAGTTAATGACTGGATGCATGGTCTGGAAAAATACGGTTCCTACCACCTGACTTATCTTGGCAATTTTGCATTGTTTTCCTACCAAACATTCACTTGGCTTTGTTGGCGATTGCCGCGCCGAGACCAGATCGCCCACTCTTTCTATACGATTGGCGTGTTGAGTTTGCCTGTCGTTATGTTGACCGGGATGTTCATCGGAATGGTTCTTGCTGTCCAAACGTACACGCAATTCCAGAAACTCGGTATGCAATCTTGGCTGGGCGGAGTCATCAGTTTGTCGCTGGTGCGCGAACTTGGTCCCGTGTTGGCGGCAACGATGTTGGCGGGACGCGTTGGTTCCTCCATTGCCGCCGAACTCGGCACAATGAGGGTTACAGAGCAGATTGACGCATTGAGCAGTATGGGCGTGAATCCGATCCACTATCTCGTCGTACCCCGTTTTTTAGCCTGCCTGATACTCATACCGGCGTTGACGATCATTGCCGATGTTACCGGTGTGTTCGGCGGTGCCTATTATTGCATCTCTATTCTGGAAATTAACTCACATTTTTACTGGGAAAATGCGGGGGATTTTGTTCGGCTGTTTGATGTTTTTATCGGCATGTTCAAAAGCATCTTTTTTGGTGCTATTATCGCTTTGATTAGTTGTCATCAAGGTTTTCACTGTAAGGAGGGGGCGGAGGGAGTCGGCAAAGCCGCCACTCAAGCGTTCGTCTATTCCTTTGTGGCAATTTTGTTGCTCGACCTATTACTCGGCATTGCCATCGACCAAATCATGTCTTCCTTTGGCATTGCCAGCGGTTTTTCCAAAGGTTAAGGCTTTCGCCAGAAAGTTTTATACCACGAATTTCACACCGGCTGACTTGCGTCCCACCGCTCTTTTGTTTGTAGCGCAATCTTACGATTGTGACTCTGACAACACTTCCATCTTACCAGCGGTAACAGCATAATCTTCCGGCGTTGGCACATAGTAGTATTCGTTAGCAATTTTAGCAGCATGACCTATCCAGAGGTTCTCATGTTTTTATCAGCGGTACTTTTTTCCTTTTGTCAAACAAGTATAATGGCGATATGATGTCAGTGGTTCCACCAAAGGTCGCTCTCATTGCCGGCGGAGGACGGTATCCCGTTTACCTTGCCGAAGCACTGAAACAGCAGGGAATCGGCGTCTATTGCCTCGAAATTATCAACAATGCTCCGTCAGGGCTCCAGTCCCTCTGCGACGAATGGTCGCCGCTCGGTCTTGGTCGTATTCAAACCGCTTTCCGGTTTTTTCGCAGGCATCAACTGGTCTATGGAACGATGGCAGGAGAAATCAATAGAAATTTATTGCTCGATCCCTGGCTATTTTGGAAGCAACTGCCCGACTGGTACACGCTGAAAACCTTTGCTCCAATGTTTCTCACACGAAGGAAAGACTGCACTACCGATACATTGCTCGATGCCGTCGTCCAAGCGTTCGCACAAAATGGCTTCCAACTTTTACCCGCAACTGATTTGATTCCCGAATTGCTTATGAAACGCCAAAAATTGACGCGCCGCGGTCCAACCGCCGCAGAATGGAAAGACGTTTGTTTCGCTTGGAACCTTGCCAAAGAATTAGGACGCTTGAACATTGGACAATGCGTTTGTGCCAGCGGACAAGCAGTATTGGCAGTGGAGGCAATCGAAGGTACGGATGCGTGCATTCGGCGTGCCGGTTCACTTTGTCAGGGAAAAGGGTTTTCCGTTGTCAAAGTTGCCAAACCGGAACAAGATATGCGTTTTCACGTCCCGACGTTTGGACTGCTGACGATGCAAGCGATGTACGAATCGGGAGCGAGAGTGTTAGCCGTTGAGGCGGATAAGACCATTTTCATTGATCGTCAGGATGTTATCGACTTTGCCAATCGGTACAATCTTTGCGTCATCTCGATTGACAGTAATGACAGCGTTCGGGAAGCGTCTCCGTTTGCGGAGTATCCCGATGAGTAAATTCTCTGCTACTCTGTGTCCCCCGTGTTATTTTGCGTTCTTTGTGGTAGAATTCGGCTTCAAATCGTGTGCGGCGAAAGTCCCGCTCCCTTAATAATTCCGAAAAAACAAAACATTCATGATTGAAAATCTCAATACACTGCATGAACAGGAAATGCGGTTTGCCTACGCGCATATCCTCAACGAACTTATTGCCGAAAACCGTAATGTTTATTGCATCGAATCGGATTTGAGCAAGGCATCGGGAACGAATCCAATTGTCCTGCAAGCCAATCCGAACAACTTTATCAACGTCGGTGTTGCCGAAGCAAACATGATCGGCGTAGCGGCGGGACTCCCCCCCGAAGGAAAAAACCCCTTCCTTGCCCCCTTTTTCT
>Ga0082212_10009084_pt1 | contig 12853 bp, 10 predicted proteins | sample TergutNt197P3_FD_71548 | JGI IMG/M metagenome (GOLD analysis project Ga0082212, IMG submission 71548) | Neocapritermes taracua P3 segment gut microbial communities from Petit-Saut dam, French Guiana - Nt197 P3 | ecosystem: Host-associated > Arthropoda: Insects > Digestive system > Gut ... | reverse complement strand
ACCACCGGAACGAAAATTCCGGAAACTTGATCAGCGATTTTTGTAATCGGCGCTTTATTACCTTGGGCGTCTTCCACTAGTTTAATGATTTGAGCTAGCGCCGTTTCCGCCCCCACCTTTTCCGCTTTGAATTTTATGAAACCATTTTTATTAATGGTAGCGGCATAAACCGTATCACCAGCTTTTTTAGCAACGGGCATACTTTCGCCTGTCAGCATTGCTTCATCAATCGTTGTCGTTCCTTCAATAATAATGCCATCGACAGGAATTTTACTCCCCGGTTTAACCAAAACGATGTCGCCAATCATAACATCATCAATCGCAATCTCGATTTCTTGATTTTTCCTCACGATGACAGCGGTTTTAGGTTGAAGCCCCATCAGCCGCTTAATCGCTTCACTGGTTTTGCCTTTGGAAATCGCTTCAAGCGTTTTGCCCAACAAAATTAATGTGATAATTACACCGGCGGTTTCAAAATATAACTGCCCGGCATATTCAGGCCGACCCTGAATGATTTTTATGACCGCATATAGACTATAAACCAAAGCCGCCGACGTTCCCATCGCAATCAGGCTATCCATATTCGGGGCGCGAAGCCAAATCGCCCGATAACCGACATAATAAAAACGGTATCCGGCGATCACCACCGGGATGGTCAAAAAAAGCTGGGCTAAGGCAAAAAGAAGCGGATTATGGTGATGATTAAAAAGCTCCGGCAACGGCAGCGACCAACCAAACGGCAACATATGTCCCATTGCAATATAAAGAAGCGGTAGCGTAAATGTTGCTGAGATGATGAGTTTCGTTTTTAATGTCTTAATATCCTTTTCTTTGCGTAATCTATCTTCATCAGCCGCATCTTTTTTAATTTCCGTCCAGCCGTAGCCGGTTTTTTCAATATTTTTCTTAATGGATTCAAGGTTGATTTTTTTCGTATCATAACTGGCAGTCAGACGCTCAGTCGCTATATTGACTGAACAAGTCAAAATCCCATTTAGTTTGCATATTTCTTTTTCCAACCGTGCCGAGCAAGCGGCGCAGGACATTCCGGTAATCCGAAGCGTTACGTTTTCCATTTTGGCTCCTTTATTAATGAAAACTCGATTAAAACGGCGAAAGGTTATTGGCTTTCTCATGGTAATTGTTTAACATAAGATTTATCCAATGTCAAGTTACAGATTCTGTCAAAATTTCGGGCATATTGACACTCTTCTCAACATAGTGTATACTAAACATCATTCAGTAGCAAATGGCAACCTCCGAAAACCTCGTTTCACATGATTTTCGCGGTGTAAAAATCCATATATCCGTTTCCGCCGCAAAAATCGTTAGGCTTGGGTTTTCGGAGATTGCCAAGTAAATTTAAGGAGTATAATCATAGTTTCAAATGGGCCAGTTTCAAATGAGGAGGGTAATGCAATGGCATTTTGTACCGAATGTGGAACGAATATTCAGGAAGGTAAGAAATTCTGTACCGGCTGTGGCAAACCGGTGACAGCGGCGCAACAGCCGTCGCCGGAGACAGCACAAACGAAAGCAGTACATACAGCGGCAGCACCCGCGCCAATGCCCGCGGCACCTGCGGCACCTGCGCCAATGCCCGCAACACCGGCAGCACCCGCGCCAATGCCCGCACCACCTGCGGCACCCGTGCCAATGCCCGAGGCACCAGCAGCACCTGCGCCAATGCCCGCGGCACCTGCGCCAGCTGCACCTATGCAAGCACCTGCGCAGGGTTTTGGGAGTGTGACGCAAGCAACAGGCGAACCGCCAGAGGGCAGCCCTTATGCGGTGATGAGCACGGGCGGATTTGTCGGATCATGTATTCTGATGAATATTCCGGTTATCGGCTGGCTTATCTGTATTATTTGGGCATGCGGCGGCTGTAAAAACCGCAACCGGCGTAACTTCGCGCGTGCAAACCTGATTTTCCTGGCGATCGTGGCGCTTATTACCCTAGTCGGCTTTTTACTGGTGGATTGGCTGATCGGCTTGGTGGTGAATTATTTTGTGCAGTTTATATAGGGCTGGCAGGCCGTGGAATGACGTGGCAAATGTATATGCGTTGTGTGCAGTATCAAAAATGAGGAGGAGCAATTAGAATGAAACCGAGAGAAGTATTTGCAAAAACAATGCCCTTTTGTTGGGCGAAGCTTTTTTTAGGTCTTGCGACCATTGTTATTTCCATCGTAATTTTCGCAGTGTTGATGGGCATTGCATGGCTGTTCAACAGTGAAGGGGCGGCCGGTATTTTGATTATCATCTGGCTGGTAGCGACGGGATTTGTGAACTTCTTCATTAACCACTACATGGGTTATCTGGTAAAGGCCGGGCATGTTGCGGTCATTACGGAAGCGGTTGTAAATGGGCGTGTCCCTGACAACCAGGTTGCATATGGCAAGCAAATGGTAAAAGAGCGTTTCGTTACTTCCAATGTATATTTTGCGGTAGATAAACTGGTTACTGCGGCGGTAAAGCAGCTTCAGAACGGTTTTGAAAAAGTAGGCGGCGCGCTGGGTAATGTCATCCCCGGCATGAGTGCGGTCGTCAGCATCGGAAAATTGTTTATTGGCATTGCGCTTGGATACATTGATGAGTGCTGTCTTGGCTATACTTTCCTGAAAAAAGAGCAGGGAGAGTTTAAGAGTGCGGCGGACGGCGTGGTAATTTACGCGCAGAATTGGAAAAAACTGCTGAAAGATGCCGCGAAAACCACGGCAACGGTCGTTATGCTTGTGATTGCCATTACTTTGGCTGCGTTCGTGTTTTTTGGGCTTATATCCCGTCTGTTTAATCCACCCGGATGGGTGTCGTTTTCGCTGTTTTTGTTCGCCTGTTTCTGCGCGTGGGCGGTGAAGAAAGCTTTCATCGACAGCTATATGATGGTCAAGATGATGGTTTCCTATATGCAGGAAGCGCCGACCACCGTCATTACCTTTGACTTGTACGGCAAGCTGTGCGGATTATCCCCGAAATTTAAGGAGCTGTTTAACAAGGGTCAGAAGCAGGACCCAACTCCGCAGCCCGCTTACGCAACGGTGGGAACACAGCAACCTGTCGTAGCTTCCGGCGGGACTAAGCCGGTATTCTGCGGTGAATGCGGCGGGAAAAATGAGCCGGGGACAAAGTTCTGCGGCGAATGTGGCAAAACCTTGTAAGGGAATCCTGAGCCGAGGAAACGAACATCGGTTCGCAAACCGGGCGGTACGAATTCCGTAACAAATTTTAAGAGGAGATAAAGGTATGCCAATCAGAAGCTTCGCAAATGGCCTTGGGCTGGGTGCCGGAATTAGCATCGGCAAAGAAGTTACAAAAAATTTAATGAATAATCGCGGCCAGAATCAGCAGGGGCAAGCTGGGGTGGAATGTGCGAATTGCCGAACCATAAATCAGGCGGGCATGAAGTTTTGTGGCTCTTGCGGTTCGGAAATAATAATAGCTGTATCCAGTGCCGCCACAGGAATGGTCTGTGCCTGTGGGGTAGTAAATGAGGAAGGCAGAAAGTTTTGCAGTGAATGCGGCGGTAAGCTGGAAGCCATTAAAGCACTGGCGACTGGGCCTGTTTGCACTTGCGGCGTAGTAAATGAGGAAGGCAGAAAGTTCTGCCGTGAATGCGGAAGCAAGCTGGAAGCTATTAAAGCACCGGCGGCTGGGCCTGTTTGCGCCTGCGGCGTAGTAAATGAGGAAGGCAGAAAGTTCTGCCGGGATTGCGGGGCAAAACTGGAAGCGGTTGCCGAGGAAACGGCGGAAATAGCGGAAGCGCCAAAAGCTGCCGTCTGTGCTTGCGGCACAGAAATAGGTGATGGCCAAAAATTTTGCCGTGATTGCGGTAAGCCGGTGGGCTGATGTTTCGTAAATTTTCAAAATAAAGGCTGAGAATCCTCTTATTTAGGGAGTCTCAGCCTTTTAAAATACGAAAAATTTTGGCTTTATTTAATGGCTATGCGCTTGCCAATTCATTAGGTTTGATGGCCTGTCGCAAAAAATTACTAAATATGGCAAATATTTAACACATAATTTCTCTTTTTTAACAAATAATAGTAGCACAATCACATATTGGAACAACCATGCAATAATTTTTCGAAGTTGATAAAAAAACGTAATAAGCCTGCCAAAACAGGCGGATAGGAGCTATTAATATGAAAGCAACAGGAATTGTAAGAAGAATAGATGACCTCGGTCGTATTGTCATACCAAAAGAAATCCGTAGGACTTTGAGAATCAGGGAATCTGACCCGCTCGAGATTTTTACCGATCGTGAAGGTGAGATTATCTTAAAAAAATATTCTCCGATTGGTGAGATGTCTACTTTTGCGAAGCAGTATGCGGAAAGCTTATCGCAAGTTTCCGGACATGCGGCTCTGATTGCCGACCGCGACCAGTTTATCGCGGTTTCAGGCGGGTTTAAGCATGTAATGGGTAAATCGTTAAGCCGTGAGCTGGAAGATAAAATCAATAACCGCGAAACTGTGATTGCTGCCCGCGGCGATAAGAATTTTATTATGGTCACCAGCGATATGGCCGCTAATGGACTCGGGGGTGATTATGAACATCTGGCTCTTGCGCCGATTATTTGCGAGGGGGATGTCATCGGCGCGGTGGTGCTTCTAGAAAGTGACGCGAAAGCGAAAATGGGTGAGGTGGAACAAAAATTAATCCAGTCGGCGGCGGCGTTTTTAGGCCGACAGATGGAAACGTAATAAAGTGGTGCATGAAAGCCAGCAGGTGTGGCGCTGCTGGCTTTTTTTGCGTATAGGGAGGTAATTTCTCCGCAATTGCCTGTATGCAAAACCTTTCGAGAGACCGCGTATTCGTGCCGGAACTGCCATTTTTTTGGGTGATTTGAAAAATTTACTTATTTGCGGCTCGTTGCCTAACTTTGCATTTGTATCAGAAGCAAGAGAAGCGGAATTCCCGGTATTTTCAAATGAAATGATTATTCCTGGCGGAGGAGTTGAGGCGGATGATTTGCCCCCTCTTATTACTGATTGGCCGGATGCGGGGGAAGTGGAAGAAAAAGATGTCACGGAAGAGGCAGGGGATGAAGGCGAAGAAATAGAGGTTGAATGTGTTGAAGATATAGAAGAAATGCCGGATGAAGTAACCGCATTTTCGGTGATGGAAATCTCGGCCGCCGCAAGTACCGACTTTACATACCAAATCTACCCCGATAATACGATATCTATTACTGGTTATCAGGGCGGTGATTATTTCGTTACGATACCGGATATTATAGATGGCTATGCGGTGACGGTAATTAATGAAAATGCTTTTATTGATAATGAAATGCTTATTGAGGTGATAGTAAGCGAAGGGGTAACCAGTATTAATGAAAATGCTTTTGCCGGATGTGTGGATTTAGAAAGCATTGTGATACCGGGAACGGTCGATTATATAGCTGATAATGCCTTTGAAGGTTGTGAGAAGCTTGTTAACGAACCTAAGAAATGCCAGAAAATTTTACCAAGTTTATGCGGGAGCTTCACCGCCGCGCCATGTTCGCATTTGGCGGTATCGCCCCGCATTACCGGGTGGTGTTTGATGAGGCCGATAATGATAAACCGAAGATAAAGTGGGATTTTCATTCACTGTTACAGACGATTCAGATAATACTAAGTTTTGCGCTGACTGATGAAGCGCAGCCGCTCCGCATCTGTAAGGAGTGTTCCAAGGTTTATTATGCCGGGGATCCGCGCTCACAGTTCTGCGCCTCTGATTGCAAGAATCGTTATAACGTGCGGAAAAGCAGAAGGAACAAATCAGAATAGGTGAGTTTATGATTTATTTTACAGCAGACCTGCATTTGGGTCATTATAATGTTATTAGGTTTTGTAACCGCCCGTTTGAAACTGTCGCGGAAATGGATGATGTTCTAATCACTAATTGGAACGCCGTCGTTAACCGTAACGATGATGTTTATATTCTCGGCGATTTATTTTATCGAAATGAAATTCCCGCCGAGGAAACGCTGGAGCGGCTTAAAGGCAAAAAGCATTTGATTCTCGGTAATCATGATAAACGCTGGGTTAAAGACGTAGACCGTCCCCGATACTTCGCGGAGGTTACGAATCTGCTTACGTATAAGCGTGACGGAGTGAAATACACACTCTGTCATTACCCCATGCTCTCATGGGAAGGGCGCGGGCGCGGAGGTTATATGATTCATGGGCATAACCACAACAACCCTCTGGATTATTCTGACCAATATCTATTAAACGCCGGAGTTGATGTTAATGATTTTAGGCCGGTTACGCTTAATGAGCTTATAGAGAATAATGAGCGGTTTAAACAATAACCGAAATTAAATAATAGATGCTCCTTGACGAATACATCGGTTATCCGATATAATAATATCGAGGTGAACGAAATGCACATTAATACATTACTTGAGAAAAAGGGCATTACCAAATATAGGCTTGCAAAAATAAGCGGCGTTCCACAAACGACCGTAATAGATATTTGCTCTGGTAAGGCGAAGATTGAGAATTGCTCAGGCGAAACGATATATAAACTGGCAAAAGCGCTTGATGTTTCAATGGAATTGCTTGTTGCTGACAAACTGGAATACCGCCCCGCGTTTGAAACTTTCAAGAGCAATATATGTCATGCGGTAAAGGATATGGGTGACCTTAACTTCCTAATTGACACGCTCGAGACAGGCAAAATCAGGGAGCTTTTCGAGCGGGAATGGTATGCGGAAAGCCTGTATCTTCTTGCAATGACCGATTATTTAAGCCGTGAAAATGAATTTCCGTTATGCTCCGAATATGATGACATCCGCTGTGCGAAGCTTAAAAAAACGCTGTTCCCTGCGGGGATATTGGCTATGTGCGCGGCATTCAAAAGTGATGAACCTAAGCAAGAAAGTCTGCATGAAGCCATACCAGAATTTTTAAGGCACAACATTGTTGAAGCGGAGGTACGGAATGTTTGCTGACACCCCCATTACACGCGATAATTTAAACGATTACCTTAAAGCTCTCGCTAAAGAGTTCCGGCGATTAAACGGTACCAAAATGCCTGCTGAAATTATATTAATCGGCGGTGCGGCTATTCTTGCTAATTACGGCTTTCGTGAGCTTACTTACGATGTTGACGCAGTGATTAGAGCGTCAAGCGCGATAAAAGAAGCAATAAATATCACTGGCGACAAGCTGAATTTACCAAAAGGGTGGCTCAACGCCGATTTTAAGCGTACTGATTCGTACTCCGATAAATTGCTCCAAGTTTCTGTTTATTACAAAACATTCTCAAATATATTGCAAATCCGCACAGTCGCCGCTGAATACCTTATCGCGATGAAACTGATGAGCGGGCGGAGGTACAAGAACGATATATCTGACATTTACGGTATCTTGTGGGAACATCAGAAGAACGGAACGCCGATCTCAAAAACTACGATAGAACATGCAGTCATAGAGCTGTATGGTAACTTAGAAAAATTACCTGAGGTATCTAAGAAGATACTATTAAAAGCCTTTGAGAACGGTGATTATGAAACTCTTTATGAAATAAGCCGTGAGGATGAAAAGGATGCGAAAGAGATTTTGGTCGAATTTGAAGAACAATACCCGAATACGTTAAAAACAGAAAACATCGACACTATTCTCGACCAAATGAAACAAAAACGGAACGTCTCTCATGAGAATAAATCACTATTGTCTCAGATTGATGAAGCAAAAGCCGAAGCGCAAAGAAGAAATGAAAAGTCTGCTCCTGCGCGAAAAAAGGGCCTAAGCGGACATGAATTATAATAGTATTTATTCCCGGTAGCAAACGGCGGAGTTGACTTTAATTACCGATTACGCTTAACAATTAGCAGTTTCATGGAACAAAAAAGCTAACGGCACAAAACCGTCAGCTTTTTCGTTTATTGACATTGATAATAGGTTAATGTTACTTGTTTTTAAGCTTTGCATCAAAACCTAAAGATAACCCAGCTTGTAAGCCTACGTCAAAGGCAAGTTCCTGAAGGTTTCCACCGGCATCAATGATATCTTCCCAAAACCCCTCCGTGATTATTTCTTTGTCCTTTTCGTCACATTCAGACCAGTCATGAGCAAGAACTTTATCGCGGAATTTATACAAACCATCATAAAAATCATTGGTCAGTTTTTTATATTATTCTTCCGCGGTACCTTCTTTTAAATTTCTTGGAAGTTCACTTCCCCTCCGCAGAAACTCTCCGATTTGCCTTAAATTCACTCGTTTCCAAAACTCATTACCATACATACTTTTTCCTCCTGAAAATATATGTTTTAGCATCGCCATATAAATATGTTTTCGATGCCTGCTCCATTTCCCGCAGATTTACCCGGGTAGGATAAAAGCCACCTACCCTATGAGTATTCTGCGATGGAGAAACCAAAGGCGAGGTGTTAATGCAACCCACACATAACACCCCGCCGATTATTTCCGAAGGGAAGACACTTTACAGCTCACTTTCATAAATCTTGCCAAGTAATAAAACTTGCATTATAATATGAATTGCGTGGCCGCAAAGTTTTCTTTGTACTGTGTGGCAGTGTGCTTGCCATGCCTTGCCCGGTAGAGTTCGTACCTCTATCGGGTGGCCACCATTTGCCTATTGATTTCTCATTGATTCATGTTAACATAACTTTTTTTACGATGCAACATAAATTTTTTAAATATAGCCGATCGCATAAGCGATTATCCGGTTGACTGAAAACCTTTATCCGGATATTAATTTAAAGCCAATTCACGTACAATTTCATAATGGTCCATTCCGAGTTTTTGCCGCGAGTTACCCACTTCATCAGCTTCGCGGCATAATGGGTAAAGCCGTTCCGACAGCAAGAGCTGACTGTAGATAATCGGCTTATGTTCCTTAAGGTAACGCTTTTGTAACTCGCCGTATAAACCGAGCGACGGTGTGTCAGGCGGGTCAGACAGCTTGATGGCGGGGAGAAAATACTCACCCACAGGAATGTAATTGATTTGCATAAAGTGCCTCCTTTCTTTGGATTGATAAATCGGTTGTTTATGATTATTGACTTGCTTTTATGCTTATGACGGCGGCAAAATAACCGCTAACATAAACACTTTACTCATCCTGTTATCACCTCCTTAAAGCGTCAAAAACCTTTGCCACAAGCGGATTTGCCGCCAATAAAATAATGATAGTTGAAAAGCTACCATTACAGTGTAGAACAAACGTGCCGTTTGTCGCATAACGGAAAATCTTGACTTCCGCGTTTCGGTTGCCCTGCCTGACGATGCGCCCGGCGCGCTGGGCCAGGTCGGCAGGCCGCCACGGGCAGTCGGCATCGTGAATGGCGATAAGGCGGTCCTGGACGTTGGTTCCGGCCCCCATCTTAAAGGTGGAACCAAAAAGGACGCGAACCTTGCCTTGCCGGACTTTTGCAAACAGTTCTTTTTTCTTGGTTTCGGTATCCGCGTCATGGATAAAAGCGATTTCGCTTCCGGGTATGCCGCGAGACAGGAGTTTGGCGCGGATATCGTCATACACATTGAACCGGCCATCCTTGTTTGGGGTGCTGAAATCACAAAAGACAAGCTGTGTCAGCCTGTCTCCTTTGGTGTCTTGCCATATTTCAAATACTTTTTCAGTGCAGGCGTTCACCTTGCTTCCCTCGAAATCCGGCAGCAGCGGATTTATCAAGCGTTGGTCAAGCCCGATTTTTCGCCCGTCGGTGGTTATTTTCAGCATATTGTCGCATTGGGGGTCAACCCGCCGGCTGTGTACCGCCGCCGCCCGTTCGGATAATTCCTCAACCATTTCTTTTTGCAGGCCGCTCGGCTCCACGATGATGTTCTCGAACTTTGCTTCCGGAACGGGAAGATTCAGCATGTCGGCGGTCTGGATGTCGGCTACGTCCTTAAAGATGGACATCAGTTCCGGCAGGTTGTGGAATTTCGCGAACCGCGTCCGCGCCCGGTATCCGGTTCCCTCCGGGGCTAACTCAATGCTGGTCTGGGTCTCGCCGAAAATGCTCGCCCAGGCATCAAAGTGAAGCAACTTGAGTTCATCAAGGCGGCCATGTTGCAGATAACGCTGCATCGTATACATTTCCGTCATGCTGTTGGATATTGGCGTGCCCGTAGCGAAGATAACGCCTTTATTGCCGGTGATTTCATCCAGATAGCGGCACTTCATGAACAGGTCGGTGGATTTCGCCGCCTCCGACGTTGACAGGCCCGCGACATTACGCATCTTCGTGATTAAAAAAAGATTTTTGAAATTATGGGCCTCGTCAACATAAAGCCGGTCACAGCCAAGCTGTTCAAAGGTAACAACGTCATCCCGCTTCTTGCTTTCCAGCAGTTTCGTGAGCTTGTTGCTGAATGAGCGTTTTGAACGCTCCAGTTGCTTGATGGAAAAATTATCGCCGCGATTTCTTTTTAATTCACGGATTCCTTCCTCCAGCTCCCTGATCTGCTCACGGATTTGCCGTTCCTGGCGCTCATGGGACATCGGTATTTTTTCTAGCTGGCTGTGCCCGATGATTACCGCGTCATAGTCGCCGGTAGCGATTTTCGCGCAGAACTTTTTGCGGTTTCGCATTTCAAAGTCTTTCTTGGTCGCCACAAGGATATTTGCCGAGGGGTAGAGCCTCAGAAACTCAGCCGCCCACTGTTCCGTCAAGTGGTTCGGGACAGCGAACAGCGATTTATGGCATTGGCCGAGCCGCTTGGATTCCATCGCCGCCCCGGCCATCTCGAACGTCTTCCCCGCACCCACCTCGTGAGCCAGAAGCGTATTGCCGCCGTAAAGGATATGGGCGATGGCGTTAAGCTGATGGGGGCGCAGTTCAATGTCCTGTGATATGCCGCTAAAAGTGATATGGCTTCCGTCATATTCACGCGGACGGACGCTGTTAAAGCGTTCGTTGTAAAGGGCGACCAGGTTCTGGCGGCGTTCGGGGTCTTTCCAAATCCAGTCTTTGAATGCCTGCTTGATTATTTCCTGTTTCTGCTGCGCGAGCATGGTTTCTTTCTTATTAAGGACGCGGGTTTCCTTGCCGTCAGCATCCTCTTTCCGGTCGTAAACCCTGACATCACGGAGGTTTAGCGTATCATCAAGAATCTGGTATGCGTTCATGCGCCCCGTGCCGTAGGTCACGGTAGCAGCCACATCGGAAAACTGTGCTTTTCCTTTGCCCATGACCTGCCATTCGCCGGTAAATGCGTGATAGTTGACCTGGTAAACTCTTTTGTTGTAATAGCTGGTATTAAAAAGCTCATGCATGAACTCCTGAATATATTCAGGTTCAATCCAGGTCGCCCCCAGCCTTACGGAAATTTCCCCCGCTTCCAAGTCTTTGGGCTGAATGGCTTTAAGGGCTTCAACGTTCACCGCAAGCGAGTTATCGCCGTGTTCTTTAAGGGTCTGATGCGCCGCCTCCGCCTGGATAAGCTTTTCCCGGACGTTGCCGGAGAGGTATTCATCGGCGGTGATATAAGTTTTTTCCTGTGAAGCAGCATTGCCGGTATTTAGAAAGATGACGCCGCGCAGTTCCTCTATTATCGTATCGCGGCCTTTGCCGGTTAATTCAGACATATAATCCAAATCCACCCATGCCCGCTCGCCTAATGACACCGCCAGTGCTTCTGCCGAGGTATCAACATGGGTAATGACGGCTTTATGCCGGATCGTGCGTTTGGTAAACATATCGGCTTTTCGTTCCAGTTCGCCGTCCTCGTTTAAAATTTCAAGCGAGGAAAGCAAATAATAAGAACTGTCGGCGTTAAACGCACGGCTGTTTGCGGCAGAGCTTAACAAGCCAAACTCGGCTATAAAGCTATCGTAGAGGTCGTTTAGCTTTTGCTGGCTTAAAGCAATTTCTGCATCCGAAGCATCATCCTCAAGCTGCATCGCGATAAGTTCCCCCACTTGGTCGCGCAAACCAATCATGCCTTTTATCCGGTTAAGGGTCATTGCCGGAAGGTCTACCGGGTACATCAGGGAGTTTTCACGGAAATATACCTGGCCTTCCCCAACTTTATCGGCATAAATTTTGCCATCTGCATTGTCCGGCTCCGTTGCGGGCGTTATCAGCGCGTAACTAAAGTTTTTGACAAGCGGGTCGGCAGGGATGGCATGATTGTCAACCCCGTCCAGATCGTCAAGTTCCATGACGGTGTATTCACCGTCAATGTTAGTGACGGCATCACTTAACTGTTTTGCCAAATCCGCGCCGGGGATCGGCAGGCAGGCGGTATAGTCATTGCGCCCGTATTTATTATTCATCCGCTCATCAACGCCCATTACGCCGAGAACCATTTCGGGATTGTCAAGGAAATAGCGGTTCATGGGGATTCCGTCGTCTGTCATTCCCAGATGCACCCATTCCGGCTCTATGTCAAGCGGGCGGTCGCGTTTTTTTAGGAACAGGATATCCATTGTCGTTTCCGTCCCCGCGCTTTTTAGAAAAGCATCGTTAGGCAAGCGTACCGCGCCTAATAATTCCGCACGTTCGGCCAAGTACCTGCGTACCCCCGGATTACGTTCATCCATTGTATACTTGCTCGTTACGAACGCTACAATGCCGCCCGGACGCACTTTGTCAAGGGCTTTGGCGAAAAAGTAGTTATGAATCGAGAAATCGTGCTTTTCATAACGGTTATCAACCACGCCGAAGTTGCCGAAAGGGACATTGCCGATGGCAAGGTCAAAGAAAGCGTCGGGAAAGCAGGTCTTTTCAAACCCTGTTTTCTGGATATCCGCGCCAGGGTAGAGTTTCCCGGCTATCCGCGCCGTAACATCATCAAGTTCCACGCCGTAAAGCTTACTGCCCTTAATGGAATCAGGTATCAGCCCGTAGAAGTTGCCGACACCCATCGACGGCTCTAAGATATTGCCTTTTTCAAA
>Ga0082212_10009083_pt1 | contig 12853 bp, 9 predicted proteins | sample TergutNt197P3_FD_71548 | JGI IMG/M metagenome (GOLD analysis project Ga0082212, IMG submission 71548) | Neocapritermes taracua P3 segment gut microbial communities from Petit-Saut dam, French Guiana - Nt197 P3 | ecosystem: Host-associated > Arthropoda: Insects > Digestive system > Gut ... | reverse complement strand
GGCCTGCTTTACTTCAACTTGTATTGACCGAAGGGAAAAACGATGGCGCTCGAGGAAAAGGAAGTTAGAGGGACCGGCGGCGGATTCGGCGGCCTGCTGGCCGTCACCACGGGCTTGGCGTTGACGGGGTTTGGCGGATTCCTTCTTCTGTCCGTCGCGACCGCCGACGTCCATCTCGACCCCGCAGCTTCGGCGGAAATATGCTGGACTGGGTTGCTGGGCGCCTGGGTTTCCTTCTGGATGGTCCACACGCTCGGGAGGATCCCGGCCATGGTCTTGGCCGCGCTCGTTGTCTTCTGGGGCCTTCACGCCGTCCGCCGTGCGCGTTTTCTCGGCACCTGGCCCCAGGTTGCGGGCGGCATCGTCATGATCGGCTCCCTGTCCATGGGCCTGTGCGCCTTCACCGACCGGTACGACATCGGCACCGGCGGGCTTTTCACCGTCTACCTGTCCCCTCCCGCCATCCTGTATTTCGGGCGCTGGGGCCTTGCCCTGACCTCGGCCGTCATTCTCTTCCTCGGCATTCTTCTTGCCTTCGGCGAAATGGCGGTGTTTGGCATACGCGGCGCCCTGGCGACGGTCAGGGATTGCATATCCGGCTGTTTCTGTATGGTCGGTAGGCTGGGCGAACTGCTCCGGATCCTGTTTTCGCCGCGCCTGGCGGTGGCGGGGGCCGGTCGGGGCGAGGCCATATGCCGGGATCCCGCCGGCGGACTGTCCGGTTCCGCCTCGCGCCAGCCCGCGCCCGCCGCCGGTGAAGACAAAGACAGCGACGAGGACAAATCGCCGGAAACCGCCAAAGCGGACAAGAGAAAAGTGGGCATGAAGGTCTGGCGTCCCCGCGAAGGGTTTGCCTCGCGTTTTCTCGCCCTTGATCTGCGTTCCGACCCGGCGGTGGAAGTGGTTGACGCCGCCATGGCGGCCGATCCGGCCGAATCGGGCGTAATCGACGTCCCAAACCACGAGACGGATGATGCGATCATGGACGCCGACGACGAGGCCGGCGATTCGGATGCGGGGGAATCCGAAAAAATCGATTTGTTCGCCAGGGAAGAAAGGCCCGCCGCGATCGAACCGGACGACGCCGAGGAAGAGGAGGCCGTCGCGCCTCCGATCCGCCCCGCGGCGCAACCGGTGAAAACCCAGGCCAGGCAGGCCGAAACCCGCAAGGCGGCGGCGCCCCGGGGCCCAACCGCCGGAGAAGCGGCGGCCGACCTGAAGAATTACATATTGCCGTCCATGGAGCTGCTTGATCCGCCCGAGCCGCCACCCGTCGAAGACCGCAACCAGCTCGAACAACGCGCCAAGATACTCGAGCAGACCCTGGCCGAGTTCAAGATCGAGGGCAGGGTCGTGCACATAGAATGCGGCCCCCGCGTGACGATGTACGAGATCAGCCTGGCACCGGGAATCCGCCTGAACAAGGTGACGTCGCTTGCGGACAATATCGCCATGCAGCTCAAGGCCGAGTCGGTGCGCATCATCGCGCCGATACCCGGCAAGGACACGATAGGCATCGAAATCCCCAACACCGACAAGGAATTGGTGTCCCTCAGGGAAATCGTCGCCGCCGTCAGCCGCGAAAAACGCCGCCAGGCCCTGCCGATATGCCTCGGCAAGGACGTCTCCGGGGCATCCCTCGTGGCCGATCTCGCCAAGATGCCGCATCTCCTCATCGCCGGCGCCACCGGCAGCGGCAAGTCGGTGTGCATCAATTCGGTCATCATGTCCGTCCTCATGTGCTGCCGGCCGGACGAGGCACAGCTCATCATGATCGATCCCAAGGTGGTGGAACTGTCCCGCTTCAAGGACATCCCGCACCTCATGAGCCCGGTCATCACCGACATGAAGCGGGCGGTGGCGGTCCTGGAGTGGATTTGCCAGAAGATGGACGAGCGCTACGAGCAGATGTCGCAGGTGGCGGTGAACAACATCGCCAAATTCAACGCCCTCGGCGAAGAGGAAATCCGCGAGCGCCTGGACGCCTTTTCGAGCCTCGAGGAAATAGACGCCTTCCCCAAGGCCATGCCCTACATGGTGGTGATAATCGACGAACTCGCCGACCTCATGATGGTGTCCGGGAAGGAGGTGGAACAGCATATCACCCGGCTCGCGGCCAAGAGCCGGGCCGTCGGCATCCATCTCATCCTCGCGACGCAGCGCCCGTCGGTGGACGTCATCACCGGCCTCATCAAGGCCAACATGCCCTGCCGCATCGCCTTCCAGGTGGCGAGCCGGGTCGACAGCCGCACCATCCTCGACCAGAACGGGGCAGAGTCTCTTCTCGGCCAGGGCGACATGCTGTACCTTCCCCCCGGCGTCGGCCGCCTCACCCGCGCCCAGGGCGTTTTCGTTTCGGACGAGGAGCTGTTCCGGGTCGTCGCCTTCGCGAAGTCGGAAGCCGGCCCGCAATACCACACCGACCTCCTCGGCCCGGTAATCGGCGGCGGCGGCGACGTCGACGTCTCCTCGTTCGACGAACTGTTCCTCGAGGCGGGCGAGGCGATCATCGAGAACCAGCGCGGCTCAGTATCGCTGTTGCAGCGCAAGTTCGGCATCGGCTACGGCCGGGCGTCGCGCATCATCGACCAATTGGCCTCGGCCGGCCTTCTGGGGCCATTCCGGGACGGCAAGGCCCGCGAGATACTCATGACGATGGAGGATTTCTCCAATAAGTTCCGCGGCGCCGACGATCCCGAAGATGACGGCGATTCCCTGGCCGGACTCCGCGACGATGAGATGGGACCGAAGCCCGACCCCTGGGAAGACGGGGAGGATTGACGCCGAACGGGGGAGGGGAAGCATGACGAAACAGCGCGCCCGCATTTTCCTTTTCACGGGGCAGGGAAAAGGCAAAACCACCGCCGCCCTCGGCATGGCCCTGCGTTTCTTGGCCCGCGACAGGAAGGTCCTTCTCGTCCGCTTCTGCAAGAACAGGCCGAGCGGCGAAACCGCCGCCCTGGAACGATTCCCAACCGTTAGGATAATTGGTTCCAGCCACGGCATGACGCCGGACCGCTCCCATCCCGGCTTTCCGGATCACGCGGCTGCGGCGAAAACCCTGTTCGCGGCCGCAGTCGAATTGGCTCCCGGCTTCGACTTCCTCATCCTTGACGAAATTTGCTGCGCGACGGCCCGGGGACTGGTTGACGAAAAGGCGGTGACGGCGTTTCTCGACTCCCTCCGCCCCGACCAGGCGGCGGCGCTCACCGGCCGCGACGCCGGCTTGGCGCTCCTGGCGGCCGCCGACACGGCAAGCGAAACATTATGCCTTAAACACGCCTACGCCCGGGGAGTTGACGCGCAAGAGGGCGCGGAATACTGATGTCAGCGCTTCCTCTTCACTAAATTCCAGTCCAGTCCTTCGGCGTCGATAAATCCCTCCGTTTCGGCCAGCCAGCGTCTGGCGTCCACGGGATAGCCGGCGGTCGGCCTGAGGCCGGGGATCCTTGCGGAAAACCATTCGTTCAGTTCCAGCATGGCGCGTTCGCGCACATATTTGGCGACCATGCTGGCCAGCGCCGTCGCGAAGGACAGGCGGTCGGCCCTAGGCCTGAACAAGACAACAGCCGTTCCCCCGTCCAGCTGCACCCGGTAGGACGACTCCTTCCCCTGCGCCAGCGTTTCTATCCAGGCTCCGGGAAACAACCGCGAAAGGAAAGGGCGGTAGTCGTTCCTGCCGCCTTGCTTGTCCACGACGACCACCAATCCGGAAACGGCGAAACGCCCGACCAGCGCTTCGAGATGCGACCCGGTTTCGCGAAGCAGGACAGCGTTCTTGTTAAGGCCGGAATCGTAGAGGCGGTTCATTTCGGCGGGGTGGAGAAGCGCCGCCTCGATAGCCGCCGCCGCCGTCCCGGCGCCCGCCATGCAGGCGGCCAAGTCCTGAGCCGCCGTCGCCGTCCGGGCTGCGTCATGGTGAAGGGGAAAGGGGTCGATGCGGCCGCTGTGCCAGGGGTACATGCCAGCTGGAGGGGGTTGGCCGCCGGAGTGGGAAACGCGCGGAATCGGCCGTCCGCCCAGGCAGCCGCAAAATGCGGCGACAGTCAGTTCGAGCGCCGCCGCGCCGCCCGAGGCGTATGCCAGTTTGCTGTCCGCCACCACCGGCCTCGATTCGCCGCGTCCGCATGTTTCCGCCACCGCCGCCGCCAGTTCGCGCCAGGGCCGTTCCGGCGCCCAGCCGTCGGGAACCTCCAGGGCGGCCGAGGCGGTGACCAGGGGGCCGAGGTATGGCCCGAGCCCCGCCTCGTCGATGCCGGCCAGGATCACGGCGTTCCCCCGGACAATACGGCGAGAAGGCCGGCGAGGCAACCCATCCCTTCCAGGGCGGACTGGTAGTAGAGAAGGTCGGCGGCGGCGCCCAACCGGCCGCTTGATTCGGCCAGGAACACTCCGATTTCAGGCACGCAGGCCAGCAGCAGCGCGAATGGAAGCCAGGGCGAAAACGGCTCGCCTTTCAGTGAAGACGCCGCCGCCATGGCGAAAGGCGCGGCGGCGGCCAGATGCAGGACGATGGCGGCTAGGATTTTCGCCCGGGCGGTTCCAAGCCGCACAGCCAGCGTTTCCATGCCTACGAGGCGGTCGCTGTCGAGATCGTGGAGGTCGCGGATCATGACCTTGCCGAAACAGAACAGGAACGCGAAGGCGGCGACCGCCGTGCCCGCCGCGCCGCCCGCGCTCCAAGCCGGCGGCCCGGCGGCGGCCAGCGTCCAACCTGCCGCGACAAGGGCGGCGCGCGATCCCGGCAGGTTCCGCAACAAGGCCGCCGGGCGCATCCATTTCGTCGCCGCCCGGGAATGGGCCAGGGCCGCCAGGATGGCGACAAGGAAAAGGCCGGCGCTTTCGCCTCGCCAGGCGAGGACGAGCGCGGCCGGCGCGGCCAGCCAGGCCAGCGAGAGAAGAAGGGGTCGATGGCGGCTGTAGAAGGGGTCGATTCCCGACAGCCGGCGCAATTCGGGATCGTCGGGAACCCGGCGGTTGACGATGTGGGCGAAAAAGACGTACAAGCCGGAGGCGGCGGCGAGGCTGGGCCGAAAGGGGACAAGCGCCAGGCGCTGCGCCGCCAGCGCCAGGCCGAAAGCCGACAGGGCGGTCAGGGCGCGGCTTTCGAGAAGGATATGCAGGGCCGCGTTCAGGCGCCCGGCGAGCGAGGCCCCGCCCATGCCGCGCAAAGCGTCCGCGACCGCCTGGGTGATCCATCCCGGCGTGCTGGCGCCAGCGGTGACGCCGACGGTCCGGCAGGCGGCAAAGGCTGCGGGATCGAGTTCGGCGGAGGTTTCGACCAGAAACACGGGTTTTCCCGATTTCGCCCCGGCATCGGCCAGTCGCCTGGTGTTGGCGCTGTGCCGCCCCCCGACCACCACCAGGGCGTCGACCCGGGCGGCGAGGCGTCCGGCCTCCTCCTGCCGGTTGCCGCTGGCGAAGCAAAGTGTGTCCTCGACCTCGGCTTCCGGAAAGCGCCGGACAACCGTCGCGGCGATACGGGCGAACGACTCGGGGCTGAAGGTGGTCTGGGCAAGAAGATAGACCCTTTTCGCCGTCAGGCCTTCCAGCTCCCCGTCGTCCGAAATCACCCTCGCCTCCGGGCCCGCGGCGCCCAGGAGCGCCTTGACCTCGGCGTGCCCCGGGTCGCCGGCGATGAATACAGCCTTTCCCGCGGCGGCGGCCGCCGCCGCCAGGCGCTGGTTGCGGGCCACTTGCGCGCAGGTGGCGTCTATGACGTCGCAGCCGATGTCCTCCCAGGCGCGGCGCTCGCCGGGATGGACGCCGTGGGCGCGAATCAGGATCCGGTCGCCCGGCCGGGGTGGCGCGCCCGAGACCGCGACGCCCCGGAGTTCCAGCAGCCGCACCGCCTGTTCATTGTGGATGAGGGGGCCGTGGGAGCGCAAACCGCCGTCGCGGGCGGCCTCGACGGCTATTCGCATGGCAGCCTTGACGCCGGCGCAAAAGCCGGCGGATTCGGCGAGAACCACTTTCATGGGAAGACGGACCGTTTCAGGGCGTCGGCATCGAGCCCGCGAAGGCTCTGGATGACAACGTCGCGCCGGTCGCCCGCGCGTTCGAGTTCGGGGCCGATCTCTGCCAGGGCGGCGTCGATTTCCGCGCCGCGCATGACGATGAGATAGGCACCCTTGAAAAACGCCTCGCTCCAGGCGCCGGGAAGGGTCGCAACCACGGTCGGCCCCGTCCTGACGGCGCGCAGGAACCGTTCAGCCCCGCCGGCGCCCAGGGCGTCGTCGCCGGCAGGTACGGTTTCAGCCGGCAGGCCGCCGGCATCGGGGAGCGGGGCATCAGGGGCTGGCACGAGAAAGACCGCTCGCGCATCGGGAGGAAGGAGTTCCTTCTTGCCGGACAGGTCGCTTTCCAGGCCGGCCCAAAAAACGCCTTCACCCAATATTTCGAGGCCGCGATCCCCGGACAGGGGAAGGATGGCGTCTTCTTCGCCGCCAGCGTCTTCTTCCGCCACCGCCAGGAATCCGGTCTCGTCCGGCTGGGCCGGCGCGAATCCGACGGGTTTGTCGGAAATCGGGGAAACGGCCGGATCTTCCGCCTGTTCGGCCGGCGTATCGCCGGTTGCGCCTGTCGCCTCCGGAAAAACGGTGTCGCCGGGAGATTCGCCGACAGGTTCCGCTTCAGTCGGTGCGTTGGTGGTTGTGGATATCGACCCCGGAAAAACGGCGTCGCCGGGAGATTCGCCGACAGGTTCCGCTTCGGTCGGTGTGTCGGTGGTTGTGGATGTCGCCTTCGGAAAAACGGCGGCACCGGAATATTCCCCGTCAATTCCCGCGGCAGCGGCCGGTTCCGACGTTTCGCCGTCGCCCGGCTGCGCTTCCGGTTCGGGGGCAGGTTGTGCCGTAGCCATGTCGTCGTCGTCGGATTCCGTTTGGACGGCGGCCGTTCCGTCGTTGGGGGCGGCTGGCGGCCCCGCGACAGGGGAGGAATTGGATTCGACGGGGGATCCGGCTTCCGTATTGGGCGCCGGGGAGGAGACAGTCACGGACATCGCCGCGAGGGCCTCGTCGTCCACGGCGAGCGCGACCGCTTCCGGCTGCGGGCCGGGCTCGGGTTGCGGGCCGGATTCCGTTTTGGATTCGCCCTTGGCGGTTTGTGAAGGCGGTTCATTCCACACAAGCGGGAGGGGCGTGGATTCGGTTCCCCCGCCCGCCTCGGCCGGCTGTCCGGACATGACCTCCCGAACCGGATCGGCGGGAACGGGCGGCTGCGCCCTGAATTTTTCGGCTGAAATCCATATCAGGACAAACAGGACCACGGCCGCCGCTTGGGCGACCAGACGGGTCATGGTATCGAGTCTGCTGCGCATGAACCGTTACCTCCCTGGACATCGGCGCAAAAATGTCGTCCGGCCGCCGCGAAAGCGCGGATGGCGCCCGGCCTGTTTCAGTATATGGAAAACCGGATTGATTGTGAACGAAGTTTTGCGAAAACGCGGCACGACTTGACCGCGCGCCGGTTCGCGCCTACCATTTCCTTCGGTATTTTGCGGGAGACCATGATGCGCTACCAGGCAGCTCTTTTCGACCTCGACGGAACCCTTCTCGACACCCTCGACGACCTCGCGGACTGCACGAACGGGGTATTGTCCGATTTCGCCATGCCGACGCACCCTGTCGATTCCTATCGCTATTTCGTCGGCAACGGCTGGGAGAAACTCGCCTTCCGGGCGGCGCCGGCCGGCACGCCCGAGGCGACGCTCAAGGAAATCGCCGGAGCGATGGCCGAACGCTACGCCGCCGGCTGGGCCGTGAAAACCCGGATATATGACGGCGTCGCCGACCTTCTCGGCTCCTTCGCCGGGCGCGGCCTCAAGCTGGCCGTCCTCTCCAACAAGCCGGATGTTTTCACCCAGGTCGTGGTCAGGCATTTCTTCGGCGACAGCCTTTTCGCCCTTGTCATCGGCGCGCGCCCCGGCGTTCCGCCGAAGCCCGATCCTTCCGGAGCCCTGGAAATCGCCTCCAGGCTGGACATCGCCTCCGGCAGGTTTCTCTATCTCGGGGACACCAACACCGACATGCAAACCGGCCTTGCCGCCGGCATGTACGCCGTCGGCGTGGCCTGGGGCTTTCGTCCCGTCGTCGAACTGCGGGAAGCCGGAGCCAAGGCCATCATCGAGCAGCCGCTGGATGCGGTGGCGCTTCTGGGGTAGGGGACCGGCGCCGAAAAACGCGCCCGTTCACGGCGCGAAGAGCGCATCCCAATTCGATCGCCGGAGAGGCTTATACCGATTTCACCAAATCCTGACCGATAGTGTTCGCATGGGTTGTACTCTGATTCTCCCGGCGGATTCACTCCGCCCGAGGTGGGTGAACTGAAATCGGCGGAAAAGGCCTCCACCTGAGAATCTCCGGGTATTTCCGGAGATTCTCAGGTGGAGAGAGTGTTACGCCTCGCCGCCCAATTCCCTGATCATTGCCGGCACCACCTCGAAGACGTCGCCGACTATGCCGTAGGAGGCCACGGAGAAGATGGGGGCGTCCTTGTCCTTGTTGATGGCGATGATGCGGTCGGAGCTTTGCATGCCCACCAGGTGCTGAACGGCGCCGGATATGCCGCAGGCGATGTAGAGCTTGGGCTGCACGGTCTTGCCGGTCTGGCCGACCTGGTGGCTGTAGGGCATCCACCCCGCGTCCACGGCCGCGCGCGACGACCCCACGGCGGCGCCGAGGAGCTTGGCGAGCTTCTCGATCATGCCGAACGCCTCCGGCCGCCCCAATCCGCGCCCGCCGGAGACGATGATGTCGGCCTCCACCAGGTTGACCGTTTCCAGCACCTCCGGCAGCCATTCGACGCGGCGCGTGCGCGACCCGAGGAGCCCGCCGTCGGCGCCCAGCTTCTCGAGCGTGCCGTTCCGCCCGCCGTCCTTTTTCGCCGCCTGCATGACCTTGTGCCTGACCGTGGACATCTGCGGCCGGTGCTTGGCGCAGAGGATCTCCGCCATGATGTTTCCGCCGAAGGCCGGACGCGTCTGGAGGAGGAGACGCTCCTCCGTGATGCCGAGGCCGGTGCAGTCGGCGGTGAGGCCGGTGTGGACCGACACGGCCACCCGCGCCAGGAAGCTCCTGCCGATCGCGGTGGCGCCGGCCAGGAAAATCTCGGGTTTCCGCTTGTTGATGACGTCCGTCACCACCTGGGCGTACGGTTCGCTCGCGTAGTTCCTGAGTTCGGGGGCGTCTATCTGGATGACATGGTCGACCGGATATTCGAGGAGTTCGCGGCAGGCTTCGTCCATGCCGTGCCCGGGAACGAGGACGGTGAGGGGAACGCCGAGCCGGTCGGCGAGTTCGCGCCCCTTGCCGATCAGCTCGTGCACGACGCCCTGGATGACGCCGTCGATCTGTTCTCCGAAGACCCACACCCCCTTGTAATCGGCGAGGTCGGCCGCAGCCGCCTTTTCCTCCCGCCGGAGGACGATGGCGTCGAATTTGCACGACGGGACGCAGGCGCCGCAAAAAGTGCAGGCGTCCCCGACCACAGCCAGCTTCCCCTCCATTTTCAGGGCGCCGAAGGGGCAGGCCTTGACGCAGGCCTGGCAGCCGACGCATTTCGCTTTATCGATGAGCAGGGCGTTTTCCGACATCGTTCCATCCTTTTCTCGCGCTCAGCCGCTTTCCGGAGCGTCAGGCGATCTGGAGTTCCTTGATCTTGGCCACGGCTATCCTGGCGGCCTCGGCCGCCGACTCGGCGACGATGATCTCGCCCCCGCCCCGCCTCGGCGGGCTGAAGATGCGATTCACGGCGGTGGGAGAACCCTTGAGGCCGATTTTTTCCGGATCGGCGCCGATGTCCTTCTCGGTCCACGTCGTGATTGCGGCCTTCTTCGCCCGCATCTTGCCCTTAAGCGAGGGGAGGCGCGGCTCGTTGATCTCCTTGACGACGGTGAGGACGGCGGGAAGCTGTACTTCGAGGACTTCCTTGCCCGTTTCCATGAGGCATTCGACCACGGCCAGGCCTTTCTTGATGTCCCGGACCTTCGAGACATAGCAGGCCTGCGGCCAGTCGAGGTGGCAGGAGATGCCGGGGCCGACCTGGGCGGTGTCGCCGTCTATGGCCTGCTTGCCGGCAAGAACCACGTCGGGCGAGAGCTTTTTCATGGCCAAGGCCAGGGTGAGGCTGGTCGCCCAGGTGTCGGCGCCGGCGAAGGCGCGGCTGCACAGGAGGACCGCATCGTCGGCTCCCAGCGAAATGGCTTCCCTGAGGGCGGCCTCGGCCTGGGGCGGCCCCATGGTCACGACCGTCACCGTGCCCTCGCCCAGGCGCTCGCGGATGCGCACGCCCTCCTCGATCGCGTAGGCGTCGAAGGGGTTGATGATAGAGTCCACCCCGTCGCGGATCAGGGTGTTGGTCTCGGGGTTTATCCTCACCTCGGTGGTGTCGGGCACCTGCTTGATGCAAACGACAATCTTCACGATTCGGCTCCTCTTTATGCCTATTTCCTCGCCGCTTCCTTGATGAGCGCCAGGGCTATTTCGTCGCGCTGGATCTGGTTGGTGCCTTCGTAGATCTGGGTGATCTTGGCATCGCGGGCGTATTTCTCGATCGGGTATTCCTTGGTGTAGCCGACGCCGCCGAAAATCTGGATGGCGTCGATGGTGACCTTCATCGCCACGTCCGAGGCGAAGCATTTCGACATGGCCGAGGCCATGGTCGGGCGTTTGGCGCCGGCGTCGATCCAGCGGGCGGTGGCGTAGATGAGGGCGCGGGCCGCCTCGACCTGCATCGCCATGTCGGCGAGCATCCATTGCAGGCCCTGGTTCGCGATGATCGGCCGGCCGAACTGCTTCCGCTGCCTCGCATAGTCGATGGCGTGCTCCAAGGCGCCGGCGGCGATGCCAAGCGCCTGGGAGCCGACGCCGGGGCGGGAATTGTCGAACGTCTTCATGGCGGTCATGAAGCCGGTGCCCTCGCGGCCGAGGCGATTGGCCGCCGGCACGCGGCAGTCCTGGAACACCAGCTCCCTCGTCGTCGAGGCGCGGATGCCCATCTTGTCCTCCTTCTTACCGAAGGTGAAGCCGGGCATGTCCTTTTCCAGCACGAAACAGGAAGCGCCGCGCGCGCCTTTCGCCCTGTCGGTCATGGCGAAGACGGAATAGATTTCCGCCTCGCCTCCGTTGGTGATGAACATCTTGGAACCGTTCAGGATATAGTCGTCGCCGTCCTTGACGGCGGTGGTGCGCATTGAGGCGGCGTCGGAACCGGCGTCGGACTCGGTGATGCCGAAGGCGGCGAGAGTGCCGGAGGCGACCTTGGGGAGCCAGCGTTTCTTCTGCTCGTCGTCCCCCGCGATCATGATGGGGAGGGTGCCGAGGGCGCTTCCGGCGAAGGACAGGGAAATGCCGCCGCAGGCCTTGGAAAGCTCCTCGGTGACCAGGCACATGTTCATGATCCCGGTTTCGCCCGCGCAGCCGCCGAATTCCTCGGGGATGTACACGCCGCACAGGTCGGCGTCGGCTATGGCCTTGAAAACGTCGTGGGGGAATTTCTGCTCCTCGTCGTATTGGGCGCGGACGGGAACGATCTTTTTTTGGGCGAGTTCCCTGGCGGTTTCGACCATCATCTGCTGCTCTTCGGTCAGAAAATAATCCATGTTTCCCTCCTCTGGCGATATAAGCGAAAAAAATCCTCAAGTTTCGTCTTTTTACGAACGCCGCCCGCCGATTGTAGCCCGGCGGGCGGATTAAGTCCACTTCAATCGGAACGGGTGACGCGCGCTATCCCTCGAATCTTCCGAAGCACAAGGTGGCATTGTGGCCGCCGAATCCGAGGTTGTTGGACATGGCGTAGCGTATGTCGCGCTTTCTCGGCTTGTTCGGGGTCACGTCGATGTCACACTCGGGATCGGGGGTGAAATAGTTTATGGTCGGCGGCACCGTGCCGCTTTTGATAGCCATGATGGTGAAGACGGCCTCGATGGCGCCGGCCGCCCCGAGAAGGTGTCCGGTGTGGCCTTTCGTCGAACTGATCGAGAGCTTGGAAATATGGGAGCCGAAAACGGTCTTCAACGCCCGCGTTTCGGTGCGATCGTTGTATTCGGTGGAGGTGCCGTGGGCGTTCATGTAGTCGATGTCCTCCGGGCGGAGGCCTGCGTCGGCGATGGCGGTCGCGAAGGCGCGGGCGGCGCCGTCGCCCGATTCCTCGGGGGCAGTGATGTGGAAAGCGTCGTCGGTGAAGCCGTAACCCAGCATTTCGGCGTAGATCCTGGCATTCCTCGCCTTGGCGTGTTCGAGCTCCTCAAGGACCAGGCCTCCGGCTCCCTCGCCCATGACGAACCCATCGCGGTCCTTGTCGAAGGGGCGGGAGGCGGTTTGCGGGGAATCGTTTCGGGAGGAGAGCGCGCCCATGTTGATGAAGGAGCCGAGGCCGAGGAAGGAAATGCCCGCTTCGGAGCCGCCGGCCAGCATGATGTCGGCCTCCCCCAGCTGGATATGACGCATGGCCAGGCCTATGGCGTGGGTGGCGCCGGCGCAGGCGGTGACGGTGGCGTAGTTGACGCCCTTGAATTTGAAGTCAATGGCTATCTGGCCGGAAGCGGCGTTTATCATGAGGAGGGGAATCGTGAAAGGGCTGATGCGCTTTGGGCCCTTGGAGAGGTAGCGGTCGTACTGCTCCTCGATCGAGCGGATGCCGCCGATGCCCGAGGCGTAGACGACGCCGGCGCGTTCCGGCCTGTAGCCGCCGGGCTTGAGGCCGGCCATGTCCATGGCCATTTTCGCCGAACCCATGGCGAAATGCACGAAACGGTCCATCCGCTTCGCCTCCTTGCCGTCCATATGGTCGATGGGGTTGAAATTCTTGACTTCATTGGCGAAATGCACGTCGAAATCGCGCGTGTCGAACA
>Ga0082212_10009082_pt1 | contig 12854 bp, 7 predicted proteins | sample TergutNt197P3_FD_71548 | JGI IMG/M metagenome (GOLD analysis project Ga0082212, IMG submission 71548) | Neocapritermes taracua P3 segment gut microbial communities from Petit-Saut dam, French Guiana - Nt197 P3 | ecosystem: Host-associated > Arthropoda: Insects > Digestive system > Gut ... | reverse complement strand
AGACGGCTAGACACGAACTGGCCGTCAGTTTCCGTGTAGTCATCCGGGGAAACCAATGTGTTGTTGGAATAGTGCCACGTATAGACCGTCGGTGTTCCGTTGATCGAGTACTCACTGGAGAGATCAATCCCTCCATTGTTTTGCTCGATGGCAACATAACCTTGTGGGGAATACAAATAAGCGTTCAAACCCACACTCGGCGGTAATGTTGAAAAGGTCAATTGATTGTCGTGGCAAAGTAGTTCGTACAGCTCCGTGCAACCGGTAACATTCAATGATGCCAATTGATTATTGTCGCAGAAGAGTTGAACCAGTGATGTATTACCTGAAACGTCCAGGGACGACAATTGGTTTTGTGAACAATACAATCTTTCCAGTCTTGCGCAGTCGGAGACATTCAGTGCCGTCAATCGGTTGCCTTCGCAATTGAGAACTTGCAGTGCCGTACAATGGGAAACGTCCAGTAACATCAGTTGGTTGTCCTGGCACCCGATCCACTCCAATGCAGAACAACCGGAAACATTCAAAGATGTCAATCGGTTGCTTTGGCAATTGAGTTGTCTCAGTGCCGTGCAATCGGAGACGTTCAGTGATGCCAATTGGTTGTTATAACAAGAGAGAGACCACAGTGCCGTACAGCCGGACAAGTCGAGAACATCACTTGAAAAATCGCCGGCAATGTCCACTTCGGTAAGTCTCATTTGACCATCAATTTCCGTCCATCCCACTTGAGCCTCGTTGTAGGGATCAAGCCCGGCGGCAGTGACTTTTGCCCAATCATGGGCATTGTATTCCGTCGTAACAAGAGGGTATTCATACGCCCCCATATCCACAATGCCGCCCATGATGCGGGGATTGCCATCGAGGTCCAGTGATGTGGTGACGTAAACGTTATTGCCTGCATTGATCGCCGGTGAATCGGATTGCAATCGCAGGTTCCAGTTTGCAGGATTGTAATTTGTGCCGGTATTGCCTGCGGTGATTGGTGCCGGAATCGCCACAAATTGGGGATTGACTCCCAAGAGATTGCCTTCCAGCAACGTGACGGGGACGCCGCCGTTGGGGGTTGCCATGCTGTCCACCAACGACCAGGTGACATTGGTTGACGTGCCCGACCATTCCAGCGTCCATAAGTTTTCCATGCCTTGTTGCGTCATGTTATTCGCAATAATGGAATTCCGTATCGTCACGGTGATGTAATAATTAAAAATTCCACCACCGGAAGTATGTGCGTAATTTCCGGCAATGGTACAGTTTGTTATCGTTATCGTTGAGCCGAATGTGTAAATCCCGCCGCCTTCGTAATTCGAATAATTTCCGGCAATCACACTGTTCGTCACCGTCACCATGGCAAAAGAAGCGTGAATTCCACCGCCGTGAGTATTCGTGCCGTTTCCGGTCATCGTGCAGTTCGTCACGATCAGTGTTGACGAGTCCGGTGCGTAAATTCCACCACCTCCATGACCTGCGAAATTTCCGGTAATCGTGCAATCCATCACGGTGACCAGGGACGTGCCATTCACGTAAATTCCGCCGCCGTCACCATCCACATACCCTCCGGTGATCGTCAATTCCACGAATGTCACGTTGGCGGAATTGACCTGGAACACGCGCGATTGTCGGCTGGAGTTGGCATTGGCGTTGATGGTAATATTCCGGTCGGTTGCGTCGATGGTGATATTTTTGTCAATGGCAAGCTGGCTGGTAAGAGTGATCGTTCTGCCCTGAATCGACTCGTCGAAGGTGATCAATCCGCCTTCTGGAATATTGGCAATCGCAGCGCGTAACGATCCCGGCCCGCTGTCACTGGTGTTTGTAACGACGGCGGTTGCCGCGACGTCAATCGAAACCGTGTAAGACCCGATACTGGCGTAATCCGTATAAATCACTGTACCGCCGTCGATTTTCCCCGTGCCTTCAACGGAAAGATAATAGGTTCCCGCACCCAGGGAAAGATGGTTGAAATTGGCGTCAAGCGTGTCCGGTGAATTGGACGTCACAAGAAGCGTCCCGGATGAATCGTAGAGCTTGGCAAGCACATCCAATGTGGCGTGGCGAGTTCCCGACACGACATTCAAATTGATCGTTTCCGACGAAGCCAGGGTAAATTGAAAAAAGTCAACATCGGTGTTTGTCTCGATAATCCCGGAGGCACTTCCCGTTCCACCGGCCATTACGATGGCAGTAGCCGTCCCCATTGTGTCCCCGTGGTCGTCTTCGCGGTAGCCGAAACCATTAATCGTGGTAATGATCTGCAAATCGTCTTCGTCATTGTTGGCGTAGGGGTATTCCCCCATGCTCCACTGAACCAAAGGCTGGGAATATCCCACGCCCATGATTGGTGCCCAACCGTTTGCTCCTCCATAATATTCCTCGCGTCCATTCGTTTTGGGATTATACTCCTCATGTCCCACAGGCAAATCTCGTCCGTCATGTCCCAGTCCCAAAGTGTGTCCCACTTCATGGGAAATCGCTGTGGCGATGTTTTTTTCGCTTCCTGTGTTTTCAGTAAAAACGTAGCAGGGAATGTCTCTGTCCAACGTAAACGACCAGAGGTAGGCAATACCCCCGGCACCGCTTTCAGGGTCGCTGATACACCAGTCGTAACAACTTCCGCCGATGCAAACGCGAATTCCCCAACCATCAGGGTCGCCGGGACCCGAGTTGATAAGACCGCCAAGAGGCGGTTCCTCTGTTGTGACGTCAACGTCAAAGGCAATAAAGTCTTCGGCAACCCGCTGCCAGATGTTCTGGATCATTTCAGGATTGTCCAAAGAAAAAGCCGGTGTGACGATGTCTGCGCCCGGATTGACGCCGTTTTCCCACCAAAAGTAAGGACTGTTACCGGGAATCGTGTGTCCGGTGAAATCAAGATAAATCGTATGGGCGGCTTCGGGATTGCTGTGCAAGTTCAATGCCTGGTCAAGTGTAATCGTCGAGGCGGCAGATTCAGGAACAGCGGCACTTGCCGCCTGCCTGAAACGGGGATCAAGCGGAGGATCATAAGACGCACAACTGAGACAAACGAAATCCTCAGAGTTCACAAACTCGCTGTCATGTGCATCCAACCACGGCGAGCTGATCGAAAGCATTTGCCGCTCTTCGAGCGATTCCAACAGGAGTCGGCGTTGGCGATGATGGGGTTTGGAAGAAGATGAGGCGGATTCTTTTTTACCGGAGAGACAGCCAATGATGCGAGTGATGTTGAACATGGTGGTGACCTCAAAGGATAAAAGGAAAATAGGGGAGACATAAATCAATTGGTGAACGGAAATGATACCAAAATTATTATATTCAAAAGAAGCGGCGAAAAACAGATGTCGCAAAAAAATACGGAGTTTTTTTATTTTGCGACAATAATCCCCGTCGATCCGTAATCATAATCAAAAAGACTGATTCAGAGACGCAATCGTAAGATTGCGAAAACAGCAACAAAATGCGAAAACAACAGCCGGGAACGGGTACCCTGCAAACGCGTGAACGACGTTAGCCGTGATGTTAGTCATGTGAAACGACGCTAGCCGCGTCGCCCTGCGACGCGCTTGCAGGGTACTTATTCACTACCAATCGACCTCCTCAAGGTCCAACCGTATCTACACAAATATTCATCCGCAGATACACGCCGATTGACGCAGATTAGTCAAATTTTATTGTAATAAAATAGAAAAAAATAACAAGATTAAACAATATATAACATCGATTGTGTTGCTTTATATAACTACCTGAATATCCTACATTGTTTCATCATCTGCGAAATTCTGCGTATATCTGCGGATAATAACGATGTGTAGATATTTTTGGCAATGAGTTCAGGGGAACGTCTTGACAAGAGCGTATTCTAACGTAATTTTATTCATTATGGGAGGCCAATTTCATGTTAATTTCCAATTTACTCATAGAACCGATTGAATCCAATTCTTTTGGACAAAATGCCTATATTGTCTATACTGACAATTCGAGCGATTGCTTCATTGTTGATGTCGGTTTCGATGTTGACAAAATCATTCGTTACATCAAAAAAAAGAATCTGAATCCCGTCGCCATATTGGTTACGCACGGTCATTTGGACCATATTGCGGGAAACGGGGATATTAAAGAAGAATGGCCGGAATGCAAAATCTACGTCGGTAAAGATGATGCGGCAAAATTGGTCAACCCTAGAGGAAATCTGTCCGAAAATTACGGCGTTTCGGTCGTGACACCTGTTGCCGACCAAACGTTGAATCATGGCGACGAAATCACCGTGGCCGGCATTCCTGTCGCAGCATTGCATCTGCCCGGCCACAGTCAGGGACATGTGATTTACCGCATTGAAGGCGAAGATGGAGTCGTGATATTTGTCGGCGATGTGATTTTTGAGAACAGCATCGGGCGTTATGATTTCCCAGACGGAAATTATAGCGATTTGATTGAAGGAATACGCGACAAAATTCTGACGCAACCGATCGAAACGGTTCTCTATCCCGGACACGGTCCTAAGACTACTGTCGGCCGTGAATTACGCTACAATCCTTTCCTCCAGGGTGATATTTGTTAAGAAGATGATATTTGTTAAGTTAATGTGTATTTTTCAGTTGGCGCGGGGGCTTGCCCACCGGTTGAAATCCTTGTTCACGGTTGAAACCTGGGGTAAGCCACGAAGTAACGTTTATCTGTTTTTCAAAGGAGTAAGAAATGAAACAAGTCGGACAAAAAATTATCACACTGACAATTGTTGTAACACTGCTGTGTCTGTCGGGTACAGCTTTCGCCGATGAGGTCAAACCCGGTTCGCCGCCCAACTCCCCTTACACGCAGATCAAACCTGAACCACCGCATATCTTGTCTGAGTCATCGCAAGAATATCTGTTGCGTCCCGAATCACGGAATCAAACCTTACTTGCCGATCCGGCACAAATGGAAAGGCTGGCACAGGTCAGTGAATATTGGATCGGCGTACAATGCGGGGAGATCATGCCGGCGTTACGTTACCATTTGAATTTGAATGAACAAGAGGGAATACTCGTCGAACAGGTCGTTCCGGAAAGCCCGGCGTCCAAGTGCGGGATCGAACAATTCGACGTGATTTTGGCGATCAACGGCAAGCCGGTCAAGGCCATTGAAGACATCATCAAAGCGGTCGATGAAGTCAAAGACGGTGAGCTGACGATGAGTACCATTCGCAAAGGCAAGCCGACGGAGCTCAAGGTCACGCCGGAAAAGCGTCCGGACAGTGCGAAATTGCCCGCCATGCCGCCGCGCCAGCGCATGTTCCGCTCCATTGAGCCGGGCGTGATGATTGAGGAGGAAATGACTCCCGGATCAAATCAAATTCCCGACGGCCTGCGTCAAATGATGGAACAGATACAAAAGCAGATGGAAGAACGAATGAAAAACCTCTCTGAATTGGAACATTTTTTTCGCATCGAAACCATACCGGGGTCGGAATTGCCGCCGGGATACGATCTGCAACATCATTACGCATGGCCAAGTACAGCTCCCAGCACGATCCAGATTTCGATTGAACCGGCTCGCGGCGACATGGAAGCCACGTTGACCGTCCGCAAGAACGGCCAAACGTGGTCGGTGTCGCAGTTTTCCGACCTGCCCGAAAGCGTACAGAAGGACGTGGCCGAAGTTCTGGAAAACACGGTTGACGGCAAAGATGTCGCCGGGTGGATCGCCGACCAAATGAAAAGCAACCGCCGCATGACGTTTTCCGTGTCGGTTTCCGGTAATGCTCCGGAAGCAAAATGATTGATCCTGTCGAATAATCGCCACCATGAGACAGCAGCCGGGAACGCAAGCGACCGGTTTATCAAAACGCTACGGTTTTAACCCGTTGCTTACGCTCCGGGCATCTGTTTCAGACTTCCGCTAGGAAATAACATACCCACGCAAAGGTTTGCGGCGGTCACGGCGTGACCGCCCTACCTCGCCCTACCTCGGTAAACCACAACTTTGATGGGTATAAAACTTTTCAGCGGAAGCCTCAAACGACTTAACGTTTGCGTTTCGACTCGATGATCGCTATAAGCAGCAACATCAAAAGCACTTGCAGGAACACGACCATCGCACCAACGAAATTGACGTGATAGAGCAACACCGCTCCAAGACAGCAGATGGTCGTGGCAAGATACACGACGCCGACGGCTTGCGGTTTCGTAAAGCCAAGTTCGACAAGGCGATGCGAAAAATGAGACTTGTCGCCGACAAAGGGGCTGCGTTTTTCGTTCAAGCGGATTAATATGACACTTACCGTATCATAAATCGGCACGGCCAGAATGACAATCGGTACAAAAATCGTTTGCCGAGGAACGTTATAACCAGCGTAAGTTGCCGAAAGTGTTGATGTGGCAAGCAGGTAGCCGATAAAATAGGCACCGCAATCGCCCATGAACAATTTGGCGGGTGGACGATTGTGCCGCAAAAAACCGAGCATCGCCCCGACCAGTAGCAACAAAAAGCCGCTGATAAACAGTTGCGGCTGGTTCGTCACCGGGCTGGGATTGGTCAGCATGACGAAGGCGAGAAATCCGGCGCAAATCGTGGCAATGCCGACAGATAAACCGTCCATATTGTCGAGCATGTTGAACGAATTGATCAAGCCGACGATCCAGAAAACGCTCAGCCACCAAGTCAGCCAGGGAAAATCAAGAAACAAGCTCGCCCGCCATCCAAGGGAGACGATGGCCATGGCAACAAGAAATTGTACGCTAATCCGGATTTTCCAACTCAAACCGCGAAGGTCGTCCCAAAGCCCGAGCAGAACGAGTATCGTTCCCAATCCGAGCAATTGCCAGAGTTTCTTGGATTGTTGCAACAATCCGGTGAGATGAATTTCGATGTACTCCGGTAACGGGAAAGTTCCTTGCCCTGAACTTCGATCCCAAATCAAGAACAACAAAACCAATTGCCCAACCGCAAGCGGCAGAACAACTCCCAGCCAGATTCCGAGACCACCGTCGGTCGGCATCGGTCTTTCGTGAATTTTGCGATGTCCGGGATTGTCCACCAACCCGCATTGCGGCCCGTAAACACAAATCAGCCGACACAAAATAGTGCTAATGGCAAATCCGACGACCAAAACCAGGGCGAAACACCAAATCATCGAAAACCGTGACTTCTTTTATGACAGTTTGCCTTTTGCCTTGAGAAACGCGATGACTTCGTCGGAAAGCTGGTCGGCGGTTTTGGAGCCTGCGTCAAGGGTCATTTCCGGTGAGATCGGGGCTTCGTAAGGATCGTCGATGCCCGTGAAGCCTTTCAGTTCGCCGGCGCGAGCTTTTTGATAAAGACCTTTTGGATCACGTTTTTCGCAGACTTCGAGCGGGGCGTCCACGAAAATCTCGATAAAATCGCCCTCTTGAAGCGTTTTGCGAACGCGGTCGCGGTCAACACAATAAGGGCTGATAAACGCCGTCAGGGCGATGATTCCCGCGTCGGAAAACAGTTTGGCCACCGCCCCGACTCGCCGGATGTTTTCTTCGCGGTCCTGTGCGGAAAAACCCAGCCCGAACCGCTTGGCGAATTCTTCGCCGTGGATGTCTTTGAGCATCCCCGGCCCGGCGTTGAGACCGTGTCTTACATTGTCGCCATCCAGCACAAAACTATGCTTTTTCATGGCGTGGAGCTTATGGTCAACCAAGTTGGCCACCGTGCTTTTCCCGCTCGCGCTCAACCCGGTAAACCAGATGACGCAACCTTTGTTTGTATGAAATGTCTCACGTTCTTCTCGTGAAACGGAATATTCGTGCCAATGGACTTCAACTCTTGATTGTCCGCTCATAATTCGATTATCTGCTTTTATAATTAGTTCTAATGTCATGCAAAATTAAAAAAGGGGAAAGACTCACACCAATCGGCGGCCGTAACGGCATGATCACCTGACATTGATCCCCAAAAATCAATTTAACATGGCACTATTCCGGCGTTTGAATGGAATGTTGATTTGTGATATTATCCCAATTGGTTTGAATTTCCCGCGAGGCTTCGGCATAGAGTTTTCGTTGTCTGACGGGTACGCCCGGGCAAGCGACAAAATAATCCAAGATGGATGTCATGCTTCGCCCGACGATTTTGTTTGTGTTATCCGTTTCAACGGTTACTTCCCGCAAAAGTCCTCCGGGGATGTTCATGGAATGCGATGCCTGCGAAACCGTTGTTCCTGTTGAGGTTTTCTTGATCGTTTGTGTCTTGTAATCGCTTAAGAGATTTTTGAACAATCTTATGCCGGAGGTGTCCGTCACCATCATAATCGTATGACTGTCAACCGTTTCCGCTTGATCGGCCGAAACGTGTATTGTTGTGCGAATTTCTTCGGAACGGAACAGATAAGGCATGACCGAGTCGGAATGCCACAGTGTTATTGTTTTTTTCTGATCCCCAAGTATTTGGGTATATCGGGAAACCTTGCAAACAATCTGGCGACGCGCGACTATGACCGTTTGGGGTTGAAGCTGAATGATTTCGGTTCCTGCCAATAACGGCTGCAAGTTGAAATCAAGCAATACCCGTTTGGGTTCCGGCGTAAAAACCCTGTTCCCAATCCCGATTGCCGTTTCCTGACGCAGGGTAATCCTGTTCTCATCGACGGAATCCAATGTCAAAAGTGTATCGGTGACATTGTTGACGACAGTATTATCCGTGTAGTGCCAACTGTTAGTACGACGAACGACCCACGTCTCTGTTGGAAAACTCACCCAAGGATTCTCAAGTTTTTTTAAAGGCAGAGAATGTAAAGAAATATCTGAAACAACAACTATGTTATTTGCTTCATGATTCAAATCAAAATCGACATTTAACAAAAATTGTTGTGATAAACAAGTGTTTATCGATAAATTCGTTACAAAACAACAATAAAAAAACACCAAGGCTTGGATTATTCTTCGCATTTTCAAACAAACGAAATAACTACTTACGTCATTAAGCACATTAGAGCTTTCATGAAAAATGAAACGAAAGAATTGAACCTGCCGAACGATAGTCTCACGTCATTGTTTGCTCAAAACCAATTCATAATAAGGAAAGAGGTCCATCAAATCAAACAGAACCTCACACTTCCAGTGTTACATTGATAAATTACTAATCATCAACTTCTTCTTCTTCTTCCTCCCAATCTTCTTCGTCTTCCCAGTCATCATCTTCATCATCTTCATCATCTTCATCATCTTCATCATCTTCATCATCTTCTTCTACTTCCTCCCATTCAACCTCTTCTTCCCAGTCATCGTCGTCATCATCATCATCATCTTCTTCTTCTTCCCATTCTTCATCATCCCATTCTTCGTCCCAATCTTCGTCATCTTCATCATTATCCCAATCCTCGTCTTCATCCTCGTCACTCATAGTGAAAAAATAAGGTACAGATTTACCCGGAAAATCCAAGATGGATATAGGACGTATTTCGGTTGTTTCCAATGAATTGTTAAAAAGAAATGCAGTGACACTCACGATTGTATCCTTTGACTTTTAAAGTGATTTTAAACTACTCAAGACCAGACTGAATTTTTGACAATAATTCCTGAGACCGGAAATTGCCGCCGATTGCAACAACATTTCAGTAACTGAAAACTGAGTTAACTTCTGTCGATTTTCTGGTATTCGTCACGAACAGTCTCTGAACTTGACCGGAAAAAGACAGTTGTCGCACCCCAATACAAATTACTATAGGGAATACAATAATTATAATCTATGTCAAATCAAAAAATCAATAAGGGGGTACTAAGAAAAAAAGTCATTTATGACAATTCTTCCACACTGTTCAACCCGAAAACATGCAGGAAATTCCTCGTTGTTCCAAATAGAAAAGGACGTCCTAAATCGTTTGATTTTCCAACGATTTTCACTAAGTCCTTATCTATTAACTGTCTTAGCATATCACCACATTGTGCGCTGCGGATTTTTTCAATCGTTGCGCGAAGTATGGGCTGTTGCCATGCGACGACAGCCAGGGTTTCCAGTGTCGGTGAACTGAGACGGATTTCAATCGGAATTTGGTGTAATCGTGCCAGCCAGGGAACATACGCGGAACGAGTTCGAAGTTGAAAGCAATTGGCAATCTCATAAACCCGAAAAGCACAAGACTGTTCATCGTAACAGGCGTTGAGTTTTTTGATGATGACGCGGATTCGCGTTCCTTCCGGGGCATTTGCAAGTTGCGCAAGTCTTTTGCCGGTAACAGGTTCACGAGCCAAGAACAATACCGATTCGATCCGGGCAAGGAGACAGTCACATCCTGCGGGGGCAGGATTGCTTTCCAAAATGGCAGAGGACGGTTCACCGGACATGAGTAGTTTATTGAGACAATAATTTTGTTGGCAAAAGATGTCAAACAATGAGTCAAGTTTACACAAAATTACGCCGCAATACAACATCATTTGAGTGGTTTAGCCCGGCGTCTTGAACGCCGGATCAGAGTTACTGCCATGACCATACAATAACCTTGCAATGCCGCACTGTTTCTGGTATAGTGATTTTTGTGTCCTAACTGTGTTTCATGGACAATTTTGTTTTGTGTGCATGATTTAGAGGAGAAAATATGATGAGCAAGCGGTGTTATTCACTTTTGTGGTGTCCGTTGTTACAACGAGCCTGTCTCGTCGTCATTGTTGTGGCTGCCTGTTTGGGTGTGCTTGAGCAGACGAATGCGCAAACCACCCCGGGAATTGATGATGTCGTGTTTCAAATCGGCTTTCCCGACGCGAGATCGGCGGAATTTACGAAATGGATTGATTGGGAAAAACTTCGCGAAACGAAGTCGCCGGTGACACGGTTCATTGTCGGCAAGCATCGCTACACCGATTGGATGCCGATGCACGTCAGCACGCGGGATTTGAAGAACGCCGGACTGTCATTCACTTCGGAAATCGAGTTTGGTTTGCCCAAGTCGTATGATGTACCACTCTATTTCATCATGGGAATCGCATTCGCCCATCCCAACGAACAGTCGCTGATCAAAATCAACATCAACGGGTTCGACCTGGAACCAAAACGCCAGCCGAAAGGTCCGCCGGGACGCAGCAGTTTCAACGCGGGTACTGAGACCGGCTATTTCGAGTCGGTCATTTTCGAAATTCCCGCCGGGAAAATCAAGCGGGGACAAAACCTCTTTTCAATAACGCTCGTCGATGGAAGCTGGCTGTTTTACGATTATATCGCCTTGCGGCAGAAGCCCGAACCGCTCCCCCTGGAGCAACCGATGGACTTGAAAAAGCAGTTTCTCGCCGACGAAATGAGCCATGTTCGCGAAATATTGTTCGTGATTCGCAAACCTGGGAACGACGAACATTGGTATGCTAATTTCGGGTATTATGCCGCGGATGAAAACGTATTCCCCTTTGATCCTCATGCCGGTGCATCGCTATGCGTGCTTGACCTCGAAAGCGGTAATGTACGGACGGTCTTTGAAGACAAGGGCGGATCAATACGCGATCCGCAATTGCATTACGACGGCGACCGGATTATTTTTTCGTACCTTCCCTCCGGGAAAAGGCATTACAATTTGTATGAAATTAACATCGACGGCACGGGATTGCGGCAAATCACGACCGGCGATTGGGACGACATTGAGCCGACATACACCGCGTCGGGCGACATCATTTTCTGCTCAAGCCGCAGCAAACGCTGGGTGCAGTGCTGGCTGACCCATGTGGCGACATTGTATCGTTGTGGACCGAACGGCGAAAACATGCGGGAACTTTCGGTGAACATCGAACAGGACAACACACCGTGGCCGTTGCCAAACGGACAAATATTGTATATGCGTTGGGAATACGTCGATCGTTCGCAGGTGCATTATCACCATCTCTGGACGATGAACCCCGACGGAACGCGCCAGATGGTTTATTACGGCAATCAGGAACCGGGAATCGTCATGCTCGACGCCAAACCCGTTGACAATTCGGAAAAAGTGGTCTCCATTTTTTCGCCGGGGCACGGTCGAACCGAGCATCTCGGCAAAATCGTGGTCATCGACCCGAAATACGGCCCCGACCATCCGGATGGTGCCGTCGAAATCTCGCGTCACTACGATCACGCCGACGTGTGGGCATTCAGCGAAAATGCATTCCTCGCGACGAAGTATGCACAATTGCAACTGATTGACCGGGAAGGTCGCGAGCAGACGATTTTTGATTTGCCGCCGGAATTAAAAGACAAGGGGTTTCGTGTTCACGAACCTCGTCCCGTCATGCGGCGTGAGCGGGAAATGGTCATCGCTGACCAGACGGTCCCAACCGACGCATTTGGGCGTTATGCCATGCTCGACGTCTATCAGGGACGAAAAATGGCCGGGGTTGATCGCGGTGCGGTCAAAGAACTGCTTGTCGTCGAAACGTTGCCCGAGCCGGTTCATTACAGCGGTGGAATGGACCAAATTTCCAGCGGCGGAACGTTTACGCTGGAACGCATCCTCGGCACGGTCCCGGTCGAGCCGGACGGCTCCGCGTTTTTTGAATTGCCCGCCATGCGCAGCGTGTTCTTTATAGCCATGGATCACGAAGGCAAAGCGATCAAGCGAATGCACAGTTTTACCACAACGATGCCGGGTGAAACCATGACTTGCGTCGGTTGTCATGAAACCCGCATGGAAGCCCCACTCACGACCACCACGGCCATGCTTGACGTAACCGGTCGCAAACCGCATCGTCCACAACCCATTGAAGGTATTCCCGATGTGTTCGACTTTCCACGGGACATCCAGCCGATTCTCGACCGCCATTGTATCGAGTGCCATAACAACGAGCGTGCCGACAAGGGGGTCAACCTGGTTGGAGACTGGGGGCCGCTTTATACGACGAGCTACGTCAATTTGTCCTGGCGAAACAGTTTCGGCGACAACCGCAACCGCGAAATGAGCAATTTTGATCCTTACA